>Ga0172382_10012830_pt1 | contig 10870 bp, 11 predicted proteins | sample Leawel138RmetaG_FD_122245 | JGI IMG/M metagenome (GOLD analysis project Ga0172382, IMG submission 122245) | Leachate microbial communities from a municipal landfill in Southern Ontario, Canada - Leachate well 138R metaG | ecosystem: Engineered > Solid waste > Landfill > Unclassified | place...
ATGGCGTCCAGCCCCAGCGCGGCGCCACTGGGAACCAGAATGCGGCCCGGTCCCTGGCTGGCCTGGTCAATCAGTTCAGGGAAGCGCAGCAAGGCCCCCACCGACAGCACCACCACTGTTTTCCCAGCGTCCAGTGCCGGGCCCGCCACGGCCTGCAATTGCGCCGGCGGCAGGCATTCCACGACGACGTCGGCGGCTTCGTGCAAGCGCTCCAGCGGTACGACGGGCACGCTGGTCTGCAACTGCTGCAACTGGGTACGGGCCTTGGTCGCGTCGCGCACCGCCACCGCCGCCAGCCGGCAGCCCGGAATGTAGCCGGCATCCAGTGCCTGGGCCACTGGCCAGCCGATCGCGCCCAGACCCGCCACGGCGATGTTGAAGTCACCCCTCATTGACTGTTTGCTCCCTTTGATTGTCCGGGCGTCGGCGTCCCGCAAAGCCCTGGATTATTGTCGTCCAACGATGGTACAACATCCCAGGACAACAGCGATCAGGACGTCTCATGCACAACATTGACCACTTCATGATTGCGGCCAGCGATCTGGATCGCCTCAGCGAATACTTCACAACGGTGACCGGCTTGCCGGTTGCCGCCGGCGGCAGCCATCCCGACCTGGGCACGCACAATAAACTGATTGCCACCACGAGCGAGGTCTATCTTGAATTGATTGCGCCGAATCCTGCCTTGAATGTGAACAGTGATCTGCGCGAAGCCATAGAGCAGCTGGAGGATCCTGTCTTGCATCGCATGATTGCGCTGGGCAAGCTGGAGCGCTTTCCCGCGATTGTGGAGGCCTACGAGCGTGCCGGCGTGCCCGCCGTTGTCAGGCCGCTCAGCCGGGAGACCGCGTCAGGTGAGGTGCTGCACTGGCATCTGCTGATGCCGGCAGCCCGCAATGAGTTCGGGATCTTCGCGCCGCTGTTCATCGACTGGGGCACGGCCACCCACCCATCGCGCAGTCTTCCACCTGCGGCCTGTACGCTGGCGGGCTGTCAGGCGGTTCATCCAGAACCGGAGCGCATTCAGGCCTTGTGGCAAGACGTGGGTTTTGACATGCCTCTGGCCGAAGACGACGAAGCCAGCCTGAGCATTCTGCTGGACACCCCCAAGGGCCGCGTCGAACTGCGTTCGGCATAGGTCACGGCCCGGGGCGAGGCGGCGGCCGGCTAACGCGAAAAGCGCAAGCCCAGATAGTCGCAGATGAATTCCGCCACGACCCTGGGCTCATCCAGGGGCAGCCGCGGCAGCGCGGTATCCAATATGGCGTCAGCGGGTGCAGCGACGGCCACGAATCCGCTGTCGGCTTCGGTGTGCAGAGGCGCCGTGCCGGACGCTGGCCGATAGACCTCCAGACGCGGGATGGCCTCATGCTTGAAGCCTTCCACCAAGGTCAGGTCGGCGGGTGACAGGCGGGCGAGCTGCTGGGCCAGCGGCGGTTCGGGCTGGCCATGCAGCTCGTGCACGATGGCGTAGCGATAGGGCGAGGCGACCATGACTTCCTGCGCGCCCGCCTGGCGGAAGCGGGCACTGTCCTTGTGCGGCGGCTCCAGCTGCAGGTCGTGATGGCTGTGCTTGATCACATTTACCGTCAGGCCGAAAGTGGCCAGCTGCGGCAGCATGGCTTCAATCAGCGTGGTTTTGCCGTTGCCGGAACGACCGACAATGCCAAAGACGCGAAAAGGGGAGGGTGCTGACATGGCGGGCGCTGTGTTCAGCCGCCGGTCTTGGCCATCACGCGGATGATGCGTTCGGGGGCAGTGGTGAACTCATGGCGCTCTGGCTTGGCGGCAATGCCGGCCAGAATCAGCTCACGCAGCTGAGCGTCGCTGGCGCCATCGCGCAAGGCCGTGCCCAGTGGCACCTGGTTTTCCTGGCCCAGACACAGGTAGAGCGTACCGTCCACACTCAGGCGCACGCGATTACAGGTCTCGCAGAAATGCTGCGACATGGGAGTGATGAGGCCGAGTGCGGGGATGTTGTCATGTGTGGCCCAATAGCGAGCCGGGCCCGGCCCGCGATGCTCCACGGTGGATACCAGGCCGTAGCGCTCGCCCAGCCGTGCGCCCATTTCGTTGAGATTCACATGCTGGTATTGCCGGCCGCTCGCGCCCATGGGCATGGTTTCGATCAGGCGCAGGATGAAGCCCTTCTGCATGGTGAAGTCGAGCAGGCGTGCCACGTCCTCTTCGTCCGTCTTGCTGTGCACCACGCAATTGATCTTGATGGAATCGAAGCCCACCTGGTGGGCGGCGTCCAGCCCGTCCAGCACGTCCTGCAGGCAGTCGCGCCGGGTGATTTCCTTGAAGGTGGCAGGATCCAGCGTGTCCAGGCTGACGTTCAGCCGACGCACACCGGCTTGGCGCAGTTCGGCGGCGTGGCGAGCCAGGCGGGTACCGTTGGTCGATATGGCCAGGTCCGTGACACCGGGCATAGCCGACACGCGGGCGGCAAGCTCGCTGACACCGCGGCGGGTCAAGGGCTCGCCGCCTGTGAGGCGTATCTTCTTGACGCCGAAATCCACGAACAGGCCGATCAGGCGTGCCATTTCGGCATGCGTCAGCCAGTTGGCCGGTTCCTCGAAGCCTTTGAAGTCTTCGGGAAGACAGTATTGGCAGCGCAGGTCGCAGCGGTCTGTGATCGACACACGCAGGTAATCGATGCGACGGTTAAAGCTGTCGATCAAAGCCTTCGACTGCGTGGCGGTGGACCCAGACAGGTCAGACGATGGCGACTGGCTGTTCGAGTGCGGGACCAACGTGGACATACGACAAAATCCTTTGGAGCGAAGAACGGGTTCCCGGCAATATCGCACAGCGCCGGGACTTTGGGAAAACGCCGAAACTGATTCAGCGCTTTCCCTAGTGATACTACACCACTATCGCTGCGGATAGCGCATGCGCGCATGAAGATTGCGCCTTGCGCCGGGGCCGGATTGATATACTCATTGAAGATGTTGCCGCGCGCCGCGCACGACGACTGTTCTCTGTTATTTGTGCACATGATCACCATTACATATTTCGGATCCCTTAAATTGCTGCAGCCCTCGGGCAGCGAGCAATTGGAATGGTCTGGCGGCACGACCGACGACCTGCTCAGCCAGCTGCGCCTGCGTGGCCCGGACTGGGAAGAAGCGCTGCGTCCCGGGCGCGTCTTCAAGCTGGCGCTCAATCAGCAGCTCCTGAACGGCGCCGCAGCGGTTCAGGCCGGTGATGAGGTCGCCATCCTGCCGCCTGTCACCGGTGGCTGAGTCCATGTTCAGCGTTCGCATTCAGGCAGAGCCTATCAATCTCGCTACCCCAAACGGTCCGGACAGGGACGATTGCGGCGCACAAGTGCGCTTTGTCGGCACGGTGCGCAACGACGCCCGCCATGCGCCTATCTCCCATCTGGTGCTGGAGCATTTCCCGGGCGTCACCGAATCCGAGATTGAACGCATTATCGGCCTGGCGCGGCAACGCTGGGCCTTGCAGAAGGCGCAAGTCATTCACCGTGTGGGGCGCATTCTCGTGGGCGAGGACATCGTCGTGGTGGAAACTGCCAGCGCCCACCGCAAGGACGCCTTCGAGGCCAACGTCTTCATCATGGATTATCTCAAGACGCAGGCGCCCTTCTGGAAGCAGGAGTGCTTTGCCGATGGCAGCGAGCGCTGGGTCGAAGCCAAGGACAGTGATCAGCAGGCGGCCCAACGCTGGCAGCCCGCAGGACAGTCCGGGCCGCTTGCCATTGGTGCTGTCCCGCGCCGCATTGGCGCCCTGATACTGGCCGGCGGCCAGGGCAGCCGCATGGCGTATCGCAACAAGGGTTTGCAGGCCTTCCGAGGGAAGCCCCTGGCGGCACACATTGCCGATACCCTGCGACCGCATGTCGAATACCTGGCCATCAGCGCCAACCAGGACCTGGACGAATACCGCGCCTTGGGTTTCCCGGTGTTCCAGGATGAACCAGGCTATGCGCTGCAAGGGCCGCTGGCGGGCATCGCCAGCGCGTTGCCGCAGTTCCCTGCGGGCCTCGATGCCTTGCTGGTCGTGCCCTGCGACCTCCCGCTGCTGCCTCGGGATCTGGTTCCCCGGCTCGCTGAGGCGCTCTATCCGTCAGATGTCGCCTGCGCCATCGCGACGACCGCAGGCGACAGCCATCACGGCATCTTCATGTGTCGCCCCGGCATGTTGCTGAGCCTCGTGCCGCATCTGCGCGAACACACCGACCTGCGCCTGCGCAGCTGGCTGCAGCGCAACCCTTGCGTGTCCGTCCCCTTTGAAGACGAGCAAGCCTTCATCAACGTCAACGACTTGCCGACCCTGCAGGCCTTGCAGGCCTGAATCGACGCTTCACACGTGTGATCGCATCATCGACCCATCGTTTCATTGCCTCTCTGGACAGCCCATCACTTCCCCTTGTTGCCTACCGATAAAAAATGTCTGATCTGCTTGATTACCACATTGCCCTGAATTCCCTGCTGGAAACCCATCAGCCTCTTGAGGGCGAGGAAATGGTCGGGCTGACGCAGCTTGGCCAACGCGTGCTCGCGCGCGACATCCTGGTGCAGCACGATGTGCCGGCCTTTGACAACAGCGCCATGGACGGCTATGCCATCAACGGCAACGCCTGCGGCAGCTGGCAGGTCGTGCAGCGTATCGCTGCGGGGGATGTTGCCGGGGAGGGCCTCCAGTACGGCCAGGCGGCCCGCATCTTCACGGGCGCACCCATCCCGGCGGGCACCACTGCCGTCCTCATGCAGGAACGGGTGGTCCTGGATGCCGGCGGCCAGTCCATTTCTTATGAACCAGGGGAGGGGCGCGCCGTGATTCAGGACGGCCTGAATATCCGCCGTCAGGCCGAAGAGTTGCGCCAGGGTACGACGCTGCTGTCACGCCAGCAGCGCATCACGCCGGCCATCATCGGGCTGCTTTCCACACAGGGCTACACCGAGGTGGCCTGCGTCCCGCAAGTGCGCGTGACGGTCTTCTCCAGCGGCAATGAGCTGGTCCCTCCTGGTGAGCCGCTGACACCGGGCAAGATCTACGACAGCAATCGTCAGATGATTTCCGCCATGCTGCGCGCCGAGGGCTATGTCGTCATCGATGGCGGCATCCTGCCGGATGAGCTGGCGTCCACGCGACAGGCGCTGGAGCGCGCCGCGCGCGAATCCGACGCCATCGTGTGTTCCGGGGGCGTGTCGGTAGGGGAAGAAGATCATCTCAAGACTGCCCTGGAGCAAGTGGGCGAGCTGACGCAATGGCGGCTCCTCATCAAGCCGGGCAAGCCCTTCACCTGGGGCCGCATCGGCGACTGCCGCGTTTTCATGCTGCCCGGCAACCCGGTTTCCAGCCTGGTTACCTTCCGTCAGCTGGCCTTCCCTGCCATGCAGCGCATGGCCGGCCTGCCGCCCGAGCAGGCGCGCCCATGGCAGCTGACGGCGCGCGCCGATTTCTCCCGCAGCAAAATAGATACGCGCCGCGAGTTTGTCAGGGTGATGCTCAGTGCCGGACCTGATGGCGTACTGCGGGTAAAGCCAATGCAACAGCAAGGCTCCAATATGCTCAGCGGTGCCGCTTTCGCCACCGGGCTGGCGGAAGTGCCACCCGGAGTTCCGGTCGAGCAGGATATGGAACTCGTGGTCTATCCGCTGACAGAGCGCTTCTGAGAGGTGACCGGAATGACTTCAGGAAAGGGCCGCCCCGACAACACGACGCCTGCGGCGACCGGGACGGCACAGGCCGACTCGCTCACCCATTTCGACGCCCAGGGACAGGCCTGGATGGTGGATGTCGGCGCCAAGGCCGCCACGCATCGCCGTGCCATCGCCCAAGGCGGCATCCAGCTTTCGCCCGCGGCGTTCGAAGCCCTGCAGCACCCCGACAGCGCCAGCCCCAAGGGCGACGTGCTGGGCGTGGCACGCATCGCCGCCATCCAGGGCGCCAAGCAGACTTCATCCCTCATCCCCCTGTGCCACCCCCTGCCGCTCACCCACGTCAGCGTGGAATTCCACCTAGACGCCCAACGCCATCGCGTCACCATTGAAGTCTGCGCAGAAACCGTCGGCAAGACCGGTGTGGAAATGGAAGCCCTCACCGCCGCCTCCACCGGCCTGCTCACTGTCTACGACATGCTCAAAGCCATCGACAAGGGCATGGTCATCGAATCCGTCCGCCTGCTGCGCAAGGAAGGCGGCAAGAGCGGGGTGTGGGAGAGCAAAGAATAACGGTACTTGTACTTACTTGTGTCCTGGAAAATCTCGTAACATAATATTTCGTTCTTCTAGTTCGACTCCCGGCAACGCTTATGAAGCCTTCAAGTTTCGTTGACGACCTTCAAACGTGTCTTGGGGTGGAATGGAAAGACTACGTTCTCAATAAACGTCGTGGTGGCGATAGTGGCAGAAGAGGCGTGCGCTATGAAGACTATTACTGCCTCTATCAGCTTGCCGGAATGTTATGTGCATTGGCGGACGGCGCGGACGTAGGCGGCATGCTCATTGAGCAGCAGGCAGAAGCCATCGTGGACGATCTGGTCATCACCAGTCCAAGCGGCTCGCAATACTTTCAATGTAAGAATACGTCGCGAATCACATGGACTGGCGGGCGTCATCCTTTGAAGGATGATTTCTCTGCCCAGATGCGCCTGCTTGCTTACCAAGGAAATAAGCGTTGGGCCAAAACGATCCTGGCTGTTTCTGAACCAAAACTGGCGGCGAAGCTGCGCGATAACATCCCGCAAGAGATTTTGTCTCATACCGAGGTGGATGATTTTCCTTACTGTGACGGGGTCTTGAATCGCCTCGTCGTCGAGAGTGAGGAATTACGCCAGTACTTGATGGAGCTTGCTCGCGTCGATGCGGCGGCGGATGACCAATTGGCTGACGTGCTGGGCGCGTTGATGTACGGTTTGTTGAAACGGGACGGCCGAGGAACAGTGCAAGATTTCCTGTTGGACGCGCAGTCACTTTCCCCTCACCTCATCAGACTCATGCCGAATCAACTGGTCGATTTTTCCCTGATTCCGGGTTTTGAAGACCGGCTTGCGCGCATCAGGGGATTAAATTACTCTTTGTCAAGAGGGTTCTTCCGTTGGGAGGGGTTTGGCATGTCAGGCGTCCTTCCTTACCACTGTCTGGACGAGCAATTTGTTCAATTTCAGAACAGAGTCCTGGCTCTGAAACCGGCAACATTCGACGCATTCGAGAGGCTGCTATGACTCAGAGGAATTTTTCCGACTTCGTCCGCGTCAACTCGAAGATTCCAGAACTGTTGGAGACCCTTGTCTCCCCCCATACATCAAGTTCCAGCTATCGTTCTGCCATGCAGGAGCTTGGGAAATTCCTGGCGGCAGGTGTGCTTCAAGGGCGCCCCGAACTTGCCGATGGCGTGAAGGATATTTCTATCGTCTGCACCGTTGAAGATGCTGACTTTCTTGCTCTGGGTGTAATGAACGGACTTCAAGAAGCCGGAGTTCCGAGCGAAAGACTGCACCTTCAGTGCTTTTGGAATGAAAGAATCCGTTCCGATGACATCTCGCTGGCGCCAATAGTCAGGCAATATGAAGAGCCTTTTGACAGCCGGGATGCTGTCTACCTCATCGTAAAGTCGATCATATCGGGTGCCTGTGTCGTCAAGACCAACCTTACACGTGTATTGACCCAGTCTCATGACGGAGAAATTGTCGTGGTGGCACCCGTGCTTCTTGACGGTGCACAGCAGCGGCTGGAACGAGAATTCCCTCCATCCGTATCTGAACGCTTTCAGTATGTCTGGTTCGCTACCGACTTCAAGAAAGATGCACGTCAGAATGTTGTCCCGGGTATTGGCGGTTCTGTTTACGAGCGCCTTGGCCTTGGTACGGATAAGAACCAGTATGTTCCCAACATCGTCCAGGAGCGCCGTCAAAGGCTCTTCGGTGTTCCGGCAAGCGCCTGACTTTCTCTAGCGGCTATCTTCAAGATTCCTGCAGCGCCTTCAACAGCACTTCCACTTTGTCCAGCGACTCCTGGTACTCCGCTTCCCAATCGGAATCCATCACGATGCCGCCGCCGGCCCAGCAGCTGATGCGGCCGTTGCGCGCCAGCATGCTGCGAATCGTGATGGAGCTGTCCAGGTTGCCGCGCACATCCACGTAGAGCAGCGAGCCGCAGTACAGGCTGCGGCGGTGGGGTTCCAGCTCGTCGATGATCTCCATGGCACGTATCTTGGGAGCGCCGGTGATGGAACCACCGGGAAAGCTGCCCGCCAGCAGGTCGAAGGCATCCAGCCCCGGCGCCAGCTCAGCCTCCACGCTGCTCACCAGGTGATGGACATTGGGATAGCTCTCCAGGCTGAACAGTTCGGGTACGCATACCGAACCAATGCGGCTGGAGCGGCCGATGTCATTGCGCAGCAAGTCCACAATCATCAGGTTCTCCGCGCGGTCCTTGGTGCTGGCGCACAATTCCCTTGCCAGTGACTGGTCGGTGGCGGGGTCGGCACTGCGTGGCCGCGTGCCCTTGATGGGGCGTGCCTCGATGCGGCCGTCCTGCAGCTGGATGAAGCGTTCCGGCGACAGGCTCAGTATGGCGTTGTCGTTTCCCAGGCCCACATAGCCCGCAAATGGCGTGGCGCAGGCGCGCCGCAAGGTCTGGTAAGCCTGCCACGGGTTGCCCCGGTAGGGTGCCTGAAAGCGTTGCGTGTAGTTCACCTGATAACAATCGCCCGACAGGATGTATTGGTGTATGCGTTCAATGGCTTGCCGGTAGGTGTCCCGGCTGATGGTCGGCTGAAACGCTTCCAGCAAGGTGAAGGGCGGGGAAGCCGCTGCGGACGGGGCGCTCGATGACTCAAATAATTCCACGAGATACTGGCGCTTCGCGGTCGGGCACGCCGGATGGAAAACCAGTTGGCTGCTGTGCTGCTGATGATCGCTGGTGAGCGACCAGTCGTACAGGCCCATACGGGCATCGGGCAGCAGCAGATCGTCCTTGGCGCCGTCGGCCCGCGCTTCCAGGCGGCGGCCGAAGTCATACGCCAGATAGCCCAACAGCCCCCCCGCAAATGGCAACTCGGTTCCGGGCTTGAACCGGCCCGGGCCCAGCGCCTGCAGGCGCTCGCGCAGACGGGCAAAGAACACGCTGCCCGCTTCATCCTCCTGCGGCTGCAACAGCTCCAGAGGCCAGGCGCTGAGCACATCGTAGCGCCCCCGGTGGGCCACTGGCCGCCCGCTGTCCAGCAGCACCGCCCCTGGCTGATGATGAACACGCTCGAAGAAGCAGGCCGGGTCGGCCTGATAGGGCAGAGGGTGGATCTGGCAATACGCGGGCATGAATGGGCGGACGTGAACGCAGTACGGGTGTGCAGTTTACCGGCACCATTGTCGCCGTGCACTTTTATGCTTCGCCAGCCGTTCGGCAACTGACCCGAACTGGTCGAGTAGAATGCTTCAGCCATGATTCTGTCCAAGAATATTGCCCGGGAACTGCATGTGGACAGCGTGCCGGGCGAGCGTCCCCAATAAACCACTCTCCATGTATTCCATTCATCCAGAAATCGATTTCCCCGAAGCCGATCACATACTCAAGGCCCTGCGGCTGAATCGAACGCCGGGCTGGAGCTTCCCCGCCTACCATCTTGGCCTGGGCTTTCACGCCGTCAGCGCGCAGCAAGCCGTATTGGGCATGGATGTCACAAGGAATCTCGACGCTCAGGGGCGACCGCTTGGCGTCGCTCTTGCCGTGTTCGCCGATCTTTCCCTGGCCGCGGGAGTACGTGGCCGGGTGGCGGACGACGTCAGGCTGGCGACGGTCAGTGCCAGTCTGAGCTTCACGGGCGTGGCGGCAAAGGGGCCATTGCGCGCCGCCAGCACTTGTCATTTTCTCGCGCCGGATGGCGCCATGACGATTGCCAACACGGCGGTATCACTGACATCGGGAGACACCATCCTATGCACCGGCACGGCAAATTTCGCCGTGCTGGATAACCGCATGGGAACGGCGCCTCACCCCCGGCCCGGCGTTCATGATGTCGATACGTTGCAACCTTTGCCGCTGAACGAGCTGACCGCGTCCGAAGAAGCGCTGCTGGCGCGCGCCCGGCGAGCCTCCCATGCCAGCAGGTCAGGCGGCGGGGCGGCTTTTCTTGATCATTTCTGGGGTCTCATTCCTGACCTCAAAGAGCATGGCCCGGAATGTGTGTCGCCCTGCGGCATGCACGTCGGGAACCGCGTCGGCCATACACAGGGCGGGATTCTGCTTGGCCTGGCCATGAATACCAGTGCAGCGGCGCCAGGGCCGGGATGGAGGGTGCTGGACGTGTCCGCCAACTTCCACAGCCCGGGCCAAGGTAAGCATCTGCACGCCGTCGCTCGCTTGCTGCGCACCGGCCGTAGTCTTGCGCAGGTAATGTGCGAGATCCGAACTGATGACGGGACGCTGGTTCTGAGCGCCCTTTCGACTCTGGTCAGGGAAGGGTCTCCCGACTGACGCTGCGCACAATCTTGTCCTCTCCCAGCATCAGGCGCACCGGCTCCACCCGGGGTAATGCACCGTTCTCGCGCAGGGTGCTGTCGATGGCGGCCAGCATGGCGTCACGGCACTCCAGGTCGAAGGCGAAGTTCGATACCCAGTACTTGATCGTGTAGGTAATGCCTTCCGCGCCGTAGCTGGTGGCCCGCACAATGGCTTTCTGGGCTTCCACCATGCCAGGGTTCTCCAGCGCCAGCCTGGCGGCCTCCTGCAGCAAGGTCTTGGCTTCGGCCGCGGACACCGTGTGCCGCAGCGTAATCTGCACGCTGGCCTGGTAGTGCTTTCTGGGAGCGCTGTAGTTGGTCAGCATCTGACGCGAGATCTGGCTGTTGGGCAGAATCATATAGGTATCGTCGGCGGTCAGAATGCGGGTGGTGCGCCAG
>Ga0172382_10012835_pt1 | contig 10867 bp, 5 predicted proteins | sample Leawel138RmetaG_FD_122245 | JGI IMG/M metagenome (GOLD analysis project Ga0172382, IMG submission 122245) | Leachate microbial communities from a municipal landfill in Southern Ontario, Canada - Leachate well 138R metaG | ecosystem: Engineered > Solid waste > Landfill > Unclassified | place...
GTGATCATGATGAGGTTGTCCACATCGTCGGTGGTCACATTGGTGAGCACCATCCTCTCCAGCTCCAGGTCCAGGACCTGCGGGGCCTGGTTGAGATGGATGCTCAAAGATGATCCACCGGACAGGGCCACGCTGCCGTTGCTGGTGACATTGTGCCGTACCAGGACCTCATAGGAACCGGGTTTGAGCTCGATCGCATAGTGGCCATTGACGTCCGTGACGGCGCTGCCGTTCACGCCGCCGCTGCCGGGGACAGCGTTGAACTGCACGGTAACGCCGGCGGCGGGGGAGCCGTTCAGCTCCACATCGCCGGTGACCGTACGGTTGACCGGTATGGCCTGCAGGTCGCGATAGGCATCGGCGTTGAGGCCGGTGAGGTCCGCCGACACGCTCTGGAAGCCGCTGACGTTGCTCATCAGGGAATAGGAGCTACCGGAGGGGAGCATGACGCTGTAGTACCCGTCGGCATCGGTGACGGTGTCGTAGACCTTGTCGTTGGAAGTCGTGACCCGTACGGCTTGGTCCGCCAGACCCTCGTCGTCACCGGCGATGCCGTCTCCATCAGCGTCGTACCATAGCACACCGCTGATGCGGTATGCCGAAGTCAACGCGATGTCCTGGGTGCCGTTGCTGACCGTCAAAGCGGACCAATAAGCGCCATCGCTGCCTTGGGCCAAGAGCTGGTAGCTGCCCATGGGCAGAGCCAGACGATAGTAGCCGGTGGAGGAGCTGTTGACCTGCAACACCGCTCCGCTCAAGGAACGGACGCTGATCTCCGCCACGGCCGCGGCCCCGTCCTGGGTGACATGGCCGCTCATGATTTGAGCGGAGACCAGGGTGATGTTCAGGTTCCGGGAGGCGGAGAGGTTCACCAGGCTGAGGTTCGCCAGCTCCACTCCGGAATGGATCCCGCGGACGTAGACGCTGTATATCCCGGAAGGCAGGGCCAACTGGTAGCTGCCATCGGCGTCGGTGCTGACACTGACCGTGTAGGACGGGCTCCGGAACAGCAGCTGGGCGCCGCTGATGTTCACTCCGCTGTAAGATACGGTGCCGTTGACCACCGAAGCCTGCAGCATCTGCAGGTTCAGGGTGACGGCCTGACCGTTGGAGAGCGTTGTCTGCTGCCTGCCGACCGTGACGTTGACGTCCACGGCCTCCAGCTCATACACTCCGGGCAGGAGCTGGGAGAAGACGAATGCTCCATCGTTGTCGGTGGTGCTGACGCTGCTGTTGCCGTTGCTGAGGTCCAGGACACGGATGTCCTGGTTGCTGACGGTCTGGCCGTTGGAATCGGTGAGGACACCGCTGATGCTGGCCGGGGAAACGGCCACGGTGATGGAGGCGCTGTCGTTCAGGGACAGGGCCTTCTGGCCCTCATGCAGGAGGTGGCCGTCGTAGGTCACGGTGACATCGTAATCACCGGGCATGAGGCCGTCCTGGGAGAACTGCCCATCGGCATCGGTGTACAGGGTGACGTTCACACCGTCGCCCTGGATGCTCACTTCCGCGCCCTGCAGGGGCTGGTCGACGTCCAGGTCCATGTACACCGAGCCGCTGATCCGGGATGCGGACACCGTGAGGTCCTTCACGATCTGATAGTCGCTGACCCGCATGGCCTGCTCGTAGGTGAAGCTGTACTCCTGAACCGCCAAGGTGCTCTCGCCCACCATGTACAAAGGATTGAAATCGCCATAGGTGTAGGCCACGGAGACGTTGCCGAACGGCGCCAGGATCTCGTAGTATCCGTCATCGTCGGTCAGGACGCTCATGTGCGGGATGCCGTACTCATCGAAGACCGTCACCCGCACGCCGGCGGCGGGGGTGCTGGACTCTGTGGAGACGGTTCCGTTGATGATCACACCGTCATAGTACTGCAGCATGAGGACGCCATTGCGCATCATGGACACTGGGCTGAGGTCCACCACGCCGGTCATCTCCCCGTCCTGTATCCTCTGGTAGAGGTCCAAGCCCTCTTCGTAGCTGATGTACTCCCAAGCATCGCTGTGGTTGGCGTAATCGGTGTAGGGGTTGTAGAAGGCGGTGCTGTAGACGGCCCGGTAGTTGCTCATGTTCCAAGCCGGCATGTGCTGATAGTCCGACAGGCTGCCGCTCACTCCGCCGATGCCCTGCTGGCTGATGCCCAGGTCAGACGGGGAGTATCCGGCGTAGAGGCGCCAGAGCATGCTGGAGTACAGCATCTCCTTGTAGATGATCTGGATATCCGATATGGTATCGGTGGACGACACCTGGCTCAGGGGGACCATGCTGCCAGTGGACAACACGGCATAGAGCTCGTAGAAGTCACTGGGCACGCCCCATTGGTCCAGGGCGAAATCGGACAGCAAGGTGAAGGCGGCCATGATGTTCCGGTCCCCGTAGTACAGGGGGAACATCCGGTAGTCGATGCCCACGTAGCCGATGTCCGCACCGGTGACCGGCCTCAGCTCGGAGTACAGGTCCACCAGCTCCATCTGTGTGAGCTCGGTGGTCAGGTAGTGGCTGAGGGCGATGTAACGGGCGTTGCCGGCATCCAAGTCATCGGTGTACGGCCCGTAGACCGCCGGGTTTGCCAATATCTCAGAGATGTAGGCTTGGCCGTTGAAGAGCATGTCCTCCACGGTGTCAGCGTTCAGGCCGTGGTCCGTGAGTACGTCACGGACACCGCCGTTCAGAAGATAGTCGGTATTCTCCAAGCTCCTGGCGATGAGCAAGGCGATGGATTGAGCCTCGCTCTGGGCGGTCAGGAAGCTGCCCGCCAGCTGGTAACCGTTCTGGAAGTTGTCGGCGACGGTGGGATGCTGGCCATAGGCCACGGCCTCATGGCCGTAGTCCCACCATGATAGGAAAGCTGGACGGTCTTCCGCCACTAGATCGGCATCCTGTTGCGACAGCCATTGCCAGGCGTCGTACCAGTAATAGCTATCCGGGGTGTTGATGGAGAACCCGGAGGTGCCCAGGTACTGGTAGGCAGAGTATTCCGACGGCCTCAGGAAGGAGGGCATCCCGTCATAGATCTCCTGGTCGTACTGAGCCTTGGAGTTGTAAGGCATGGAGGCGTCCACAGCGAAGAGGACGTTGGGGACCATGATCATGAACACCGCTGCCAGCACCGTCACCAGGGGCAGGGGCTTGAGCATCTTCCTCCACATGCCTCTCAGGCCGGCGGCGCGGATGTCCTCCATGTACTCCACCAGGTCCACCCGGTCCAGGATGACTATGATCAGCAGGGAGGCGGCGATGGCGAAGGCCGGGGCGCCGTTGAAGATGAAACGGTTGGCGGAAGACGCCATGTAGATGGCCACAGCCAGCCACACCGTGATCATGATACGGGCTGGGGACCGGTTCTTAGGCAACCGGTAGATCATGTAGGCCACGCCCAGGAATGAGAGCCAGATGGTGAGCCATCCGAACTCCGTGGCCAGCTTGGAGAAGCTGGGGGCCTGGGCCTCGGCGATGGTGGAGTAGAGCTTGTTGTAACCGAAGTAGCCTTGACCGGAGAGCAGCGAAGCCAGCATCTCCGGGACGACCAGCCACATCAGCAGCACGGCCACGGCGGCCGCCAGCAGGAAGGCCGGCAGCACCAGGGTCCAGGGCTTGGAGCGGGTGGCGGAGAATCCCAGACCCAGGAACAGGGCGCCGAAGGCCATGAGGGTGGGGATGTCGTACCAGCTCTGCCAGAGGTTCATGCCGATGTAGTAGGGGGCACCCACCAGGAGACCGGTGAACAGCATGGTGGAGACCACCATGGTCACAGGCAGCGAGTCCCGTCCAGTGAAACGGTCCAGGAGCAGCTGCACGAAGAAGTAGGCGATGATGATGACCGTGACGTATGTGAACCCTTTCCAGGTCAGCTCCACTGCCGCCAGGCATATGCCGCCCATGACGGCGTAGGCCAGGGCCAGACGGTTGGCGCGGTAGCAGTCCCGGAACCCGGAACGTACCTTGTCCATGGAACGGTAGGACTCCACGAAGGGGCCGTCCTTCAGCTTCTGCAAGGCCCGGAGCAGGAAGTACAGGGCCCAGAGGATGAAGAACATCACGAAGGCATCGTGGTCGCCGTTGGACATCACCGAGCTGCCGATGGCTCCAGCAGACACGGCGAACAGCACAGCGGCCACTATGCCGGCGCGGCGGCCGAAGGCCTCGCGGGCGATGAGGTAGACCGGTATGCATGACAGGGCGCCCAGGATGGCGGTGTGCATTACCAGCATCCACAGGGCGGCATCGTTGACCGGCATGCCGAAGAGGGACAGGAACATGCCGCCCAGGGCGACGCTCCAATCCATCAGGGGCGGGTTGGGGTTGACCAGACCGTTAGGGTAATTCAGCAGGGGATCGATGACCAGGTGGGTCCCGGTGCCCACGATGTGCTCGATGATGCGCTGATGATAAGCGGCATCAGGTCCACCGGACATGAAGTAGCCTCCATCGGTGGATATCCCGTAAACGAACACGACCCTCATGAGGAAGGCCAGCAGGACCACCGCCATGAGAACCACGTACGTGTGCCAGTTACGAGCCCACCAACCGCCTTCAGCATCGCTGCTGGCGGTGGATGGCATAACGGGGCGGCCTGCGGTCTTTTTTCCCTTCAAAGCCATCTTGTTTAATCTCCTGCGCAGAGTGATGGCAACCGATAATTCACTACATATAAATAGATTGCCAGATTGCCTGGCCAGCACCTTCCTGGCCAGATGCCTTCACAGGGGCAGGGACTCTATCTCCTTCACCAGGGAACGGGCCACTGCCGCCGGGTCATCGGCACCGTAGATGGCCCGACCCACGATGACATAGGTGGCGCCGGCCTGCAGGGCGGCGGAGGCGCTCCCTCCTTGGGCGCCCACTCCCGGGGAGAGGATCTTCTTGTCGCCCACCAGGTAGCGGATGGCCCTCAGCCTGTCGGGACGGGTGGCGGGGGCGATGAAACCGTCCACGCCGCATTGCATGGCCATGCGGGCCATTTCCTCGGCGTGGGGGGCGGTGAAACGGACGGCGCCGGGATGGCTCATCTCCGTCACCGCATAGACCTCGGCATCCCCGGAGGCCTGCACAGCGGCTTGCAGGGAATCGTCACCGGGGAAGGCGTGCACGATGACCGCGGACGCGCCGCGTTTGACGCTCTGGGAGACGATGAGGGACACGGTGTTGGGGATGTCTGCCACCTTGAAGTCGCAGATGACGTCCGATGAACGAGATAGTTCGTCAATGATGCCCGGACCGTAAGAGAGCACCAACGGCCAGTTGATCTTCACCGCGTCCACATAGTCCGCGACCTGGTCCAGGACCCACATGGCGCGGTCGTGGTCGGTCTCATCCAAGGCGAGCACCAATCGGCTGTCCAAACGCATCTTTCTTCCTCCCTCATGCCATTGGGAAGAGATATTATTAATTATCGGGTTCATTGAAGGTCCTCATGGCATTGCGCAAGATGGGCAACAGTTCCGTTTTCAGTGGATCGCTGCCGTCTGGCTGCATGCATTGCCAAGAGGGCAGCAAGATGGTGCTCCTGGTCTCCGGCCGTTGCGGCGAGGCTTGCTTCTACTGTCCGCTCTCGCATGAGAAGAAAGGGAAGGACGTGGTCTATGCCGATGAGACCCTGGTGAGCCGGGACGAGGAGATCGTGCAGGAGGCGGAGAGCATCGGAGCCACCGGCACCGGCATCACCGGTGGGGACCCGCTGCTATGCTACGACCGCACCTTGCACATGCTGCGGCTTCTGAAGGCCCATTTCGGGCCTTCCCACCACGTCCACCTCTACACCTCCACCATGGACCTGGAGAAGGTGAAGGGCTTGGAGGAGGCCGGTCTGGACGAGATACGCTTTCATCCGCCTCTGGAGGAATGGGTTTCCCTGCCCCGGAGCGGTTTGGCGGACATCCTGCGGGAATGCCGACTGGAAATCGGTCTGGAGCTGCCGGCCCTGCCGGACCATGCCGAGGCCTTGCGGCAGGTGATGAGCGACGCTTTCGCCATGGGCGTCTCCTTCGTGAACCTGAACGAGCTGGAGTTCTCCGAGGGGAACTGGGACATGATGCTGCAGCACGGATACCTGGTGAAGGACGACATCTCCGCCGCCGTGAAAGGGTCGGAGCGTCTGGCCAAGAAGATGGTGAAGGAGTTCCGGCAGCATTCCGTGCATTACTGCTCGTCCGGATTCAAGGATTCAGTGCAGCTGCGCCGCCGCCTGCTGCGGCGGGCGGAGAGGACGGCCCAGGAATGGGAGATGGTCACCGAGGACGGGACCATCGTCAAGGGCGTGGTGCAGACCGCCGACCCGGAAGGCCTGATGCGCCGTCTGGTGGAGGAGGAGGGCGTCCCCGTGGAGCTCATGCACGCCGATGGGGAACGCCAACGTCTGGACGTCGCCCCCTGGGTCATCGAGGACATCGCCGCCGATCTGGACGAGCCGTGCTTCCTGGTGGAGGAGTACCCCACGTCCGACCGTCTGGAAGTGGAGCGGGTGCCTTTGAACCATGGCCCTGCCTATTGAGTGATAAGAAAAGTAAGTGAAATGGTTTGCAGTGGTTTCCCGGGCCGGTCGGCCCGCTCCGGGGGACTCAATCCACGCTGATGCTCTGGATCTCGTGGTGCCGGCTGACGATGTCGCGGGCGATGCGCAGGTTCTTCCCGGCCTTGCCGATGGCGCGGCCCTTTATGGAAGGGTCCACGGTGACGGTGGCGTGGGTGATGTTGCCGCGCTCCTCGATCTCCACTTTCTGCGGTCCATAGATGTGGAACACGTTCTTCACGAACTGGGCCGGGTCGTCCGAATACTCCACCACTTGGATGTTCTTCCCGGTGGTGTCCTTGAGCCGGATGACGTGCTCGCCCTTCTTCCCCACGGCCTTGTTGCCCTGACCGGGCTCCACCACGAAGACCAGCTTGTCGTCGGCCTCCATGCAGTCCCGGACGTTGGTGTGGGTGATGCTCTCGAACAACGAGATGTATCGGAGCGTGTCCTCGGTAAGTACGATTTCTGTAGACATGTCTCTCACAGCGTCAAGATGTTGGAGCTGCCGGCGTCCAGGACGGCCAAGGCAGAAACCGAGAAGGGCTTTCCGCACAGAGCGCCGAGCTCCATGTTGTTGCCCTCGTAACGGTGCACCTTCACGCCCAGCTCGCCGCTGCGCAGGTAGTCGGAGGGGCAGTTCCTGGACACTACGACCATTTTGGCCTTGCCGCTCCGAATGGCTTTCTCAGTCTGATCCACGCCGAACTCCACGGCTCCCGTGGTGACGGCGGATTTCAATGCTCTACCGATATCGATCATTGCTTGTTCCCCCTAGGAGTGTAAACCAGTTTAACAGCCCCGGTGCCCAGAGTCACCGGTTGGCCGACGATGATGTTCTCCGCCACACCGTCCAGGTGGTCCACCTCTCCGATGATGGCGGCGTGCAGCAGATGCGCTGCCGTGATCTCGAACGCCGCTCTGGCGAGCACGCTCGATTTCTTGCCGGAGATACCGTGACGGCCGATGGCCTTCACGTCCCCGTCGTTGGTCATCAGGTCCGCCACCAACATGATGTGGCGGATGTCCACGCTCATACCCTGCTCGCTCAGGGTGCCGCGGGCCTCGTTGATGATGGAGTTGCGGGCAGCCTCGATGCCCAGGACCTCAGCGATCTCCTGGATGCTGTTGGTCATCACCCTCCTGGTGTCCACCATGGGCACCTTCAGGACCTCCTTCAGGTTGCTGCCCTCGGTGTATATGACGTATCCGTCGTCACCCTTGTCGTCCATCTTGATGATGGCCCGGGTGATGCCGTCGATGCCTTTGATCTTGGCGTTGCGGATGGCGTCGCTCATGACCTGGAGCTTCTTGAAGGACATCTCATCCGATTGGATGATGAGGTCGTACTCCCGCATCTCCACCAGGCCGCGCACGGCGCGGACCTTGTTGAGGCGCTCGTAGATGTCCTCCATGCTGATGCCTTTCTGGTCCATCTTCCGCTGGTCCGGGCTGATGCGCAGACGCATGTTGGTCACGTCGGTCTCGATGGACGAGATGTCCAGGAGGTTGGTGACCTCGATCTGGGAAGATACCATGCGGGCGATGCCCTCGTCCTCCTTGGCCGGAGCCAGGAGACGTATGACCATGGTGGGGGTGCTGGGCACCCTCCGGGCGTCCACGATCTCGATGAGACGGGGCAGACCCAAGGTGACGTTGATCTCCGCCACACCGGCGTAGTGGAAGGTACGCATGGTCATCTGCGTACCGGGCTCGCCGATGGATTGGGCGGCCATGATGCCCGCGGACTCGTTGGCGTCCATGATGTGCGCCAGGTACTTCTTGTTGGCCTCCTGCAGGATGGCCCGCATCTTGGGCTCCGGGATCTTCACGTCCCGGATGCGCTTGGCGATGTCGGCCACGGTCTTCAGGGGCAGCTGCAGACCCATGTCCTTCACCATGGCCAGGATGTTGGTCTCCACCTCGGTGAACGAACGGGGATTGGAGACCAGCTCCATCTGCACCGCCTGCACCTCCTCCACCTTCTTGGCGCGGGGGCTGCGGGAGCCGGTGCGCTTGCCGATGAGGGCCAGGGTCTTCTCCGCCTTCTCATCGTCGAAACCCAGGGACAGCAGGTCCTCCAGGCTGGCGGACCCTATCTCACCCAGGGTGGCGTAGCGGGTCATGAGGAGCTCGATGGCCTCAGGCTCGATGCCTCTCCTCTCCAAGGCCTTGATGGTGTCTTTACGGGCCATTTCACTCACCTCCGAAATCGGGTTCCTCGAAGCTCACTTCCTCTTCCTCGATGAACTCCATCTCGTCCTTCTCCAGGGTGGCGTAGTCCTCGCCGATGCTGGCCTCCTCCAATTGCAGGAGCAGCTCGGCATCGTCGCCCAGGACCTCGGCGAACACGTCGTCCAGGTCGATGGCCTTGCCCTGCACGGTACGGGAGGGGTCCACCCCGTCCTCACCGTAGCGGAACTGCACGATGGTGTCCGCGGTGTTGCGGATGGTGCCGTCGGCGGTGAGCTTCAGGTCCTCCAACGCCGATATGAGACGGCGCTGCATGTAACCGGAACGGGAGGTACGCACGGCGGTGTCCACCAGTCCCTCACGTCCACCCATGGAGTGGAAGAAGAACTCCGTGGGGTTCAGGCCGCTCTTGTAGGAGTTGGCCACGAATCCCTTGGCTTCCGCGCCCAGGTCGCCCTTCTTGAAGTGCGGCAGGGTGCGGTTCCAGTAGCCACGGGAGAGACGCTCTCCACGCACGGCCTGCTGCCCCACGGCACCGGCCATCTGGGAAAGGTTCAGCATGGAACCCCTGGCTCCGGACTTGGCCATCACCACGGCGGAGTTCTCCATGCCCAGGTGCTTACCGGCCACCCGGCCGGCCTCGTCACGGGCCTTTCCCAGGACCTTCATGGCCTCCACTTCCAGGGTCTCCCGCAGGGATCGGCCGGGCATCTGCTCCAGCGTGCCCTCGCGGTAGGACTCCACCAGCTTATCCACCTTCTCCACGGACTCCTTGTTGAACTCCCGGATCTGCAGGCTGGCCTCCTCCGGTATGTCCTCGTCGTCGATGCCGGTGCTGAACCCGCGGTTCATGATGGCACCCAGGCACAGACGGGTGCATTCGTCGATGAACTGCCGCACCCTCTCGGAGCCGTAGTCACGGGCGATCTTGTCCAGGATCTTGCCCTTGGAGTTGCCGATGGCCTTGGCGTCGATGGTTCCGCAGAGCAGCTTGCCGTCCTTGATCTTCACATAGGAGTCGAACTCGCAGTCCTCCTTCTTGCACTGGTCGCAGTTCTGACAGATGGAGGACTTGAAGATGGCTTGGAAGTCCGGAGGCAGCACCAGCGAGAACAGCTGCTTGCCGGTCCAGTACTTCTCACCATCGATCTCGATGGGGTCCACCAGGGTCTTGTGCTCCAGCTTGGACAGGATGGTCAGGGCCTGCATGGAGTCGAACTTGGGGTTGTCGTGCGTCAGGTAGTAGGCGCCGGTCACGTGATCGTGTATGGCGCCGATGATGGGGCCGCCGTAACGGGGGGAGAGGATGTTCTCCTGCACCGCCATCAGTATACGGGCCTCCGCCCGGGCCTCATCGCTCTGCAGGACATGCAGGTTCATCTCGTCCCCGTCGAAATCCGCGTTGTACGGCGGGCAGACGCAGAGGTTGAACCGGAAGGTCTTGCCGGGCATGATGCGCACGGTGTGGGCCATCATGGACATCCGGTGCAGGGAGGGCTGACGGTTGAACAGGACGACGTCGCCGTCCATCAGCTGCCTCTCCACGGTGTAGTCCAGCTCCAGGCCCTCCGCCACGGTCTCGGCGTTGCGGTCCGTGACCCGGATACGGCGGCCGTCGGAACGGATGACGTAGTTCACGCCCACCAGGTGCTCCTCCCCCTCGGGAGGGCTGGGGCCGCGGGCCACCAGGGTGCGCAGGAAATCGATGTTGTGCTCGTTCACGTGCACCGGCACGGTGAGCTCCCTGGCTGCCGTTATCGCTACGCCGACCTCGTTGATTGATAGCAACGGGTCGGGGGAGATGACCGTACGGGCGGAGAAGTTCACACGCTTACCGGACAGGTTGGAACGGAAACGCCCCTCTTTGCCCTTCAACCTCTGCACCAGGGTCTTCAGCGGCCGGCCGGAGCGGTGTCTGGCCGGGGGTATGCCGGAGGTCTGGTTGTCGAAGTAGGTGGTGACGTGGTACTGCAGGAGTTCCCACAGGTCCTCCACGATGAGCTGCGGTGCACCGGCGTCACGGTTCTCCCGTAGGCGCTGGTTGATACGCAGGACGTCCACCAGCTTGTGCGTCAGGTCGTCCTCGGAACGGTCCCCGGAGTCCAGGGTGATGGACGGACGGACGGTCACCGGCGGGACGGCCAGAGCGGTGAGCACCCTCCA
>Ga0172382_10012836_pt1 | contig 10867 bp, 11 predicted proteins | sample Leawel138RmetaG_FD_122245 | JGI IMG/M metagenome (GOLD analysis project Ga0172382, IMG submission 122245) | Leachate microbial communities from a municipal landfill in Southern Ontario, Canada - Leachate well 138R metaG | ecosystem: Engineered > Solid waste > Landfill > Unclassified | place...
CGGACAGGTCTCGTTTCCTGGCGGGCGCCTGGAGGACGACGACCATGGCCCCATCGCCTGCGCCCTGCGGGAGGCGGAGGAGGAAACCGGGCTGCCGCCGGAGTGCGTCGACGTCCTGGGGTTTCTTGACGACTATGTTACGGTGACAGGGTTTCGCGTTGTTCCGGTGGTTGGGCTGGTGGCGCCTCCGTTCGCCTTGCGCCCCGACCCGTTCGAGGTCGCCGAGGTGTTCGAAGTGCCGCTGGCTTTTCTGGTCGATCCGGCCAACCACCAGCGGGTTGATCGTGTCATTGAAGGCCGGTCCCGGCCGTTCTACGCAATGCCCTATGGCCGCCATTACATCTGGGGCGCGACGGCGGGCATGCTGATTAACCTGTCACGCGTTCTGCGGGACTGACTGAACCGAGGGGTTTGTTGCCTGCATGGTGCGCATACTGCTGAATTACGTTCTGCCCTTGGTGGCCCCGGCACTGGTATTTATCGTGTGGACGTGGGCGCGTGGCGCCTATATCCGCAGCCATGGCGGGCAGGCCCCGGCCATCGAGGATGGCCCTTGGTTCTGGCTGGCGTTGGCGGGGGGCCTGCTGTTGCTGGTGGTCCTGGCGGCGTCGGCCATGCTGACCGAGGGCGGGCGTCCGGGCGATACCTACGTGCCGCCGACTGTCATCGACGGCAAGATCGTGCCCGGCCACCACATACGCTAACGCGGAGACGCACACGTGGGCCGCCGGTCCGAGCCTGATCCCGAGGAAGACATCACGCCGATCAAGACATCCCTGCTGGCGGGGACGCCGCGCGCCGCCATGGGTCAGTTGTCGCCTCAGCCGTGGATGGAGTGGCCGCAGACGCGGGCCGTGTTGGCCGCTTTGACAGCGGGCGGGTCCGAGGTGCGCTTTGTCGGCGGCTGCGTGCGCGACGCCTTGCTCCACCTGCCGAGCAAGGATATCGACATCGCCACCCCCGAGGTGCCGGAGCGTGTCGTTGCCCTGCTGAACGCGGCGGGCATCAAGGCCGTGCCGACCGGCATTGCCCACGGCACGGTGACGGCGGTGGTCGGCGAGGGGGCCGAGCAGCGGACATTCGAGATTACCACCCTGCGCCGCGACGTGGCGACGGACGGCCGTCATGCCGAGGTCGAATGGACCACCGACTGGGCGGCCGATGCGGCGCGGCGGGATTTCACCATCAATGCCATGTCGGCCACGCCGGACGGCGCGGTCTATGACTACTTCGACGGCCTGGAACACCTGCACCACGGCCGCATCGTGTTCGTCGGGCGGGCCATGAGCCGAATCCGCGAAGACTACCTCCGCATTCTCCGTTTCTTCCGCTTCTACGCCCGGTTCGGACGGCCCCCGATTAACCGCGAAGGCCTCAAGGCCTGCCAGGCGTTGGCCGATGGGCTGGATGGGCTGTCGGGCGAGCGGGTGCGGGCGGAACTGTTCAGGATCCTCGAAACCAACGCTGCCGCCGATGTCCTACTGGAGATGCGGGGCGAGCGGGTGTTGCAGCATGTACTGCCCGAAGCCACCGACGTCGGGCGTCTCCGTCAAATGATCTTCCTCGAAACGCGGGGCCTGCGCATGGACGGGCTGAAGGCCGATCCACTGCGGCGGTTGGCCGCCGTGGTTGGCGACGGCGCCGATGCCGCAACCCTGGCGCAGCGGCTCAAGTTGTCGACGCGCGAGGCTGACCGCCTGGCCGTGATGACCGACGTTTCGGTTCGCCCTTGGCCGACGATGGGGACCGTTGAGCGGCAGGGTCTGCTGCGTCGGGTGGGGCGCGAGGCCGTGCGGGATCGTGCCCTGCTGCTGTGGTCCGGTCAGCGGGCGCTGGAGGGGCGAACGGATTCCCGTAATACCGCCGCATGGGTGTCGCTGCTGGAAGATGCCGCAAACCTTGCCGTTCCAGCTTTTCCGCTGCGGGGCCGGGATCTTCTCGAACTCGGCATGACGCCTGGGCCGCATCTCGGGGCGGTGCTTCATGAGTTGGAGTCTTGGTGGGAGACTGCGGCTTATGTCCCGGATCGGGAGGCCGTTCTGGCCGAGGCACGGGTACGCCTGAACCCGAAACGATAAAGTCTTTCAACTGTGACATGAATCACCGCAGAGCGCTGTTCAGTCACCTATTCTGGGCCGTGAGGCTTGGATGGTGCTGAAAGGATCTCCCGATGAAGACGGTGTGCGTGTTTGGCGACTCGGTTGCATTGGGGCGCAGCGATGAAACCGCTGCGGGCTGGCCTGTGCGGCTGGCGGCACTGGAGAGCGACGCCGGCCATGACGTCACCGTCTATAATTTGTCGGTCGCCCAGGACACCTCCGTCGATATCGCCGATCGTTGGCAGGCGGACTGTCGGGTGCGCCTGCGCCGGGCTGGCGGCGCGGCGGGTCTGGTGTTTTGCTTTGGGCTGTACGACATGGCCGACGAGGACGGGGGCGCCTTGCGCGTGCCGTTGATGGAGTCCATGGCCCAGGCCGAAGCCATTATCTCGGCTGCCTCCGACGTGCGCCCGGTGCTGTGGATCGGCCCGGTGCCGGTGCGCAGACAGGACGAACCCGTCGTCGAGGACGGCCATTGGATGAAGTTTTCCGGCCCCCGACTGGAAGCACTGAACGCGGCTTATAGTGACATCGCCCTGCGGATTGGCGTGCCCTACCTGAACCTTTTCGCCGTGCTTGGACGGTCCGAGGCGTGGCAGACCGCCCACCGGCACGGCAACGGCGTTCACCCGCTCGCCCACGGCCACGCCGCCATTGCCGCTGCCGTGCATGGCTGGTGGGCATGGCGGCAGTGGATTGATGGAACGGCGGCAGACGGTCAATCGGGGTGTCTCGGACGCACGGGATAGCTTACGCAGCCGGAAAACCGTCCATTTGCCGCAGAGCCTCGGCCGCGACAATGGCGGCGGCCATGGCGACATTGAGCGACCGCGCTCCCGCCGCCATGGGAATGATAATCCGCGCGTCCGCCGCAGCGAAGACATCCTGCGGAACACCGGCGCTCTCGCGCCCCATTAACAGGGTATCGTCCGACTCGTAGGAAAACGCGGTGTGGCTCTGCGCCGCCTGCGTGCTTAATAGTACGATTCGGCCCTTGTGCGGACGGTCGGCCAGGAACCGCTCCCACGACGCATGGCGGGTGACCACGGCCAACTCTCGGTAGTCCATGCCGGCCCGGCGCAGGCGCTTGTCCTCCCAGAGAAAACCGCACGGTTCGATAATGTCGACTCCGAGAGAGAGGCACGCGGCCAGACGGAGTATCGCACCCGTGTTGTGGGGAATGTCGGGCTGGTAAAGGGCGAGACGCATAAGGAATCCGTTCATTAGAGTTATAAGATAAGCAAGTCCTAATCTTTGGCTCTTTTCAAAGCAGACAAGATGCTTTATACCGCGCGGGTTCGTCGGAGCCCGAAATTTGTCCTGATGGGAGTCTGGGTGGGTCCGGCTGATCGCCGTGCAAGAGGGGCCGGAAACGGGTCAATTGCACGGAGTATCCACGATAACGCGCGTACCCCCAGCGTGCTATGGGAGAGGGTTTTGAGGATGGCTGAAACGGCGAATCCCGCTCACGGTCCTTCCGATGGTGAAACCCGCCGCGATTTCCTGCTGTATGCGTCCACCGCGGTCGGTGTGGTCGGCACTGGTCTTGCTTTGTGGCCGTTCATCCACAGCATGAATCCGGCGGCCGACGTGCTGGCTCTCGCCTCCACCGAAGTCAATCTTTCGGCCATTGCCGAAGGTCAGGCGATCACGGTGATGTGGCGTGGCAAGCCGGTGTTCGTGCGTCACCGCACGGCAGCAGAGATCGAAGCGGCGCGGAGCGTCAATGTTGGCGACCTGACTGACCCCCAGTCCGACGAGGACCGGGTCAAGCAACCGCAGTGGCTGATCATGGTTGGCGTCTGCACCCACCTGGGGTGCATTCCGCTGGGCCAAAAGGCGTCCGACCCGAAGGGGGATTTCGGCGGCTGGTTCTGCCCGTGCCACGGGTCGCACTACGATACCTCTGGCCGCATCCGCAAGGGCCCGGCCCCGCTCAACCTGCCCATCCCGGAATATGCCTTCCTGGATGATGAGACTGTCAAGATCGGCTAGGGAGGGCTGACGGATGAGTGCCGCTTCCAATAACAAGATCGTCAAGTGGGTGGACGAGCGTCTCCCCATCTTCACGATGGTTCAGCATTCGGCGGTGGAATACCCCACTCCGAAGAACCTGAACTACTGGTGGAATTTCGGGTCTTTGGCCGGCTTCGTGCTGGTCATCATGATCCTGACTGGCCTGTTCCTGGCCATGTCCTACACTGCCCACACCGACTACGCGTTCATGTCGGTCGAGCGCATCATGCGCGACGTGAACTATGGCTGGCTGCTGCGTTACCTGCACGCCAACGGCGCGTCGATGTTCTTCATTGTCGTGTTCATCCACATCTTCCGTGGCCTGTACTACGGCTCCTACAAGCCGCCGCGCGAAATTCTGTGGTGGGTCGGTCTGGTCATCATGCTTCTGATGATGGCGACCGCCTTCATGGGCTACGTGCTGCCGTGGGGCCAGATGTCCTTCTGGGGCGCCACCGTCATCACCAACCTGTTCTCGGCCATTCCGCTGGTCGGTGAACACATCGTGGTCTGGCTGTGGGGTGGTTTCTCGGTCGATAACCCGACCCTGAACCGATTCTTTGCCCTGCACTTCCTGCTGCCCTTCGTCATCCTGGGTGCCGTTGTTGTCCACGTCTGGGCGCTGCACACCGTGCGGTCGAACAACCCTCTGGGGATCGACGTCAAGAGCCCGCAGGACACCATCCCGTTCCACCCCTACTACACGATCAAAGACCTGTTCAGCATGGGCGTGTTCCTGATGCTGTTCTCGGTCTTCGTGTTCTGGATGCCGAACGCTCTGGGCCACCCGGACAACTACATTCCGGCCGACCCGATGGTGACGCCGGCCCATATCGTTCCCGAGTGGTACTTCCTGCCGTTCTACGCCATCCTGCGCGCGGTTCCCGACAAGCTCGGCGGCGTGCTGCTGATGTTCGCCTCGATCGGCGTGCTGGCGGCTCTGCCGTGGCTGGACACCTCCAAGGTCCGTTCCTGCACCTTCCGTCCGGTCTATAAGTGGTTCTTCTGGCTGTTCCTGATTGACTGCTTCGTGCTCGGTTACATCGGCGGCATGCCGGCTGAAGAGCCGTACATCGCCATCGGTCAGGTGGCTACTGCCTGGTACTTTATCCACCTGCTGGTCATCACCCCGCTCGTTGGCTGGCTCGAAAAGCCCAAGCCGCTGCCTGAGAGCATCAGCTCGCCGGTGGTCAAGAGCGGTGCTGCGACGGAGGCTGCTCGAAATGCTGCGTAAGTTCTTAATCGCCGCTCTGACGGCGGCGGGGATCGCTGCCGTCACCCCGGCCCTGGCGGCCGGTGGCGACACCAAGATGGTGCACCGCGAGTGGAGCTTCGACGGCGTGTTCGGGCGTTTCGACAACGCCCAGCTCCAGCGTGGCCTCCAGGTGTACCGGGAAGTCTGCTCGACCTGCCATGGTCTTGAACTGGTCCGCTTCCGTAACCTGCTCGACATTGGCGTGTCCGAAGATGACGCCAAGGCCTACGCCGAGGGTTACGAAATCACCGACACCGTGGACGACGACGGCAACCCCGTCGCCCGTCCGCTTGGTCTGGCTGACCGCCTGCCGTCTCCGTTCCCGAACGAGAAGGCAGCCCGTGCGGCCAACAACGGCGCTCTGCCGCCGGACCTGTCGTTGATGGCCAAGGCCCGGATGTCCGGTCCCGACTACATCTACACCATGCTCACGGCGTATACCGATGAGCCGCCCGCCGACTTCGTCCTGATGGATGGCATGTACTACAACCCGGCGTTCCCCGGGCACCAGATTGCCATGCCGCAGATGCTGTTCGACGGTGGTGTCGAGTTCGAGAGCGGGGCGCCCAACGACCTGCCCTCGGTCGCGGCCGATACCGCGGCGTTCCTGATGTGGGCCGCCGAGCCTGCTCTGGAAGTCCGCAAGAGCATGGGCGTGAAGGTGATGTTGTTCCTCATCGTCCTGACTGCGCTGTTCTACGCCTACAAGCGCCAGATCTGGAGCCGCGTGAAGCACTAAGCGTCACGTCTCTGACCTGATACTGTTACGGGAAAGGCCGCCGGAGTGATCCGGCGGCCTTTTCCTTTGATGTAGATTCGTGGTGGCCGCCAGCCCAAAAGACCACCGGCGCCAGGGCTGGGGCCTGGCGCCGGTTGGGGAAGGGTCCTTATGAGGCGGGCTGCACTGCAGTCGGAACGCCGGGCGACGGCGCCCCGTCGTCTCAATCCGTTGTGGGTACGACCGGCTTGAACCGCTTGGTATCGGTGATTACGGTACAGGAGTAGGTGCGCGCATCAACCTTGGTCAGAACGTTGCGCAAACGAGCATGCGCGACGCCGTGACCGTCCTTATAGAGGAACTCGACCTCCCACAAGGAGCGGGGATTGTCCGCTTCCTGGAAGCGCTGGCCGAGTTCAACCAGTTTCCGCGCCATGAGATGCCCTCGCATGAAATTGTTGTGGCTCCACGCCAACTTCATGACCAGAAGCGACGGCGGAACCCCTATTTTGTCTCAGAGATACTACAACGCCGACTCCTTTGATGGGGAGGGGGAACAATAGGCTATGTGGCAGGATTGTCGCGCAGTGTGGCGGCGCAGCAACGCTCTTGGGCAGCGCACGGATCAAAATTGCCGCAAATTGGAGCAAACGGGGATCCGTTACGCCCAACTCACGGCAGCAGTCTTTTTGGTGGTATGGACGGCCGATGGTTCAACAAAATGTTACCTTTGGTAGTCAAAGCAGAAGTCTGCCGTTGCAGAGTCCCGGTCCCTCCGTGCGATACTGACGAGCGCCTGAGATATCGCAGGCAGGCCAGGGGAAAAGGTAATGGATGCCATGCAACAGGACGATACCCTGGCGATGCCGCCATTTGCCGCGCGGGAACAGGCATGGCTCGTCCTCATGGTCGGCGGCAATGGGGCGGCTCACGACGCGGTCAAGGCGGCGCTCGACGAGGTGTGCCATGCCGGACGGTCGGTGAAAGTCGCCGCTGCCCAATCGGCCGAGCAAGCACGGCGCCTGCTGTCGGCGATGCCGGGGGTTGCCGTTTGCCTGATCGACCTGCATTTGGAAGATGGGCGGTCGGCCCTGGAGCTTGTCCGCCATATCCGTGACGACATCGGCAACAGCGCCGCGCGCATTTTGCTGTGCGGCGGACCGGGTGTGGTTCCTAACGTGGCGCTCCTCGATCAACTGGACATCGATGGCGTTCATCCCGCGCTGTCGTCCTCCATGGAGATGATGAAGGCGGCGGTATTGGCGGCTCTGCGCGCGCACGACCGAATGCTTGAACTCGATGCCGCGCGGGTCAATCTGACTCGCCTGAACCACGAACTTGAAACCCGTGTGCGGGAGCGCATCCGCGATCATACCGCCAACCGCGAACGGGTGGAGTCCATCCTCGATGCGGTGCTGTTCCCCATCCTGATCAGCCGCCAGGGCGATCTGTTGGTGCGTTATGCCAACCGGCGGGTCGGGGAATTGTTCGGGCAGCCGGTCGAGGACGTGCAGGAAGCCCGCATGGCGGACTTTTTCGACGACCCGCGCGAGCGTGAACGCGTGATGCGGATGCTCGATCACCTGGGCCGGTTTGATGACGAGGAAATCCGCCTGCGCCGCGCCGACGGCACGACGTTTTGGGCGCTCATGTCGGGCGTGGTCATGCAGTACGCCGGGCAGTCGTGCATCCTGGCGACCTTCAACGACATCTCCGAACGCAAGGCCATGGAGATCGAGTTGCAGCGTCTGGCGACCACCGATGAACTGACCGGCGCCGCGACGCGTCGCTATTTCCTTGATCTGGCCGGGCAGGAACTGCGCCGCGCCCGGCGGTTCAGCCATCCTTTGGCGGTGCTGGTGTTCGACATCGACCACTTCAAGCCGGTCAACGACCGCTTCGGCCACGCCGCAGGCGACACCGTGCTGCGTGCCGTATCGGAGTCGGTCCGCCGGGTGCTGCGAGAGGTCGACACCTTCGGCCGCATCGGCGGCGAGGAGTTCGCCGTGGTCCTGCCGGAAACCGAGGCCGCGAACGCCATTCAGGCCGCCGAGAGGCTCCGCCGCGCGGTCGGCGGCACGGCTCATGGGGTCGAGGGGTTGGGGGCCGTCACGGTCAGCGTCGGCGTGGCCGAGTTGATCGACGGCGACCAGGGCTTGCAAGACCTCATGGACCGCGCCGACCACGCCCTCTACCGCGCCAAGCGCCTGGGCCGCAACCGCGTGGAAAGCAGCGAGGGCTAGGCCGTCGATTCAGTACGGCTGACACCAAGGCCGCGCGGCGACCCGATTGCGCTGGCGATCGACTTAGGACGTTACGGTGAGCCTTGGCGGCTTCACCTCCCCGCCTTCTCCCGCGCCAGGGCCCGCCAGCCGATATCGCGGCGGCAGAAGCCTTCGGGCCAGTCCAGGGCATCCACGGCCTGATAGGCGCGTGCCTGGGCCTCGCTCACCGAGCTTCCCAGCGCCGTGACGCCCAGCACTCGGCCGCCGATGGCGACGACCTTATCCTCCTCGGCCTTGGTTCCGGCGTGGAAGACGGTCACGCCGGTCACGGCGTTGGCGGCGTTCAAGCCGCGGATTTCGGTGCCCTTCACGTAGCTTCCCGGATAGCCGTTGGCGGCCATCACGACCACCAGGGCGGCTTCGTCGCGCCATGCCAGCTTGATCTCGGACAACCGGCCACGGGCGGCGGCGTCGAGCATGTCCAAGGCGTCGGAGGCGAGACGGGCCATCAGGACCTGACATTCCGGGTCGCCGAAGCGGACGTTGTATTCCAGGACCTTGGGCGTCCCATCCGGGGCGATCATCAGGCCGCAGAACAGCACGCCCTTGTACGGCGTGCCGTCTGCCTTCATGCCGTGGACGGTGGGCAGGATGCACTCCTTCATCACCCGCGCGACCATGGCGTCATCGACCACCGGGGCGGGGGAGTAGGCGCCCATGCCGCCGGTGTTCGGGCCGGTGTCGCCGTCGCCGACCGCCTTATGGTCCTGGGCGGCGACCAGGGGCAGGGCAGTGTCCCCATCGACCAGGGCGAAGAAGCTGGCTTCCTCGCCGTGGAGGAATTCCTCGACCACCACTTCGTTGCCCGCGTCGCCGAACACCTTGTCGGCCATCATGACATCAAGCGCGGCTTCGGCCTCGGCCACGGTCTGGCACAGGATGACGCCCTTGCCGGCCGCCAGACCGTCGGTCTTGACCACGATGGGGCCGCCCTTGTCGCGCACGAAGGCCTTGGCGGCGGCCAGATCGGTGAACCGGCCATACCACGCGGTGGGGATGCCGTGGCGGGCCAGCACGTCTTTCATGAAGCCCTTGGAACCTTCCAGGCGGGCGGCGGCGGCGTTGGGGCCGAAGGCGGCGATCCCGGCGGCGTTGAGCTTATCGACCAGCCCATTGACCAGCGGCCCTTCCGGCCCGACCACCACGAGATCGATGGCATTGGCGACGGCCCAGGCGGTCAGGGCGTCCACGTCCTCGGCGGAGATCGGCAAGCACTCGGCCACCTCGCGGATCCCCGCGTTGCCGGGCGCGCAGTACAGGGCCTCGCACTTGGGAGACTTGCGGATTGCCCAGCACAGGGCGTGTTCACGACCACCCGATCCGACCACCAGAACCTTCATGCCGCCAATCCTCTTACAAGCCATTCCCATTGGCAGGCGTTTTAGCATAGTTTGGCGTCATGACGAGTGCTTCCTCACCCCAGACGAATGCGCCCGCGCGGTCCGTCACCGAGCTGTCCGCCGACCTCAAGAAGACGGTCGAGGACACCTTTGGCTTCGTGCGCGTGCGCGGCGAGATCAGCCAGCCCAAGCTGGCCGGGTCCGGGCATTGCTACCTGCGCCTGAAGGACGAGAACGCCTGCATCGACGGCATCGTCTGGCGCGGCGCCTATAGCAAGCTGTCGATCAAGCCCGAGGAAGGCCTGGAGGTCATCGTCACCGGCCGCCTGACCACCTACCCCGGCCGGTCGAGTTACCAGATCATCATCGAATCGATGGAGCTGGCCGGGGAAGGCGCGCTGCTCAAGCTGCTGGAGGAGCGCAAGCGGCGTCTGGCCGCGGAAGGTTTGTTCGCCCCTGAGCGCAAGAAGCCGTTGCCGTTCCTGCCCCGCGTCATCGGCGTCGTCACCAGCCCAACGGGCGCAGTCATCCGCGACATTCTGCACCGCCTGAACGACCGTTTTCCGCTGCATGTGCTGGTATGGCCGGTGCTGGTGCAGGGCGAGGGCGCGGCGGCGCAGGTGGCGGCGGCGGTGGAGGGCTTCAACCGGCTGCCCCCTGGCGGCAGAGTCCCCCGCCCGGACCTGCTGATCGTGGCGCGCGGCGGCGGGTCGCTTGAAGACCTGATGGCGTTCAACGAGGAAGCCGTGGTGCGCGCCGTGGCGGCCTCGGACATTCCGGTCATTTCCGCCGTCGGGCACGAAACCGACACCACGCTGTGCGATTTCGCCGCCGACCTGCGCGCCCCGACGCCCACGGGCGCGGCCGAAATGGCCGTCCCGGTGCGCCTCGACCTGCTGGCCCAGGTACGTGACGATGCGGCGCGGCTGGATGGCTCCGTGCGGCGGATGCTCGATGATCGGGCGATGCGGGTGGAGGGGTTGGCGCGCGGCATCCCGGCGCTCGACCGGGTGATCGAGGAATACGCCCAACGCCTGGACGATCGCTGGGAACGCCTGGGTGCCTGTGGTCGCGCCTACCTGGAGCGCCGCACGGCCGAAGTCCGCCACCTCGGCGCCTGCCTGCGCAGCCCACGCGAACAGATCGCGGGCAAG
>Ga0172382_10012838_pt1 | contig 10866 bp, 10 predicted proteins | sample Leawel138RmetaG_FD_122245 | JGI IMG/M metagenome (GOLD analysis project Ga0172382, IMG submission 122245) | Leachate microbial communities from a municipal landfill in Southern Ontario, Canada - Leachate well 138R metaG | ecosystem: Engineered > Solid waste > Landfill > Unclassified | place...
TCAACCGGGCCATGGGCCGCCACGGCGCGGAGCTCTTCGCCGACGGCGACCGCATCATGACCCACTGCAACGCCGGCGCCCTGGCCACGGCCGGCTTCGGCACGGCTGTCGGCGTCATCTACGCCGCCGTGGAGCAGGGCAAGCACCAGCTTCAGGGAATTTTTGATCACCCCCAGGAAATCGGTGCGGTAAATCTTGTCGGCGGTCAGCCCCTGCCACATCTCCTCCAGGCCCGCGACCCGCTGCTGAAAGGACCCCGCACAGCCGGACAGGGCCAGGGTGTTGATGGCGCCAGCGGAGGTGCCACAGATAATGGGGAAGGGGCTGTAGGCATAGGGGGGCAACAGTTCGGCAACCCCCTTGAGTACCCCCACCTGATACGCGGCCCGGGCGCCACCGCCGGACAGGATGAGGCCGGTGGTCATCCTCGGCGCGCGCTCGCGGTGGCCCCGCTGGTGCTGTTGAGTGGCCTGATGGTCATTGCTCTTCCCCGGGCAGCTTCAAGGCTGGGTTCTAATGCTTGGAATTTTCAGTGCTTTAGCCTATAACGAGACAGGATACAGGACAAGGACGTCGGATGATTAAACTCCTTTTCTACCTGCCCCTGGGGGTCTTCAGTCACGCCCTGTTGCCATCTCTGCCCGCTGTTCCCTGGTTGATCACCCTGTTGGCGGGCTGCATTCTCGCTGCCTGTCATCCCCGGGGCAGGCTTGCCCCGGTGTTTGTCGTTGCAGGCTTGGCCCTGGGGGGGCTGTGGGGACACCAGCAGCTCGGCCATCGGCTGCCGGTCGAGCTGGACAAAAGCGACGCCCTGGTGACCGGCAGGGTGAGTTCCCTCGTCGCCACCGGCGCCGGGCGGACCCGCTTCGAATACGAGGTCGTGGAGATCCAGGGGAGTGGCGCAAGGGAGCTGCCAGCGCTGCGCAAACTGTTGCTCAGCTGGTACGGGGAGACCGCGATTGCACCGGGGGAGCTCTGGCAGCTGAGTGTGCGCCTGCGCTCGCCGCGGGGTTTCGCCAACCCCGGTGCCTCCGACTACAGTGCCTGGCTGCTGGCGGAGGGGTTTTCCGCCACCGGCTATGTGCGCACCGATCCCCGCAACCGGCGCCTGGCGGCGGCTTCCCCCTGGTCCCTGCAGGGGTACCGGCAGCAGCTGCTCGACAGGCTGCTGGCGCGGCAGGACTCGGCGCCGGCCACGGGTTTTATGGCAGCGCTGATTCTCGGCGAGCACAGTCTGATTCCCAGGGACATGTTTGCCCGCCTGGTGGCCACCGGAACCGTCCACCTGATGGTGGTCTCCGGTCTTCATGTCAGCATGGTGGCCGCCCTCTGTGTGCTGCTGGGCACAGCTCTGGGGCGCTGCGGTGCCGCTGTTGGCTGTCCCCTCCCGGCGCGCCTGGTGGCGGTGCCGATTGCCGCCGCCGGGGCCCTGGCCTACGGCGCCGTGGCGGGCTTTGGCCTGCCGGTGCAGCGGGCGCTGATTATGACCCTGGCGGTGCTGCTGGCCCTGGTGGTGCGCCGGCGCAGCTCACTGCCGCGAATTTTCGGCCTGGCGCTGTGTGGTGTCGCCCTGGTTGATCCCCTGGCGGCGACACGGCCGGGGTTCTGGCTGTCCTTTATCGCCGTGGCCGGCTTGCTGCTGTGGTTTGTGCCCAGGCCAAGGGGGCATTGGGGTCCGCAGCTGGTCGCCGCCCAGGGGGTGGTGTTTGTCTCCCTGGCGCCCTGGCTGCTGTATTTCCAGGGGGCGGTGACCCCGGTGGCCCTGCCCCTCAATTTGCTGGTGATTCCCTGGGTCAGCACCCTGGTGGTGCCCACCGCCCTGGCGGGCGCCCTGCTGCAGGGGGTTCCTGCCCTTGGCGGTTTGCTGTGGGATCTGGCGGCGGCCCAGCTGGCGTTGTTTGGCGACCTCCTCAGCTGGCTCGACGGCGCGCCCGCCGTGCTCACCGGGGCCACCGCCGGGGGCTGGCGATTGCCGGCGGGAAACCTCTGGGTGCTGGCGGTACTGGTGCTGCTGGGGGCGCTGTTGCTGTTGCCCCGGGGCCTCGGCCGGGGAGGGCCATTGGCGGTGCTGGCGGTGGCCGTGGCGGTCGCCAGGCCGACCCCTGGCCCCCACCTGGAGCTGACGGTGCTGGATGTGGGCCAGGGCCTGGCGGCGGTGGTTCGGGTGGGTGACCGGGTGCTGGTTTACGACACCGGGCCCGGTTATCCCTCGGGCTTCAATACCGGCGATGCCGTGGTGGCCCCGTTTCTGGCCACGCTGGGTGTACCTCGAATTGATCACTTGATCCTCAGCCATGGGGATCTGGACCATGTCGGCGGCGCCGCGGGGCTGCTGGCCCGCAAGCCGGCGGTTGATATCCTGGCGGGGCAGCCAGAGCGACTGTCCGGCATCGGGGCTCGCCCTTGTCGCGCCGGTGAGCGCTGGCAGTGGCAGGGGGTGGAATTTCGCCTGCTGTGGCCACCGGCGCCAGGAACCGGGCCGCCGGGGTTGTTAGCCAACAACAATAACAACTCCTGCGTGCTCCTGATCAGCTACAAGGGTATCCAGCTGTTGCTGCCGGGGGATATCGAAGCCCAGGTGGAGGATTTCCTGGTGAGCCGGGGGCCGCTGGCGGCGGGCCCTGAAGTGGATGTCCTGATTGCCTCCCACCACGGCAGCAAGACATCCTCCAGCGCGGGCTTTGTGGCGGCCACCCGGCCCCGTCACGCGGTCTTCGCCAGCGGTTTCAACCACCATTTTGGCCACCCCCACCCCGATGTGGAGGCGCGCTTTGCCGCCCTCGGCAGCCGTCTCTGGCGGACGGCGCAGAGCGGTGCCCTCAGCTTTCGCTGGGATGGCGACGGCCGCCTCGAGATTGCCGAATACCGGCGCCAACACACCAGGTATTGGCACTGAGGCAAGGGTTGCCGTCGCCAATCATTGGCCCTGACCTCGGCGCCCTGGGGTGTTTGCCGCCACGGTCGCCAGCTTGGCGGATGGATGCCGGCGCCAGACCCGGGACTGGCGCTGCAATTATGGTAAAGTAACGGCCTCCCAGCGCCGCCGTCGGCCGCGCTGGGGAGCATGAGTAACCGCCTTAATGGAAGCTGGAGAAGGGGCAACAACGTGTACGAACTCTTAGTGGCCGGCGGCTGGCTGATGATTCCCATCCTGCTGTGTTCCATCTCGGTGATCGCCATTGCCATCGAGCGGGGCTGGGCCCTGCGCCCAGCCAGGGTGGTGCCCCCCAAGCTGTTGGGCCAGGTTTGGCACACCGTCAAACAGAATCAGTTTTCCCGGGAGCATATCCTCGAGCTGAAGCGCTCTTCCCCCCTGGGTTTTATTCTTGCCGCTGGCCTGGCCAACGCCAGTCACGGCCGGGATGTGATGAAGGACAGTATCGACGAGGCCGCCGGGCAGGTCATTCACAAGCTGGAGCGCTACCTCAATGTACTGGACACCATCGCCTCCATCGCCCCTCTGCTGGGGCTGTTGGGTACGGTGTTCGGCATGATCCAGGTCTTCAATGCCATCATGCTCCAGGGCACCGGCAATGCCGGGGTGCTGGCGGGGGGGATCTCCCAGGCCCTGATCACCACCGCGGCGGGCCTGATGGTGGCCATTCCGGCGATGATCTGCCACCGCTTCTTTGAACGCCGTATCGACAGCCTGGCAATCACCATGGAAGACCAGGCTGTCCGCCTGGTGGACGCCCTCCACGGAGAGCGCTCCATCCAGGGGCCGGAGGCCAACGGCAGGTGAGGTTCCGCCGCACTCAGCGCCGCAGTTCGGGGATCAATCTCACCCCGTTGATCGATGTGGTTTTTCTGCTGCTGATCTTTTTTATGGTGTCCACCACCTTTACCCGGGAAACCCGTCTCAGCGTCGAGCTTCCGGAGGCCGACGGGCAGGCCGCCACGGAGGAGCTGCCCCGCCAGCTGGAGGTGCTGGTGGACAGGGAGGGCAGCTATGCCGTCAACGGGGATTTACTTGTCAACCGCAAAATCGAGACCATAATGAGCGCTCTTGAACTGGCATCCAGGGCCGACAAGTCGATGCCGATCACCATCATTGCCGACGCCGAGGCCCCCCATCGGGCGGTGGTCTCCGTTATGGACGCCGCCGGGCGGCTGGGCTTTTCCCAGCTGAGCATTGCCACTCAGGAACCCCAGGAGCACAACGACTGATGGCTGCCGACAAGCCCCAGCCCAGCAACCTCGCCATCTACCTGCGCCTGCTCAGCGAGCTGAAGCGCTACTGGGTCATTTTTATCATCAGTGTCCTGGGCATGTGGCTGTTTTCCGCCATGGAGGTCGCCTTTGTCGACCTGATCGGCTACCTGGTCAATGTTCTCACCGTGGTCACCGGGCAGGCCGCCGCCGGGGGGGGCATGGATATCACCGCCATCGATACCGGGATCACCGCCAGGATAGCGGGGCAGCTGATGGACACCGACGATGTCCTGGCCCAGAGCCGGGTGGTGATTCCGGTAATGATCATGGCGGTGGCCCTGTTGCGGGGCATTGGCTTTATCGTCGGCCAGTACGGTATGAGCTATATCTCCCAGCATGTGGTGGATGGATTGCGCAATCGGGTTTTTGAGAAGTACACCCGTATGCCCAGTGCCTATTTCGACCAGAACATGTCCGGCCACCTGGTGACCCAGCTCACGTTTCATGTTCAGCAGGTGATGGGTGCCACCACCACGGCCCTCAAGGTGATTCTGCGGGAGGGTTCCCTGCTGATTGGTCTGCTGGTCTACCTGATGATCCTCAATTGGGAGCTGGCGCTGATCTTTTTCACCGTCATCCCCTTTATCGCACTGATCATCAGCTATGTGAGCAAGCGCTTCCGCCGCCTCAGCAGCCGCATCCAGAACGCCATGGGGGATGTCACCCAGGTCGCCAGCGAGGCGGTGGGCGGCTACCGGGAGATGCGCCTGTTTGGCGGCGAGCCCTATGAAATCCACCGCATGCACAGGGCCAGCAGTCAGAATTGTCGCCAGAGCCTCAAGCTGTCCCTCACCGAGAACCTCAGTTCGCCGGTGGTGCAGCTGCTGGTGGCATCCTCCCTGGCCATTCTGATTTGGGTGGCCATGGTGCCGGAGCTATTGGGCAGCATGACCACCGGCGGCTTCACCAAGTTTCTGCTCACCGCCGGCCTGCTGGCCAAGCCCATCCGCCAGCTGACCCAGGTCAACAGCACCATTCAGAAGGGCATCGCCGCCGCCACCGTGCTCTTCGAGACCCTGGACAGTGCCGAGGAGGTGGACCAGGGCACCGAGACTAGGACCAGGGTAGCGGGGCGGTTCGAGTTTGATCAGGTGGTGTTCAGATACCGCAGCGCCACCGAGGATGCCATCAAGGGGGTCAGCTTTCGGGTGGAGCCCGGGGAGTCCATCGCCCTGGTGGGCTCGTCCGGCAGCGGCAAGAGTACCCTGGTGAGCCTGTTGCCCCGCTTCTACAACTACAGCAGTGGCCGCATTCTGCTGGATGGCCTGGAAATTTCCGCCTACAGCCTGCGCAATCTGCGCAGCCACATCGCCCTGGTCAGCCAGCAGGTGACCCTGTTCAACGACACTCTCTACAACAATATCGCCTACGGCGAGCTGGCCGACCGGTCCCCGGAGCAGGTGCGCGCCGCGGTGCGGGCGGCCCACGCCCTCGACTTTATCGAAAACCTGCCCCAGGGCTTCGACACCCTGATCGGCGACGATGGCGTGATGCTGTCCGGCGGCCAGCGCCAGCGGGTCGCCATTGCCCGGGCACTGCTCAAGGACGCGCCGATCCTGATTCTCGATGAGGCCACCTCGGCCCTGGATACCGAGTCGGAGCGCCATATCCAGGCCGCCCTGGAGACCGCCATGCGCGGCCGCACCACCTTTATCATCGCCCATCGCCTCAGCACCGTGGAAAATGCCGACCGCATTCTGGTGCTGGAAAAGGGCAGTATTGTCGAGCAGGGCAGTCACCAGCAGCTGCTGGATGCCAAGGGGCGCTACGCCACCCTGTACCACAGTCAGTTTGTCGAGGACCTGGGTCGCTAGCGGTATGAATCCCCTGGAGAAGGCCTGGTATCGTCCCCGGAGCTGGTCGCTGGCCCTGGCGCCCCTGGCCTGGTTGTTTACATGGGTAATCAAAAAACGCCGCCACTATCTTGAAAAACATAGAGACAAGTTGACAGTGCCCCTGGTGGTGGTGGGAAATATCACCGTCGGCGGCACCGGCAAGACCCCGTTGATCATCACCCTGGTCCTGGCCCTTCAGGAGCGCGGCTACCGCCCCGGGGTGGTCAGCCGCGGCTATGGTGGCAGGGCGCCCTTTTACCCCTTTCAGGTGAACGTCGCCAGTGATGCCCGCCAGAGCGGGGACGAACCCCTGCTGATTGCCCGCACCTGTGGCTGTCCGGTGATTGTCGACCCGGATCGCTACCGGGCGGCCAGGTTGCTGGAAGACAGCGGTCAGTGCAATGTGATCCTCAGCGACGATGGCCTCCAGCACTACAATTTGCCCCGCACCCTGGAGATTGTCGTGATCGACGGCGAGCGCCGCCTGGGCAACGGCTGGTGCCTGCCCGTGGGTCCGCTGCGGGAGCCGGTGGCGCGGCTGGCGGAGGCGGACTACCTGGTGGTCAACGGTGGCGATGCGATTTTCAACCATCCCCGCCAGTACCGCATGGACCTGGTGCCCCTGGCCTTTCGCAATCTCGCCACCGGCGAGGCCAGGGAGCCGCGCCATCCTCCCGGGGAGGGCTCGGTCAACGCCGCCGCCGGCATCGGCAACCCCGCCCGCTTTGCCCGCACCCTGGCGTCCCTGGGGCTGGCGGTGAAGCTGCACCCGTTCCCGGATCACCACGATTTCACCCCCCAGGAGCTGAGCTTTGGCGACGGCAGGCCGGTGGTGATAACCGCCAAGGATGCGGTTAAATGCACCGCCTTTTCAGACCCCAACGTATGGGTGCTTGATGTGGCGGCCCGTCTCGAGAACAATGGCCTGAATACCCTGATCAACGCCATTGAAGCCCTGGTAACTCAGCCGTGACCCCAGCATTTTCCATAGTGATTCCCGCCCGCTACGCCTCCACCCGGCTGCCAGCCAAGCCGCTGCGGGAGATCGCCGGCCAGCCCATGATCCAGCGGGTCCACCAGCAGGCGCTGCAGGCAGGTGCCGAGCGGGTGATTGTCGCCACCGATCACCCGGCCATTGCCGAGGTGGTGGCGGGTTTTGGCGGCGAGGTGATGATGACCGCCAGGGACCATCCGTCCGGCACCGACCGCCTCCAGGAAGTGGCCCGGCGCTGCGGCTTCGGCGACGACCACATCCTGGTCAATGTCCAGGGGGACGAGCCCCTGATTCCCCCCGCGGTGATCCTCCAGGTGGCCGCCAATCTTGCGGCTCACCCGGAGGCCGCGGTGGCCACCCTCAGCGAGGTTATCGCCAGTGAGGCGGATTTTCACAACCCCAATATCGTCAAGGTGGTGTGTGACAGCCTGGGGCTGGCGCTGTATTTCAGTCGCGCCCCCATTCCCTGGCCCCGGGACCTCCAGCCCACGGGGCAGGGGGGGCTGGCGCCTGGGTTTTCCCCCCAGCGCCACCTGGGGATCTATGCCTACCGGGTAGGGGTGCTCAACCAGTTCGTCACCTGGCCCCCGGCGCCCCTCGAAACCCTGGAGTGCCTGGAGCAGCTGCGTTTTTTGTGGCAGGGCTTTGCCATCCATGTCGCCGAAGCCTGCGCCCCGGTGCCCGGCGGAGTGGATACCGAAGGCGACCTGGCCCGGGTGGCCGCCATTGTGGAGGCCTCGCTATGAGTGAAGTCAGGGTGCTCTTCGTGTGCCTGGGGAATATTTGCCGCTCCCCCAGTGCCCAGGGGGTCTTCCAGCACCTGGTGGATCGCCAGGGGCTGGGGGAGCGCATCGCGGTGGATTCCGCAGGCACCGGCGACTGGCACATCGGTCAGCCACCGGATCGGCGCTCCCAGCAGGCGGCCCTGGCCCGGGGTTACGCCATCAGCGACCTGCGGGCAAGGCTGGTGACCGCTGAGGACTTTCGGGATTTCGACTATATCCTGGCCATGGACAGGGCCAATCTTCGCAACCTGTTGGTGATGCAGCCGGAGGGATTTGCCGGGCATCTGGGGCTGTTTCTCGAATTTGGCCGGCAGCGGGAGCAGCTGGAGGTGCCGGATCCCTACCACGGCGGTGAGGAGGCTTTCGAGCTGGTGCTGGATCTTATCCAGCAGGCCTCGGAAGGGCTCCTGGAACATATTCGCAGCCGGCACCTGAATGCTTGAAATCGGCTGCCAGATCTCTCTTCAGCAACTCAATACCCTGGCTCTTCCGGGCCGGGCGGAGTATTTCTGCCGGGTTGCCGACGGCGCTGAGTTGCGGGAGGCCCTGGCCTTTGCCCGGAGCCACCGACTGAAGGTTACGGTGCTCGGCGGCGGCAGCAATGTGGTCCTCGATGGCGACGTCCCTGGCCTGGTGGTGGCGATGGCCAATCTGGGGGTGGAGCTAGTGGATGAGACCCCGGAGTCCGTTACCCTGCGGGTGGCGGCGGGGGAGAATTGGCACCAGCTGGTGGCATCCACGGTGGCACAGCGCTGGTACGGACTGGAGAATCTCGCCCTGATCCCGGGCTGTGTGGGCGCCGCACCCATTCAGAATATCGGCGCCTACGGGGTAGAGTTGGCGGATGTCCTCCACGGGGTGGAGGTGATGGATATCGCCAGCGGCGAGTCGCGCACCCTGGGGGTTGGCGACTGTCAGCTGGGGTATCGGGACAGCGCCTTCAAACACAAGTTGAAGGGCCGGCTGGTTGTCGTCGCCGTGCAGATCACCCTGAGCAAGGTCGCCAAGGTAAACCTCGGCTATGCCGAGCTGGCCCAGGCCCTGGCGGCGGTGGCCGAGCCCACCCCCGAGGATGTATTCGCCGCGGTGTGCCAGTTGCGCCGCGCCAAGCTGCCAGACCCGGCGCAGATCGCCAATGTGGGCAGTTTCTTCAAAAATCCGATTCTGGCGGCGGACGCTGGCCGCGCCCTGGTGGCCAGGTTTGCCGACATTCCCCGCTACCCCCAGGCCGATGGCAGCGTCAAGTTTCCCGCTGCCTGGCTGATCGACAGGGCCGGCTGGAAGGGCGTCAGGGTCGGCCCGGTGGGGGTCCACCAGCGTCAGGCCCTGGTGCTGGTGCATTTTGGTGGCGGCAGCGGCGGCGACGTGCTGGCCCTTGCCGCGGATATCGCCCGGGACGTGGCGGAGAAGTACGGTGTGGCGTTGGAGTTGGAACCCGTGGTGATTGGCGATGCTGCTGGCCGGCGCTAGGGAAGTTATTGAACTGCAGGGGGGAACCCTGCAGCTGTGGTCGCGGTTTCTGGGCCAAGGTGAGGCCGCGGATTACCTCGCCCGGTTGCGGGCGGAAATCCCTTGGCACCAGAGCCGCATCCGCATCGCCGGCCGCGAGATCCCCATTCCCAGACTCAATGCCTGGTACGGCGATCTGGGTGCGGATTACGGCTATTCCGGGATTCGTCTCGCCACCCAGGGGTGGACGGCGTCTCTGGCCGGCCTCAAGCAGCGGGTGGAGGCGGTCTGTGGCGAGGGTTTCAACAGCGCCCTGGCGAACCTCTACCGCGACCACCGGGACAGTGTCGACTGGCACAGTGACGATGAACCCGAGTTGGGGCTCAATCCCGTGGTGGCCTCCCTGAGCCTGGGGGAAACCCGCCGCTTCGAGTTGCGCCGGGTGGACGATCACCGCCAGCGCTGCGTGCTGGAGCTTCCCGGCGGTTCCCTGCTGCTGATGACCGGCGCCCTGCAACACCAGTGGCAGCACCGCGTCGGCAAGGAGAGGTTGCCCTGCGGGGAGCGCATCAATCTCACCTTCCGAACGGTGGTCACAGGGGCCTGACCTGAATTATGAATCGCTGGTACTGAATCCAGCCTCAGGTTGCCGTTGAGATTCCATAAATACCCGCTTGCTTGCCACTTGCGCGATGCCCTCCGCCTCGATCTTGGGCTTGCAGTCCCGGACCCTGGAGACTGCCCCTCAGGGTCCGGGCTGGCACAAAAAAAGGCAGACTCCAGGGAGTCTGCCTTTTATCGTCTCAGGCGGAAAAACCGCCAAAAACTGCTGTCAGCTGAAAACAGTGTTCCTTAGAGGGGAACGATATTTTCGGCCTGGGGACCTTTCTGGCCCTTGGTAACAGTGAATTGCACGCGCTGACCTTCGGTCAGGGTTTTGAAACCAGAGCCTGAAATCGCACTGTAATGGGCGAAAACATCGGGGCCGGACTCTTGCTCGATAAAGCCAAAGCCCTTGGATTCGTTGAACCATTTTACGGTGCCGGTAACTGTGTTTGACATAATTTAAATCCTACAGATTTATCAGTAACAATGCCCTGTTGGGGGCGGTCATGCTAGAAGTCGGACTAGTACTTATAAATTACAGGATGATCAACTACAGGAGGACATCTGGCGGGTAATATATAGAATACGTACTTGCAAGCGGATCCAGTATATAACGCCGCAAAGCCATGTCAACTGGAAAATCAGGGTTATTACCACACATTCAGATAGGGCCGTCGGCCGCGGCTGGCTTTGCCGGTGGTGCGCAGGCCCCGGAGGATCCACTGCCGGGTGTCGGCGGGATCGATCACCGCATCCACTTCAAAGACCTGGGCCGCGGAAACGCCTTTGCCCTTGCGGTACATGGTGTCCACCAGCTGGTTAAACAGCTGCTCCCGCTGGGCGGGGTCGGCGACGGCCGCCAGCTCTTTGCGGTAACCCAGGCGCACCGCGCCTTCAAAACCCATGGGGCCAAACTCCGCGGTGGGCCAGGCGATGGCAAAGAATGGCCGGTGAAAGCTGCCTCCCGCCATGGCCTGGGCGCCGA
>Ga0172382_10012840_pt1 | contig 10863 bp, 10 predicted proteins | sample Leawel138RmetaG_FD_122245 | JGI IMG/M metagenome (GOLD analysis project Ga0172382, IMG submission 122245) | Leachate microbial communities from a municipal landfill in Southern Ontario, Canada - Leachate well 138R metaG | ecosystem: Engineered > Solid waste > Landfill > Unclassified | place...
CATGGTGGCCGCGTGAATGAGCGCACTGATGGGTGTCGGGCCCGCCATGGCATCGGGTAACCAGGTCTGCAGCGGCAGTTGAGCGGACTTGCCCAACGCGCCGAACAGCAGCAGAAGTGCGGCGACGGTGGGCAGGGCCGAACCGGGCGCCCAGGCCGCGCTCATGCGTGACGTGAGTTCGGGAATGGCGCTGGTGCCAAGGACCGTGAACAGCAGCAACAGGCCAATCACCAGGAACAGATCGCCCGCCATGGTCGTAATCATGGCCTTGCGCGCTGCATCACCGTTGGCGGCATCACGATACCAGAAGCCGATGAGCAGCCATGAACACAGACCGACGCCTTCCCAACCCACGAACAGCAGCAGCAGGTCGTCGGCGAGGACCAGAACCAGCATCGCAGCCACGAACAGATTGAGCCAGGCGAAATAGCGCCCGTAGCCTTCCTCACCCGCCATGTACTCGGTGGAATAGACGTGCACCAGAAAACCGACGCCAGTGATCACCGCCGACATCACCAGTGACAGCGCGTCCAGGCGCAGCGCCACCGTGGGTGCGAGATCGTCCAGGCGGAACCAGGCCCACAAGGTGCGCACCTGTGCCTCGGGGGTCGTCAGCCACCCCACGCCGATGAGCAGGACCAGCAGGAATGCGATCCCGGTGGTGCCGCACGCCAGCCAGCCGCAGATGTGCGGTGAGCACCTTTGTCCCATGAGCCCGAGCGCGAGCGAACCCGCGAGCGGCAGGGCCGGTACCAGCCACAGCAGCGCGGCGGCATCCTCCATGAAAGCCCCCTACATGTGTCGGTTCAGTCCCGCAGCAGGCTCACCGCATCCACGTCCAGCGTGCCGAAACGTCGCTCCACGCGCAGCATGAGCGCCAGCGCGACGGCGGTCTCGGTACCCGAAACGGCGAGAATGAGCAGATACATCACCTGACCGTCCGGCTGCGCCCAGTGCGCGCCGCCGGCGATGAACGCGAGCCCCGCGGCATTGAACAGCAGTTCCACCGAGATCAGCACGAACATGAGATTGCGCCGCGCCAGCACGCCCGTCACGCCGATGACCAGCAATGCGGCCGCCAAGGCGAGCACCAGGGGCGTGGCCGTCATCCGGTTTCACCGATGCCGCCGCGCCCCACGTGCCAGGCCACCACGAGCCCGGCCAGCAACAGCAGCGAGGCGAGTTCCACGATGACGAGGTACGGACCGAACAGCACCGTGCCCACTGCCTTGGCGTCCACCTGGAGCGTCTCCTCCGCCCCGCTGCCCGGCAGCACGACATACACGATCTCAGCCAACAGCAGCGATGCGAGCAACCCAGGGCCGCGCCACTGCCCCGGCTGGAGCCAGGCATGCTCACGGTACTCCGAGGCGGGACCGAGGTTCAGCATCATCACCACGAACACGAACAGCACCGTGATGGCACCGGCGTAGATGATGACCTGCAGTACCGCCGCGAAAGGTGCGCCCAGCAGTGCGAAGCACACGGCCAGCGCGAGCAGCGCCACGATGAGATACAGCAGCGCGTGCACGGCGCTGAACCGCGTTACCGCCATGGCTCCCGAGAAGATCGCCAGTGCCGCCGCAAGCAGGAATTCCAGTTCCATGACATGTCCCCGCATCAGGGAAGCAGGCTGCGCACGTCCACCGGGGGAGATTCGTTCTGCGCCTCGCCCTGTGCCTTGCCGCCGATCGCCGCACCGGCGACACGATAGAAATTGTAGCCGGGGTACTTACCCTGACCGTCGATGAGCAGGTGCTGCTTTTCGTACACCAGGTTGGGGCGCCGGTATTCGCTCATTTCGAAGTCGTTGGTGAGCTGAATGGCCAGCGTGGGGCAGGCCTCCTCGCAAAAACCGCAAAAAATGCAACGCGAGAAATTGATGCGAAAGAATTCAGGATAGCGTCGCCCCTGATTGTCCTGTGCCGCCTGCAAGGCGATGCAATCCACCGGGCACGCCGCCGCACAGAGATAGCAGGCCACACAACGCTCCGCGCCGTCGGGATCACGCGACAGGATGATGCGGCCGCGCCAGCGCGGTGGAATGTCCGGTTTTTCCTCGGGATACTGCAGGGTCGCGCGCGGTTGGAAGGCGTGTACGAATACAAGCCACAAGGTATGCACGGAATTGCTGAATGCGTGCAGCGCCCATGCAAGGGAATCCTTGATACCGTTGTTGCGCGGCTCATTCATGTTCCGCTCCCGACCACGAGCACACCGGTGACCAGCAGGTTGACCAGCGCCAATGGCAGCATCAGTTTCCAGCCGAGTGCCATGAGTTGGTCATAGCGCGGGCGCGGCAAGGCCGCGCGCAGCAGCACGAACAAGGCCATCAACAGCAGCACCTTCAAGAAAAACCATACCAGCGGCGGCAGCCAGGGGCCCAGCCAGCCGCCGAGAAACAGGGTCACGGCAACCGCGGACACCAGCAGCATGCCCAGGTATTCGCCCACGTAGAACAGGCCGAATTTCAGCCCTGAATATTCCGTGTGGTAACCCGCCACCAGTTCGGTTTCGGCGAGCGGCAGGTCGAATGGCAGGCGATGGGCCTCCACCGTACCCCCCAGCAGGAACAGCAAGAAGCCGAAGAATTGCGGCACCACGAACCAGATCTCCCGCTGCGCTTCAACGATATCGCTGAGATTGAAGGAGCCGGCCATGATCACCACACCCATGACAGACAAGGCAAGAAACACCTCGTAACTGATCACCTGTGCCGAGGCACGCAGGCTGCCCAGCAGGGCGTACTTGTTGTTGGAAGCCCAGCCCGCGAAGATGGCGCTGTAGACGCCCAGGGATGACATGGCGATAAAGAACAACAACCCGAGAGACATGTCGCTGATCACCACCCCCGGGGCAAAGGGCACCACCGCGAACGAAAGCAGAGACGTGGCGACCACCACCACGGGCGCGATCACGAATACCAGCCGATCGGCGAACGGCGGCACCCAGTCGTCCTTGGTGAAGATCTTCAGCATGTCCGCCACGACCTGTGCCAACCCGAAGGGTCCCACCCGGTTGGGACCGTAGCGGTCCTGCCACAGGCCGAGCAGGCGGCGCTCGAACCAGATGGCGAGCGCGGCAAGCGTGAGCACCACTACCAGCACTGCAACGGACAGCAGCAAGGTGAAGAAAACCGCACTCATGACACGCGCTCCACCCGCGCCGGCGCAGGCAAGGCCACGCCGCGCAACACGCCCATGCCCACCGGAATGCCGACCACGTCCCGCGCCAGTTCGCGACAGCACACGGGCAGCACCACGCGCATGTCACCGATGACGATGGTCACGGGATCGCCCGCGCTCAGCCCCGCGCGGCGCGCGGTGTCCTGGTGCATGTAGGCGCAGGGTGCCGGCGCCAGCGAGGCAATGCCGGGAGCATGGGCGGAAAGTTCTTCGCTGCCGAACAGGTGATGCACCGGGACTGCCGTCAGGGGCACCGCTGCCCGATCCGCAACTTCGCCGTATTCCGCCCCCGCAGGCGCGGCGTCGAACAGCAGCACGCCGGCCTCGCCGGTACGCAAGGGTCCGTTCACTTCACGCTGGTAAAACACCATGGCCTGGGGCGAGTTCCAGCCGGGCTTCCAATAGCGCGGCTCCAGCCCGGCGGGCGGCTGGCGCACCTCCCCTTCCATGGAGAAGGCGAGCGGCGCATCCGTGTCGGCGGGCGGCGGTGGCTCGAACATGGTCTGATGGGCGAACATCGCGGTGCGCCCGCTGAAGCGCAACGACTGGCGCGGTACCGGACGCGGCGATGCAGGCCCGGTTTCTCCGGAAGCGGCTGCGGCGATGCGGGCCAGTGCCGGGAACTGGGCCGCGAGCTCGGCGTGCAGGGCGGCCAGATCGGTGCAACCCGGACGCTCGAGGTGCTGCCCCACTGCGCTCAACCAACGCCACCCCGGGCGTATGTCACCCGCGGTGACGAAGGCGGCGAAGCGGCGTTGCGCGCGGCCTTCGCTGTTTATCACCGTCCCCGTCGCCTCCGCAAAGCCCGCCGCAGGCAGCACCACCTGTGCCATGGGAGTGGTATCGTTCGCGAGCACGTCCAGGGCAATGACGCGCGGCGAGGTCGCCAGCGCAGCGTCGATCACCGTCTCCGGTACGCGCCGGTACAGATCGTTCTCGGCCACGATCACCGTGTCCGCCTCCCCGCGCACCACCTGCGCGAGCGCCGCCTCGACGCTCAGGCCGCCGAGCAGCGCGGCGCCGATGGTGTTGCATTCGGGGACCACACAGATGAAGCCGGCGTCGGGATGGCCTTTGGCAAGTGCACGGGCGAGGTCCGCAGCCGCCGCCAGCACCGTCGTACTGCCCTGCATCGTTCCGGTCACCACCAGTGGCCGCTCCGCAGCCTTCAGCACCGCGGCCGCGCCCTGCACCATGTCGGTGCCCACGCCCGGCTCACGTCCCTGCGGTGCCTGCGAATCGATGCGGCGCGCAATGGCACGTGCCAGCGCGGCCACGTCGGTGGGCGCGGCGCGCACCACCGCGGAGGCAAGCCCGTCGAGCGTCGTGGGCACCGGCGAGAGCACGAACAAGGGAGCGCTCGCATCCGGCACGGCATCACGCACCGCCTGGTCCTGCCAAGGGGGCACTTCCAGCGTCTCAGCACGGAGCTGCGCCGGTTGATGCACCGCCTGGCGCAGTGCGAGTGCGAGCCTCGGCGCAGTCTGTTCCAGGTCTTCGCCCAGTACGATGACGGCATCAGCCTTCTCCGCCTCGGCGAGGGTGAAACGACGTGCCGGTGGGGCTGCGAGCAAGGCGAGCGCCTGCTGCGTCAAAGCGAGTTCGGCCTCGCCAAGTCCCGCGCTGAAGTGCCCGCTGCCCACCAGTGTGCGCAGTGCATGGTTGGTTTCCAGGGTTGCGCGCGGGGAGCCGATGCCCACCAGGCGCGTGCTCTCGATCGCCCCTAGGGCCGCTACCCCATCGACTTCCTTGCCATCCAACCGTGGCATGCGAATGCGTTCCGGCACGTTCAGGTGGTCGTAACCGAAACGGCCACGGTCGCAAATGAAATAGCCGTTGATGGCCGGATGATAACGGTTGCTGATGCGTCGCACCTTGCCGTAGCGCTCACCCACCAGGGTGTTGCAACCGAGCCCGCAATGGGCGCATACCGAGGGTGCCGACTGCAGGTCCCATTTGCGTGTGTAGTGTTGCTGCAAGGTCTTGTCGGTGAATACACCGGTGGGACAAACCTCCACCAGGTTGCCGGAGAAAGGGCTTTCCAGCACGCCATCGGCGGCGCGGCCGAAGTAGACCTGATTGCGCGCAGCGAAGACGTCGAAATCGGTGCCCCCCACGTAGCCGCGGTAGAAGCGCACACAGCGGTAGCACGCAATGCAGCGGTTCATTTCGTGGGCCACAAAGGGGCCGAGATCCTGGCTGAGGTGGGTGCGCTTCCGAAAGCGATAGCGGCGGTACACGTGACCTGTCATCACCGTCATGTCCTGCAGGTGGCATTCGCCGCCTTCGTCGCACACCGGACAATCGTGCGGGTGATTGGTCATGAGCCACTCGATGACGGCGCGGCGAAAATCCCGGGAACCCGTGTCCTTCATGGCGAACCGATCGCCATCCTGCACCGGCGTCATACAGGCCATGGTGATACGCCCGCGTGAGTCCTCGGCATTGGCATACTGCGTGACCGCACACTGCCTGCATGCCCCCACCGAGCCGAGCGCCGGGTGCCAACAGAAATAGGGAAGTTCCAGGCCGAGCGACAGCGCAACCGCGAGCAGATTGTCGCCGTCCCTGACTTCGTATTCGCGACCGTCTATGGAAATGCGTGCCATGCGCTCTAAGCGTAGCGCCGTTGGCAGAAACGGCTCTGGAATGGCGGAGAAGGTGCGCAATCGGAAAAAACACGGCGGGCATGGAAGGGCCGTGCCTTTGCAGGCGTGGACCGGTGCACGCCTTCGCGCCCCTGCTATGCCTCTGCGCCTTTGCGTTGGCTGTTCGTTGCCTTCCTCACGTCCCAGTCAGATAAGGGCACCGGCCTTCGCGCAGGTGGCGCTCGAATTCATCGCGAAACAGTGCGAGGCCGCTTTCCAGCGGGGCCATGGCACCCGGGGCGTGGGCGCAGAAGGTAGTACTCAGGTCGATGAGCCGGGTGTGCATGGCGAGGGCTTCCAGGTCTTCGGGCCGGGCCTGGCCTTCCTCGAAGGCAAGCAGGATCTTCTCCACCCAGGGCAGACCCTCGCGGCAGGGTGTACACCAGCCGCAGGATTCCTGGGCAAAGAAGCGCTCCATGTTGTGCAGGGCACCCACCGGGCAGGTGTGATCGTCGTGCACCATGACCGTCCCTGTGCCAAGGCGCACACCGAAGCGCTCCGGCGAATCGAAATCCATCGGCATATCCAGGTGTTCCGGAGCGAGAAAACCGGTGGATGCACCGCCCGGCTGCACCGCACGCAGGGCATAGCCTGTGCGCATGCCGCCACCGTGCTCCTCGATGAGGGTACGTAACGGCGTGCCCATGGGCGATTCGTACCAGCCCGGGCGGTTCACGCGGCCACTGAGGGTGTACACCTTGGTGCCGCCGTCCACCCCACCCCGCCGTGCCGGCGGGCCGACACCCACGGAGACGAACCACGCCGCACCGCGTGTGATGATGTGCGGGACATTGCAGAAGGTCTCCACGTTGTTGACCATGGTCGGATGCCCCCACAGTCCGGCGGTGGTCGGTCGTGGCAGCTTGGCTCGCGGAATGGCGCGGCGGCCTTCGAGGGCATTGAGCAATGCGGACGATTCGCCGCAGATATAGCGGCCCGCACTGGTATGCAGGTGCAGATCGAACGACCAGCCCGAACCGAGCACGTTGCTGCCGAGGTAACCGGCACGCTCTGCCTCCGCCAGTGCCGCCTCGAGACGCCGCGCCGCGCGCTGGTATTCGAAGCGCACGAAGATGTAACCCGCCGTCGCCTGCAAGGCCCAGGCGGCGATGACCATGCCTTCGATGAGCTGGTGCGGGTCGCCCTCCATGAGCACACGGTCTTTGAACGCACCGGGTTCCATTTCATCCGCGTTCGCTACCACGTAACACGCGCTACCCGGGTGCGGCGGCACCGCCTTCCATTTGATGCCGGCCGGGAAACCGGCACCGCCGCGGCCACGCAGATTGGCCTTGAAGACCTCGTCAGTCACCGCCTCCGGCGACAGGGATTTCACGGCCTTGCGCAGGCCTTCATAACCGCCGGCACGCTCGTACTCGGCCAGGCCCACCGCCTCGCCGTCACTGCGAAAACGGCCCGTCAGTGGATGGTTATCGAGCAGACTCATGGCAACCTCGATAGCAGGACGTCCAGACGTTCCGGCGTAAGCCCCGTCTCGGGCTCACCGTCCACGAGCGCCGCAGGGGCCTGATGGCACAGTCCCAGGCAAGGGGTATTGAGCAGCGTGACGCGCCCGTCCGCCGAGGTCACGCCCGGCCGCAACGCGTGCTGTGCCTGCAGGTGTGCGCGCAACGCCGGCTCGCCCTGCATCCAGCACATCACGCCGTCGCACAGGTGCAACAGGTGGCGGCCCACCGGGCAGCGCAGGATCTGGTTGTAGAAGGTGGCCACACCGTCCAGTTCCGCGGTACTCATGCCCAGCAACGCCGCGACCTCCGCGAGTGCCTCATCCGCCACGAAGCCGCGGTGACGCTGCACGATCTTGAGTGCCTCGATGCAGGCCGCACGCCGCTCCGGATAACGGGCCGCCTCTTGGGTGATCTCCTCACGTTCGGCTTCACTCAGCATGTCAGCGGTCCACGTCGGCCATGACGAAGTCAATGCTGCCGAGAATGGCGATAAGGTCGGCAATCATGAGGCCACGGCTCAAAAATGGAATCATCTGCAGGTGTGGAAACGACGGCGTACGAATGCGCGTGCGGTAGGAATTCACGCCGCCATCGCTGATGAGATAAAAACTGTTGATGCCTTTGGTGGCCTCCACCGGGTACTCGGCTTCTCCCGGCGGTATCACCGGCCCCCAGCTCACGCCCAGGAAGTGGTGAATGAGGGTCTCGATGTCATGCAGGGTGTGCTCCTTCATCGGCGGCGTGGCCAACGGGTGCTCGGCCCGGTACGGTCCTTCCGGCATGTTCTCCAGGCACTGGCGCACGATACGCAGGCTCTGGCGGATCTCCGCGGCGCGCACCACGCACCGATCGTAGGAATCACCGTTGGGCGCGACCGGCACGTCGAATTCGAATTGATCGTAGCCGCCATAGGGGCGGCGTTTGCGCAGGTCGAAGCCCAGGCCGGTGGCGCGCAGCCCGGGACCGGTCACACCCCATTCGACGGCGCTGTTGGTGTCGTAGGCACCGACACCCACGCTGCGCGCCTTGACGATGCGGTTGTCGATCACCATGCGGTCGTATTCGTCCATGCGCGGCGGCAGATAGTCCACGAACTCCCGCACCAGCCGGTCCCAGCCGCGCGGCAGGTCCTGGGCCACACCACCGATACGGAACCAGTTTGGATGCATGCGCCCGCCGCATACGGCCTCGATGATCCCGAACAGGCGCTCGCGATCGGTGAACATGTAGAACACCGGCGACAGCTGGCCGATGTCCTGGGCGAAGGTGCCGTAGAACACCAGGTGGCTGGCGATGCGGAACAGCTCCGCCACCATGACCCGGATCACCTGCGCACGCGGAGGCACCTCGATACCCGCCAGCTTTTCCACAGCGAGCAGGTACGGCAGGTTATTCATCGCGCCCCCGAGGTAATCCACCCGATCGGTGTAGGGGATGTATGTGTGCCAGCTCTGTCGCTCCCCCATCTTCTCTGCAGCGCGGTGGTGGAATCCGATGTCGGGCACCGCCTCGACGATTTCCTCCCCGTCCAGTTGCAGCATGATGCGGAACACCCCGTGCACACTGGGGTGGTTGGGACCGAGATTGAGAAACATGAAATCCGTGCCGCCGCGTTGGCGTTCCAGTCCCCAGTCCTCGGGGCGAAAACGCAACAACTCCTCCTGGTGCGCCTGTTTTTCGTCCGGCAGCGAAAACACACCGCACTCGGTGGCGCGCGTCGGGTGTTCCTTGCGCAGCGGATGACCTTCCCACCAGGGCGGCAGCAAGATGCGGCGCAGGTTTGGGTGGCCCTCGAATTGCACCCCGAACATGTCGAACGCTTCCCTTTCGTACCAGTCCGCCGCCGGCCACAGGTCCACGATGCTGCGTGCCCATAATGCCTGTTCGAAAAGCGGCAGCTTGAGACGCACGCTCGCCGCCGAGTCCACCGCTAGCAAGTGATACACGAGCGTGAAGTCGCCCTCGGGCTGCCCCTCGCGATGGGCGCGCAGACGCTCGTCCACGGCGGTGAGATCGTAGAGCATGGGATAGCGCGGTTTGAGGCCGGCAAGTACCGCACGCACCTGCTCACGCGCCAGCCAGAACGTGGGAATGCCGTCAGCGGTGGGCTGCTCCACCACCGCCGTCCCTGCAAGCCGTGCGACCTCGTCCCTGATTACCGGTTCCATGAAAGATTCCCGGCGTTGCCGGACAGGGTGGGGAAGGATGATCGGCCGCGAGTGTACGCGCGGCAGCACAGCACACGCTGCAAGACTGCACGATATCCTTCTTCCACCCGTTCCTCCTTGATCGGTGCCGTCATCCCCCCAAAGGCGACCTGGCGCAGCGACTGTCACCGGTCCTTTGCGCCAGTGCGACATTCATTGGCCAGCGTGGTCCGCCACCCGCAACCCGTCCGTTTCGACGGAACACATTCACACAGCATCGGGCCCCCGCAGATCGGTGGCGCGCAGGCGCTTGGGGCTGAGCAGGTCACGGCGGCTGGGCATATCGCGACGCTCCACGCCCTGCGGACCGACCAGCCACGACAGCGGACGCCGCTCGGATCCCACGGATTCCTGCAACAACAGCAGTCCTTCCATGAGCGCCTCCGGCCGTGGTGGGCAACCGGGCACGTAGACATCCACCGGCAGGAAGGTGTCCACGCCCTGCACCACGCTGTACACGTCGTACATACCGCCGGAATTGGCGCAGGACCCCATGGAGATCACCCAGCGCGGCTCCATCATCTGGTCGTACAGACGGCGAATCACCGGTGCCATTTTGTTGAACACGGTACCGGCCACCACCATCACATCCGCTTCACGCGGGCTTGCCCGGATCACCTCGGCACCGAAACGGGCAATGTCGAAGCGGCTGGTGAGGCTGGTGGCCATTTCCACATAACAGCAGGACAGGCCGAAGTTGAAGGGCCATAGTGAATTCTTGCGGCCCCAGGCCACCAGATCCGCGAGGCCGGCGAGCAGGACGCTGCGGCCGACGCCGGGCTCCAGCCCTGCATCGGTGTGCGTGGAGGTAAGTGTCCAGTGCATTCAGTGCCTCCTCCGCAGGGTGGACCAGTCCAGTGCACCCACGCGCCACAGGTACACCAGGCCACCGAGCAACAGGATGATGAATACCGCCGCCTCGGCAAGCCCCATCAGACCCGCTTCGCGCGCGGCCACGGCCCAGGCGAACAGGAACGCCGCTTCCAGATCGAAGATCACGAAAAACACCGCGACCAGATAAAACCGCGCGGAGACCCGCAGGCGCGCATCCGAAACCACGGGCATGCCGGATTCGTAGGGCTTGTCGGTGGCGCGCCCGTGCGTGCGCTCGCCGAGCAGCCAGGAGAGCCACAGCATGGCGCCGAGCATGGCGAAAACCAGGACGGCGAAGATCACAAGTTCCATGCCCAGGCCTCGCGTTGCGCATCGGGTACACGAGAAGACGCCCGCGGACGTTCCGTCCGGGAATCACCTGCGGGCTAGTATCAAGGTAGCCAAGGCCACCGTGGCCGGCCATCGGACACGGAACACGCGCTGACACCATGACCCCCACGCCAATCCTGGATCCGGGCCG
>Ga0172382_10012842_pt1 | contig 10861 bp, 6 predicted proteins | sample Leawel138RmetaG_FD_122245 | JGI IMG/M metagenome (GOLD analysis project Ga0172382, IMG submission 122245) | Leachate microbial communities from a municipal landfill in Southern Ontario, Canada - Leachate well 138R metaG | ecosystem: Engineered > Solid waste > Landfill > Unclassified | place...
TGGAGCCTCGACTTCCCCCACCAACAGCGCTTGAGAGATGTCATCGGCATGGAAATTGGCGACGGCACAGAACAGATCATGAAAATGATTATTGCCCGCCAGAGAGGAAAGTGCTGAAAGGGAAAAAATTCAGAGAACACGCCCACTTTGTGGGCGTGCCGAAAAATCAACACAAGAGCGCCATTGCATCCCTGAGAGACATTAAGGGTCTGTTAACAGGTTCTGGCAAAAAGCTCAGTTTCTTGAGCTGGTTTTTTCCCACGGCTCCGCAGTTATCCTGCCCTCCTTGATCCAGTCAACCAGCTGGAATTTTTGAATTTTTCCCGATGGTGTCAACGGGTATTGGTCGACAAAAAACCAGGTCACAGGACTTTTATGGACGGCGAGATGTTGGCGACAATATTGAAACAAGTCCTCCGGCGCAGGTGGCTTTTCTGGATTCGTCGGCAATACAACGGCGGCAATGATTTCGCCCCATTGCTCATCGGGCAAACCAACAACCGCAACCTGATTAACTTCCGGATGACAAAACAACACATCCTCAATTTCTCGGGGATAGATATTCATTCCGCCGCGAATAATCATATCCTTGATGCGCCCGGCAATCTTGAGAAATCCGCGCTCATCCATGACACCCATATCGCCCGTATGCAACCAGCCGCTTTCGCGAATGGTATTGCGGGTGGCCTCTTCCATGCCGTAATAACAGGCCATATTTTGATAGCCGCGAACACAGATCTCGCCCCGTTCGCCCAACGGCAAAATTTCTCCGGTTTCAGGGTCGGCAATACAAACCTCAGACTGAGGCAATGGCCTGCCGAGGGTTTCTGTCTGGTCAGAAAGGCTGTCATCAACGCAGGTTTGCGAAACAACACCGTTGGTTTCTGTCTGGCCAAACAATATGGTTAAACCACAACCAAACGTCTCAGTTGTTCTGGTGACCAGCGCGGGGGGCACGTCCGCAGCGCCAGTCATAATGGTTTGCATTGAAGACACATCGTACTTATCAAAATCCGGGTGATTCAACATTCCCAGTATCATGGTGGGCACAATAAGGGTGGCATTACCTTTTTCAGTTTCTATGATATCGAGCATCAAACCCGGCTCAAATCCAGACACCACCACATAGGTGCCACGCATATTCAATGCGCCAATCCTGGTTACACAGGAACCGGCCACATGAAACATCGGCATTGCGTTTACCCATACACCACCTTCAGGAAATTGCGCCCGCTGAGCAACAAAACGAGACATATTGACAACACCTTTATGGTGCAGACAAGCCCCTTTGGGAACGCCTGTAGTCCCCGAGGTGAACTGAATCATCAACACTTCGTCAGTACTCACCTCAGGTAATGTGGTATTTGCTGGCGACTCGGCAATAAGACTAGCAATAGTGTCTATGGCATAGGTTTTTTTAATACTGGGGAGCTTATTGCACACTTTGTTGACTATGGCTTCGAGGTCGCGTCCTCTGTATTGCGGCTCATAAAAAACGCCACTGGCTTCGGAGTTTTTCAGTACAACCTCAAGCTCCGACTCGTTATAAGCCGGGTTAATGGGCACCAGCATCAATCCTGCCAGACTCGCAGCATGCTGAAGCAATATCCACTCACCTGAATTTGATGCATAAATTGCCACACGGTCGCCCTTGGCAAAGTACACCAACAAAGAGCGCGCCAGCTTTTCTGATTGTTCGAGTAATTCCCGGTATGTCCAGCGACGCCGGGCGGATTTATCAGCAACGGCATCCACCAGCGCAATGCGATCAGGCACCTCTGCCGCAGCATTTCTGAGAAGATCGCCAAAAGTGCAATCAAGTAGGTTCTGAGATGTATCACCAACACAAAGAGACAGAGGAGACTGAACTGTTGTCATAAAAATTGGCACCTTAAGCATATGTTTTTTCGAAATTTTCCAGTCTTAGTACGATCACAGCATCCTATGCCTGTTTTTGCCGTAAACGATCTTTATGTCCATGGCAGGGAAAATTTATTTTCTGTTATTTTTTTTCTTGGCAGACTCAATACCCACTGTTTTCTGAATAGCTTGTAATTCTTTATTGATACTCTCAAGCGCCGATTCAACCTTCTTCACCGAGCGTTCTACAAGCTGGATTTTTACCGGGGGTGATTTCGCCAGGCCACAATAAACAATATCGGCAATATCATCGGCAACCTTATCGAGAGGAGCGTCGGTTTCGCCGCGAAGATAAGGCCAAGCCTGGTGCTCAATGGCGCCAAAAACAACATCTCTGATCAGCGCGGTGTGGTAATTGTCGCGAAACAAACCCGCCTTGATACCTTCTTCGACAACCTTCGTTGTATGGGAGGTAAATTCTGCCACTAACTGATAAAGCCTGGTATTGCGGTAATTGCTGTCGATCCGAACACTCATAAAGATAAAGCGTATGATCGAGGGTTCTTTACACACCACTTCAAGGCTGTGGTGTATAGCATGGCGCAGCCGACTGTAAATATCACCACCCTCGCTGAGTTCGAGCCCTTTGAGCATAATCTCGCCCATCCATTCTTCAGCGACGGCTATCAGCAGATCCTGCTTGGTGGGGTAGTAGCGATAGATGGTTCCCTCTGAAACCCCGTACCTGTCAGCAACGGCAGAGGGAATAAAGTTCTCATACTGCATTTCCGCCAACACGACCCTGGCAACTTTTAATATCTCCGCCTTGCGGGATTCCGGATCACGCCGGACAGCAGATCGATTGTTTTTTTTTGCCATTACGAAGTCCATACCCGTTTCAATAGAAAAAGCCCTCACCGAGAAAAATAAGCAAAACTCATTATCTAACATATAAAAACCATTTTAAAGATTTATTTGTTGAAAAAATAAGCATTACTCATTATAATGCCTGTAAGCCATTCGGTTCCAAGGAGAGCTTATTATAACAAATTAGACTTTAGAAGCAGTGACTGAGGTTAAGTAGGTATCAAAACCATTTGGCCTGCCAACAGCACCGACATTATCAGTTAGAAATGTCCAGTGGCGTGGTTATAAATTTCCGTATCGGCTCCATCAACTTTTGAAGGTAGACCAGAAAGATCTAAACGAATATCCAGATAAGCCTATTAATATCAATAAAAGTTGTGAAACCTGGAACTCCCAGGAAGTTATCTGAAACTTACAACCAGGGAATAACGGCGGCTAGAGAGACAACTTCTACTAAAAATTATCTGCGTATTGGTAGCAAAAATACCTGAAAACATAAAATATCTTAAAAACAGATCAAGCCAGTCGAATCGTATTTAGATATTACAGAAGGATCAGATACTGGTTTAGGCATCCCACCCCACTCACAACATGAGGTTCGTTTTCACCAGAGATAACAAGTCGATGACCAGTGAAGAACTAACGTTAACGGATATCAATTCGCCAAGTCCTCCAGAGAGGATGCGTCGTATTCCTCAGCAGATTCGCTCAAAAAGAATGGTGAAAGCCATTCTGGATTCTGCATTGCTGATTCTCAAAGAATACAGCAGAGACGGTTTAACAACGACAACTCTAGCTCATGTTTCCGGTATTCCAAAGTCAACCTTATACGAATATTTCCCTAATATCGACGCAATAGTTTCAGAAGTTTTTCATGAAGTCATTCGCCACCATCACGAAAGCGGTTACAGGCGCTATCCCTTGCCAGGAAAATGCACAGTAAAAGATTTTATAGAGTCTATCGTCGACTGGGTAATCGAAAAGCATGCTGCCCTTTTGGAGCTTGATAAAGATTTCTATATTCGTTTCGCCAGCTTTTACGATTTTTGGATGGAATTTGACAAATCTTTTAGCAATTCAGATTCCGTTTCAAATTTTCTTACAAGACAGCTGGGCTATTGCCACGATTTCATTTCATCACCTTATGACGACCTGTTAGGAAAAACGATTGGAAGATCTTTATCATTAACTACTTTCGCGATGCTGCAAGAAAACCCAGAACTGATACGCGACGAACAATTTAGAAATACGCTAATTCGGATGTGCCTAGGAATTTGCATGAAGTAAAACCGAACAACTAGGGAAAAATATTTTTTTTCCATAAAAATCATAATAATAAGAAAATTTTTCAAATTTAAAATCCGAACCCAATTAGGTTGTACGTAGCTTTTCACTGGAATAGTCTATATTCGCCAGGCAACAAAAACCTAGCTCCAAAACTACATTAACAGGCGCTCACTCGCCTCCTTAACAAAATTTTTAGGGGACATTAAATGAAAAAAAAAATTATTTTAATTTCTAACAAGAAATATTTACATCATATCTTAACACTACCCCTATTGGCTCTAGCAGCTTCACCTGCAGCATTTGGTGGAATTCAGCTAGAAGAGGTGGTTGTAACGGCGCAAAAACGGGCGCAGTTAGCATCAGATACACCTTTATCTCTTACAGCTCTGGATTCGAATATGCTCGAATCAAAACAAATTGCATCAATTGCTGACCTCCAAATGGTATCTCCGGGGTTACGCACTGGGCAACAAAACGGTATCAATCGATTATTTATCAGAGGCATCGGCCTCTCTTCTTTCGCATCAGGCGCAGATCCTAGTTCAGCATTTCATGTCGATGGTGTTTACGTTGGACGGCCAAGTTTTCAGTTATCATCTTTTTTTGACGTCGACAGGGTTGAAGTCGTTCGCGGACCGCAGGGCACTCTCTACGGTCGAAATGCCACTGGCGGCGCTGTCAACGTACTGACCAAACGTCCTACCGAAGACACCGAAGGCTATGCAAATTTAACCGCCGGAAATTATGACCTCCTAGGGATTGATAGCGCAATTGGCGGGTCATTAAATTCCGACAACAGCCTGATGGGACGAGTAGCAATCAAGTATCTTGACAGATCGGGATATGGTGACGATATTACTGCTCTCCACGACGTAAACGACGCTAATCAACTATCTATTCGTGGATCGCTTAAATACATAGTTAATGATAATGTGGATATAGATTTAATCGCCGAACACCATAGCGAAGACGACAACAACTACTACACGATGTCCTTCGGCGCCTATCCGGGAAATACCCTGACAGGCACGCTCGGCGAAGCTGATCCGTTCAACCTCGCGGGTCTTCCTGCTGGCATTAATGAAAAATTCAGCCATGATGCTGCCACAGCTCTACAAGATGGCAGCAATGATCGCGAATCATCTGCAGTAACTTTGATTGTTAACGCAGATCTCTCAAGCAATCTGCAACTTGAGTCGATAACCGGCTGGCGCGACGGCACAAGACACAACTCGTCCAACTCAGATGGCACCTCGGCACCCTATGGGAACACTTTCTACAACGAGTGGGCTGACCAGCTATCCCAAGAATTTAAACTTGCGTATAAAACTGATGCATGGGATATCGTTGGCGGCGTGTATTACTATACAGAAGACATCACAAACTACGGTCTTGTTCCTTTTCTCCAATTTGGCCCCGGCTTAAATTATTACGAATCTGGAGATATGACGATCGACGCATACGCTATCTTTGGTCAGGCCACCTACTCTGTATTAGATAATTTCCGAGTAACGCTCGGCGGTAGATACAGCGACGAAGAACGTGATACCACTGGTGTTTTTCATGGCCCCACCGCTATTGAAGAAACCGATACCAGTGGCAAGAAATCATGGACTTCCTTCACGCCAAAAATTGGACTTGAATATGATCTGTCAGAAAATACCTTGATCTATGCATCAGCCACGGAGGGTTTTAAAAGTGGTACCTTTAATATTGGGCAGGTAAACCCTGTCCTGGATCCAGAAGAAGTTACTGCCTATGAAGTGGGGTTCAAATCAAGGCTTTGGGATAATCGTCTCGAAGTCACGGGCGCAGCCTTTTTTTATGATTATACCGACCTTCAAGTAAATAAAGTTATCGGACTCGCAACGGTAACGGTAAACGCCGCTGAAGCAGAAAACCAGGGACTGGAGTTGGCGATTCAAGCTCAATTAACAGACAATTTCAAAGTCGATTTTAACGCGACCTACCTCGACGCAACATTCACAAGCTTTGACTCTGTTAATCCTCTCACTAATTTGTCAGAAGACTTAACGGGAAATCAACTCCCCGGAGCTGCAGAAAAAGCCGCAGGTCTCGGGCTTGAGTACAGTTTACCACTGTCCGGAGGTGGGACATTAACAGCACGAGCTGATGGAGCCTACACCTCTGACGTGTACTTTTCCGAGTTTAATGACAATTTCCAAAAACAGGACAGTTTTACCAAGATTAATGCAACCATTCGCTACGATGCGCCTGATGACAAATGGTTTGTTAGTGTTTGGGGTAAGAATATTACCGATGAATATATCGTCAGCAATATGACCCTCAGTGTTGCATTGTGGGGATATCCTGTTTTCGGTGCCGTGGATCCTCCCGCGACTTATGGCCTAACGACTGGCATGAACTTCTAAAACCGGCCAAAAGAACGATGCAGACTCAAGGATAGAGCCTGCATCCGTTCTATGAGCATCCTTTACTCTACCTATCCTCAACAAAGAGTTCGATAATGATAAAGCGTTGGAATCATTTTATTGATGGTAATTCAATACCGCCAACAACAAATACCTACCTGGACATTATTAATCCCGCGACGGGCAAGGTAATCGCGGAAGCAGCCAACGGCTGTGAAAAAGATACTGATCTAGCCGTCAGCGCTGCAAAAAATGCTTTTGAGAATTCCGCATGGCGAGATTTTACACTACAGGATCGCTCCAAACTGCTTGCCGCTATTAGCCAGCTCTTGTTGCAAAACCTTGATGAGCTAGCGAATCTTGATGTCCAAAGCTGTGGTGGAACTATCTCACGAATGAAAAACTTCGACCTTCCGGCAGCAGCTGACATCTTCAGGTATTACGCTGAAGCCATTAACCATTACCCTTTTGTGGAACATCCGGTATCTCGCCCACTTCCCGAAGTCTGGAATTCGGTTGTCACCAGAGAACCCGTTGGCGTCTGCGCACTGATTACCGCCTGGAATGCACCGATTTTACTGCTTGCAATGAAGTTGGCGCCAGCACTGGCAGCTGGCTGCACTGTTGTCATCAAACCATCAGAACTAACACCAACCTCCACATTACGTATCGCGGAACTGCTATCAACATTGTTGCCAGCGGGCGTCGTCAATGTTGTCAACGGTATTGGCTCTGTTGTTGGTGAGCGATTGTCACTACATCCTGACGTCAGAAAAATTTCATTTACCGGATCCACCAGGATCGGCACACAAATTCAGGTAAACGCAGCATTAACAACGAAAAGAGTCACCCTAGAAATGGGAGGAAAAGGACCTGCACTGGTGTTGGCCGATGCCAACATGCCGCTGACCACGCGCGGCGCCGCATTTGGCGTGCTGCTCAACAGCGGCCAGGCCTGCGAATCCGGAACTCGTCTTCTGGTACACGAATCCGTGCATGATGAGCTGATTTCCTCCCTCTCGAGCCTGATGCAGAGCCTAACCTGTGGTGACCCGAGTTCACCGAACACGGGCATTGGTGCCATTTCATCAAAAGCCCATTTGGAGCGTATTCAGTCCTATATCGATTCAGCCAAAAATGAAGGCGCAGTGATTGCCTGCGGAGGAGAGCGTGCAGTAGTGCCTGGCTGCGAAGATGGGTTTTACTTCAAGCCGACGCTTATCACAAATGTGAACAACGACATGAAAGTTGCCCGTGAAGAAATTTTCGGACCTGTTCTCTGTGTGATTAAATATTCAGATATAAACGACGCCATAAAAATGGCCAATGATACTCAATACGGCCTTTCAGCGGGAATATGGACTACTGATATAGCCTATGCGCAAAGTCTGGCGAAAAAACTCCACGCAGGTTCAGTTTGGATCAACGATTGGCACATGATTCGAAGTGATCTGCCCTTTGGCGGTTTTAAACAAAGCGGTATTGGTAGAGAACTGGGCGCATATGCCCTGGATTCCTATGTTGAACTTAAAGCTGTCACCACCGCATTTGAGTCGAACCCAGAGCGTAAAGCCCTTCATACACTGGTATTGAAATAACAGGATATCAACATATGTCTACAAGCAGCTATTTTCAGTATGGCATGAGGACAATAATTCATTGCTCTGTTGGAGCAAGTGTTCGTCTCCCCTACCTTTTCGATGGCATGGGTGCAAAGCGCGTACTCATAATAAGTGACAAAGGCGTTAAAGATGCCGGTATTATCGAAAATATTGAAAATATTTTTAAGGCCAATGGCGGGGGCATCAAACCGGCAGTCGCGGGCGTATTTGCTGAAGTTACTCCAGACGCCGAAATATCCTGCATCAATGATGCTGTCGACTACGCCCGCCGCACCGGTGCAGACAGTTTGCTGGCAGTGGGAGGCGGCAGCGTGCTTGACGCCGTAAAGACGGTTAAATACTGCCTACAGCACAACATTCAAAATCTGTCCGATGAACTCACTACCGGCCTGAAATTGGATCTTTGGCCTCAAGGACAACCCTCAAATATTCCTCATATCGCCATCCCAACCACTGCGGGAACGGGTGCAGAGGTAACACCTGCAGCTGTCGTTTATAATGCTGGCACCAAAGTCAAAAGCCTGTTAATGGCGCCTTACCTTGAAGCGGATATCGCCGTACTCGACCCCAAATTACTCGAACGGTTGCCTCGAGCAATCACCATTGCCACGGCTTTCGATGCATTGACTCACGCCCTGGAAGCCCTAGCTTCGCCAGCGGCAAACCATTTTACCGACGCCCATGCATTCCGTGCCGCGCAAATCATAGAACAATCACTGCCGGTTGTAGTCGAAAATCCCAGCGATTTGGCTGCACGCTCAAACTTATTGCAGGCTAGCACCATGGCATGCGATGCAATTTCCAATGCCCTCAACGCGTGCCTTGTTCACAATTGCTCCCACGCTTTGGGAGGGCTTTACCATATTCCTCACGGTGAAGCTAATGGCGTATTACTGCCGATTGTTCTCGATGAAATGCGCAGTTTTTACCTACCAAACGGCCGACGGCTGGCTTCTGCGATGAACATTAGCAATTGCTTGGAAATGTCTGATGACGAAGCGCTTGAAGCAACGATTAATCGCATTACTAGCCTGCAAAATCAGATCGGTTTCAATCCGCTGTTTGCTGATTATGAGATTTCACAACGAGATGAGGCCACAATTATTTCATCCATTTCGAATGATATTTTAGCCATGTTCTATCCAATATCTCCCGATAGAATTAGGAGTATCGTATCGCGATCTGCCGGATGGTAATACCAGCTATTTTTCAGTGAAAATGATTTGAACAAAAAGATTTGTTAAGATAGCGAACAGTATGCTTTAATTCAAATAATTATCACCACCGTGGAGTAACCTCTATGGCAGACAACAGCGATTCACTTTCAGTTGGCAGCACACCGGAAATAACCGAGAAATCCAGTATTTGCCGCCTCTGCCTCGCTTACTGTCCTATCACAGTAAAAGTACAAAACGGCAAGGCTGTAAGTGTCACAGGCGACACCAGCGGCACCGTCTACGATGGCTATACATGCCCAAAAGGCCGCGCCCTGCCAGAACAACACAATGATCCACAGCGAATCCTTCGTCCTTTGGAGAAAACAAATTCCGGCTTCAAAGAAATCACAACAGGAGATGCAGTCACCTGCACCGCTGAAAAATTACGCGCCATCATCGCCGACCATGACGTCAATTCTATTGCCTATTACATCGGCACCGGCGTGGTTTCCAACCCTACGGGGCAAGTGCTCGGCCATTCATTTTTCAATGCCCTTGGCTCCAAGATGCTGTTTTCAGCGTCGACAATAGACAAGCCCGCAGCCAATATTTCCACCGCCCTGCATGGCAACTGGGTTGCTGGCGCCCAGCGTTTTGAGGATGCCGATGTCTGGATGGTTGTCGGGGGCAACCCTGTTATCGCCAAGTCCAATGGCGCCACACCTAACAATCCGGGGAAACGCCTTAAAGACGCGGTTAAACGCGGAATGAAACTCATCGTGGTTGACCCTCGATACACGGAAACCGCGCAGCGAGCTCATATTCATTTGCAGGTTATTCCCGGTGAAGATCCGACACTTCTTGCCGGCATGATCCACACCATCATCGCCGAAAAACTTTACGACAAGTTGTTTATTGAAGAAAATACCGAAGGTTTCGACAATCTCCGCACCGCTGTCGCCCCCTTTACACCTGAATATGCAGCGGAGCGCGCAGGTGTCGCCACTGAAGATTTGATAGCGGCGGCCAGAGTCTTTGCTCAAGGCCGTAGCGGATCGGTGGTTTGTTCAACCGGATCGAGTTTTTCCACCCACAGCAATCTCAGCTACTATCTGGCGCTGTGCCTGAACACCCTTTGCGGAAAATGGGGGCGTGCAGGTGATTTGGCAGCCAATCCCAACATGCTTCTGCCTTCGTATATCCCTAAAGCCCAGCCCTATGCGCCCTACCCGGTGTTTGGCGATCAGGCTCTGCGCAATTATGGCTTAAAACGCAACGCCAGCGGCCTGCCAACCGCCGCCCTCGCCGATGAAATACTCACCGAGGGCGACGGCCAAATTAAGGCGCTATTTTGTGTCGGCGGCAACCCTGTGCTGTCCTGGCCAGATCAACCTAAAACAGAACGCGCCCTCGAGCAGCTTGAGTTACTGGTTGTGTTTGACTACAAAATGACCGCAACCGCAGAATTTGCCGATCTGATTATCCCTCCGCCACTGACCCTTGAAATACCCGGTTGCACCAGCATGGTGGAATCCCTGAAATATATCGGGGTTACCCGCGGCTTTTCCATCCCCTGGGCTCAATATGCACCTGCGGTGGTGAACCAGCCACAGCATGCCGACCTGGTTGATGACGGCGAATTTTTTTATCGCCTTGCCCAGGCGATGAATCTACA
>Ga0172382_10012843_pt1 | contig 10860 bp, 17 predicted proteins | sample Leawel138RmetaG_FD_122245 | JGI IMG/M metagenome (GOLD analysis project Ga0172382, IMG submission 122245) | Leachate microbial communities from a municipal landfill in Southern Ontario, Canada - Leachate well 138R metaG | ecosystem: Engineered > Solid waste > Landfill > Unclassified | place...
CTACTTTGACTACGGAAATACACATGTATTTGCAGTAGTGGATATAATCCTCGAAATACTTAAACAATCTTAACCAACTTAATTTAAAATCATTAATAAATAAGGAGGAAGAAAAATGATAAAGATATCAAGGGAGACATATGATTTAATGGTATCAACAATTGAGGAGGATTTTTTCAACATGGACGAGTCAATGGAGATAATTCCGATTCCAATCCCATACGAGGAAGGGGAGGAATGCTTTGCAATATGGGATTATGACGGAGGAGGAATCAAAGGTCACCTATGGACATACGGTACTTACTGCTTTATCTCGTCTGAAATACCTCAATTTATCCACACACGATATAAGCTATACCAGAATTTCTTGGACAAAGGCTATTTAAAAGACGATGAAGACCGGTTACAAATATTGGAAAACCTGGATAAGCTAGATTGGGCAATTGACAAAGCCTTGGATGAAATCAATTCCTAATCTAAAATCCACAACTACGGAGGGTTAACCCCCTCCTTTTTTTTATTTTCAATTCCCCTAACCCTACTTTGGAGTCTTCACTATGGAGTCGACCAATTCTTGTTCATCTTATTTATTCCATATTAAATATACAATATTCTATACCCCCTAGGCAACCAATTCACCCCTTTTTAGACCTCTAATATATGATATCATAAATTTATATTACCCATTTTTATAGCCCATTAAATACATCAAATTTTAATCCCTATCTTTATCCCCTGCACCGCCGAACCCTCATTATCTCCACAGATTTATTAGCTTCACAAATTATTTTACTCACATAACTTTTTATAAGTTATTTAAGAATTATGATACATTAAGTTGATTTAGTGTTATAATGGATATAATGAAACATATAAACACATAAAAAAGCTGACTAACTACATTATATTATAATTAAAAGGAGGAAAATAAAATGGCAAAGACACTAACCGAAAATCAAGACATTTTAGCTGAACTTGAAAAAATTGACCAACTATTAGATGGACCTACACTACAAACTAAACCACAGAAACAAAAGACTAAAAAACAAACTAAAACAAAAGTTACCACAGATAAAAAACAAACAAAAACTAAACAACAAGCTAAAAAACAAACCACAGACAATACAATAAAAGATACTACAGATACAAGAGATACTACACAAACACAAACACAAACACAAACACAAACACAAACACAAACTAAAGTAGACAATAAATTAATTCAAAGTATCCTGGCTGAATTGCCAGATAAAGTTCAAACAAAAGACCTTAATGCAATATTTGACTTCAATGATGGAGGTAAATATCTTCGTAGACACTTAAGGTCAAAATTTGCTCAAGACCACGAGCATGGAGCTCCGTGGATATGGACTAAAGAAGACAAACAGCTCATAGCAATATTGGAGTATTTTACCACACACCTCACACCGGAGCGTAAAGCTCAACTGACGGTAATAGGTGAAGACATTATAAATAATAGCTAATTTCAACATCTTGTTGTTATTGTCATTGTTTAAGGAGCTTGGTACATAAAATCAGGCTCCAACCCCCAATTTTTATATACCACATAACTAAACTATAAATTATATATACCACATAGCTAAACTATTAAAAAATATAAACTATAAATCATAACTAAACTATTAAAAAAAAAAACAAATTTTAAGGAGGAAATAAAATGAAAAAACTATTTATTAAAGGAGAATCCAATTTGACTGGAAAACAACTTACTCAAGCTTTGGGGTTATCACAGCTACAAGAACAAGTTGATGATATGAAAAGGAATTATTCAGCATTAAAGACTGAATTTGAAATTGCTTTATCAAAACTTTCTAATGAGTATGATTTTTCAAAAGCTAATAATCCTGAAAATCAGCCTGTGGTGGATAGACTTAATAAAACATATCAAGCTTTAAACAGTCAAAAGTGGGATATTGAGCAAATTGTTAAACGAGTAGCTCGGGACATTAATCAAGTAGCTGAAAATTTCGACTTCAGTTTATTATCACAACAAGAACAACTACACAGTAAATTAATCTCTCATCTTAAAAATAATAATATTGACTATGAGACGGACTTTGATGATGATTTATCGTCTCCCATTATCATATTTTCAGATGAAGATGATAAAATATCTTTAATGACTATTATAATAGGAATAAACAAGACAACTATAAAAGATCATTCTTCTAACGATTTTCCAAATGATGTGCCTACTACAGAATATATAAGTGATGTAGACAACTATTGGTCTATTACTTCAGATATAAATAAGATACTGGGAAGATAAAACTTGACTTCCCGTTGAGTCTTTCCATATCTTGTTTGTATATATGAAGAAGGGTTAATTCCCTTCTTTTTTTTTATTTTTCTATCATATCATTTCTTCTCCCCCTCCTACTCTTCTTACCCTTCTTACCCTTCTTCTCTTACCCCGCCTACTTTCTCCCACCCTCACCCCCACCTCCCCCCCTCCTTCCCTACGAAGGCGAGCTGTTGTATAATTTTAATTTAGTTTAGCGGTAGCGACAGGACCGAGCGGTATGGAGTGCCATATAGCCCGAGCGCAGCGAGGGCTATATGGCAGTTTATATCCTTCGACCCTGTAACTAAATGTTAAATATTATATAGCAGGGAGCTCGTAAGTCAACATAACATATATACGTATATTATAAAATTTATATATATATATAGGCATAATATTATGGTATAACCCCACTTCTAAAAAAATAAAAGTGTGTATTTTCAATGGTTCTAACACATGGGACTTTTTGACATTTTCGCTAGGGACCTATACCATATTACATATCGTATACCATACTACATATTCTTATACCATGCTAGTTTTTAATATTTTTTAGTCCCTCTCGTATTATGTCAAGTAATAAGTCATCTTGTGCTACTTTCTGTAGGGACTCGTGAGCGCCTTTGGGTAATCCTGTGGCACTTAGTAATGGGTGTTGCTGTAATCTATTACCCAGCAGGTGGAAGTATTGTGCCATTATTTCACTGTCCTTAACTAAAACTTCTAATTTTGTCCAGCTACTATAGTTGGGTATCTTTATATTTGTTGCACTTACCTTATTATAATAATCTCCTAAAGGGATATATGAGAGTTTATACAGTAAAAAGTTAGCTATTTTACTAATACTCGGGCAGTCCCACAGTACACTTAATAAGTTTAATGTATATAAATCTGCGTCTGTGTAATTAACTTGTAGCTTATAAACTTTACTATTACTCACAAAAACTCTTCCTTGATATAAATCCTCTAATAATGGGTACTCTTCTTCTTCTAGTTGCTCGTCTACATAAGCATAATACTTGGCTAAATTGATAATACCTTCTCCTAAGCCTCTTATTCCTAGCATATGTTTATTTCCTAATGCCTCGTCCTTAATCTCACGCATAACATATAAAGTAATTTTTCTCATAATCTATTCCTCCTTATTTTATATTATAGTTCTTACTATACTATACCCTATTATCTAACTTATTATATATGGTATGGGGCTATAGTATAGTATATACTATATCATCTATATTTATATTATACCATACTAAGTATATAAATGTCAACTTATTTTGGGACTATAATTTCAGGTACTAAGTTAAAGCCTATGGGCTCTTTGTCTTTGTAAAAAACTTCTAGATACTTAATATCTGGGGGGAAGAGAACAAGTTGTTGGTCTATAAGAAACATCATCACCCCTAGAGCCTGTGGTAAAGTGAACTTAAGCTTTATAAGTTTATTCATATTATTATAATAGTCTTCTAGTGTTACTAGTCCTGTGTCGTCGGCTAGCCACGGGACTAAAAAACTACAAATATCACTCCATAATTTTTTATCTATTCTTACTCTATTATCATAATCCAAGTTTTCTATATTCTTCAATATTAATCTCCCCCTTAATTAATTTTTCTAAGTATTCTTGACCTTCTTCTGTCCTTAATCTGTGTAAATAAATTTTTCTTTCTTTGAGGGTCTTTCCGTCTCTTTTTTTTCGTTCTTTGTGCTTTCTACTTAACTCCTTGGACCTTTCGAATTTTTTAATTGTTTCTTCTATAATATATTCTTGTATATCTATTGGGTCTGTGATATTATTAAGTAATGCTTGTTCATAAAATAATTCACTATACTTTATTACATGTAAATATAATAAAGCCTTATCATAATAATCTTCAAATTGTTCTTCTGGGACGACCTTAATAACTTCTTTTAATTTACTCATGTTTAAGTTATATTTACCCTTTTCGGGTTCTTCTACTACCCCTTCATAAATTAATTGAACTAAAGTTCTTTTAATAATTTTATGTTTAAAACTTCTATCATGGGTGTATATTCTATTTATAGTAATAGGGTTATTATTATAATATAAAAAAGTTTTAATAAGTTTTCTGTGGTGCTGCAATAAAAACTTAGTATGGTACTTACCTTCAGTAAATACAGCAAAGCCTTGTACTTGTAAACTTTTTCTGGTTTCTTCCACTTTTAATCACTTCCTTTAATTTTATATTTACCTTTATCATAAACTATTTTTCCTGTTCTTTGTAAAGGTAATAATACTTCTTTTATTTTACTTGCAGGTAAACTTAAATGTCCTGCCAGATCTTTTATATCCTGTGGGGCTGTTGCTAGTAAAGTTATTATAATATCTTTAAGTTCACTTCCTTTCTCGTCTATTTTAGTCTTATAACTTAGTTCTCCTGGTTCTCCTAAATTAAATGTAATTTGTAAGTCTTCTGGGGTATTAAAGGAACGGAATTCACGTTCTACAGTAATAGTATTCTTTTTATTATCTGCTACTCTATTATATATAGCACTTTGTACCCAGGCATGTAAAGTTGTACTACCTAACATTCGTTGTCCTCCACGGCTACTTGTTCCCCCTTTATTGAAATGGTGAACTAACATAACAGCAATATTAAACTTTGTACTTAAAGTTATTAACCACTGTAAAGTATTTCTTAATTCTTTTGCACTATTACTGTCTACTTCACCTAACATTAAATATAAGGGGTCTAAAATAATTAACACAGGTCTATTTTGCTTACATAAACTTTCAATCCACTGTTTGTCCTCTTCTTGGGTAAGGTTGATTCCTTCTCTATTAACACAAAGTATTGGCAGGTCTTCTGGGGAGCTAATTTTAATAACTTTATCTTCATGTTGTATGCTTCCCATTAAATCTTTGGAGCCTGATATTTTAGCAAATCTGTCTTGCATTAACCATTCACTATTTTCTTCTTGTATAATTATAACCGGACCTGGAGTAACTACTTCATAATTATTAAACAAGGGTTTACCTGACGCTACACTAACAGCTATTTCTGTTGTAATAGTAGACTTGTATGTTTTAGGTTCACCTGCTATAATTCCATGTGAGCCTGCTTCCCACCAGTCTTTAATAAGCCACTTAGGTTGTTCTATATTTTTTCCCATTAGCTCACTATATGTTATAATTTTTCTAGACCTTATTAAATTAACCACAGGTTCTGTGGTATGTGAATAAGCTTTTTCTATTTCACTAATTAATCTTTTATTTTCATCTTTTCTATCTCTATACTTATTCCATATACTATTTTTAGCTATTGTATATACTTCATCTTTAGTCATCCCGGCTTCGAATAATATACATTCCAGCTCCCATAAAGACATTGACCGGTCAGCTTCATTTAATTGTTCCTGTGGGGTTAGTAATAATTTTACTGCTTTAATATTTAGCTTATCTATATATTTATAGATTATATCATTTACTGCAGTATCTAATAATTTTATATCAGTATCAATAGTATTACTTAATTCTTCTACTTTAGGCAATTGAACAAAGTGTTTAGGACTATATACTTTATCTTCATTCCACAATAATTTACCTAACTGTACTGGGCTGTACTTATAATTAGGTAAACCTGGTATTCTTAATACCTGAGTAAGGTCCCATCCCCCTCGGTCTGCTCCAATATAGTAAGTAAGTCTCTTATTTAGCTTTTCTCCTACTTTGGAGTCAATGAACTTATCTAAACTCCAAATAGCTGCATATCTATTATCACTTGTCTGCCAAGCTATTGAAGGTTTTAAGTCATTGGGTAGTCCCTCAGGGTCTATCTCGTCTAAATCTGCGTACAATACATTAATCTGTGGTATATTATCTGCTATTCTTCTTGATTTATTAAGAACTGTGGGACACCAGTATATATTATACTTCTTTATTATAGATTCTTTTATCCATTTTAATATTAATTGTTTATCTTGAGGATATTTAAAGTTCTTCTCTTCCCACAGGTCTCCTTTTTTTCGTGGAAGAGCAACATAACCTAATTGCTGTTTATCCCATACATTGAATATTGTAAGAATCCCTTCATTCAATATTGTCCCTCCCTTCACATTATGTTTATTTATTTAGTTATTTTTCTTCCACTCCTTAGGGATACTATCTTTTAAGATAAATATTTCCCAATTAGGTTTAACTATTTGAAGTTTTTTAGTCTTTATTGCATATCTAACTTGATGTGGTTTTTTATTATATTGTTCAGATACTTGACCTATGGTTAGATATTTATCCTTTACCATGTCCTCACCTCCATTTATCACTATTTAACAAATTGTATAATTTTATTATATCACAAAGTCATTTCTTATCCAACTATTTATCAATATAAATTATTAAATAGTGATAAATATAGTTGAGAATTAGTTGAATTGTATATCAAAAAGTATTATAATGTAATCATACAATATAAAAATATTGAATAATTAAAGGAGGTTTCAATTAATGAGTAATGAAGATACTAAAATTACTGTTATCTACAAAGATGAAAAAATTGAAGGAAAGGGGGTATGTGGTATTATTTTAAATGAGGACGAGAATGAAGATGGAAAGACTTATGAGGGTGGGGTATTATTATTAGGTAGTGGTAGACAACTTCGAGTATCAACTGCAAATGTAATTGTTGACACAATAGCACTTATGATGACTAATAAAAAACAAAGAAGTAATGAAGAAAAATACCTATTAATTCAATTCTATTTAAAGGATTTAATTGATGATGTTATTGAAGGAATAGAAAAAAGAATATTTAAAGGAGAAAGAAGCTATGATGAAAATATTTCAAAAGAACATTAAAGGGGGTAGAGACTTTAAGATAAGTGTTAAGCAAAGATATGATGAGGAAACTATAGAATATACAAGTAATGAAGGAATGGCAATATTATACTTTGATGACGAAGAAAAGATGATAACAATTGGAGGAATGTCAACTACAAATATTGAAAGAGCTATGAAACATATAATGAGAATATTAATAAACTGTTATAAGGATAAAAATGATACTATATCAGGAATACAACATGACTGTATTACTATGTTAAATAATTTGGTTGATATAATAAATAATGAGGTTGAGGCAAATGGCTCAATGGATGATTTCAATTAGGAGTATAAATAAACATAAACAACTATTAGTAGATAAAGGCAATAATGAATCAGATGTTGAAGTATTTAAGAAAGCTAAAGATATCTATGTAAAAATTAAGCAAAAGTATCCTAACTATGTTGTGGAACTTATATCAAGAAAAAAAGCATTTGCACCTAAAGAAAAAATAAAGTATGATTATGTTTATTGTCCTTATTGTAGGAAAGACCGAAAATTTCAATATAACTATACCACAGGATATTCTCATTGTCCTGTATGTAATATCTCGGACAAGGAGTATTATGTTAAAAAGTATAACAACCTGTGGAAATAAAGAAAGGAGGATGGATATGTATAATTATAGAATTGGTTTAGACAATGAAGAGATAAACTTAGTACATGAAAAGAAGTTTACAGAAGAAGAATTACTTAAAATATGTAAAAAAGCTCCAAAGTACTACCACAGATTAACAGCTATATATGACGAATTAACTAGAAATTATGGATTTAAGTCTGTTAAATATGAAGTATTTCTAGGTAATTCTGATATTTATCCAGATGATTAAAGATTATATAAAGGAGGATAGAAAAAATGGCTAGAAATTCAAAGTTATTTGTAATTGAAGGTAAATCAGAAGACATTGAAGTAATTGAGTGTGGATGTGAAAGTTGTCTTGAAGAATTTTTAATGTATTTAGGAGATGCTGAACATGTAGAATATTGTCCTTATTGCGGAAATAAAGTTGATTTAGAATTTGTTGAAAAATACTCTGATATTCAATGGGGAAACATTATAGCAGAAAGAGATGTACACACTAAAGTCACTGTTTCAAGTCTTCCTCAATGCGATATTTGTAATACTGAAAAGGCTAAATATGACGCTAAAACTACCTCAGGACCCTGGGCAAATATGTGTGAAGGTTGCTTTAAGAAACATGGTATAAAATTAGGGTTAGGTTTTGGACAAGAATTAGTTTTAAAGGAGGGGAAATAAATATGTTAAGAATAGGGGACATAGGAAGACTTCAAACTACTAAAAAGGAAGTTAAAATTATAGCTATTACTGAAGATGATGAGTATGTATGTAGATATACAAGTGACATAAACGGAAGACATCCAAATAGATGTTATATTTATGATAGAGATAAAATAATAGCAAAAGAACCTAAACTTGTAACAAAATATGAAGTAGAGATATATTCTTCACATGGAGTGGGGTTACAGGATTATATAGTAGTTAAAGTTCCTTATGAATATTATCCTAACAAAGACGTAATAAGATACTTATTAGAAGAACATTTAGGGAAGTATGCTATTATAAAAACAAAGTATATATTAGAAAAATAGAAACGGAGGAATAGATAATGCCAAGAGTTGTAAGAAATTTCTGGATTGAAGGGAATATAGACGGATATAAGTCTCAAATTAAAGGAGGACCTAGAAGTAAAGATGGGGGATTTGATTTAAGGATTTACATGAGACAGAAAGGAGAAATATTTAATCCAGTTAAAATTTTCGGAAAAGCAAAAGATGAAAAAACCTTAGTATTATATATAAATGTAAATAGTGAAAATTATATTATAGAAACAATAAGATAGAACGGAGCGATAAACTTTGAGATATACATTTAAAACTAAACCATATAAACATCAGGTAGTTGCACTTCAAAAATGTATTACTCAACCTAATACTGCATTATTGCTTGACCCTGGATTAGGAAAAACCAAAATTGCTATTGACAATCTAGGGGCAAGGTATTTAAGAGACAAACTATCTAGGGTGCTGGTATTAGCACCCAAGGTAGTATTAGGAATATGGGAAGAAGAAATTGAGTTGCATATGCCTCACGATATCCCTAGAAATATATATAGAATTACAGGACTAAAAGAACAAAGATTAAAAATACTTGAAGAAGCTATACAAAATTCAAAGCAAGAAAAAGATATACTTCATATTATTATTATGACTTATGATTCATTATCAATTAGAAAAAATAAACAAGGTAAAAAACTAGATTATTATTATAAAGCAATTCAAAGATTTAATCCCGAAGCGATTATTGCAGATGAGTCTCAACTAATTAAATCAAATAATTCAGCTCGTTCAAGAGCTGCACACAATGTTAGTAAAAATGCTAATCATAGATTAATCCTAACAGGAACGATGATAACTAAAAATCCTTTAGATGTATTCGGACAATATAGATTTTTAGACCACAGGATATTTGGGACTGTGTATAAATCATTTAAGGAAAAGTTTGCTGTATATGGGGGGTTTGGTAACTATCAAGTTATAGGATGGAAGAATTTAGATTTATTAGCACAAGGGGTTCATCAAATAGCAATTAGGATGAGAAAGGAAGAATGCTTAGATTTACCTGAAAAGATATTTGTAAAAGTACCTGTGGATTTAACTGAACGAACCGTACAAATATATAAAGATATGAGAGATAACATGATAGTAGAATTAGAAAAGGAAGAATTTACAGCTGAAATTGCATTAGTAAAATCATTAAGACTTCAACAAATTGCAGGGGGGTTTATTACTAGAACTGAAGGAGAAGATAGATTCACAATGCCGATAGGGGACTATGAAAAAATAGAAGCTACCACAGAACTTACTCAATTAAAAATTGAAGAAGGAAGTAAAGTTGTAATATATGTAAAATATATATGGGAGTTAGTACAATTAAAAGACCGATTAACAAAAGCTGGTTTAAACCCTTTAGCCATATATGGTAAAACAAAAGACAAGGACTCTGATAAATATAGAAATTTATTTCAGAATGATGAGAATTATAAAGTAATGATTATGCAAGTATCAAAGGGATTAGGGATAACATTACATGCTGCAAATGTAGGAATATTTCATTCACTTTCCCACAGATATGATGACTTTGTGCAATGTCAAGATAGAATTCATAGAATAGGTCAAGAAAGTGATAAAGTAATTTATTATATTATGTTAGCTAAAAATAGTATTGACCAACATATCTATAATTCAGTACTTGAAAAACAAGATTTTAGTAGATATATACAAGACAATAAATATATTATATTTAATGATTAAAGTTGAATTTAGAATAACTATTTGATATAATATAATTATAAATATTAAATAATTTTACGGAAGGGGGAAGAGATATGTATGTGTATATTAAAAAAGATAAGTTATTTTTAGTAGGTCATTATGATATGAAAAATCATTTTATAACAGAAAGTACTTATACTAAGCAGGAAAGAGCAGCTGAAAGAGTAAGCTTTTTAAACGGAGGATTGGATATGACTTACTTTAGAGATATTATGTTAGAATTTGGTTCACATATTAAGTAAATAATTTTACGGAAGGAGAATAAAAATGAAAATCTTTTTAGACCCTGGACATGGGGGAAGTGACCCCGGAGCTATGGGAAATGGTATAAGAGAAAGTGATATTAATCTTATATTA
>Ga0172382_10012844_pt1 | contig 10858 bp, 14 predicted proteins | sample Leawel138RmetaG_FD_122245 | JGI IMG/M metagenome (GOLD analysis project Ga0172382, IMG submission 122245) | Leachate microbial communities from a municipal landfill in Southern Ontario, Canada - Leachate well 138R metaG | ecosystem: Engineered > Solid waste > Landfill > Unclassified | place...
AGTTAGAGATTATTCAAAGGTCGTAAAAATAAAAATTAAATAAAAAAAATTATGAAGAAAAGAGAACTTTTAGGGCTATCAGCAACATTAAGCAATATGAATGTGTCAGGAGTTAAATTTTCATATTTTGTTGTAAAAAACTTACATATAATAAAATCAGAAGTTGATAATTTACAAGAGATAAGAAAAAACATATTAGAAACTAATTCAGAAAAAGATAAAAAAGGAAAACCAATCTTAGAGAATGTAGATTCAAAAACAGGCATAGGAAATTATAAAATAATTGACGAAAAGAAGTTTGAGAAAGATATGGAAGAGTTTAATAAATTATTAGATGAAGAAGTAAGATTAGATTTTTACAAAATTAAAATGTCTGATATACCAGAAACAATAACTAGTCAGCAGATGATGGCTATATTCAATTTGATTGAAGAAGAAAAAAATGGAAAAGTATAATAAAGTAAATGATCAAGAGATAAGAGAATATTTACAAAAAATAGCAGAAGGAAAAATAGAGTATAAATATTTATTAGGAGCTTTTGGAATTACAGGAAAAAAAGAAGATAGTGGTAAAGCAACAGCTATTGTTCAAGAAGAGATATTTCCTGAAGAAGGAGGTTCGTATTTAAGGATTTTAGGTTGTGCTTATTTCTTAAAGGGATGTCCGTTTGGGATGATACCGGGATTTTATCTTGAGTTATTAGGGGTGGCAAAATCAATGTTCTCAGATATTTTTTTAATGGTAATGAGAAGCAGGTTTATGCAATCGTATGTTTTACTTTTATATATCATCAACAAGAAACTTTTTTATAACATCTTGAACGAATATGTAGGGTTAATATATGACAAATCTGTCAATATTGTAAAATTTCCTCAAAAGAGGTATAATAAATATGCAACAGAAATGATGAGAGCGTTTAATACAGCTCTTGAGAAAGAGTATAAACCAAAAAAACCATTTACAGAATATTGGATTGAAGATTCAAATGAAAATAAAAAGTTAAAATTGCTTGTGCCTCTGGCGAAGATGTTTAATTTTGCAGTTTATGTGTTAGAATTTGATTCAGCTTATAGGTGGCAATTACAAGATGGGTTAAGCGAATTAAATAAAAAGAACGACCCGATTAAAGAGCTAAACAGAATATGCGACATAATAATTGAGAGATACCAAAATGACGATGTAAGGGAAAAGTATTTGGCGATAAAAAAGATTACAAAGATTTTAAAGTTTAGTCCGATGTTCCGTAGGATATTAAAGAATTTTTTTGATGAATTGGATATTGAGAAAATAAAACTGGATGAACACGATTTATATTATTGTTTAAATAGGGCAGACTATAATTTCAAAGGAATTCCATTAGAAGACAGGATTAAAGAAAAAGAAAGGTTAGACAAAAAAATGGGAAATATTAAAATTAACTTCAAACTTGTTAATAAAGATGAGTTTGAGAAGATGGATGCCAAAGGAAAGTGAAAATGCAAAAGCAGTAGCCCAAGAGGTGATACAGACCGTCAGAAAAGGTCAGAAAGTTATTAAGGGGGAAATTATTAGGAAACACGGCTATTCGCAATCAGTTTCAGAGAGGCCATCAAAAGTTACAGATACTCAAAGCTATAAAGACGAGATAGAGCCATTTTTAGAAGGTTTGATAAAAGAGCGTGAAAGGATTTTAAAAGCATTGAAAACAAAGGATTTGTCAAAGGTGCAGTATGAAGGGTTAGTGAGGAGTTTAGATTTAGCCACTAAAAATATTCAACTCTTATCTGGGGGTGCGACAGAAAGAGTGGCAGGAATAGAAATAACTTTTAAAAAATGAAGCTCCAAGTAGAAGCTAACCAAATATTTGAGCCATTATGGAAAACTAAAAAGAGATATATTCTCTTAATGGGTGGAAGGTCTGGTGGCAGGAGTTATGAGGCATCGCAAAAAATAGTTTCTCTTTGTTATCAGAACGCAAGATATTTTAGGGGAGCTATTATGAGGGCAATTCATGCAGACATAAGGAGTTCTGTTTGGCAAGAGATTACAGATAGGGTTAACGGCTGGGATTTGTCAGGAGCATTTGATGTTAAGGAATCAACAATGGAACTAACAAGAGGTAGAAATAGTGTAAAAGCTCACGGATTTAGAAAGTCAAGCAGTGAAAGAACAGCTAAGTTAAAATCATTAGCTAACTATACAGACGCTTTTATTGAGGAGGCAGAAGAGATAGGCGAAGAAGAGTTTACCCAGTTAGATGACTCTTTGAGAGCAGAGGGTTCGCAGATACATTTACTTTTTAATACTCCATCAAAAGCTCACTGGATTATTAAGAGATGGTTTGATTTAATTCCTTCTTACGAAGCTAAAGGTTTTTATGAGATGAAGTTAAAGCCAGAGTATGAAAAAGATGTTGAGGTTCTTTTTTCAACACATTTAGACAATATATATATTCCGCAAGAAGTTCATGACAGATATGAAGCGTATAAATTATCAAAGCCAGATTACTACTGGCAGATGATAAGAGGATTATGTCCCGAAACCTTAATGGGCAGGATATATTCTGGTTGGAAAGCAATAGGAGAGATACCACACGAGGCAAGACTATTAGGTTATGGATTAGACTTCGGATATGACCCAGATCCTGCCGCTTTAGTAGCAGTTTATTATCACAATGGCGGATATATCTTAGACGAGAAGCTTTACGAAAGAAACTTAATAAACGAACAATTATCAATAAATATAAAACTATATCCCCAAGCATTAGTAGTGGCAGACTCAGCAGAACCCAAAAGCATTGAGGAGTTAAAGAGATATGGAATAAATGTCGTTCCTTGTGAGAAAGGAGCTGACAGTGTGCTATATGGAATAAAACATGTTCAGGGGCTTAAAATAAGCTATACAAGCAATTCTCATAACTTAAAGGCAGAATACGAAAACTATGCTTTCAAAGTAGATAAAGACGGAACTAACTTAGGAATTGAAGACCCAAAGAGTGAAAATCATTTAATGTCAGCTACAAGGTATTTTCTTTCAACAATGATTAAAGCCAATGCAGACCCAGAAGCTCAAGAGAGAGAAAGAGAGTTAGCAAGAGCAAAAGCAAGGCAAACAGCTAATAAATTAACGCAAACTACGAGATGAGTTGTGTAATTACTCAAAACGAATATCAAATAATATTAAAGCTAAGGAGTTTGCAACCTTTTGAAAAGTTAGAAATTATTGCAGATCAATGGGGCAGACCAGATTATTATTTATTACACACACAAGAGAAAAAAGTTTTTAAAAGAAGTGCGGAAATAGAGGTAAAGATGATAGAAAAATAATCTGTGCATAACTCATACTTGATTTTTTTTAAAAAGTGTGTATAGTTAATTAAACTGGCAGAGTGTAAGACACCTAACCAGCTTCTCAAGGGCAACACCGCCCTGCGAGGGGCTGGTTTTTTTATTAGATGCTAAAATTTTTAAAAGAGGAATTTAATCTTGTCCAGTTGTTAAAGATAATAGGCGGAGCAATCGCCTTATTTTTGCTTTATCAAATAATGCAAAATACAAAATAATGGAATTAGAAAACATTTATTCATTAGTTAAGAGAACAGAACAAAACCTTAATCAAGGAGTTCCGATTAGAATTGGAAAATATGCCAGTCATGACCATGCAGAAAAGATAAGCACAATCCAAGCTTATCTCAACAACCAACATATTTCTGGTAAATACGACTCTTTGGAAAGAGAAAAGCCATTTTTTAATATAATTCAAGCAGCAGTTAATACTTGGTATAAGGCGACAGACATTGACCGAAAACATATAAGGTTTAGATCTCCTAATTCAAAACAAAGAATGAAAGCTATGATAGCCACTATTCTTTTGAGAAACTGGATGATAAAAGAAAAGTTTGGAATATGGCTAAATAAATGGGGTTATGGATTATCTAGCTATGGTTCGTATGTTTCAAAGTTTGTAGAACGAGAAGGACATCTTTATTCAGAAGTTGTCAGTTGGGATAGGATTATATGTGATGCTGTGGACTTTGAAAATAATATAAAGATTGAGAAATTATACTTTACCCCGGACCAATTAAGACAACAACCGTATGACCCAGAAGCTATTGAGCAGGCTATTGAAGCTTTTAAAAACGGAGGCGAGGAAAGACAGAATTTAGACGAACAAGATTTGGATTTAAAGGATGAGTTTATCGGAGTTTATGAGGTTCACGGAAAACTGCCATTATATTACTTAACCAAAAAAGAAGGAGACGAAACAGAATACAGGCAACAGATGCACGCTTTATTTATTCAACAAGGTAAGACAGACGAAGACAATGTAGAAATTACTTTATTTTCAGGTAAAGAAGCAAAAGACCCTTATTATTTAACCCACTTAATAGAGCAAGATGGAAGAGCATTGAGCATTGGTGCAGTAGAGTCATTATTTGACCCGCAATGGATGGTAAACCATTCAGCAATGCAAATTAAAAATCAGTTAGATTTGGCTTCAAAGCTTTTAACCCAGACAGCAGACAAAAACTTTTTTGGAAGGAATATCACAACACAGGTAGAAACAGGAGAAGTTTTAATACATGAGGATGGTAAACCTTTAACACAAGTAAACAACCAGAGCCACGACTTGCCGAACATAATGAATTACCTTAACCAGTGGAAGCAGTTGGCAAGAGAGATAACCGGAGCTCACGAGAGCGTAACAGGAGAAAATATGCCTTCTGGCACTCCATTCAGACTGGGAGCGTTGCAAAATCAAGAGGCAATGGGTTTGTTTGACTTAATGAGAGAAAACAAAGGACTACATTTAGAAAACATTTTAAGAAAGTATGTATTACCTTACTTTAAAAAGACTCTAAAAAATTCTGACGAGATTATAGCTTTATTAGACGGACAAGAATTAGAAGAGTTTGATGAGTTAGCTTTGCCTTCAAATCTTGAATCAGAGTTAAGAGCAGGGTTAATGCAAGGCAGAATACCAACAAAAGACGAGTTGATGCAAATAGTGCAGGAGAGCAATGGAGCAATGGGGAATATGAGAGCAATTAAACCATCTAACAAGAATAAGAAAAAAACTTGGGCAGAATACTTTAAAGATTTTGACTTAGATGATTTAGACATTGAGATTACGGGTGAGAATAGAGATAAAACAGCAGTATTGCAAACATTAGGTTCTGTATGGCAAACAATGATGACAAATCCACAAGGATTTCAAATGATGATGCAAGATAAGAACGCCAGAAAAGTATTTAATAAAATCTTGGATGAAGTGGGAAGCGATGTATTAAGCCCACTTCAATTAACAAGACAAGTTGCACTCCCTGCACAGGGAACAACCGGTGGCACAGCTTCAATAGGAGCTGGCGGAGGTGAGGTCGGTGCAATGCAAGGATTAAATTTAAACCAATAATATGTTTTTTCAATCAGGAAAAAGTTTTTATTCAGAGGATGAAAGAAACATTTTAATATCAGCTTTCAAAAATAACGAGAAGTTATTGGCTGTTGTTAGAAAAGCTTTTGTCCCAAAAGTTGACCCAGATAATACAACGCCTTTGGTAGATATGTATGATGCAATTCCATTTTCACAACTATCCCCAGAAGAATGTAAAATACAGGGAATGGCAAGACAAGAATTGATTATACACATAAATTCCGTATTAAACGCCATTTGGAATTTAGCTAATATAGAACCTAAAACAGCAGAAGAAATAGCAGAAGCAAGGAAAAAAGATAGTGCAAAATAATTAACAGGAGAAAAGTAACTCCTACAAAACATTTTATGGAAAATAATAATGGCACTCCAGCCTCACAGGAGAAGGATATCCTCGCCTTAGCAGAGGAAAAAATCAGCAACGATAACGATTTTCAAGAGGAGATAGCTGACCTTTCTGAAGAAGAAAAGGAACAGAAAATCTCTGAAAGGAAGTCAGAGGTTATTAAGCAAGAGTATGCAACTTTAGCTGAAAAAGCTAAAAAAGCAGAAGAAGTTGCAAATAACCAACGCATCCGAGCTGAAAAAGCGGAGAAAAAACCAAAGGACGACAATCAAGCTCCTAAAAATAACTTGTCGCCGACCGACATAATAGCTTTGGCAAAAGCAGATGTTTCAGAGGATGATATTCAGGAAGTCTTAGACTATGCTGAATACAAAAAAATCTCTGTTAAGGATGCTTTAGTCTCAACAGTTATTAAGTCATTGCTGGCTGAAAAGAAAGAAGAAAGGCAAACTGCTCAAGCCACTGCTGTAAAACAGCAAAGACGAAGGCAAACATCTTCTTCTGGATCTGAAGCATTAAAGAAGGCTGAAACAACTGGTGAAATACCAACCGATAAGGATGGTATGGATAAGCTTGTGGACGCAAGATTTAATAGGAAAGTCGGCAAATAACAACTGGTGGTAAATCAACCGGGGCAGAATGATAGTCGTTATTCTGAAATATAAATTGATTTACTAAAATGGAAAATACAATAGCCGATAGAGTATATAGGGACAAATACAGACAGTCCGCCCTTGAAAAGATATTGAGAAACGCTTTAGTAGCAGAAGCAGTCTGCGAAGTTGACAGAAGTGATAACTTGAGGATTTTAAATCCTTATGGATCACAGCCAACAGCCGAAGTTCAAACAATATCCGGACAATATGTTGTTGATGATTACACAACAACTGATGACACATTGACGGTCGTAGAAGAAGTAATTGTGGCAGAACACATTTACGACTTTGAGGAAGTTTTAACAAACTTTAACTTATTTGCAAATAGAACAGATGAAATGCTGTATGCTGTTGCAAATAGGATTGATAGATATGTCGTCAACAACTTGTGCGAAGATGGCACAGGAACATACACAACTCCATTAGGAGGATTTACAGACCCAGTAAACATTAACGAAATCTTGTCTAACCTTTTATCAGGAGTAGCAGGATATTCTGAAATGTATAAAGGTTTGTTCTTAATTATTGAAAATACCGATTTAGTTGGGTTCGTTGAGAGCCAATCAACATCAGGATTTTCATTTGCAGACGCCGCATTAAGAAATGGCTTCTACAAATCTCCTATGGGAATTGATGTATATGTTGTCAGAACAGGAACATTTGCTTCTGAAACATTAGGAACAAAAACATACACAAACTCAGGACACAGAGTATTTGGTGTAAAAGGAGTTTCTACTTATGCTTCTCCAAGAGGTATTAGGTGGGAAGAGAAAGCAGTTTCAGGAAAGACAGGTATGGAAGTCGTATGCTTTGGATATGTAGGCTTTAAGCTATGGGCCCCAAAGACAGCCCTCGTTACAGACATTACCTTAGCTTAGGTAATAACAGCCCTTTTGGGCTGTTCTGGCGGGGTTTAAACCACCGGTTGCCCTGCCAATACAGCCCGATAAGGGTTTAAGGTTAAAGGAATTAGTCGCACCTTTAATAAACTAGCCGAAAAAAGCTTTTAAAAGCAAGGTTAGGAAAATATTAACTTAACATAAAAATCAATGGCAAGACAAAGAATAGTAGAAATTACAGACGCAACAGCAACACTTTCAAAAAACCAAAGCGGTTCTTTGGTAGTTTTGAACAGAGCTGCTGGTATTGTGGTTACTTTGCCTGACGCAGGCAGAGGTTTAAATTATGATTTCGTTATGAATGTTGACGCTTCAGGAGCACACGAAATCAGAACATACGCCCTCGGAGACAGTATGCAAGGATGTATTGCATTGGCTTCTGATACCGTTTCTATGAACGGATTTTCAGCAACCACAGCAGACCTCGCAATGTCTATGAATGGAACAACCACAGGAGGAAAATTAGGAAGCAGAGTTAAAGTAGTTTGCGATGAAGACGGAGTATGGCATGTTGATGGACTTTTAATCGGGTCTGGAACAGGCGTTACACCTTTTTACGCACCAGCTGCTTAATAGATTGCCCTACGGGGCAGTCTTAAGGGACACCCTTTAAGTTTGCCCCGAGAGGGAGAAATATAATTAAAAATAAATAATATGCCAAGAAAAACAACAGCACCTCAAGCTGAAAAAACTGAGGAAAAAGTAGCAACACCAGTGGAAGCTCCAGTTGAAGCTCCACAAGAAGTAAAACCAGACACTCCAGCTAAAGCAGAATACAGGAGAATGATTGAAGTTTATAGACTTCAAAATCCTACAAAATACGAACAGAAGAAAGAGCAATTTGAAAGAAACTTAAAAGGAGACATTACTATTAGCACAGATAAAATGAATAAGAGAAAAACATTTATCTTTACTAATGTGCCTCCTAAAGAATAATGTTAGTAGAACACACAAAACCGCCAATCCCAGCTGGATACGTGGCGGTAGCATCAGTAACAAACGCAACAGCACAAGCATTAACTGTGCCAGATGATGCAAGATACGCTATTGTAAAAGCAATAACCGCACCAGTCAGATTTAGAGATGACGGCACAGAGCCAACATCAGTTTCAGGTTATAGTGTAGCCACTAATGGAGAAGTTATTTTAACTTCAAGAAAGCAATTAGATGATTTTAGGGTAATTGCAGTTGATACCACAGCTTCGTTAGAGGTTCTATTCTATAAAATAAGCGAATAAATTTATGATTTTATCTAACACAGTTACCAAAGATGGACTTCTCCAATCAATGGAATTTTGGGGAGGTTTTCAAGACGGAGATATCACAGGAGATGATGCAATGAGATCTATTGCTATTGCTTTGCTTAACAGAAAGTTAGATAAATATCTAGGTATGTTGGGGGCTGGTTCAAGAAATGCCACAATAGATGACTTAAATTTTACAGACCAGCCTTTTTCTACCTTTGACATATTTTCAGCACAACACAGCTATGAGTTTAAAGAAGATGAAGACGGAAACCAGATTTCAGATATTACAGCTGTCTTGATAAAAACATCGGCTTCAGGGCAATTTGTTAAATTAGACAAATTAACACTTGATGAAAAAGACGCAGAGTTGATTATGGGAGGAGATACAGGTAAGACAGGCACACCAACAGGGTTTATTGAAAGAAATAATACTATATTCTTTAACATTACACCAGACTTTAGCCTAACAGATGGAGGGAAGTTGTTTTATAAGAGAAGCCCGTCATACTTTGTAGATGGAGAATGGACAAAAGAACCTGGCATACCTTTCCAATTCCACGAGATGTTAGCAATAGACGCAGTTTATTCGTGGGTTTTAATACATAAATCAAACGCTACGACTTTAATTACAAGAATTGAGTCAGAGCTTAACAAGTGGGAAAAAGAGTTTCAAACTTATGTAGCAATGAGAAATCCACAAAGGAATAGATTAACTATTAAGCAGGAAAATAATAGATAATGTCAAGTTTAACTAAAATCTTAAAAACATCAGGAAGTTTGACAGAGGTTGCAAAAACTTCTGGAAATAGCCCAGCTTTAAGATATTTAGAAGCCACAAGTGTTAAAATGCTTCGCCTTTTAGAAGATGGAGGTAAAAGACTTTTAGAAAATTCAACAACAGATAGCGTTTCAATAAATAAAACATCGGCAACTTTAAACGAGATATTAAAAACTTAAAATGGCAAATAAAAGAATATCAGAATTAGACAATTTAGCTTCGGGAGATGTTGATGACGCACAATTAGTGGAAGTGGCAGACGCAACCGCAGAAACTAATTATAAGTTTACTTGGGCCAATATCAAGGTGGCTTTGAAAACTTATTTTGATACTTTATATACAGCAGTGGCTACATACACAAGCCACGTTGCTGATTTTAATAATCATAAAGCAAGACATCAAGACGGAGGAGCTGACGAGATTAGTATTGCAGGGTTGGCAGGGGAGTCGGCAGAATTAACTACTCATAAGGCAGTCCAAACAAGTGTTCATGGTTCAACAGATGCTGCTACCGCTTCAAAAATAGTCCAAAGGGATGCTAATGGCAGAGCAAAGGTAGCAGATGGCTCTGATGCCGCAGATATAGCCACAAAAGGGCAAATGGATACAGCTTTATGGTTTAAGGCAGCTGATGCAGATGTTATTAAGAAAGCAGGAACAGTTGCTTTTACAGGCGACCAATCAATGGGAGGATTTAAGTTAACTAATTTAGCCGCACCAGTAGCAGACAGCGACGCCGCCAGAAAGCACGATGTGGATGCGGCAGGAGGAATTGATTTATTAGCTACGAGCCAACAAGATACACCAGACTTAACTATTCAAGTTTCAGCAGGGAATGTTTGGTTTGGAGGAACATTGGTAGAATTTGCAGGAGATGATAGTCCAGAATTTACAGCACCAGCAGCTAATCCGAGAATAGATGTTTTAAGCTTAAGTTCAGCAGGAGCTTTAGTAAGAACAGAAGGAACAGAAGCAGGAAGTCCTACAATGCCAGCAGTGCCAGCAGGAAATATACCTATTTGTTCTGTTTATAACAGAGTAGGACAGACAAGCGTTAAGGATATAGACGATAGTACAAATGGATATGTTTTAGCAGATTTAAGACCAATTGTAAATAGAATTTACACAGAAATAGTAGCTTCTGATGTATTAAGACACTCTAACGATACCAGCAAAAACACGAATTCAACTTCTTATGTGAAACTCAAAGAGATAGCGATTACAAACCTATCGGATTTCTTCGGGATCGGTGCAGGTGAAACGATTACATCATTGAGAATAAAGTTTACCATTTCTGGTGGGGGAAGCACAAGGAATTATTATGGAAGGATTTATAAAAATGGAGTAGCCCTCGGAACTGAAAGGTATGTCTACCACACAGATGTCACAGAATTTTCAGAAGACTTAGGAACATTTGTAAAAGGAGATTTAATTCAGATATATGCCCACGGAATGGACGGTTATACTTGCACTATTACAAATTTTAGACTTTATTACAGCCAGCTCGTCTTGCCAGACC
>Ga0172382_10012846_pt1 | contig 10858 bp, 13 predicted proteins | sample Leawel138RmetaG_FD_122245 | JGI IMG/M metagenome (GOLD analysis project Ga0172382, IMG submission 122245) | Leachate microbial communities from a municipal landfill in Southern Ontario, Canada - Leachate well 138R metaG | ecosystem: Engineered > Solid waste > Landfill > Unclassified | place...
CTCGCGCGGGCGGTCGATGCCGGCCAGGATCGGGCGGTGATCGAGGCGATCGCCGGGCGCTTCGGGATATCCGGCAACCTGGTGCGACGCATCTGGCGCGAGCGTCCCGCCTCGCTCGGCCAGCCGCCCGGCTGGCAGCTCGGCGAGATCCTGCGCGCGCTCGAGGCCGGTCCCTGGCCGGCGGACGACCGCCAGTGGGAAGCGCTCATCGCCAGGGCGATCCCGGCGGCGGCGCTGTAGACCTTCAAGGTTTCGCACGCGCTACAGCACGACCAGATGGTCCACCGTGGCGCCAGGGACGGCGGCAAGCGGCACGCCACGATCGAAAGTCACGAAACGACCGCCGTTGCGCACTGCCAGCAGCAACAGGTAAGCATCGGTGATCTGGCGCGAGCCGAGAATCGATCTCCAGCGCAGGAAGTCGGTCGCCAGCAGGCTTGCATCGGCAGGCCAGAACACATGATGCTGCGTGCTGGCAGCCGCACCGAGTCGCTCGGCGATCCGTGCCGGTGGCAACGCTCCGGGATACGCGGGTTGCGACATGATCCGGATGCAGCCGTTCTGCGTGATCGGACACGATGCCCAGCCATGGGCGATGTTCGTATCGAGCCAGGATCGCGCAGTTGCGTGATGCATGTGCCCCTGATCGAGCAAGGCGATCAGGACGTTCACATCCAGCAAACCCCTCATCACACCGCTTCCCGTTCTACAGCATGACGTGCATCCATGTCATGCGCCTTCCTGGTCACGCAACTGGTCGATGGTCTCGTTGTCGACCACCTTGCCACGCGCCGGAAACGGCTGAAACCCATGGAACGGCGGTGCGGGCTCGCGTGCAACAGGTGCCCCGGTGTCGCCGAGGAGGGCTTGTCGGGCAAGCTCGGAAACAACGCGCCCGATCGATATGTTCCTCCGCGCCGCGAGTTGCTTCGCGGCGGCAAGTACGTCGGCATCGATGTCGAGGGTAGTGCGCACCGCCGCTCCCGGTGAATCCATTGATGCGGTGATGTTACCGCATCATCGCATCCAGCATGGATACATCGGGGTGCAGCGGGTTCCCGCCGTTCCGGGAGAAGCGGGAACGCTGCCGCTGCTCCGGTGCTACTCCGGCTGCACGCCCCGGGTGTCCACGGCCAGTTGCGGCCTCTCGTCGACGCGCAGGCTGAAGACATCGGGCCTCGCGTAGTGGCCGGTGACATCGAAATCGAACTTGCCGCGCGCGACATCGTCGAGATCGAGCTCGGCGCACAGGATGGTCTCGCCAGTGAAGTCGGGCCCGGCGAGCACCTGGCCGAGCGGGCTCACGATCATGCTGCCGCCGCGCATGAGGACCTCGGCAGGATCCTCCGCGAGGACATTGCGCATGGCCGGCGGAAAATCCGCCAGCGTCAGGTACTGGCAGGCCGACAGCACGAAGCAACGGCCCTCGAGGGCGATGTGCCGCATGGTGGCCGCCCATGAATCCCGGTCGTCGGCCGTCGGCGCGCAGTACAGGACGGTCTGCTTGTCGTACATCGCCGTGCGCAGCAGCGGCATGTAGTTCTCCCAGCAGATGACCGAGCCGAGCTTCCCCCAGGGCGTATCCACCACCGTGAGCGTGGAGCCGTCGCCGTAACCCCAGCAGAGCCGTTCGAGTGCGGTGGGCATCAGCTTGCGGTGCTTGCCGAGCAGGTCGCCGTCAGGGCCGAAGAAGAGCACCGTGCAGTAGAGCGTTCCGCCGGCGCGCTCGATCACGCCCATCACCACGAACATCCGCGCCTCGCGCGCGGCGGCGCCGATCGCGGCGGTTTCCGCGCCAGGGACTTCGATCGCGCTGTTCCAGTAGGCGAGGAAGTCGTCGCGCCCCTCGGGGGTGCGCCCGCCCAGATAGATGGAGAAGTTCGCGCCTTTGGGATAGCCGCCGATGAAGGCTTCCGGGAACACGGCCACCTGGCCGCCGCGATCGGCGCACTGCGCGATGAGCGATGCCGCCTTCGCCACCGTCGCGGGGGTATCGCCGCCTACCGAACCGGCCTGGACCACGCAGGCCTTCAATGTCTGCATACCGCCTCCTTCGTTGCCGGGGCGCGGCACTCCGCGCGCACCCCGGGGACAGTCTAGGAAGACAATCGCCGACCTGTCAATTCTCGTCGACCAAATGGCCTTTGTCGACCGAATTCGACACATAAGGGCCTTTTGAAACAAGCAAATACATGAGATCCTGTGTGTCGATCATTTTCGACAATGGGTACATGATGATCGAAAGACTGGCGGCGATCGGACTGGACGACAAGGAGCGGCGCTTCTACCTGGCGGCGCTCGAGCTGGGCACCGCGCCGGTGACCGCGGTGGCGAGCCGGGCCGGGGTGACGCGGACCAACGGCTATGACCTGCTGGCGCGGCTGGAACGGCGTGGCCTGCTGACGCAGGTCGATGGCGCCACCGGTACGCGCCAGGTCGTGCCGGCCGATCCCGAGATCCTGATCCGCGAATGGGAGCGCACCCGGTCGATGCTCGATGATGTGGTGCCGCAACTGCGATCGCTGTTCAATCGCAGTCCCCATCGGCCGCGGGTGCGCTTTCATGAAGGCGCGGACGGCATCCGCCGCGCGATCTGGGCGACCCTGGAATGCCGGTCCGGACATCTCCTGGGCATCCTGTCGATGCACGAACTGATGGAAACCCCCGGCCCGCAGTGGATGGCGCAATACATCGCCGAACGGGTGCGCCGAGGCATCCGGCTCGACGTCGTGCGATCACATTCGCGCGACACGCAGACCATCTGGCCGGGCAGCGCGGAGGAGCTGCGCGAATTGCGCTACGCGCCGGCGGGCATCGACCTGGGAATGACCGCCTATCTCTGCGACGACACCGTGACCTATGTGTCGTCGCGACGCGAGAACTACGCCCTGACCATCGAGAGCCCGGAACTCGCCGCGTTGCAGCGCGCCCTGTTCAACTCGCTGTGGGAGGCATCGAGCGCGGCACATCGAGGTCATCGGCACCGCCGTAGATCCGGTTCCAGGTCGGACTGATCACGAGCTCGTTGATGCAGGCCCGCGGCGGCATGGTGGCCACGAACATCAGGGCGGCGGCCACATCCTCGGGAACCAGCATGCGGGCGATGTCCTCGTCGGGAGGCGGCTTGGGCCGCGATTTCAGGATCGGGGTCGCGACCTCGCCGGGACAGAGCAGGGTGGCGCGGATGCCGTTGCGGCCTTCCTGGTCGTTGATGCTCTCGACCAGCGGCGCGAGCCCGAACTTGGTCGCCCCGTAGGCGGCTCCGGTAAAGCCGGTGTAGCGCCAGCCCGCCCAGGACGAGACCACCACGATGGCCCCGCCTCCCGCCTCGCGCATGGCCGGCAACACCGCCGCCACGCAATAGGCGACGCCATTGAGGTTGACCGCGCTCACGCGGGCGAAGGCCTCGGGGGTGAGGTCGCGCCAGTAGCGGTTCGGCGCGTTCATGCCGGCCGCGCAGACCAGCAGGTCGATGCGGCCGAAGTCGTCGAGGATGCGCCCGAGCGTTGTCGTCACCGCCGCCGCATCGGCCACGTCGACGGCGAGCGCATGGACATCGATCTCGTCGGCGGCGAGGTCGTCGCGCGCCTCGGCGAGGACCGCTTCTCGCCGCCCCGAGATCACCACCGTGTAGCCGGCCTTGCCGAGCTCACGGGCGCAGGCCCTGCCGATGCCGGTGGCGCCGCCCGTGACCCAGGCGACCGGTCTGCCGTCCTTTTCCATGTGTTCTCCTCCTGTCCGCTCGCGCAGAGGTTCTCATGCCGCGACCGGACGGTCCACGACCGGGATGAACCGGCCCCGGCCGATCGCCGCGACCGCCCGTTCGCCGTCCCGGCGGCCCAGGCGGTATACCGCCTCCTGGAGCGCGGGCTTGCCGCGCTCCCAGCGCGAAACGGGGATCGGCCGCGACGGCTGGACATAGGTGCGCGTGCCGAGCATGAAGATCGGCGCGCGACCCGGACGCGACCGGGTCGTCAGCACCAGGGTGGATCGGTCGGGCGCGACGATATCGACCGGCACATCGTCGACCAGTCCGCCGTCGAGCGCCGCCTCGCCATCGACGTATTGCAGCGGCGCGAAAAGCGACATGCGGCCCGAAGTCTCGATCAGCGCCGCCAGCGAATCGATATCGGGACAGTCCGCGACCCGGCCGGTGCCGCGCCGGAAGCCGAGCCGGCTGCCCCAGCGCGGATGCAGCGGGTTCATGAAACGGCGTTCGAGCGAGCCAGCAAACCGGCCCAGCGCCACGCTGCCGCGCGGCCCCAGCCAGGCCGGCGGCCGGGCGTAGCCGATGCGGATGTCGATGCCGCTGCGGCGCAGGCGCTCGAAGCGCCCGCCATCGAGCAGGATGTGGAGCGCACGGCGGTCGATGGCCTGACGGGAGCGAGCCGCTGCGCCGCGACGCCGGCCATCGTCCGTGCCGGTTGCGCGGCGCGAGCCGCCGAGAAGCTCGCGATAGCAGGCCAGGCCGTTGCGGGAATCGCTGGCCAGCAGCATGCAGGCGGTTGCCGCGCCCGAGGACATCGCGCCGACGGTCGCGGGCGACAGTCCCGTGGCCGGTGCGAAGACGTCCCAGAAACCCGCCTGCCACCAGCAGCGCTGCCCGCCGCCGGCAAACACGACCTGTTCGAACATGCGTGCGAACCCCTTGCGGGTCTCCTCCCTCGATCCCCATTCTAGCCAGCCGATCGCGCCGGCATGCGATGATTCGGCGATGAGCCTGCGACTGATCGCCCTCGGCGGGACCTTCGACAAGGTCTACGACCCCCGCACCGGAACCCTCGGCTTCGGCCGCAGCTGCCTGCCCGAGATGCTCGAGGCGGCGCGCATCCATCCGCCGCCACCGATCTCCGCCCTGATGCTGGTCGACAGCCTCGACATGGGTGAGGCGCACCGCCAGACCGTGGTCTCCGCCTGTCGGCACTGCGCCGAGGAAGCCCTGGTCATCATCCACGGCACCGACACCATGACCGACACCGCGGCCACGCTCGCCGCGGCGGGCCTGGAGAAATGCGTGGTGCTCACGGGCGCGATGGTGCCGGCTCGCTTCGGCAATTCCGATGCCGCCTTCAACCTCGGCTTCGCCGCGGCAGCCGCGCTGCTGCTGCCGCATGGCGTCTGGATCGCGATCGGCGGCGCGATCCATGCCTGGGACGAGGTCCGCAAGAACCGCGACAGTGCCAGCTTCGAGCGAATCGAACCGCCGGCGGACGACCAGGCCGGATCCCCCGGTCCGCAATAGCGCCGTGGCAACGCTAGAATGAGCGGCTGGCGCAACGACGCCCGCAGTGGCAGCGCCACGAACATCCCTGGAGACCCAGCATTGAGCAGTGAACCCAGCGCCGACTTCGGTCCCGTCACCGTATTCTTCGGCGAAAAGACCGGCAAGTATCCCGACGGCAACCAGGTCATCGTCAACGGCGGCGACATGCGGGTTGCCTTCGACACGCCGTGCGTAGCCAACCGGATCGGCCCCACCTTCGACGAAGTCGACATGGTCATCCTCGGGCATGTCCATGAGGACCACATGGCGGGCCTGCACCGGGTGCCCCATGCGCCGGTCCATGTGCACGAGGACGACGTCGCCGCGGCGCGCAGCTGGGAGGGCCTGGCCGCGCACTTCGGCTACGACCCGGCGTCGATGGACGAGTTCCGCGCCAGGATCGAGCGCGAGTTCAACTACGTTCCCCGCCCCGACGCGATCGCCTATCCCGACGGCCAGCGCTGGGATCTCGGCGGCGGTGTCTCGGTCGAGGCGATCCACATGCCCGGCCATACCCGCGGCCACTGCGTGCTGCTGGTCCAGCCGGGTGGCATCGCCTTCATCGGCGACATCGACCTCACCGGCTTCGGTCCCTACTATGGCGATGCGACTTCCGACCTCGCGGCGTTTCGCCGCTCGATCGAGCGCCTGCCCTCCATTCCGGCGAAAGTCTGGATCACCTCCCACCATCGCGGGGTCTATACCGACCGCGACCGGATGCTGGCCGATCTCCAGGCCTACGGATCGAAGCTCGATGCCCGCGAGGAGAAGATCCTCGGGCTGCTCGCCGAAGCGCCGCGTCGCCTCGACGAACTGATCGGGCTCGGACTGGTCTACCCGGCCGAGTACGCGAGCCCCAATGTCAGCGCGATCGAGTCGCGCACGGTCAGCCAGCATCTGGACGAGCTGCTTGCCGACGGACGGATCGCGCGTCGCGACGACGGCGCCTGGCGCCTGGCCGGGCGTTGAAACCGAGGAAGACTGCATGTCCCGTCCCCTGCTGTTCACGCCCATCAGTGTGCGAGACCTGGAGCTGAAGAACCGGGTGGTGATCGCCCCGATGCACCAGTACTCGGCGAAGAACGGCTTCGCCACCGACTGGCACCTGATGAACGCGGGTCGCTACGCCGCCGGCGGCGCCGGTCTGGTCTGCGTCGAATCGACCAAGGTCTCGCGCGAAGGCTGCGGCACCGTGGGCGACCTCGGCCTGTGGCGTGACGAGCATATCGACAGCGTCCGGCGCATCCGCGAACTGATCCATCATTGCGGCGCCAGGGCCGGCATCCAGCTCGGCCACTCGGGCCGCAAGTCGCGACTGACGCGCCCCTGGGAAGGCGGCCGGCCGCTCACCATCGACGACGTCGATCCGGTCGCCGACGAATGGGATACCTGGGAGCTGGTCGGGCCCTCGGCGATCCCGGCCGACAAGCGTTCGCCCACCCCGCGGGCACTCACGAGGGCCGAAGTCCACGGCCTCGTCGAGGCCTGGGGCGCCGCCGCCGAACGGGCCGACGCCGCCGGCTTCGACATGGTGGAGGTCCACGGCGCCCATGGCTACCTGATCCACCAGTTCCTGTCCGAGCATGCCAACCAGCGCAGCGACGAGTACGGCGGCAGCTTCGAGAACCGGATGCGCTTCGCGATCGAAGTCGCCGAGCATGTCCGCAGCAAGTGGCCGGCGCGCAAACCGCTCTTCATGCGGCTGTCGGTGGTCGATGCGGCCGGCTGGGGGCTCGAGCACAGCGTGGCGCTCGCCCGCGAACTCGGCCGGGTCGGGGTCGACGTGATCGACTGCAGCGGCGGCGGCATCCAGGCCGGGGCGGGCGTCGGCGCCCGACCGGATTACGGCTACCAGGTGCCATACGCGGAGGGGCTCAAGCGCGACGCCGGCGTCCGGACGATGGCCGTCGGCGTGATCGTTCATGCACGCCAGGCCGAAGCGATCCTGCAGGAAGGCCGCGCCGACCTGGTCGCGCTGGCGCGCGAAGCGCTCTACAACCCGAACTGGCCGGTCGATGCCGCCCGCAAGCTCGGCGTGGCAGATCATTTCGAGATGATCCCGCCCAACTACGGCTGGTGGCTCGGCAAGCGCGAAGGCATTCCCGGCTTCGTCCCCTCCACCTTCGGGGATTCACCGCAGGCCTGATCGTCCGCGGGCGCCGACACCCTGCGCCCGGGATCGAACGAGCAACCCTCGCCACGAACGGAGCATCGCATGCATTTCGACGTCGCCACCCTCGACGGGAGCCTGTGCTACAAGCTGATGACCTCGCTCGTCGTGCCTCGCCCGATCGCCTGGCTGGTCACCAACGACGGCGCCGGTGGCCAGAACGCAGCGCCGTTCTCGTTCTTCAACTGCTTCTCGGGCGATCCGCCGGTGCTGTGCATCGGCATCGGCCGACCCGCCGACCGCAGGAAGGACTCGCTCGCCAACATCGAGCGCGACCGCGAGTTCGTGGTCAACATGGTCCCCGAGGAACTCGCCGAGCAGATGAACCTCACCGCGACCGACTTCCCGCCGCAATGGAGCGAACTCTCGGTGGCCGGCCTCGAGACCGCGCCCTCGGTGGCGGTCGCGGTGCCGCGCATCGCCGCCAGCCCGGCGGCATTCGAATGCCGGCTGCGCGAGATCCTGCCCGTCGGCCAGGGTAGCGGCAACATGATCGTGGTCGCCGATGTCGCCGTGATCCACGTTCGCGACGACGCGATCACCAATCTCGAACGCTGCCATGTCGACGGCACGAAGCTCGGCATCGTCGGCCGGATGCAGAGTCCGGGCCGCTACGTGCGCCTGCACGACACCTTCGAGATGCGCCAGGCTACGTTCGGGCAATGGCAGGCGGCCAATCCACAGCCCGGCGAGCCGGACTGAGCGGCGGACCCGCACGCGCGTGCGCGGGTTCGCTCTCGGGCGGGATCAGGCCGGTTCGATCGTGCCGGCGATGTTGTCGACCGTGACCGGCACCTCGACGTAGAGGATCTCCGGGTCCGAGCCGTACTTCCCGGCAACCGTCGCCTTCCATTCCGGCGTATAGCAGGCCTCGGCCGCCGCCCTGGATTCCCAGAAGTAGATGCCGCCGGCGCGGTCGCCCGACTCCGCCAGGTAGTAGTGCTTGCGCACGAGCCCCGGTCGACCGAGATACTTCGGCGCGGTCGACTGGAAGACCTCCGCCGCCTGCGCCACCGTCCAGACCTGCGGCAGCTTGAATGTCACGATCGAAACGATCATCGCGTGTCTCCTCGGGAACAATACGATAGGGCCGTCCCAGACTACTCGAACCCGGGAGAGCATGCATGAAAGGATGGGGATTCCTCGGCGTCGCGATCGTCGCCGAAGTGGTGGCGACCTCCGCGCTCAAGGCGAGCGAGGGCTTCTCGCGATGGATGCCCTCGCTGGTGGTCATCGCGGGATACGCGATCGCCTTCTACTTCCTGTCGCTGACCCTGCGCGCCATCCCCGTCGGAGTCGCCTACGCGATCTGGTCCGGCCTCGGGGTGGTGCTGATCACCGCGGTGGGCTGGATCGTCTTCGGCCAGAAGCTCGACCTGCCTGCGCTCGCCGGCATCGGCCTGATCCTTGCCGGCGTGCTGGTGATGAACCTGTTCTCGAAGGCGCTGACGAACTAGGGCGGCGAACCGCCACGCAAGGACTGGCTGCCCGGGCTCGAGCGCAGGTCCCTGAACGCAACCCGCAACGCCAGCACGAACACGAGGGCGATCAGCAGGAACGCGGTCATCGCGGCGACCGACCAGGACGTGAGGGCCAGCACCGCGAAGAGCACCGACGTGATGAAGGCGATGCCGACCGAAGTCCCGATGCGCTGACCCGTCTGCATGATCGCTCCCGAGCTGCCCGCGTAGGCGAGCGGAACGTCGGCGAGCGTCAGCGTCTGGTTCGGGGTGATGACAGCGCCCTGCGCGATGCCGACGAATGCCAGCGACAGGATGAGCCACCAGATGCTGATCCAGCCGCGGGCGTGCATCCACACCACCGCGGCGCACAGGATCATGCCGAGGATGCCGACCAGCAGCCCGCCGATCACGACCCGGCGCCCGTAACGCATGACCTTGCGGCCCGCCCAGTCCGCGGCAAGCGCCGACAGGATCGATGATGGAATCCCGACCGTGCCGGCCTGCAGGGCCGTCTTGCCATGGCCCTGCTGCAGGTACAGCGCGACGATCACCCAGATGCTGGTCATGCCGAGGAAGTACAGCGACATGATCAGCGCGCCGTTGGTGAAGCTGCGCGTGGCGAAGATGTTCAGGTCGACCATCGGACTGCGGCCCGAGCGCGCGTACCAGCGCTCCCACAGCACCCAGGCCCAGGTGAGCGCGAGGCCGACGGGCAGGGCGAGCCAGGTGGCCGGAGCTGCCTGGTACTCCATGAACGGCCACAGCACCGCGAACACGGCTGTGCCGAGCAGCAGCGACCCGACCGGGTCGAGCGTCGACAGCAGCCTGCCCGGGCCGCCGGTCGTGGTCGCCGGGCGCCGGAACAGCGGCCGCGGGAACCAGAGCAGCGCCAGCCCGACGACGACCAGGCCGATCGGCACGTTGACGAGAAAGGTCAGCCGCCAGCCGACATCGACTCCGCCGACCAGGATCAGCAGTCCTCCGAGGACCGGGCCGATGGCCACCGATACGCCGACCATGCTGCCGAAGTAGCCGAAGGCGCGTGCGCGATCGTCGCCGCGAAAGTACTCCTGGATCATTCCCACGCCCTGCGGGTTGACCAGGCCCGAGCCGATACCCTGGACGAAGCGCGCCACATTGAGCGCATCGGGCGTGAGCGCGAGGCCCGCGGCCACGGAAGACGCGGTGAACAGCAACACCCCGACGATGAAGATCCCGCCTCGGCCGATGATGTCGCCGGCACGACCCGCCGCGACCAGAACCACCCCGAAGGTCAGTGCGTAGCCCGACAGCACCCATTGCAGGTCGGAGTGGCTGGCACCGAGCCCGGCCTGGATCGACGGCAGCGCGACGTTGACGATGCTCACCCCGACCAGCGACATGAAGATCGTCGCCAGAAGCACGGCAAGCACGCGCCAGCGCGTGGCATCGGAGATGGCGGGGAGATCGGCCGGGGCGGCTGGGGGCGGAACGGACATGGATCCTTCTTCCGGGCGCGCAAGGCGGCGCCGGTTGCGCGGGTCGTCAGGGTGACAGGCACTGCGATTGTCCGGCAAGGCGCCGGATCGGCGTGCGCGCCGCCCGGTGTCGCGGCGATTCGGGCCGGGCGGGCCCAGCGGCCAGGGTTATCCTTGCCTTTCGCGCGCTGCGCGCGGACCGACGCATTCCCGGACTCACAGCCTGCTGCAGCCGGTACCACTCGACCGACGGAACGCCATGTTCGACCCCGACCTGATCAGCTCCCTTCCCGACCATCCCGAGGGCGCGGCCCCGGGCGACAGCGCGCTAGCTGGCCTGACCGTCATCGACTTCACGCATTTCCTGGCCGGACCGACGGCGACGATGCTGCTGGCCGATTTCGGTGCCGACGTGATCAAGATCGAGCCGCCCGGCAAGGGCGAGAGTTTCCGCTACTACCCACCGGTCGACCCCGAGTTCCCGGGGCAGGGTGCGCCGTTCATC
>Ga0172382_10012847_pt1 | contig 10858 bp, 8 predicted proteins | sample Leawel138RmetaG_FD_122245 | JGI IMG/M metagenome (GOLD analysis project Ga0172382, IMG submission 122245) | Leachate microbial communities from a municipal landfill in Southern Ontario, Canada - Leachate well 138R metaG | ecosystem: Engineered > Solid waste > Landfill > Unclassified | place...
ACAAAACTCGGCCCTGGGCTGATTGTTTTGTTGCATTGTTTTGTGCTGGATCAGGGCATTTAATTCATCCAGACTCAAGTTTGGATTCATGGCCAGCGCCTGCTCAAGACTGTCAACCAGTTGCGCATGAGGCTTTGGGACATTATCAATACAACAATGTTTATATTTTTTTCCACTGCCGCACGGGCATGGGTCATTTCGTCCAATTTTCATTTTAAGTTGCTTTGTACTGTTTGATTTTTAACCGCTAGGTGATATTCATGGGTTGTGAGCCCGTGTGTGAAATATACTCAACCTTGCCAAAATTAACAAACCTCATCGTTCGATTGCATTCGTCTTTGGTGTGTTTTTATCAAGAAGCAATTCAGTATTTTCATCACTGGACATTGTATTCACAAAGGCATCTTAGTACTAAAAAATACGTTTATCCTTTGTTTTAACGTTACTCGATTATTATTTATTAATGTCTGAACGTTATATTAGCATCACACTTTTCACTCATTTATGTACGTATAAACAAACAAAAACCCTAGTCTCTAGGTTGGTTTTAGGTCATAATGTCCCCTAATATACCCAGAGGTAATAAAATGCAATCAAAATCGGTAGAACTTCTCAAACAAGCACGTAACAGGTTTACACAGCGGGAAATTGCCACATTTGTTGGTAGAGACATTAAAACTATAAGACGCTGGGAAACGGGTGAAACCGCTTGCCCCATTATGCTAGAGGCAGCTTTACACAATTTACTCAAACTACCTGTCTCTCAAGTAATTGAAAGTGATCAGAGCTTCCGCTTTATTGATCTTTTTGCTGGCGTGGGTGGCATCCGTTTGGGATTTGAGGCACAAGGTGGTAAATGTGTATTCACTAGCGAGTGGAACGATTTCTCAAAAAAAACTTATATCGAAAATTTTGGCGACGATCATCCTTTTATTGGAGATATCGTTCCCTTTCCAGCTGATGATGTGCCTGATCACGATATATTGCTTGGTGGTTTCCCTTGTCAACCTTTCAGCATTGCTGGTGTTAGCAAAAAAAATTCATTAGGCAGGCCTCATGGCTTCGAATGCACAACTCAAGGAACATTGTTTTTCGATGTGGCTCGAATAATTGCCAGTAAAAAACCCAAGGCTTTTTTACTGGAAAACGTTAAAAACCTGTTATCTCATGATAAAGGAAATACATTTAAAGTTATTCTTCAGACGTTACGTGATGACTTGAAATATGACGTACATTACAAAGTCATAGATGGGCAACACTTTACTCCCCAACATCGGGAACGAATTATTATCGTAGGGTTTCGTGAAAAAACAGATTTCACTTGGGATGACTTGCAATTCCCAGCCCAAGCACCACGTCTAGAGTCGATCCTACATAAAACTGATGGTAGCGAACCGGAACTACCTTGGGATAGTGACAGATTTTTTAATTATGAGAACCAGATAGTACAGCCTAAGTACACATTAACAGCAAATCTGTGGGCCTATCTGCAAGCCTATGCTGCAAAACATCGAGCCGCAGGTAATGGATTTGGATTTGGCCTAGTACACCCTGAAAGTGTAACTCGCACTCTTTCAGCAAGATACTACAAAGATGGCTCAGAAATACTCCTCTCTCAAGGTAAAAAACTACGTCCACGTCGACTAACACCGCGCGAATGCGCAAGATTAATGGGCTTTCCTGACTCATTCAAAATACCAGTTAGCGATACACAGGCATATCGCCAATATGGGAATAGTGTTGTCATGCCAGTCATACGCGAAGTGGCCAGGATTATGAAGCCACATATTTTAGCTATGATAGAAAGTGAAAATTCCGGTATGACTCAACCTTCTCTTTTCATCTAATCTGATTTTATGACAGACATCGTTGACGCTGCGACACGAAGCAGGATGATGTCAGGCATCCGTGGGCGCAATACAAAACCTGAAATCCTGATTCGTAGTTTGTTGCATAGACGAGGTTTTCGTTTTCGCCTGCATGACCTCAAGCTTCCTGGAAAACCAGATATAGTGTTACCACGTTATCAGGCAGTAATTTTTGTTCATGGCTGCTTCTGGCATGCTCATGACTGCTCTTTATTCAAATTACCAATCACTCGTTCGGAATTTTGGCAGAAAAAATTTAATAAAAATAAAAAAAATGTTCAAAATGCTATCAGTACACTGCTAGCATCAGATTGGAGAGTGTGCATTGTGTGGGAATGCGCTCTACGCGGTAAAAAGAAAAATCTGGACGATATCGGAGATCATTTAAGTAAATGGATTCAAAGTAGCCAGAAATATATGGAAGAGAAAGCATGAAAAGAGGCTATCTGTCACAGTATTTTTCAGGAGTTGCAGTTAAACGATTAAGTTCCGTAGAGGCTGATGTACTTCGATCAAATCAACACGAATTCAATGGAGTAGAAGGGTTACGGAGCATAATGGGGGAGCCTGTTGGCAAACAGCGGTTTATTACAACTTTTCTATATCTGACAGATCAAGATGATGAGCCTGTTGTTGAGAATGGTTTTTTGACATGGTATGACGCACGCCAGAAAGGAAGGCTCGAACGCGGAGTGAAACGATCTGAATACCGCCTTTACTTCCCTACCAATCTTGTCTCTCAGTGTACAGCAGCTGGAGACCTACTTCTAATCGCTAAACGACTTGATAATTCACTGCTTTCGATAGTTGTAGAAAACAACACAACTATCGAAAGCCAGATCATGTGGTTATTTGGGTTTTCTGATCTTATTCATCCGGGGTTTTCCATAAAATCCGAACTTGAAACAGAGCAGGACAGGATTGGTTTTGCCGCCCGGGTTATTCTTGATCAGATCGGGGTTAAATCAGAAGAAGAAGCCCCTAACTATCTTGACCAAATGCTTGAAAAGTTTAACGGTACCTTTCCAAAGACCATCGAGTTTTCCGCCTATGCCAGAAGCACAATCAATGATCTAACAAGTTATGATGATCCAGATATTGTATTGATTTCATGGATGGAACGTGAAGAAATTCTGTTTAGAACTCTTGAAAAGCATTTACTGGGCGAGAAGTTACGGAACCTCACTCAAAAAGGTGAGGAAGACACAGAACCATTTATCAAATTAGTTCAAAGTACATTACAGCGCCGAAAATCAAGAGCGGGTTCTGCTCTTGAAAATCATCTTGAGCAAATATTTACAGATCATGATGTAACTTACACACGAACTGCAGTAACAGAAAACAGGCTAAGGCCAGATTTCATATTCCCAGGGATTGATCAATATCATGATGCAGCGTTCCCTCAAACAAGGTTAACAATGCTGGCATCAAAATCAACTTGCAAAGATCGTTGGCGACAAATATTAAATGAAGCGATACGAATTCCAGACAAACATTTATTGACGCTTGAACCAAGTATTAGTGTTCATCAAACTAATGAAATGATCAATGAACGGGTGCAACTGGTATTGCCACGAGGACTTCATTCAACTTATACAGCGACACAGCAGCTATGGTTAATGGATATAGCTACATTCATAAAATTAACACTAATGCGTCAAACACCCTAGTCGTAAAAGCCCTATTATTGAATGAATAGATAATACCAAGACCTGATTGTTACATTATGATCAATCGCTTACAATAAAACAATAAACAACCAAAATACAGAAGGATTTAAGCATGAACGATCTCATCAATGAACCGGATGCCCCACGGCTTATATTTGGTCTCAGAGACACCGGTTACAACGTTAAGACGGCGGTCGCTGACATTGTCGATAACTCAATTGCCGCAAATGCAAACCTTATTAATATCGAAATAGTTCTGCGAACAGATGGGCGAAAACTTGTCTATTTTGGTGATAATGGTGAAGGTATGAACACCGATGACCTGTATAGAGCAATGCGTTACGGAGCCCCAGAACGAGAAAACCCAGAAAGTCTTGGAAAGTTTGGTCTTGGACTAAAGACCGCCTCAAGCTCCGTTTGCCTTAAATTCACCCTCATTTCGCGCAAGACCCCAGACCAAAAACTTGCCAAGCTTGCTTGGGACCTTGAGCACGTTGCCCAAACAAAACGATGGGAAATGCTTCAGGAAGAAGTCAGTACGGACGAGCAGGAAATGTTCGAAGCACTGTGTGGCCAGAGCGGTACTCTCCTAGTTTGGGAAAAGTGCGACAGAATTCTTACCAAGGAATATGAGCCCGGGAGCACCAAAGAAAGGGATGCAATTAAAAGACTTGCTGAAAGCCTGAATAAACATCTTTCTCTGATTTACCACCGCTTTTGCGACAAAACTGATGAACGCGAACACAATATCAATATTGTCGTTAATCAGACTACCGTCGAACCATGGAACCCATTCTATCCAACACGTTCAGAACAGGTCTTACCAGAGAACAAGCAAAAACTTCTTATAGAACTACCGGATGGCACTGAAGAAACAGCAACTATCAAGGCATGGATCCTTCCTCACCGCAATGACATGACCAAGGAAGAGGAGACAGACCATGCGCGAATCTCAAACCGAGCACAAGGATTCTATGTTTATCGTGAAGGTAGACTAATCCAAGACGGAAGCTGGCTGGAAGTTTTTGGGTCAAATGAACCCCATAGTTCATTGTTACGTATTGAATTTGATTTCGGTCATGAACTAGATGAAGCATTCCGGATCGATGTAAAAAAATCCCGCATCCTGTTTCACCCTGACCTAGCGGATGCGTTGCGTGAGATACTGCAACCAATACATCGTGAAGCTAAACTTCGCTATCGAAGAAAGAATATTGAACAAGCAAATACACACATAATCAACCATTGCAGTGCAAATATAAACATTGCTGATACAAAAAATGCTGCTAAACCTACAGTAACCTCAGCTGATCCAAAGACACAGTCAGCTATTGTATCGAATAACAGAGGATCCAAGATCAAGATCAAGCTTGCTATCCAGAGCAATGTAAATCCTGAAAATATCTATGTCGACGCTGTAGAGAATATAACCACTGGTGAGCTTTGGCAGCCAGCGCTCCGAAGTACCGGGGAAACTGGTCATGTGCCTGCCGTACTGCTAAACAAACACCACGATTTTTATCAAAAGATATACCAGCGAACTGCAGCTAACGGGTTCGCTGTTGAAGGGATGGATCTGCTTTTATGGGCTTTCGCAATAGCAGAACAAAACAATACCAACAAAGAAATGGAACCTATATTCGAAGATATTCGTAACGAAGTTTCAAGTAACCTCCGCAAACTACTACGTAGCGTCCCTGATCTCGAACCAGATGAGCTGGGTTCTGGAGAAGAGGAATAAGCGCAAGATGATTGGCAGCAAAAAAAACCTGATTATAAAAGAGCTTGAAGAAGGAACTGGCGCAGCAATGGCTGCTACCGTTGCTAGCGAAGGGCTACGCTCAGGCGTCCGTGTATGGTTCGCCGATTTAAATGAAAAGCATGGCCCAGTTGCTGAAATCAGGCCTTATGGACTTAAAGGGCATCAAATTAACCTAACTTTTGGTAATTTTTCAGGTGAGGTTATTAAACAAATCCTGAAGTCATCACCTGAAGATATCCAATTGGCACAGGCATTAGTCGCATCAATACGAAAAAATGTTGAGATCAATATTCCGGAACAAAGCATCTCTGACTGGCGTATCAAAGATGGGGCATTTCGGATAGAAGCAAAAATCCGTAATCAAGACCATCCATACGAGGATACCACTGTAATAGCTACTTGCCGGGATGTAATCGTACCAATGATGGCGGCTATGGCTGAACTTATTGGATATGATGAACTTGATCCAGAAATGACCGAAGAGTATCCGTTAATTGAAGGGAGAACCCTCCAGTCAGTAGTTAAGCGCCGGGAACGAAATCCTCGAAATCGCCTTTTATGTATACGCATTCATGGTGAGAAATGTAAAGCTTGCGGCACTGAACCCAAACTAATTTATGGTGAGGCTGGCTCCATAATAGAGGTACATCACCTTGAACCCTTGGCGCTAGTCGGCAAACCCAAACCATATGATCCACGAACGGATCTAGTACCACTTTGCCCCAGTTGCCACTCTGCAGTCCACACTAGACGCCCCATCCCGTTCAGTATTGAAGAACTTCAAAAGCTAATGGTGGCATAGTATGAAAAACTTATCAGACTTCCCATCTGGCTTTTTAGAGCTACAAACAAACCCGCCCAAAGGCTTTAATCTTTCAGAACGCATCATCAATCCGATTATTATCATTGACAAGGCAGAAAAAAATATCATTGCCCGCCTTGCTGGAACTCAAGTACTAAGGGGTGAAAAGAACATTAGCCTTCCCCCAAGCAATCAGCATGCATGGGTCGTGGATCAAACTACCATCCGCCCACTTCCTCGCGATGCCGTACGCATTTTTGTAAAAATGCTCCAGGGAGCAGACCCAAATAATCTTCTCTACCATGAAGCTGTCCGACTTCTACGTGATTCTGACTTAGATATCGAGGTTGAACCCAGCGAGGCTTTTCTAAAGTCAGGCCGCGTAGTAGCAGAGGATCTGGACTGTGATATTTCAATCCCCGGCTTAACAGCAACTCTATTTCCGTATCAGGCACGTGGCGTTCAATGGATGTGTGAAACTATCAGCCAAACCCAAGGACTAATCCTCGCAGACGAAATGGGTCTGGGAAAAACCATCCAGATTATTGCGTTACTGCTATTAGATCCTCCCACTGAAAAAGAACCCGCCCTGATCGCTTGTCCAACGAGCCTAATAGCCAATTGGGTGCAAGAGTTTACGAAATTTGCACCAGATTTGACAATTATGATCCACCGTGGTCCGAATAGAGCCGGAATCTACCGCTCACTTCAGAAAACAAATATTGTAATCACTACCTATGACACTCTGGTCAACGATATCTCAATCTTCTCTTCCTTCGCATGGTCCTGGGTAATTTGTGATGAGGCTCAGGCAATCAAGAATCCTGACTCGAATCGGCGTAAAGCAGTTGCAACTATTCCTCGGTTTAGAACGATCCCCATGACCGGCACACCAGTTGAAAACAGTCTTCTTGATTTATGGTCACTGGTTGATTTTGCAATTCCTGGCTTGCTCGGCTCGCGCTCCGACTTCGAAGCAAAATATCCAGACAGCCAGGAATCGGCGAAGGCTCTTGGACGCCTTACCGATCCATTGATCCTCAAGCGCCGAGTAGCTGATGTCGCCGCAGATCTTCCTGAACGGATCGACATCGATATTCCACTAGAGCTGGGTGATGAGCTCACCGATCATTATTTACAAGTTCGATCATCAACATTGGAAAAATATCCTGTTGCCGGTGCTTTGGTAGCCACTCTACAGCTACAATTGGTTTGCGCACACCCATGGCTTCGCAATCTCAATGAGGAAGATACTGACGCGGACGATGCTACCATCGTACAGCTAAAAGCATACGAATTAATCACTCCAAAAATGGAGCGTACGCTGTCTCTCCTTCAGGAGGCTTTTATTAATAAGCGAAAAGTTATAATCTTTGCTCTTTTTAACAGGGTCGGCGACCTGTTAAAAAGAGCACTCCCTGAGTCCGCTGATGTTTTTTGGGATGCAATCAATGGTTCGACCCCCCAGAGTGAACGACAGTCAATAATCGATCGTTTCTCTGAACATAATGGACCTGGCTGCTTGGTTTTAAATCCGAAAGCTGCTGGCTCTGGTCTTAATATTACAGCGGCGACCATTGTGATTCATTTCACTCCTGTCTGGAACCCTGCTTTGGAAGCACAAGCCAGTGCTAGAGCCCACCGCCGAGGACAGACTCAGCCAGTTACAATCTACCGCCTTTTCTACAAAGATACAATAGAAGAAGTGATGATAGATCGCTCCTTGTGGAAAAGCGAACTTGCTAATGAAATAACCCCTATTTCTTCTAGGGACAGCTCCGATATTAAACGCGCACTCGAGATAGCGCCGAGGAAAACATGATTAAAACCACCTTCAGGAAAGTTCTTAGTGCTAATGATGTGGGAGCTACTGGCAGCCACCAGGCAGGAATTCATATACCAAAATCAGAAACTGAACTCTTGGCCTTTCTACCTCAGCTTAATCCTAAAATAAAAAATCCTGATGTATGGATCGATTGTATTGACGAAAACGGAACAACACGACGGTTTCGTTTTGTATATTACAATAACCGCCTTCACGAGGCCGGTACTCGTAATGAGTACCGCATCACTCACATGACCGAATACTTCCGAGAAACCAAAGCAAGAGCTGGTGACTCCTTAGAACTATCCTGTGATCAAGGACAATTACATTATTCCATAAGAGTAATTAATGAACCAATTACCATACCTCTACTTAATGAAGAAGAGTCCGTATATCGCATTAAGCTTAAATCAAGTTGGCGCCGCGTACATTGACCCATTACACCTCCCATCAATGCTGGCGGTCCCATCCAGAAATTCTCACCCTAGGTATATCATGCTCGTCCCGATACCCTTCCAACATTGCTCTTTCCAATATATCTAGAGCAGAAAGGCATTGCCTCTCAGTAGGTAGCCGAACAGGAATCATTGCACACGTTTTCAAAATACTATCTTCTTTAAAGGAAAATTTCTTATTTGCAGCCCCCCATGCACGTAATCGAGACCAATAATCTCCCCCTTCATTAACCACTTTTGTTTGCGCCTCAATACCTGATACAAGTGAAGCTTCACGACGCCCTTCCCTTTCTACGGCTTTGACTTCCTCTCGTTGCACAAGACAATGCGAAAAAAATGACCCATACTCAATTTTTCGATTCTTGAGTATTTCCCAACATGCTTGTTTCTTTGCCCACTCGCTAATATTCTTAATACCTAGGATAGGTTCAGTTAATACCGCCGCCGCCTCCTCTGCTGCTTGCATAAGTACTTGATTCAGTTCATCGGACACAGTTTGCTCCCTCCAAACTGCATCAAGATCAACCAAAAGCCCAATCTGCTCAGCATCTGATACTAGTTTAGCTATCGCATAAGTAATTATATTCGCTCTATATCCGCCTAAATACCAATCTTGTCGTGCAACTGTCTTCTCAAGATGGCGAAAAATTATTAATTTTGCCACAAATCGTCGATACCATACTCCATCAAAACGGTTTGCACTTTTAGTCCAGATATCACCTATTTGCTTCGAAAACTCAGAAAAATTCTTCTGTGCACCTTTGCTAACAGTATCTGGCATGCACCTAAATGAAAGTTCTGCCTTTGCCAGATCTGTTTTTGTAAAAAGTTGTGCTTTAGGGAACTCCATATCAAAACGGCGTCGCTCAGCATTTGAACGTTTTGCTCGCTCTACCAAATACTGCCCACGAGCGCGCTCGTAGAACCATTTCGTTTCCCGATTGGTATTCTCACGAGCAGGAGCTAACACACGCCTCGAGTACTCCTCGATACGAATATGAAAGGGATGATTCGAAAAAAAGTCCGCGACACTTACTTTATTCTGGCTGTTCGCATACTGCGAGATCTTGGGTACAACCTCCTCCGATCTATCACTTGGAACGATGGTTAATTTCATTTGTACGTATACATCGGCCAGACTCTCAGGTGTCAGACGTTTTGCTGCATGAATAGAAGCAGTCGTTTGTCCACCATTCACAATTTGGAAATTCTTTACGGATACAATTCTTAGTCCATCAACCCCCACTTCCTCCTCAACACTTTCAGCTGTCGCGGAAAGACCATTGTTATACGAGAAAAACATTGAAGGTTCAGATTTAATAGTGTCTCTGATGCCTTGATTTACTTTACCTCTAGCTTGCAGAAAACTCCGAACATTGGATTCGAGTAAGCGTGCTCCCCATTTGTCATAAATCTCTGCTAGCTGAAAACCTGGAATTACCATTAAATAAGACTTAATTTCATCGTTTGAGTTCAAGGCTGCCAACGCAGGAACGGATCTACCGTAGTCATTTTTAAAATGAATTATTAGGTCTTCTCGAGCCTGACCTGATGATTCGTAGCGATAAAAACGGGACAGATCCCAAATATTATACGTGGCAGGCACCCCCATAATCTCGCCCGCAGATACCGCATCAGTTCGTGCACTGTAAATAGCATTGGTGATCAAAATCAGCTTGACCTTAGTGATTGTGCTCCAAGTAGTAACGATCGTATCAGCCACCCCTTCACAAGGATGACCTTTTTGAAGATTAGAACAAAAATCAGCCTGATGGATAGCCAAAAGAAAATTCGTTAGTTGATCGAACAAACGTCTAACGTCAGAAGCATTTATTGTGACTGGTTCCTGCTCATCTTTAAAGGAACAAATCATGACGCTTAATACACCATCAGAGTCACGGGGATCTCCTCCACTACCGTCAATACGGGCAATTTTCTTACCAAAATAACCTTCAAAGAAAGCATCTTCAAAAGTATCAATTTCTCCACATGACTCCAAACGTGATGCCATTTTTTCGAAGAACACTTCAGTTGGAGAAACTCCACTTTCTGAAACATCCCGCATCACCTCAGCCTTAATCTCCTGATAAAAGCTTTCAACACCATCACAACCTGAACGCTGAGATACAAGTCCCATCAATTTTTCAAGTATCTCCCCTTCAACATCCAATTCTCTATCGTTTTCTTGAGACAATTCATTTGACATAACAGGAATTCACCTACATAGATTAACAATTTTTTAACTTATAAATTGATACATATTACTCCAATTAATAATCAGCATAACTAGAATCCTTAAAACTTAGCTACGAGGGTACTGATAATTTAACTGTTTGATCCCTCAAGGGTCGTAATCACCCACGCCCCACAAACGGCATCTTCGTGGCCATAATCGTCACAAACTGCACATTGGTTTCCAGCGGGAAATCGGCCATGGTACGTACGGTTTGTGCCACATGGGCCACATCCATAATCG
>Ga0172382_10012848_pt1 | contig 10858 bp, 6 predicted proteins | sample Leawel138RmetaG_FD_122245 | JGI IMG/M metagenome (GOLD analysis project Ga0172382, IMG submission 122245) | Leachate microbial communities from a municipal landfill in Southern Ontario, Canada - Leachate well 138R metaG | ecosystem: Engineered > Solid waste > Landfill > Unclassified | place...
AGTATACAATTGAAATGCTTTCTTTTCTTTCATAGTACCTTATACCTCCTATTCTAAATATAACAAGAAAGTAGACTGTATTAAACTTTTTAATCTGTCTACTTTTACTATATCACTAGAATTTGTGTCAAACTTTTTTTATTTTGAAGATAGGCAATATAACCCTTTATTCCATTTCCACTTACAACTTGACCGACCATATAGAAACCATAAAACTACTCTTTTTTAGAGTTTTTTAATTTTGTGCTATTACAATTTAACGATTACCCTACAATTTAACGATTACTTTTTAATATTTTAGTGACAGGCTGAAATCCCTTCATGGCGGAAATTGGCGGACTTTCAGTTGAATTTATAATAGTTTATCCCTAAAAAGCACAGAAATAATCAAGTTGTTGGTTGCTGACTTTATAAAAAAATATTAATAACATTAATCTTTCAAAGAAAGTTTTGTAATTTGATAAAAAAGTGTTATAATTTTGATATAACAGTGAGGTGATATTAGCCATGAACTATTCAGAAGCAATTAAGGAACTTAGAAAGAAACTGATTTTAACTCAAGCAGAGTTTGCTGAACTGCTAGGAGTTTCTTTTCAATCTATAAATAGATGGGAAAGAGGAAAGCATGAGCCAACGATAAAGGTAAAGCGGAAGCTTGCTATTTATTTTAAAGAGTATGGAATCGAGGTGAATTAATAGTGGAAGTGTTTGATAATAAAACCAAACTATTAGGCGATGACCTACGAAAAGAAATAATACCTGGAAGTAAGGTGAAGATAGTAGCATCTTTTTTCTCTATCTACGCTTATGAAACATTAAAAGAAGAACTCGAATCAGTAGAAGAACTTGAGTTTATTTTCTCTGCGCCTACTTTTGTAAGCGAAAGTATAAAAGGTACTGTTCAAAAAGAAGCTAAAGAATTTTATATTCCTAAGCAACTTAGAGAAAGTTCTTTATACGGTACTGAGTTTGAAGTAAGACTTAGAAATCAACTTACTCAAAGAGTGATAGCAAAAGAATGTGCACAGTGGATAAAAAGCAAAGTTAAATTCAAATCTAATATTACTGCAGGTGGTATTCAAAACTTTATTTATGTTGATAATAACGAAAAGAAGATAGCTTATACTCCAATTGAAGGATTCACAGCTGTTGATTTAGGTTATGAACATAATAATATGCACTTTCAAGGTATTATGAAGCAAGATGAGGAACTTTATTCTTCATACTTCTTTAATCAATTTAAAACTTTGTGGAATGATGATAACAAGATGGAAGATGTTACTGACGCAATAGTTGATTATATTGCTACTGCATATAAAGAAAACTCTCCTGAATTTATCTATTTTATTACTTTATATAATATCTTCGCAGAGTTTTTACAAGAATCAATGTTTGAAGATACATTTCCAAATGAACTCACTGGATATCAAAACTCACTTATTTGGAATAAGTTATATTCATTTCAAAAAGATGGAGCTATTGGGATTATTAATAAATTAGAAAAATATAATGGATGTATTTTGGCTGACTCAGTAGGGTTAGGTAAAACTTTTACTGCTTTAGCGGTTATGAAATATTATTCATCAAGAAATAAAAATATTTTGGTTTTAACACCCAAAAAACTAGCAGACAACTGGAATAGATACAAAAACAATACCAAGACCAATATCTTCTTTAACGATCACATTAGATTTGATGTGTTATATCATACTGACTTAGGTAGAACTAGAGGCTATAGTAATGGTATTAATTTACAAAACTTTAACTGGGATAATTACGATTTGGTAGTAATAGATGAATCACACAATTTTAGAAACAATGCACCCTTTAGAAATAGAGAGACAAGATATTCATTCTTACTTAATAAAGTTTTAAAGAGTGGTGTTAAATCTAAAGTATTAATGCTTTCTGCAACACCAGTTAATAATAGATTTACAGATTTAAAAAATCAAATTGCTCTAGCTTATGGTGATGATCCTAAAGGATTTAATGAAAAGTTAGACACCAAAAATAGCGTTAGTGAGATTTTAAGACAAGCTCAAAGAGCATTCAATGAATGGGCGAAATTACCAAAAGCAGAAAGAAATGCAAAAGAACTAATGAAGTCATTAGATTTAGATTTTTCTATATTACTTGATAACGTTACTATCGCAAGAAGTAGAAAACATGTTACTAAATATTATGATATATCAGAAGTTGGAGACTTCCCTAAACGCTTAGAACCGATATCTTTTTATACAAATATAGCAAGAAGTGAAGATTCAATTGATTATAAGACTATTTATGAAGAGTTAATGAATCTTAGAATGGGTGTATATGCACCAACCCTTTATATCCAACCTTCTAAATTATCAAAATATGAGGAACTATATGATACTGATGTGTTAGGCAAACCAACATTAAGACAGTTCAACCGTGAAAAAGCGTTACAACGATTAATGACAATTAATATGTTAAAGCGCTTAGAATCTTCAGTTGATTCATTTAGAATAACAATTCAAAATGTTAAATCTGCATCAGTTAAAACTATGGAATTAATTGAAAAGTTTGAGTTAAGTGATAGAAACGACTATGTCCAAGAATTTGATAATATTGTTGTTGATGATTTTGATGATGAAGATTTCGATGATTATGAAAATCAAACTATTGGTAAAATTAAGATTGATTTTAGAGACATGGATTTAAGAAGATATAAGGCTGACTTAGAATATGATATAAGTGCTTTAGAAACGCTATACGATATTATGTCTTATATTACTCCAGAGAAAGACTTGAAACTTCAAAAGTTAATTCAAGAAGTATCTAAAAAAATAGAAAATCCAATTAATGAAGGAAATAAAAAAGTATTAATATTCTCAGCTTTTGCAGATACTACAAACTATTTATACAAACATTTAGCTAAGTATGTTAAAGAAAAGTATGGTCTTGAATCAGCAAAAATTCAAGGAGATAATAGTGGTAATGCAACGACAATTAAAGGTAGTAAAGATACAGATAGACTCTTAACTATGTTTTCGCCTATAGCAAAAGAAAGAGATTTAGTTTATCAAGACGAAAAATATGATATTGATTTACTAATAGCAACTGACTGTATCTCAGAAGGACAAAACTTACAAGACTGTGATACATGTATAAACTATGATATTCATTGGAATCCTGTTAGAATCGTTCAACGATTTGGTAGAATCGATCGTATCGGTAGTATTAACAAACAAATCCAATTAATGAATTTCTGGCCAAATATATCACTTGATGAATACATCAAACTAAACTCAAGGGTAGAAAATAGAATGGTCTTAGTTGACGCAACAGCAACTGCAGATGATAATATTTTATCGCAAGAAGAATCTGATCTGGATTACCGTGCAGCTCAACTAAAAAAATTGCAAGAAGGAACACTTCAAGATTTAGAAGATGTCGATGGTCAAATAACAATTACTGACTTAGGCCTTAATGAGTTTAAGATGGATATGATTCAATATATTAAAACTCATGGTGAGCCTTCAAATATCCCTAATGGAATGTATGCTGTTGTTAAAGAAGATTTAGAGAAAAACATTCAAAAAGGAACTATCTTTGTTTTAAGAAATAGAAATGATGACATTAACATTGAAAAGCAAAATAGACTTCATCCTTATTATTTACTATATATAAGAGAAGATGGAGAAGTATTAGTTAACCATACTGATCCAAAATTAATACTTGATATATTAAGAACAACTTGTAAACATCAAATAGAACCGATAAAAGAACTAACCGACTTAATGAATAAAGAAACTAATGATGGTTATAAGATGGATAAATATTCAAAACTATTACAAGATGCAGTTGCAGCTATTGTTAAAAAAGAAGAACAAAACGACTTATCATCAATCTTCAAGAAAGGTAGTAACGTTTTATTTGATAGAAGCATTTCAGGCTTAGATGATTTTGAATTAATCTCATTTGTGGTGGTGAAATAATGTTTAATTTTTCAAGTAAAACAATTGTTAACAAAGAATATAAATTATCTGACTTTCTTACTCAGATAAAAGCGAGTAAAGAAGTAAGAGCAGATGCTAAGAAAATAAAGAGTATTGTCTTTAAAAATGTGATATCTGCAGAAACTCTAAATGCAACTTTTGATAAGCAATATCAAAACATATATGTTATATACTTGGTGTTAAATGAAAGAACAGTTCCTAAATTATTTATTGAAGAACTTGATAAAAATATTGAGTTTCATACTTATTTTATCTTTGAATATAATAAGGAAACGGCTTCAATGATAGCTTTTAAAGAAATAGGCAACAAAGTAAAAATTAGTAGCAATTATTATATAAGCAGCTTTAAAGAACAACAATTAGTTAGTATTCCAATGATTAATAGTGTTAAAGATATGTACACATTTATATTAAGTCATGAGATTAAAATATTATCAAGAGAAGATGAATCGCCAAGCGAATACATGACAAGAGTAAAAGCAATTAATAGACTTAATTTTCAAATCTCAAAAACCGAAAAAGCAATTATATATGAAACGCAACCTAAAAAGAAGTTTGAGTATAATGAAAGATTAAGAAGATATAAAAGAGAATTAGATGAACTAATGAGAATGGAGAGATAATATGGCAGAGAAATTAGAAATGATGAGTAGCGATATAATAAAAGAAAACATTGATTATATTGCAAAGAAGTTCCCTAACGCATTAAAGGAAGTTATTGAAGAAGGCAAGGTTGTTAAAAGAATCGATTTTGACGTCTTAAAACAGGAGTTGTCTAGTGTTGTTATTGATGATAGACAAGAACGCTATCAAATGACATGGCCTGATAAGAAAAAATCCATTCTTTTAGCCAATAGCAGAATTAACGGAACTTTAAGACCACTAAAGGAAAAGTCTGTAGATTTTGAAAATACGGAGAACCTTTATATAGAAGGTGATAACCTTGATGTATTGAAGCTATTAAGAGAGACCTATTTAGGAAAAATTAAAATGATTTATATTGATCCTCCTTATAACACTGGCAATGACTTTGTATATGAGGATGACTTTGCACAATCAGCTGAAGAATATCTTCCAAATAGTGGTCAGTATGATAATCAAGGAAACAAGTTAGTTCAAAATACTGATTCAAACGGAAGATTCCATACAGATTGGCTAAATATGATGTTTCCCAGACTTAAAATCTCTAAAGATTTGTTGACAGATGATGGAATTATATTTATGAGCATAGATCATAACGAGGTATCTAATCTATTAAAAATATCAGACGAAATATTTGGGAAGAATAATTTAGTTGCAATTTTATCTATTGAAAACAATCCTAAAGGAAGAAAAAACGGAAAGTTTGTTTCAATAAATAATGAATTTTGTTTGATTTATGCGAAAAACTACTCATTAGCGCAAAAATTTGAAAATATTGTTAGAAAAAAAGATCTTTCACAGGATGAATTTGGTTATTATACACATGGTAAAAGAGTTTTGGTCGGAGAATCTACAAATAAGGTTTTAATAAATAAATCTAGCGATAAAAACTATACGGTATATTATAATAAAAAAACCAACAATTTAATTTTACAAAAAAATGAACTTGGTATTTTTGATAATAAGCTTTTAAATAAAGGATATGTTGTTTTTCAAAGTAATAACAAAAAAGACTTACTTGAAAATACATACACCGAATCCAAATTTTTAGATTTACACAAAGAAAATTCTCTAATTTTTAAAGAAAACTCGATTTATGAGAAGGATAGAAATGTATATTCACAACAAAAAACATTGATAAACACTACAGATGAATATGATTTGAAGACGGAGAGTGCAGATTTCAAAATAGATAATTTTTCTGTAAAAACCATTTTTAATAATCCCAAAAATGTAAACTTTATAAAAATGTTAATAAAAATGGTTGCCGGCAACGATTTCTTAGTCCTTGATTTTTTTTCGGGTTCCGGAACAACTGCACACGCAGTGATGAATTTAAATTTAGAAGACAATGGAACTCGAAAATTTATAATGGTGCAGTTACCAGAAAAAACTACTGAAGGAAGCGAAGCATTTAAATTAGGATATAAAGATATATGCGATATTGGTGAGGATAGAATAAAAAAAGCAGGAAATTTGATTAAAAAAGAAGCAGGAATTTTATCTGATAATATGGATGTAGGATTTAGGGTTTTAAAACTGGACTCATCTAACATGAATAATGTTTATTACAATCCTAATGAAATTCGACAAGACCTACTAGAACAATTGGTAGGTAACATTAAAGAAGATAGAACACCATTAGATTTATTGTTCCAAGTTATGCTTGAGTTAGGCATTGAATTATCAGCTAAAATTGAAGAAAAAGAATTATTAGGAAAAAAATATTTTGTTGTGAACGAGAATGATATAGTTGCGTGTTTTGATGATGGAATTAGTGATAGTCTTGTTACTGAACTAGCAAAAATTAAGCCAATTTATGCTGTATTTAAAGACTCTTCATTTGAAAGTGATTCAGCAAATATTAATAGTGAACAAATCTTTAAAACAATATCTCCATCAACATCAATTAAGGTGATTTAATATGAAATTCATATTTAAAACGCAACAGTACCAAGTTGATGCTGTTAATGCAGTAGTGGATGTATTTAAAGGTCAACCATTTATTGCAGGTGAAGAATACACTAGAGATTTAGGAGAGCAAAAGAAAACTAAAGTTACCGCTATATCTATTTTTGACAAGGAGCCTAGTGGTCAAAGTCTTGTTGAAGATGACTACGATTTAGGCTACTCAAATGCAACTATTAAAATATCACAAGAAAAGTTATTAGAAAACATTAGACAAATCCAAGCTGAATCCAATCTGCATGAATCACGTAGTTTATTGGGTAATTTTGGTGCTGTTTCTCTTGATGTTGAAATGGAAACAGGAACTGGTAAAACTTATGTTTATACAAGAACTATTTTTGAATTAAACAAAAGATACGGTTGGAGTAAATTTATTATTGTAGTACCTTCAGTAGCTATTCGTGAAGGTATTAACAAATCATTTCAGCAAACGCAAGAACACTTTATGGATTTATATGGTAAGAAAATTAGATTCTTTATTTATAATTCAAGTAATCTTGGTCAAATAGATCAATTTAGTAAAGATAGTTCCATTAATGTTATGATTATCAACATGCAAGCTTTTAACTCAAGAGCAATGGATGCAAGAAGAATTTATGAACAACTTGATGATTTTCAGTCAAGAAGACCAATTGATGTTATAGCTAAAAATAGACCAATACTAATATTAGATGAACCACAAAAAATGGGTGGTGAGGCGACTCAAGCATCACTTCACAACTTTAATCCTTTGTTTGTAATTAATTATTCTGCAACTCATAGAGTTCAAAACAACCTTGTTTATGTTCTTGATGCACTTGATGCATATAACCAAAAATTAGTAAAGAAAATAGAAGTTAAAGGATTCCAAGTTAAAAACTTAAGAGGGACAAACGGTTATCTTTATTTACAAAAAATTGCGATTTCACCAAATAAACCGCCAAGAGCATTAATTGAACTTGAGATTGATTACAATAAATCAATTAATAGAGAAACAAGATGGTTTAATGTTGGTGATAATTTATATAACACTTCAAAACATATGAATCAGTACCAAAATGGATTTACTATTAATGAGATAAACCCAATAAACAATACTGTAACATTTACAAATGGTGATGTTTTATCTGTTGGTAATTCAACAGGGGATGTTGCTGAAAATGATATAAGAAGAATTCAAATAAGAGAAACAATCCTCTCACACTTTGAGAAAGAAGAAGAACTTTTTGATAAAGGCATTAAAGTCTTATCGCTATTTTTCATTGACGAAGTTGCAAAGTATCGTGAATATGATGAAAATGGTGATCAACAGCTAGGTCTTTATGGCAGAATATTTGAAGATGAGTACAATAAAGCATTAAATGCTAGAATAACATTACTTGATAGACCATATGATAGATATTTAAAATCAATCGATACAACTAAAACACATAATGGTTATTTTTCAATTGATAAAAAAGGACGATCAATTGATTCACCAACTAAAAGAAATAGTGATGAATCAGATGATATTTCAGCGTACGATTTGATTTTAAAGGATAAAGAAAGATTATTATCATTTAATGAACCAACGCGATTTATCTTCTCACATTCAGCCCTTCGAGAAGGTTGGGATAATCCAAACGTATTTCAAATATGTACATTAAAATATTCAGCAAATGATGTTCAAAGACATCAAGAAGTTGGTAGAGGGTTAAGAATTAGTGTAAATCAAAGTGGCGAAAGAATGGATACGAGTGTATTAAATACTAGATTCCATGATGTTAACAAATTAACAGTCATTGCTAATGAGTCTTATGATGATTTTGTTAGAGGCCTTCAAAGTCAAATTAACGAAAACTTATTTGAAAGAGCCATTCAAATTGGTGAATCATATTTTAGTAATAAGTTTGTTAAAGCTAATGATAGTGATGAAAGAAAGAGTATTACAAAAGAACAATCACGACAAATATATTTTTATTTAGTTAGAAATGAATATGTAGATGAAAAAGGAAAAGTTACCGATAAATATAAAAATGATTCTGAAAACAATAACTTAAAACCATTACCAGAAACATTACAACCATTCTCAGATAACATTCATGTATTAGTTAAACGTGTATATGACAATTCAGTTGGTATTGAAATTGAAGATGGTAATGCATCTAAAGTTGAAAGTAATGCGCTAAATGACAATTTCTACAAAAAAGAATTTATAGAACTTTGGAACCTTATCAATCATAAATACGCATATACAGTTAATTTTGATTCCAATGAGTTAATTAAAAATTCTATTTTTGCTATTAACCGCGAATTAAATGTTACAAGACTAATTTATACGGTTGCAACAGGCGAACAAAAATCAGAAATGAGTAAAGAAGATATTGAAAAATCACAATCATTTAAAAATGCAAAAACAAAAAGTGATACTATCCAAACATTTGCAAGCGAGAGTATAGAGTATGATTTAATTGGTAAGATTAGAGAAAAAACGCAATTAACTAGAAAGACTGTTGCAGAAATTTTAAAAGGAATTGATCAAACAAAATTTATGATGTTTAAGATTAATCCTGAAGAGTTTATTAAAAAAGTGGGTAACATCATTAATGAACAAAAATCAACAATGATAGTTCAGCATGTAACATATAATAAAACTTTAGAAGAACCATTTGATAGTACAATCTTTACACAAGAAAAATCGAAAGCAGAATTCTTAAAATCTTATAAAGCACAGAAAAACGTTCAAGATTATGTGTTTGAAGATTCTAAGGGTGAAAGAAAATTTGCTGAAGAGTTGGATAATGCTGATGAAGTTATTGTTTATGCTAAATTACCTAAAGGATTTTATATTCCAACACCGGTTGGTAACTATTCTCCAGACTGGGCTATCTCATTTGATAAAGATAAAGTTAAGCATGTTTATTTTATAGCCGAAACTAAAGGTAGCCTAGATAACTTACAGCTTAGAAAAATAGAAAGTGCAAAAATTGATTGTGCAGCAAAACTATTTGAAAAGATGTCAGGTAATAATGTTGTCTATGGTAAGGTAACTAAGTATCAAGATTTACTTAATATATTAAAGGATTAGTTTATGAAAAGAATAATAACAAGTCCAATTAAAGTTCAAAGTAAAGATGGAAGAATCATCGGTGAATATTTACCTGATGGTAAAATTAAGGTTTCTAAAGGATCGTTTTTTAGAAATATTGAAGTCAATTCTGTAAGTCAGAGAGCAAGAAACGAAAGAATGTTTTTATTAAACAACGGATATATTAAGAATAATCAATTAGCTAAAGATTATGTGTTTGATAATCCAAGTTTAGCTGTATCAGCTCTTATGGGACATATGGCGTCAGGAAATCAAACATTTGTAACGATTGATAATATAGAATTAGGTTCATATTTAGTAACAGATCCAATTGTTAATTATGAACAACAAAAACTAATGGAGTTTATAAAAGAACTAGGGGACAATAAAAACCAAGATTTTGATATTAGAACGCTTTTAGATGATGCTGATGCAAATCATATAACAACAAATGACATTTTAAAAGAAGTTATTGAAAGTGTCGTATATGAACCCAAAATAAAACAAGAAAAAGTTATTAGTGAAAAAAGCGCATATGCTAGAGATCCAGAGATAGCTAAAAGATGTATTGTTTTATCAAACTATAAATGTAATTTAGATGGTGATCATGAATCATTCATTACCAAAAAGGGGAAACCTTACATGGAAGCTCACCACTTAATACCAATTAGCTATCAAGACTATTTTGATTACAGTTTAGATGTTGAAGCAAACATTATAAGTCTTTGTCCTAATTGTCATAGGAAACTACATTACGGTAGTGATATTAAAAGCGAATTAGAAAAGATATATAAAGATAGAATTCAGAATTTAAGAAAATCAGGACTTGATATTTCAATAGAAGAACTATTTAAAATATATGGATTAGATATTTAACAATTAAAGAATATAAAGGCGATTTCAATTATTATAATTGGTCGCTTTTTTTATTTTCAGACAATAATTAATGATTTTTGCGGTTGGTGATTTTTCACTTAATCGCTTTTTTGTTTTAAAAATTAATAAATTTCATAAAATCTTGGCAAAACAACAATCTTCATGCCATTAACCATTGAGGAAGTGGTGAAGTTATCCATTTAAGTTGTTAAAACGCATGAAATTAACAAAATTTCAAAAATAACCGGCAAAACAGTACTCTACTTGCCATTAACCATTGAAGAGGTAGTTGGATTATCTGTTTTAGTTACTAAAAATGTGAAAATATAGGAATTTTCTAAAA
>Ga0172382_10012849_pt1 | contig 10858 bp, 12 predicted proteins | sample Leawel138RmetaG_FD_122245 | JGI IMG/M metagenome (GOLD analysis project Ga0172382, IMG submission 122245) | Leachate microbial communities from a municipal landfill in Southern Ontario, Canada - Leachate well 138R metaG | ecosystem: Engineered > Solid waste > Landfill > Unclassified | place...
GCTTCGATATAGCCGTAGCCCGTGGCGGGATATTCCGGAACGATGCCAAAGGTGATAAGTCCGCCTTCTTTGGCTTTAGCTTCCGCTAAAGCAATGCTGGCGTGAAAGGCAGGAAGGTCTTGAATAAGGTGGTCTGCCGGAAGCACCAGCATCGTGTCCGTATCCTCATAATATCCCTTTAAGTAAGTGCAGCTCAGAGCAATGCAGGCAGCGGTATTCATGCCAAAAGGCTCGATGATGATGTTTTCCTCTGGTAGTTTGGGCAGGTGTTCACGAATCAGAGGTAGCTGCGAGGCGGCGGTAACGATATAGATATCCGTAAGCGGGACTATCGGCAAAAGCCGCTCCACTGTAAGCTGAATCATGGATTTATTTGCTGCTATCTCCAAAAACTGTTTCGGTTTGCTGGCGCGACTGGCAGGCCAAAAGCGCGTGCCGGAGCCTCCTGCCATGATCAATGCTATCATCTTCTATCTCCTTTATTGGTCTATTATTAAAGTATCTTTGGGGTAAGTAAATTGCCATATTCCGGCGGGGATACCCTGGTTACGCTTGATGCCGCTAAAGATATATTCAACGCTGTTTTCCGAGGGGTCAAGATATTTCAGGCTGTGGATGATGCCGCTTTGGCTCTCCACACGCGCTGTCATCTCCTTTACCAGCGGGTCTTTGGCGGGTATCAGTTTCACTGTGGCAATGCCCTTATCCTGCCCCAGAATGCTTACCGCACTCCTATCCCAATATAAACGCAGGATTTCCACGGGGTTAAGCTGGGCATACTGGCTTTGCACGCTGCTTTTTACCAATACCTTGGAAGCGGCATCGTAAAGCTCGGCTTTGCCGCCTATTATCTGCATGCGCTGCAAGCTGGGGCTAATAAAGTGCATCAGCATGCGTCCCGGTGCGTAATAGAAATTGCCGTTATACTCTATCTTGGTAGTACTTTGTTTATAGATATTTATCTGCTTTACTTTGGCTTCAAAGCTTTGTAAGCCGTCATATTGAGCGTTCAGACGCTGTTTAAGTTCTGCCGGCGAGAGCGCCATAAGCAGGCTTATCCAGAGCAATAGCGCTATCATACTAATCTTCTTCATTTATTACTCCAATGCGAATGAGCTGCTCCCGCGTGCCGGTTACGTCCCGCGATTTGCTGCCTAAATGTGGTCCCACCACTTGCGCCTGTTCCAAGAGGTCTATCAATCTGCCGGCGCGGGCATAGCCTATCTTGAAATGCCTTTGCAGCATGGATACCGAGGCAGTTTGGGTACGCACCACCACCTTTGCCGCTTCGGGGAAAAGCTCATCGTCCCACTCAAAGAAATCGCCCATTTCCTTATCTAATACCTTTTGCAAGCTAAACTCCTGTTTGGGCTTGGGTTGCAGTGCCAAAAACTCATTTACGCGCCCGATCTCGGCATCGGATACATAGGCACCGTGAATGCGCTCCGAACTCGCCTTGCCCGGAGGCAAAAATAGCATATCGCCACTGCCTAAAAGCCGCTCTGCGCCTATCATATCCAATATCACACGGCTATCCACCCGCGAGGAAACCTGGAAGGCAATGCGGGCGGAGAAGTTTGCCTTGATAATGCCGGTAATTACCTTGATGGAAGGGCGTTGCGTAGCCAGGATGAGGTGAATCCCCACAGCGCGCGCCATCTGCGCCAAGCGGGTAATAGGAAGCTCGATATCCTTGCCACTGGTCATAATCAGATCCGCAAATTCATCCACTACGATTACGATATAAGGCAGCTTTTCCAAGCCTAAGTTCTTCTCTGCCTTCTCGTTGTAGCCGATTATCTCCCGCACCTTGGCTTCCTGCAAAAGCTCATAGCGCCGTTCCATCTCTTTCACCGCCCAATACATGGTTTCCAGGGCGGTATCGGGATCGGTCACCACCTGCCCGATAAGGTGCGGCAGGCTGTTATATCCCGCTAATTCCACCCGTTTGGGGTCGATGAGGATGAGCCGCAGGTTTTCCGGCGTGGTGCGCATGATGAAGCTCATCAGGATGGTATTGATGCACACGGATTTACCGCTGCCGGTAGCGCCGGCTATCAAAAGGTGCGGCATCTTTGCCAAGTCTGTAATAATCGGGCGACCGGCGATGTCTTTTCCCAAGCCAAAGGCGAGCAGGGATTTATGGCGTCGCATCTCTTCGGAAAGCAGCAGATCGCGCAGATAAATCATATCCCGCGTAAGGTTTGGAATCTCGATTCCGATAAGCCCGCGACCGGGTATGGGCGCCTGCACGCGTATGGATTTTGCCTTGATCGCCAGCGCCAAATCATCTGCCAGAGAGGCAAACTTACTTACCTTAACCCCTCTGGCGGGTTCCAGCTCGTACTGCGTTATAATCGGCCCAATATTTACATTGCGCACTTCCGCTTCGATATTAAATTCCGCCAGCTTATTCTGCAATATCTCGCTGGTCTCAAGTATCTGCCCCTCAATCTCCTTGCGGTCTTTATCGGAAAGCTTTACGGGGCTTTCCAAGAAGTCCTCGATGGAAGGCATTTTATACTCGCTCATATCCCCTTCGCTAATATCTGGCATTACTTCCAAAACGGGGTCTTTCTTTCTTTTAGTGGGCTTATCTGCTACTTGCTCCAGCTCGGCAGCCAGCACGTGATCCAAAATTACCGGCTTGCTCTCCGGCGCTTCGGGGGCACCTATCTCAGGAGTCTCTTGCGATATCTGCGGCTTTTGCTTCGGCTTTTCTTCTTTGGCAAAATGCGGGCGGCTAAGCCAGGCCAGTAGCCCTTTGAACCAATGGATATCGATTATCAAAAAGCCTGCTAAAAGCATGCCGCCAATGAGGATAATGCGCGCACCCGTCACCTTGAAGCCTGCCTGCAAGAGGTTCCACAAAGCTTTGGGGATTACACTCTGCGAATAGCTCAGCTGATTTGCGGAGATAAGCGCTTGCAAAAAGAAGAGAATCAGCAGACCCAGATAGGCACGTTGGGTAATGGCAAAGCGCTGTGGTTCAGCGAAATAAACGAAGGAAAAGATGCCGATAATCAGGAAGCCCAAAAGCGCCAGCCAATAGCCGAAAATATATACAAAGATATAACCAAAAAGGGTGCCAAAGATGCCAATGGGGTTGTTTATTTCCGTATGATTGGCATCGAACCAGGTAAGGATATTGCCGTTTTCTTTCAGGTTTGCCATATCCTGCGAGAGACCTTCTGCACCCACCAATAGCGCCACGATTACCAATAGCGAGAGCAGCGAAATCGCCGCCGATATCAGCCTTTTGCTCAGTTCACTTAAGGGCTTGGCTTTGTTCTTGGCTTTCTTTTTCTTAGGGGGCATTTTTGCTGTCCTTATACATTGAAGCGGATATTTAAGATATCCCCGTCCTTCACCGGGTATTCCTTGCCTTCCAGGCGAAATAGCCCCTTCTCGCGCAGGGCTTTCTCGCTGCCATGGGTTAGTAGTTCATCGTAATTGAAGCATTCCGCACGGATGAATCCCCGCGCCAAATCGCTATGGATCTTGCCGGCGGCGCTTACGGCATTGGTGCCTTTTTCGATAGCCCAGGCGCGCACTTCGTCTGCACCCACGGTAAAGAAGCTCTGCAAACCCAAGAGACTGTAGCTCAGCGCTATCAGCCGGTCTTTGAAGGATGCTACCAATCCCATATCCGCCAAAAAGAGCAGCGCTTCTTCGGTTTCCAATTGGCTGATATCCGCTTCCAGCTTACCGGCAATTACTTCTGCCATAAAGCCTTGCTTGCGTATCTCTGCAAGCAGCGCTTCCTTTTCGTTTAGCTCATCTTCCGAGGCATTGAGCAATACCAAAAGCGGCTTGGCACTAAAGAATTGAAAGCCGCGGGTCGCCTTTTCCTCTTCCATACTCAGCTGAAGCTCGCGGATGCTGATACCTTCCTGCAGAGCCTGGATGATATTCCTTAGCGCCTTTTCCTCGATCTGAATCGCCGGAGTTTTTACCCCGCGCTTGTAGCCTAATTCTATCTTTTCTATGCGCTTTTCGGCGATAATCAGATCCGCCAAAACCATCTCATCGATAAAGTGCGCCAGCATCTTCAGCGGTTCATCATCGCCATAAAGCCCGTCCAGCTCGCTATCCGCAAAGCTGCGCAAGACCAATACAAAGGCGTCTGAGTTCTTGATCTGAGACATTATCACACTTTCCGGATTCTCCCCCTCGCGGGCAAAGATGCCGGGAAAATCCTGCACTTCCAGATTGGCATAGATGGTTTTCTTAGGCTTATATATCTCGCTTAGGCGCGTAATCCGCTCGTCCAAAACCTGCACGATGCCGATATTCGCTTCCGAAGCGCTGGAATATTTATCCGTATGCTGCTCGCTGCCGGTAAGGGCATTGAACACCGTGGTTTTCCCGCTTTTGGGTGGACCTATAAGAGCTAATTTCATTATCTATCCTTCATACTGTTATCTATTTTGGGCGCCACTGCCTGATACAGCGAATTGATCTCGCTTTTGCTAAGCAGGCGCCAGCGTCCGCTGGGTAAATCCTTCAGTTTGAGCGGGCCAAATTGCATGCGTTTCAGGCTTTTTACCTTCGCACCCACGGCTTCGATCATCTGGCGGATTTGCCGCTTGCGCCCTTCGCTAATTACCAGCTTCAATTCACTTTCATCGGCACTGCTTTCTTTGATATATACTCCTGCTGCCTTGGAAACCCCGCCTTCTATCATCACGCCCTGGCGCAATTGCTCCAGTTTATCTTTGTTCAAAGACCCGAATATTATCACCTTATACATCTTCTCCACTTCGTAGGAGGGATGCGTAAGTTTATTGATCAAATCCCCCTCACTGGAAAACAAGAGAAGCCCCTCGCTATTACGGTCAAGGCGCCCGGCGTATGGCAAATGGCGATAGGCTTCCGGAAGCAGGTCATACACGGTTTTGCGTCCGTATTCATCGCTGCTGCTTACCACATAGCCTGCGGGTTTATTTAGCACTATATATATCTTTTCCGTGGCTTTGGTCAGCGTTTTGCCCTGGTATTTCACGGTATCCGTGGGCAGGATACGCTGCGCCAAATCCCGGCACACGGCGCCATTTACCTCGATCTCACCCGCTAAGATGAGCGCTTCCGTCTTGCGCCGGCTACCCAAACCGCAATCTGCCAAAAAGCGGTTCAAGCGTATGCCATCACCAGGCTTCGAGGCTGTTTTGGATGGCGCTTTGGAAGAGTTTTTTGAAGATTTCACTTATTGCGTCCTCTTTGGATTTGTGCCGCGCAGTGCTGGCATCGGCAACTGCGTATAATTCGCTGAGTATCAGATTCTTATTCTCGTAGATTACTTCGTTTATAGTAAGATCCGTAAAAGTAATGCTAAAAGCTATCTGAATCTGATAATCCTGCACCATATTGCCGCTATCGTAGCTATATATCTTTTCGGAATAGCTTAATATCTCGCCTTCCAGGCTGCAGTCCGCCTCGCGGGTTACTTGTTTCAACCGCCCATCGCTGCGAATCAAACTTGAAAGCTCCTGCAAGACCTGTTCTCCCAGGGCATATTCCGAACTCCGGTTATCCCAAGGCTCCACCCTAATCTTTTTTAAATGAGGGTAAGCGTTTGAGTAAACCGAGTAATAACAGCCACTCAAAAGCAGCAAAATCACACTTAGCAAAATAAATTTCTTGACCATAAATCCATATCCAAAAAAACTCGCACATTGTCAAGTTAAACCTTGCAAAAAGCCTAAATATTAAGTAAAAAACCTAAATAATGGGAGGAACAGATGGCTAAGAAATATATATCTAAAGCCGAAGCTGCCAAGAAGTTAAAGGTCTCCGACCGCGTGATTCAGGAGATGATCAATACGAAAGTATTTGAAACCAAAGTTGTGGGAAAAACCGAGAAAATAGACGAGGATTCCCTGAACGAGTGGCTGGAAAATCTAAACGAAAATGAAGAAAAAATGCTGGCGCTGCAAAGAGTGATTTGCCACTTTGAAGAATATATGCGCCCCGAAAACATTTTCCTGGATGTGAAGGCGGAAAACAAGTATGACGCCATCCGCGTGCTTAGCGAACATGCCAAAGACCTCAAGCTCGTGCGCGATGCCCGCTGGCTATATGAAGTGGTGGTAGCCCGTGAAGAACTGATCTCCACCGCTATCGGCAATGGCGTAGCCCTTTTGCACCCCCGCCACCTGCATCCTTCCAAAATCAAATCGCCCTCCATCCTCTTCGGCAGAGCCGAAGATGGTATCGATTTTGATGCGCCGGATAATAAACCCGTTACAATCCTCTTTATGCTGCTCTTGCATAACGATAAACAGCATCTTTTCTCGCTTTCCTATATCTCCAAGCTGGTGCAAAATCCTGAAGTATTGGAAATGTTTTTAGAAGCCCAGGACAAAGAGGAAATCCATAAGGCACTTACAGTTATCCAGGATTAAGCAATGCCGGATGTAAGAGTAATCTTAGGCAGTAAGAGCGATTTGGCGCACTGCGAAGCCGCCCTGGAAGTGCTCAAAGATTTTGGAGTGGAGTACGACTTCCATATCAGTAGTGCACACCGCAAACCGGAACAAACTACCCGCCTCGCCAAAGATGCGGAACAAAAGGGCGTCAAAGTAATCATTGCCTGCGCCGGCATGGCAGCTCACTTGCCTGGCGTGATAGCCTCTCATACCATCTTACCGGTTATCGGAGTGCCCATCGCCTCCGGAGCCTTGGGAGGCATAGACGCCCTATATTCCATAGTGCAAATGCCACCCGGAGTCCCCGTCGCCTGCGTAGGGGTAAATGTAAGCAAAAATGCCGGACTTTTAGCCGTGCAGATACTGGCAATCTCAAACCCCGAACTAAGAGAGAAGTACCGGGAGTATAAGGAGAGCTTGGCGCGCTAATACGCTGCAATAGTGTAGAATGTAAAATGTAGAGTGTAAATGGTAAGGACTTTTTGCTTAGCGGAAAAGTCCTTTTTGGGGGCGTTGGAATTAGTTTGAAAGCCCATCCGTCCTAAAGTCTCTTGGTCTCTTAGTCTCTTAGTCTCTTGGTCTCTCAGTCTCCAACAATCCCCACGTAACACGGCAGCCTATCAAGCTCCATACGATAAACCGCTTCCGCCCCCAGCTCCTCCCACAGATATGTTTCACATGAAACAATCGTTCTCGCCAATACCGCCGAGATGCCCCCAATCGCCGTTAAATACACTGCCCCATGCTCCCTTATCTGCCTTTCACACTCTGCGCTGCGCTCTCCCTTCCCGATTATCACCTTCAATCCCTGCTGCAAAAGAGGCAGCGTAAGTCCATCCATCCGGCTGCTGGTAGTAGGACCTATCGCACCACAAACCTTCCCCTCTGCCTTGGGACTGGGGCCACAATAAAAGATCGCCGTTTCTCTTAGTTTAAAAGGCAAGTCCACCCCCTTCTCAATTAACTCAATCAGCTTCTTGTGCGCCTGATCGCGCGCGGTATAGATTATTCCGCTTAAGAGCACTTTGTCCCCTTCTTTGAGTTTGCGGATATCCTCAGCTCTTAATGGTAGCCTTAGCTCATGAACCTGCATCTTTGCCTCTACAGCTCAATATCAACATGCCGGTGAGCATGGCATTGCAGGTTAACCGCTATGGGCAGCGAGGCAATATGGCAGGCTTCATGTAGTACGTGCACCGCCAATGCCGTTAAACCCCCACCCATACCTTGCGCTCCCTTTCCGCATTTATTTATCATGCTCAATATCTCTTGTTCCAAAGCAGCATAATGCTCATCCGGGTGCTTACGACCCAGTTCTTCAAAGAGCGCCTCTTTTGCCAATAGGGCGCAACGTTCAAAATTGCCCCCGATGCCAATACCCACCACCAAGGGCGGGCAGGCACGTGAACCGCTCTCCACTATGCGCTGTACTATCTGCTCTTTGATCTTTTCCAGGGGGGTAGCCGGGCTTAGCATCATCAGAAAACTCATGTTCTCTGCACCGCCACCTTTCTGCGCAATCTTTAGCTTTAGCCTTTTGCCCTCCACCTGCCGGATATGCACTATCGCCGGACTGTTATTCCCGCTATTCTTTCTTCTGAATAATGGATCATAAGATATACTTGCTCTTAGTGGGCATTTGCCCTGCGCCTCTGCCGCTGCCCTATCCGCTATCTCTTGCAAAGTAGCGCCTTCGATCACCAATTCCCTGCCCATCTCCGCTATTATTACCGTGCAGCCGGTATCCTGGCAAAGGGGAATATTGTCTATCGCCGCCAGTTCGTTATTCTCCAGGATGGCACCCAATACATCCCTTTCCAATTCATGATTGCTTTGCTCATGGGCCGTCCGCATTCTTTCCACCGCTTTAGGGTCGCTTTCGTAGCTTATTTGGCAGATAGCCTGAGTGAGCGCTTTCTGGATATCCTCTGCCTTCAGGTAGCGCATTATAGCCCCTTTTTTCTTACGGAGAGATATTTAAAGAGCAGCTTTTCCATCGGTTCTGCCAAAGAAACCGGCTGGTATTCAATCTGATATTGATGGCAGGCATTCTTCAATTCCCTAAAAAAGCCCTCAAATTGCACTTGATATTCGTCCCGTATTTGCCAGGGATTGATAATCAGCTTCTCGCCGCTTTCGCTATCGATGAATTCCGTCTCACGTTTGTAATCCAATTCCTCTTCGCGGGGGTCATAAAGCTGAAATACCAATACTTCATGGCGTTGACTGCGGAAGTGTTTGAGCGCGCTGATAATCTTTTCCGGCTCTTCCAAGAGGTCGGAGATTAGGATTATCAAGCTGCGTTTCTTGATGCTTTCCGCGATCTGGTGCAAGGGCGTGAGTATATCCGTCTTTTCTGCTGCTTTTAGGCTTAGTAGTTCTTTAAAGATTTGCGCTGTGTAAGAGCGGTAAGCTTTGGGGGGCAAAAGCGAGCTAATCTTATGATTGAAGGTGACCAAGCCCGCTGCATCCTTTTGCTGGATCATCAGCCAGCTAAGTGCAGCGGCAAGCTGCTTTGCATAGTCTATCTTGCTGCCATATTGGGATTCAAAAAACATGGATTTGCTGTGGTCCAGCAGGATATAAGCGCGCAGGTTCGTCTCTTCTTCATAGCGTTTTACGTAGTAACGCTCGGTTTTGGCTACTATCTTCCAATCCACATTGCGTAGGGATTCGCCCGGATTATACTGCCGGTGATCGGCAAATTCCACGCTAAAGCCATGGTAAGGGGACTTGTGTAGACCCACCAAAAAGCCTTCAACTATCTGTTTGGCAGTTAATTCCATTTTGCTAAGCTGCGCAATCAGGGCATCGGAAAGTAGCTTCATTATTCCTTCGGTTTTTTGTGCCAAAGCAGCGCCACGGGTATGGTAATCACATACGCCACAAACAGGATGATAGCCGAAATCGTAATCTCATTTGTGGACATAATGAAATAGCCCAGCACCAAAAGCACCATGCCTATCGCCAGCAAAATGTAAAAGCTTTTCCCCAAGCCCAGGCGTTCATTTTCTTTATTTTTCATTTTTTCCTCTTTTTCTGTAATTGCGATATTTTCTCGCACTGCTTTTAACGGTCAAGCCTTTTCTGTATCCGCTGTATGAAAGCAGCCATAGATTTGCTCGTAAACGCTCTCAGATAGCTGCTGGCGCGTTTTGCCGGTGAGTTCATATACTGGCTCCAAAAAGGTAATTTCCGCGCTTATTTGGCGGTTTAAGAGCTTCATAAAATGCGGCACGAAAGTCATGTCCCCATACCAGCATACCATATCCCGGTTGCTGTCGTCTATCGGCATGCCGTCGATTGTGTTATATTTTATGCAAATTGGCAGTATCGGGCTATCTGCACTCAGCGCCACCTGAAAGAGCGAACTTTTGAACTGCCGGATATCGCGCCCATCGGTAGAAGTTCCTTCGGCAAAGAGCACTACTTTATTACCGTCTTTTATGGCTCGGCTGAAGTTCTCGATCTCTTGCTTCAAGCCAACTGGGTTCTTGCGGTTTGTAAATAGCGAACCGCCCAGGCGCGTGATATTGCCCAAAAAGAAGTTTTTTCCCATTTCCACCGAGGTGATAAAGCTAAAACTCTCCAGGCTGGCAAGCAGGATGATGTCTGTATAGCTTACGTGGTTTGAGACTGCCAGGTAGTTTTTATCTTTGAGTTCGTTCAGGATTTCGGGATTTTTAATAGTAAGCGTGATATTGAAGGCTTTCAGGAACTTGCGGGCACTGCGGCTGGTATTTTTGCAGGCGGCTTTTCGGCGTTTAACCGGTTCTTTGATGGTGATTTGCAGCCATTTTGCCCGAATAAAAAACTCTGTAAGATAGACCAAATGCCGTAGTAATGCCACAATGCGCATTGCTCGCCCTTTAATCGCGGGGTTTTCTCACTCTTTCCCGCTTCAGATTGCTTACGTCCAAAATCGTAAGGAAATCTACGCATTTGAAGGCTCTATCCAGCGCCGGTGCTCCGCAAACCTTGGCGCCTACTTTCAGGTAGGAATTCAGCAGTGAAGGGATTTTATCCTTCATTTCCTGCGGGTCAATCTGCTGTGTAGCATCGGGATGGCGTTTCAAGAATTGCATCATGCCGGGGACTTTATATTTGCCTTTGGGACGCACCCGGTATTCGTGGGAAAGATGCCCGTTTTGCTTCAGATAATAATAAATGCTCTTGATTTCTTCTTTGTCCATGGTCTTGATGCTGGAACAGCCAAAGAGATAGCTGGTGCCGCTGGCTTCTACATAAGCGGAAATGCCTTCCCACAAAAGGGCGATGGTAATGCCATTGCGGTGTTCGGGATGCACACAGGCGCGCCCCAATTCCAGCTTGATGCCCGGCAGCATCTTGATCCTCTTCATGTGAAACTCCATGTCTGTGTACCATTTATGCGTGTGTAAAGAGGATTGCAGGCGGTAGGTGCCGATCAA
>Ga0172382_10012850_pt1 | contig 10858 bp, 9 predicted proteins | sample Leawel138RmetaG_FD_122245 | JGI IMG/M metagenome (GOLD analysis project Ga0172382, IMG submission 122245) | Leachate microbial communities from a municipal landfill in Southern Ontario, Canada - Leachate well 138R metaG | ecosystem: Engineered > Solid waste > Landfill > Unclassified | place...
CCGCACCACGGCGCCGTGCGGCAGGTCGACCGCCCCCAGGTGGTTGCGGTAGATCCACGGGTGCCCCGACCGCAGCGCGGCCTCAAGCGAGGAGGGCAACGAGACGGTGCGCACGTCCAGTGGTGCGCCGTCACTCAAACTAGTGCGCGCTCCAGTCGGTCCAGCGCCTCGTCGAGGATGACGCGTTTGGTGGCGAAGTTGAAGCGCACGAAGCCCTGCCCGCCGGCGCCGAACGTGGCGCCGTTGTTGAGGCCGACCTTTGCCCGCTCCACCAGAGTGGCGGCTACGTCGTCGCCCAGGTCGAAGGCGCGGAGGTCGAGCCAGGCCAGGTACGTGGCCGCCGGCTTATGCACCTTGACCTTCGGCATGTCGGCAGCTACCCGCTCAAGGAGGTGATCGCGGTTACCGCGCAGGTACGCGACCACTTCGGTAAGCCAGGCGCCGCCATGCTGGTAGGCGGCCAGGGTGGCGGCCTGCGCCAGTATGTTGGGTGGGCTGGCCAGACCGGCGCCGGCGGCGTTCATGCGCTCCAGCATGTCGTGGTCCTTACTGATAGCGAAGCTGATCTTGAGGCCCGGCAGGTTGAACGCCTTGGTGGGGCCGTACAGGGTGACGGTGCGCTGCGCCATGGGGTGATCTAAAGAAGCGAGGGGCACGTGGCGGCCGTCGAACAGCAGGTCCGAGTGCAGGTCATCGGACACCAGCGTCAGGTCGTGCTTCTGAGCGAAGTCCGCCAGGCCCGTTAGCTCTTCAACTGTGAACACGCGCCCCACCGGGTTGTGCGGGTTGCAGATCATGAGCATGGCCGTCTTGTCGGTCACGGCCCGCTCCAGGGCCTCGAAATCTATGCTGTAACCGTCCGCGCCGTTAGTCAGCTCCACCTCTACGGGCACCCGGCCGGAGGTCTCCACCGCGACCCGGAAGGGCGGGTAGAGGGGAGTGAGGAGCAGGACCTCGTCGCCGGGCTCTGAGAAGGCGCGCACGGAGAGGTTGAGGCCCGTGCCGGTGGTGCCCAGGAGCGCTACGTCGTCGGCCTCGACCTTGAAGTCGTAACGGGTGGCTAGGCGTTCAGCCACAGCCTCGCGCAAGCCCGGCAGACCGGTCGGCAGCAGGTAACCGAGGTCATCACTGTCGACCTGCGCCTTGATGGCGGTCTTGATGGGCTCCGCGATGGGGAAGTCCATCTCGGCGATCCAGCAGGGCACGACGCCCTCCGGGTAGAAACTCCATTTGGCTCCGGGGCGGGCGCTGAGCTCCGCCAGTGAGAGCGCTTCGAGGCGACTAGTAGCGCTGGTGGTCATGCCCAGGAGTCTACCAGCCGGTCATGACCGCCCCGGTCTACGTCCGCAGCGTGGGTGGGGCACTAGACTTGAAGGCATGAAGCTGAGAATCGAGCCTCCCGAGTGGGCCACCCAGCTGATCTCCGACCTTACGGACATGGACCGCGACCCCCTGCCCTTAGCGGGGCGGGAGGGCGAGACCTTCGAGTACGACCTGCCCGACGACGTCTACTTCGAGTACGGTTTCAGGCACCCGGACGGCCGTATCCTCGGTGATCCGCGTAACGAGCAGGGCGTGGTCTCGCCCTGGTACCCGAACGCCAGCTCCGTGGCCGGTCCCGCGTACGTGCCCGACGAGCTGGCGGAGCCCGGCACGCCGCCGGCGGTGGGGCAGACCACCCGCCTGCGCTTGCAGAGCGACGTGCTGCCAGGCGACACGCGGCGCGTGACCGTGTACACCCCCGCTGGCCATGAGGGCAAGGAGCTGCCCCTGGTAATGGTGCAGGACGGCGTGGCCTTCAACCGGTTAGGGCGCCTGCATCAGGTGGCCGACGTTCTGCTGGCGCGGGGCGAGGTTCGCGCCGCCCGCTACGCTTTCGTGGAGCCGGTGGACCGGCTGGAGGAGTACGGCTTCTCGGACGCTTACCGCGAGTTCGTCACCGAGGAGCTGCTGCAGAAGCTCGACGCCGACTTCCCCACCACCGGGGAACGCGTCTGGCTAGGCGCCAGTCTGGGAGGTTTGCTATCGGCCACCGTGGCCGTGGAGCGCCCGGACCTCGTCAGTGCCGTGGTGAGCTTCTCCGGCGCCTTTCTGGGCACCCCGCAGGAGCGGGAGTTCTACCGCACGGACGACTCCTGGCTGCTGCAGCAGTTCAAGGACGGCGCCGAACCGCCGGCCCGCTGGTACCTGGAGGTGGGCACGCTCGAGTGGCTGAACGACGTTCACGACCTGCTGGCCGCCGAGCTGGAGAAGCGGGGAGCGCGCTACGAACTGGTGAAGCGCAACGCGGGCCACAACTGGACCAGCTGGCGTAACGGTCAGGCGCAGGCTCTCAGGTACGTTCTGGGGGTCTGAAGCTAGGCGCCGCGGCTGGTTAGCATGGGGCATATGAGCAGCCACCAGAACCAAGGCAGTGACCAGCAACAACAGGACCAAACGCAAGAGTTCCGCATAGAGAAGGACACCCTGGGCGACGTGCGGGTGCCCGCCAGCGCTTACTGGGGGGCACAGACCCAGCGCTCCATCGAGAACTTCCGCATCGGCGGCCAGCGCATGCCCATCGAGGTCATCCGCGCCTTCGCCGTGCTGAAGAAGGCCGCCGCCCTCACCAACGCCGAGCTGACCGACTTCCCCCGGGAGAAGGCCGACCTCATAGCGCAGGTGTGCGACGAGATCCTGGCGGGCAAGCTCGATGACCAGTTCCCGCTGGTGGTGTGGCAGACCGGTTCCGGCACGCAGTCGAACATGAACGTCAACGAGGTGGTTTCCAACCGCGCCGCGGAACTGACCGGCAACGCGCGTGGCAGCAAGACGCCCCTCAACCCCAACGACGACGTTAACAAGAGCCAGTCCTCGAACGACACCTTCCCGACCGCCATGTCTATCGCCGCCTACACGGCGCTGGTGCAGCGCACCCTGCCCGAGCTCAGGAACCTGCAGGCCGCGCTCGAGGCCAAGGCAAGCGAGTTCGCGAACAACGTCAAGATCGGCCGCACCCACCTCATGGACGCCACGCCCCTCACGCTCGGACAGGAGTTCGGCGGTTACGCCACCCAGGTGCGTAAGAGCATCGAGGCCATCGAAGCCACCCTGCCGCACCTGGCCGAGGTCGCCTTGGGCGGCACGGCGGTGGGTACGGGCCTGAACACGCCTAAGGGCTTCGCGGTGCGGGTGGCGGAGCGCATAGCTGAACTGACGGGACTGCCGTTCCGCACTGCTGACGATAAGTTCGAGGCGCTCTCCGCGCACGACGCGGTGGTGGAGGCGTCCGGCGCGCTGCGCCGCACGGCCGTGGCGCTCTTCGCCGTGGCTAACAACATCCGCCTGCTGGGCTCCGGCCCGCGCTCAGGCATCGGCGAGATCCGCCTGCCCGAGAACGAGCCCGGCTCGAGCATCATGCCCGGCAAGGTCAACCCCACGCAGGCCGAGGCGCTCACCATGGTCTGCGCTCAGGTCATGGGCAACGACGCCGCCATAGCGGTCGGAGGCACCCACGGGCACCTGCAGCTGAACGTGTTCAAGCCCGTCATGATCCACAACCTGCTGGAGTCCGCCAACCTGCTGGCCGACGCCTCGCGCAGCTTCGTGGACCACTGCGTGGTGGGCATCGAAGCCGACGAGGGCCGCATGAACATGCACCTGAACAACTCGCTCATGCTGGTCACCGCCCTGAACACGCACATCGGCTACTACAAGGCCGCCGAGATCGCGCAGAAGGCGCACCGCGAGGGCACCACCCTCAAGGAGGCCACCCTGGCGCTCGGTTACCTCACCGCCGAAGAGTTCGACGCGGCGGTGGTGCCCGCCGACATGGTCGGTAACTAAGTAGCCACTCAGTAGGGCCGAATCACTGAAGGAAGCGGCGCGCCCTCTCGTACGGGCGCGCCGCTTGCTGGTTACCTGGGTTGGCTGGGCTCAGCGGCGGTTGTCGATGATCTCAGCGTCGCTCGGCAGCTCGCGCACGAACTCGGGATCGAGACCCATGTTCACCTGCAGGTCGGTGGCGTGCAGCTCGGCCAGCACGTGGCCGTCGGCTTGCAGGAACACCAGCGTGCGGGGCAGCCAATCGGAGCTGGGCACCAGCGCCGTGACGTCGAGGATGGCGGCGGACGGGTCCTTGTTCGAGAACTGCAAACGGTAAGTCTCGCCGAATTCGCCCTCGAACACCTCCACGATGGAGGCGTCGAAGCCCGCGAAGATGGCGCCCAAGTCGAAGTTGAAATTGGCAGTGGCGCCGTCCTCGCCAGTGGGCAGCAGCCCGCCAAGCGCGTCCGGGTCGTCCGCGTCGAAGACCATGACCTGGTTCGTCAGGAACGTGTAGTTGTACACGGCCGGGCCGTCCATGACGATGATGTTGTCAGCCAGCGCGTCCGGCTGGAGTATGTAAGCGCTGGCGAGGTTCTGCGGCGGCACAGTCAGGATGTCGATCTCGAGCGTGAAGGTGGTGCCGTCCGAGTTCACGAGCTTGCCCTCGAGCAGGAAGCTAGCGTCCTCCAGGGCGCGCGCAGCTTCGGTGATGTTCGCCAGGACGGCGTCGACGTCCTGACCGTCCTGCGCGCGGGCGGACGTAACGATCAGCATGGCGAGAACGGCGAGCAGGGTCAGGGCCGCGGGCATAAGCGAGAAGCGCGCCTGCCGGGCGGCGGTGGGGGTAACAGTGACGGGTCCCATACGTGACGATGGTACTCCCTGGGCTGTTAGTTACTTGACATCTTTCGTGAAGGCGCCTTTAAGCGCTGCATCATGACGGCTAAGGCGACGATGATACTCTCGCTGCAAGAAAGGAGGCAGACCGTGAAAAGACTGATTGCCTCTCTAGCGCTACTCCTTCTGCTTCCATTTGGATTCTCCCAGGGCTTCGTGGTTTCTCCCCAGGCCATCGTCGTTAACCCCGCGCCGAGCTTCGGTGTGGAGGTCTGGCTCGACCGCGACCGCACCGGCGACGGCACCCCCGAGTACCAGATCGGCGAACAGATCGAGATCTCCGTGCGTGTCGACGCGGACAGCTTCGTGTACCTGTTCGACGTGCGCCCGAACGGCGAGATCACTCAGATCTTCCCGAACCGTTTCGATAGCAACAACTTCCTGCGTGCAGGTGAGGTGCGCACCTTCCCGCCCGCCGGCGCGCGTTACGTGTTCAACATCGCGCCCCCGCGCGGCCTCTCCAAGGTGATCGCGGTGGCCAGCAAGACCGAGCTGAACACCAGCCAGCTCGCCCGCTTCCAGCAGGAAAGCGACGTCTTCGCTCAGAGCACCATCGGCGAAGAGGGCTTCATCGAGAGCTTCGCCATCATCGTGCGCCCCATCCCGCAGCAGAGCTGGGTGACCGACACCGCGCTCTACTACGTGGGCACGCGCCCCTCTGAAGCCGCTTTCGGCACCATCCGCTTCACCTCCAACCCGTCCAACGCCTCGGTCTTCCTCGACGGTGACTTCGTGGGCTTCACCCCCATGAGCTTCGGCACCCGCCCGGGTAACTACAACGTGCGCGTTGAAGCCGACGGCTTCGAGCCGTTCACCACCCGCGTGAACGTGCGCGCCGGCGGCACCGAGAACGTGAACGCCAACCTCAACCCCGTGCAGCGCGCCGGCACCATCGCCTTCAGCAGCTCGCCCTCCGGCGCCGACGTGTTCGTGGACGGCCGCTTCGTTGGCACCACCCCCACGGGCGCCATCCGCTTCGATGCTGGTCGCTACCAGGCTCGCTTCGAGGCCCCCGGCTTCGACGCCGCCACGGTCTCCTTCGACGTGCGCGCCGGCGAGAACCGCACCGTAAGCACGCAGCTGACCGCCCAGCGCGCCACCGTGGTCGTGCAGGGCAACGTCGGCGGCGCCCTCGTGTTCCTCAACGGCCGCCAGGTCGGCACCCTTCCTAACGGCTCGGGCCGCCTGACCCTCAACGACGTGGCCTCGGGCTCGCATGAACTCGTGGTCATAGCGCCCGGCTTCACCACCTACATCACCAACTTCACCGCCAACTCCGGACGCACCACCGAGATCAACGTCCGCCAGACGCGTTACTGAGGAACCGGTAGCCGAGCCCGGCCACGGCTGAGCCCGGCGCCAGGCGCAACATGAAACCAGCAAGTAGGCCGCCCGCGACCCCAGATGGTCGCGGGCTGCTTCGCTGTCTGCCGCGCGGCTTGGCCAAGGTCAGCCTGCGCCGCTTGGCTAAGCTCGACACGCGCCGTCTGGCTAAGGTCAGCGCGCTCCGCTGGCACGGTAGAATCCGGCCATGAACGACGACTCCGTCGTGGCGGTGGTTCTCGCCGGCGGCGATGTTGGCGACCGCCTGGCCACCGAAGCCGGGGTCGAAGCCAAGGCGTTACTGCCGCTCGGCGATGAGCCGCTCGGCGCCTACGTGCTGAGAGCGCTGCGAGGCAGCGGCGTGGTCGACCGCATCGTTTACGTGGGACCCACCAACGCGCGCCTGAAGGGCCTGTACGACCTGGCGGTGCCCGGCGGTCATCGCATGGTCGATTCCCTCGGGCTCGGCCTCGGCGCCGCTCTGGCCGTGCCCGGCGCTGGCCCGCTACTGCTGCTCGGCGCCGACATACCGTGGGTCACTGGCGACATGATCGCGCGCTTCGTTACGGCGGCCAGGGCCGCTACCGGCCCCGCGGGGCCCGCCCAACTCGTTTACCCCGTGGTGCGCGAGGCGGCGGCCACGGCTCAGTTCCCGCACCAGAAACGCACCTACGCCAAGCTGAAGGACGGTCGCTTCACCGGCGGCAACATGGTCCTCATGCAGCGGGCCTTAGCGCCCTCGTTACTGCCCCAGATAGACCGCGTGTTCCGTGCCCGCAAGAACCCGTTCGCCTTAGCCGGCATCATCGGTCTAGACGTGCTCTTCGCTCTGCTCACCGGCCGCGCCGACATACGGCAACTGGAGAAGCGCGTGAGCAGCCTGGTGAAGGCGCCCGTGCGCGCCCTCATAACCGATGATGCTGCGCTGGCCGCCGACGTGGACTCGCCGGCGCAACTGCCCGGTACCCTCACACCTCAACTGCCCAGCACGCCGCGGGTCGGTAGCTGAAGCCTTAGGAGAAGAACCAGTGAGACGCCCCTCCCAACTCCGCATAGCCGCCCTGCTGGGCGCCCTGGCCGCCGTGGCCTTCGCGCTGCTCATGGCGCTGCTCGTCTTCTGGCTCTTAGGCGCCGAAGGGCGCCTCGGCTTCACGTCGCTGAACGCTGCCGGCATCGTAGAGGGCGTGGTCTTCGTGCTCGCCTACTCGTTCGCGCTCATCTACGTGCGCAGCGCGCTTAGGCTGCCCTCACCCACTCTCCTGAGCTTCGGCCTTCTGCACCCGCCCACGGTCGGCAAGGCCGCCGCCAAGGTGCCCGTGGTCGACACTTCGCAGGTGGCGCAAACCATGATGGCCAACCGCATCGTCATCGTGGAACAGGGCGGAGTACCTATAGGCGTGACGGGTCTGCACCATGACCGCATAACGTCGTGGGAGGAACTGGTGAAGGCGGAAGCCGACATGGCCGTCACCGACCTGCGCCGCGTGCTGGCGCACGAACAGCTCGTGGTAGCCATGGACGGCGACGTGGTGAAAGGGATAATCACTCAGGAGATGTACTTAGCTGGCCTGTGGGGCAGCGTGCGCTGACCCTTGGGGAACGCTCAGGCGAGGGGCAGGTACGGCGAAGCGTCGGTAGCCAAGGCCGCAGTCTGGTCGTGACCCTCAGAAGGTTCCGCGCCATCGTCACTGGCCGCGTTCGCCGCGCCGCGCAGCGCCAGTCGGCCCGCCAGCGCGATCATGGCGCCGTTGTCCGTGGCCAGGGCAGGGGAGGGGAACGTGGTCGCCACGCCCAACTCCGCGCCCAGCGCGGCTACCTCCTGGCGCAGTCGCCGGTTGGCGGCCACGCCGCCAGCGATGACCAGGCGCCGCAAGCCCGTGGCTTCCAGGGCCCGCCGGGTGACCTCCATTAGCGACCCCACCACGATCCGCTCGAAGGTAGCGGCCACGTCGGCGCGGTCCACGTCAGGCTGACGCTCCAGCAGTAACGCCACCGCCGTCTTCAGGCCGCTGAACGAGAACTCGAGGCCCTTGGAGCCCGCCATGGGCCAGGGGAGCTTAACGCCGTGGTCGTCGCCCTCCTCAGCCAGTTTCGACAGCGCCGGTCCGCCTGGGTAAGGGAGGCCCAGCAGGCGCGCCACCTTGTCGAACGCTTCGCCCGCCGCGTCGTCGCGGGAGCGGCCGAGTTCCTCTACCGAAGACCAACTGCGGACAGCGAACAGCGCCGTGTGGCCACCCGAGGCTATGAGCGCCAGGAACGGCGGCTTGACCCCGGTGGCCGCGGCCAGGTGCCCCTGCAGGTGGTGCACGGGCAGGAACGGCACGCCTAAGCCCCAGGCCAGCGACTTGCCGTAGCTGAGGCCGACCAGTAGCGCGCCCACGAGGCCGGGCCCGTGCGTGGCGGCCACCGCGTCCACGTCGCTGAGTTCCAGGCCGGCTGCGCGCAGGGCGCTCTCCAGGGCCTCGTCGATCACCTCCAGGTGCTCGCGGCTGGCGAGCTCGGGCATGACGCCACCGAAGCGGTCGTGCAGCGCCGTTTGGGGCACGACCACGTTGGCGAGCACCTCCTCGCCGCGGGCTATGCCCACACCCGTGTCGTCGCAGGAGGTGTCTATGCCCAGGATTATCGGTGGGTGCGCGCCGCCGGTGCCGTCTCTGCCCTGACTGTTACTGCCCTCTACCATCGGCCGGACGTTAGCACCTCTCTACCGTGAACCCGGTAGCCGGCCGCAGGTCATGCACCTGGCCTTCAGGGCCCACGAAGTCAGCGAGCGCGGCCAGGCAGGCGTTTGCGGCGGCCGCGCTGCAGATGACCCCGACGGTGGGGCCGGCGCCGGAGAGGAACACCGCGTAGGCGCCCGCGGCGCGCACTGCGGCGCTGACCCGTTCGAAGCCGGGCACGAGAGCGGCGCGGTACGGCTGGTGCAGCACGTCTATCGACGCGGTGCGTAGTAGTTCGGGCTGGTTCTGCGCTACGGCCGCCACCCAGAGGGCAGCGCGGGACGAGGTGAGAACCGCGTCGCCGAGCGCCACCGTGGTGGGCACCACGCGGCGCGCCGTGGCGGTCGAGAGCTCGAACGCTGGCACGCCGTACAGCAGGTGCCACTCGTCGGGCAGGGGCAGCGTGGCGGAGCGGAAGCGGCCCGCCGCGTCGGCGGCCGAGACCGTGAAGCCGCCGTACACGGCGGGCGCCACGTTGTCGGGGTGGCCCTCCATGCCGGCTGTTAGTTGGAACACGCCGTCTCTACCCAACCGGCCGTCCAGCAGGGCGTCGGCTAGCGCGGCGCCGGCTACCAGCGCGGCGGAGGAGGAACCCAGCCCGCGGGCGAGCGGGATGGGGTTGTCGACCTCGAAGGTGGCGGTTGGCGCCTCCAGGCCCAGCTGCCCGTAGGCGGCGCGGAAGCCCTGATGCACGAGGTTCGCGCCGTCGTCCGGCACGCTGCCGGCGCCGCGGTACACGAAGTGGTCTGCGGGCGTGAGCTTAACGGTGACGTTGAGCCGCAGCTCGAGCGCGAGGCCTAACGCGTCGTAACCGGGACCTAAGTTCGCGCTGGTGGCGGGAACGGTTGCGCACAGCACGCGGCAGGCTACCACCTCAGCGGTAGGGCGGTCAGGCCCGGGTGGGGTTCACGAGCGGCCTTCGGCCAGTTGCCGGAACGCGTGCGGCAGGTGCGCCACCACGTCGGACGCCACCAGCGACTCGCCTTGCTCCAGCGCGGCGGCTTCGCCCGCCACGCCGTGCAGCCAGACGCCCAGGCAGGCGCGTTCGAAAGGCGCGGCCGCCCCGCCGGGTCTGGCCAGTAGCGCGCCTATGAGGCCGGCCAGGACGTCGCCGGTGCCGCCGGTGGCCAGCGCGGGCGTACCGCGGTCACTGACCGCCAAGCGCCCGTGCTCATCAGCTACTACCGTGGCGGGACCCTTTAGCACCACCACGGTGCCGTAGCGCTCCGCCAGCAGGCGGGCGGCGCTGAGGGGGTCGCGCTTTACTAGCGTGGCGTCGCCACTAGCGCTCAGCAGGCCAGCCGCTTCGCCGGCGTGGGGAGTGAGCACGGCGGGTATGCGCCTCAGCCGGTCGGCGGCGGCGTCCAGTTGCGCTGGGTCGAGGGCGGCGGCGTCCAGCACGACCGGTCCGGGCGCCCATGCCAGCATGGCGGGCAGTGCCCTGACCGCCTGCTCGTTCAGGCCGGGGCCTAAGACCATGGCGCCGGCCCTGCGCTCCTCCAGCTGGGCGGGTGGCCACTGCGCTGGGTCATGCTGCACGAAGATGGTTTCGGGCCAGGCGCTGGCGAGGCGCTCCTGCGCTACCAGCGTCACCAGTCCCGCCCCGCCTCGCCAGGCGGCGCGGCAGGCCAGCTCGGCGGCGCCCAGGTACTGGGGCGAACCCGCTACCACCGTCACTGTGCCAGCCGAATACTTATGGGCGTCAGGCGCCGGCGCGGGCAAGTGCGGCGCCAGGCCGCTGGCGGTAAGGAACTCCGTGTCGGAGGCGGTCGCCAGCACGGCCGCTGGGACGCCGATGTCCAGCAGCACGGTACGGCCGTACGCGAACCGGTTCGGGTAGAAGAGGCTGGCGGGTTTGCGGCCGGCCAGCTCCACCGTCAGGTCGGCCACCGCGTACGGCCCGATCGGCTCCGCTAAGTCGGCGTTAAGGCCGCTGGGCACGTCCACGGCTACCACCGGCTGCGCCGCGTCGGCCAGCAGGGCCACTGCGGTCGCCGGCACGCCCTCCAGCGGTCGGTTCAGGCCCGTACCGAACAGCGCGTCTACGAACACGGTCTGCCGGCCCGGGCCGGTCTCCGCTTGTGCCAGCTCACGCAGTTCCTGGAGGGCCG
>Ga0172382_10012851_pt1 | contig 10856 bp, 7 predicted proteins | sample Leawel138RmetaG_FD_122245 | JGI IMG/M metagenome (GOLD analysis project Ga0172382, IMG submission 122245) | Leachate microbial communities from a municipal landfill in Southern Ontario, Canada - Leachate well 138R metaG | ecosystem: Engineered > Solid waste > Landfill > Unclassified | place...
GCTGCCCGATGTGAACGTGTCTCTGCGTCCCAAGGTGCTGGAGCTCAAGCCCGGCACCCGCGTGGTGTCGCATGCGTTTGACATGGCTGAATGGGAAAGCGATCACTACGAGCGCGTGGATGGGCGCAGCGTGTATCTGTGGATTGTTCCCGCGCCGGTGGAAGGGCGCTGGAAACTGGAGGGGCCGCAGGGCGCCCTGGAACTGGATCTCGCTCAGCGCTTTCAGCATGTGACAGGGACGGCCCATGCATCGGACGGCCAGACCCAGCCCGTCACGGGCACCCTCAAGGGAGCGTCCATCGAATTGATGGTGGGTGAGGGCGAGGCCGCGCGCAGCTATACCGGCAATGTCCAGGGTTCGAGCATGCTGCTCTCCGGCGCCGCTGGCCCGGATGGCGCGACGCACGACTGGAAGGGCGAGCGTCTGTGAGCGGGGGGACGGCAGTGCCAGTTTCGGTAACGGCAGGCGCGGCGACTGATGCGCCGCAGGTCAGGAAAGGCTTGTCGGTATGGGATGCCGTCACCATCCTCGTTGGGGTGGTGGTGGGCATCGGCATCTTCGGCTTTCCGCCGCTGGTTGCGCTGAATGCGCCCAATGCCGCGGTGTATATGGGGCTGTGGGTCGCGGGTGGGCTGGTCATGCTGGTGGGCGCCCTGTGCTATGCGGAACTTGGCAGCGCCTATCCTGATGCGGGCGGAGAATACGCCTTTCTGGGACGCGCCTGGGGGGCGGATGTTGCCTTGCTGTTTGCCTGGGCGCGTTGTTCCATCATCCAGACGGGTGCCATTGCTGCGGTGGCGTTCATCTTTGGAGATTACGCGCAGGTGCTGATGCCGCTTGGCGAGCACGGCCCGGCCATTTACGCGGCGCTGGTGGTTGCGGCGCTCACTGTCCTGAATGTGCTGGGCAGCACCGAATCCCGCCGGGTGCAATGGGTGTTGACGGTGGTGTCGGTGCTGGCACTGGTGGCGATGGCCATTGGCGGCTTGATGCTGGGTGATGGGGGCGCGGGGTCCACGGCCACTGGGACGCAAGCAGCCTCTGTTCCGTCTTTCAATGAGCTGGCCGGCATGCTGGGCATGGGCATGGTGTTTGTGCTGCTGACTTACGGCGGCTGGAACGAAGCCGCCTATCTGTCGGGGGAAATCCGCGATGTGGGCCGCAACATGCTGCGGGTGCTGCTGTATGGCACCGCCATCATCGTCGCCCTGTATGTGCTGGTCAATTTGGCCTATCTCCAGGTTTTCGGTCTGGAAGGCTTGCGCAACACCCACGCGGTAGGCGCGGATATGACGCGCTTGCTGGCTGGTCCCTGGGCGGCAGTGCTGCTCAGCGTGCTGGTGTGCTGTACGGCGCTGAGTACCGTGAACGCCTGCATATTCACTGGGGGCAGGGTGTATGTATCACTGGGACGCGATGTCCCGGCACTCAAGTCGCTGGGCGCCTGGAGCGAAGAACGCGAAACCCCGGTTCGGGCGCTATGGCTGCAGGGGGCGATCACCCTGGCATTGGTGTTGTTTGGCGCCTATGCGGAAAATGGTCTGCAGGCGATGGTTGCCTATACCTCGCCGGTATTCTGGCTGTTCATGCTTCTTACCGGGCTGGCCTTGATCCGGCTACGCCAGCGCGATCCGCATCATCCGCGGCCATTCCGGGTGCCTCTCTACCCGGTGATGCCGCTGGTACTGGCGCTGATGTGTCTCGGTCTGTTCTGGTCGAGTGTGGTCTACGCAGGGACGGGGTCGCTGCTGGGGCTGCTGGTTCTGGTGTTCGGTGTGCCATTGTGCTGGCTGCGCCGGCGTCAGCGTGCACAGGAAACGGCCTGAGCCGGAGAGAGTACGCAGGCTAGGCGTACTGCGCCGGTGTCGGGATGCCGGAGCGGCGCTGCAGGCGCACGCTACCGAAGGCGGCTCAGCGCTCGTCCTGAGCCGATGATGCGGCGTGATATTCGCGTTTTCTGTCGTACATGGCCAGGTCGGCGCGCCGCAGCATGTCGTCCAGCCACTCGGATGAGGCACAGGTGGCCGCGCCCATCGATACACTCAGAGGCTGCTGGCTGGCGTAATACTGGTTGTTGAGGACAATCAGTTTTTCGAGATCTTCCATGAGACGCTGGCCGTCCTGTTCACTGGCGCCGGGCATCAGAATGACGAATTCATCCCCGCCGGTGCGCGACGCCTGGGCGGGTTTCTCCACGGCCTGCGAGATGATCTCGCCGCAGCGTCGCAGCATGCTGTCGCCTGCGGCATGGCCGAATTCATCGTTGATCTGCTTGAGGTTATTCAGATCCAGAACGATGGCGGTAAGGGGGTAGGGGCCTTTGCGGCGTAGTCGTTCGACTTCGTCGGTGAAGAAAGCGCGGTTTTTCAGCCCGCTCAGCACATCATGCTGACCCAGGTATTCCAGGTAGTTCTCGGCCTTCTTGCGGGCGGTGATGTCCGTGAAGGCAAGTAGAACCTGATCCCACCGGGCTTCGTGGCCCGGCGCCACCCAGAACTGCAGATGCGTGTGAACCGCAGACCCGTCGAAGGCATAAGCGGTGATCTCCCGCTGCTGGAAGATCACCCCTTCCCACAGATCGATGAGCTGCTCGCGGAACTGATAACGCATGTCCTTGCGGAAGACCTCATTGAGCCGGGTGAGGACGGTGGCCTTGTGCGGCGCCTTGAGCAGGGTCAGGGTGTGATGGTTGATGTCCAGCACCTCGATTTCACTGTAACAGCGCTCGATGAATTCGGGATGGACCTCGGTGAACGTGCGGAAATCCACAATGCCGCGCTGGCGCAGTTCGGCCAGCAGTTTGCGGATGGCGGAGTAATCGGCCACCCAGAGGGAAACCGGCGCATGCTCAAAGAGCCCGCGGGAGTATTCCTCGCTGGCAGCCAGGCGGCGGCGGGCCGACTCCAGTTCGGTGATGTCTTCCACCACGACCAGCACCCGATCCCAGCTGTCTTCATGCTCGGGTAGCACCACGCCCTTGAGCAACAGGTCGAGCCGGCGGCCGTCAAGGGTGTAGTTCACCGTCTGGCTCTGAAAGCGGCCCGCGCCCGACCAAAGCTGTTCGAGCTCATCAATATGCGCGGTGTGCATTTCGTCGCGCAAGACAGATTCAAGCTGGCTGGCGAGTTCCTGGAAGCTCTTGGCGCCATAGGGGCTGAGGGTGCGCGCGTTGACCTGCAGCAGCGGGATGGAGCCGGAGCAAAGGGCGATGCGTCCGGGATCCGCGAGCAGATGGCTGCGGATGTCTTGTACGCCCTCGTTGCGCCATCGGTCGAATAGCGATTTCAGATCGCTATAGTCTTCCAGCAACATGGATGTGGGGGAAATATCGAAGAGATCCGGATAGGACTCGGAGGAATTCAGGTCTGCGGCAGAAAATTTCATGGTGCAGCCGGCGGTGAACAGGCACCCAATGATGAGAACCCATCATCTTACGATAAGCGCGCGCTGATGGGCGGATTTGCGCCGTTGGCCGGCTGGCTGTGCCTGTGTTCCGGCCCGGCGTTTCCTCTCCTAGCGCAGCATCGTCCGGGACTGTGTGGCGGGCGCGGACAACGGCTCGACGGGGCGCCATTGTCCGGCGTATGAGGCATATGCAGGGCTGTCGTCTTCGTCGGCATCGTCCCAGTGGCCAATCACGACGTTGCCGTGGCCCGTATTGAGCACCTCGATCGCTTGACGCAGCGTCTGGGCGTCGCCCGCCAGCAAATCGATGTCGTGACCGAGCTGGCGCCCGAATTGGACGTTTTGCTGGGTGGCGTCCTCCAGATGGGTAATGGCCTGATCAATTTGCGCCAAGCCGCTGGTCTGTTGGTTGGACGCCACAGAAATCTCGTTGATCAGATCGGCAACCCGGGTCACCGCCTCAACGATGTCTTGCATGGTCTGACCCGCCCGCTCTGCTTCCTGCGCGCCATCCTGCATGCGGGTCACGGACTCTTCGATCAGGCTCTTGATGTCCTTGGCAGCGTCGGCGCTCTTCTGTGCCAGGCTGCGCACTTCGCTGGCCACCACCGCAAATCCACGGCCGGCTTCCCCCGCGCGGGCGGCTTCGACGGCGGCATTCAAGGCCAGGATGTTGGTCTGGAAGGCGATGGATTCGATCAGGGACACAATGTCGCCAATCTTCAATGAGCTTTCATGGATGCGTCCCATGGAGTGGACCACCGCCTGTACCACTTCACCGCCACGCTGGGCGGTGCGCATGCTGTTGTCGGACAGCTGATTGGCCAGTTGGGCATTGTCGGCGTTCTGTTGCACGGTTGTGCTCAGTTCCTGAATGCCCGAAGCGGTCTGCTGCACGGCGGCGGCCTGATGCTCGTTGCGGGTCGAGAGATTCTGGTTATTCAGATGCAGGGCTTCCGCCGCCCGCGTGGCCGTGTTGATGCTGGAGTGCACATCCTGGGCGATGCCGACGAGGCTGCGTCGCATCATGTCCAGGTGAAAGAACAGCTCACCGATTTCACCACTGCTGTCTGCATCGATGTGCAGCTGCAGGTTGCCTGCCGCAATCTGGCGCGCGATGTCCGTGACCCCGCGCAGCGGGCGCAGGACGCGTCGTGAGATCACCCAGCCGTACGCGAAGGTGGCCACGATGCTGACTGCCAGAAGAGCAAGAATGGGAACTTGAAGGTTGGCAGGTATGCCCCCTGTGGCCGCAAACCAAGTGGCAACAAGGGTGGCCACAGTGGAAAACACCGTCATGCGCAGCATGCCGGCGCGCAGACTGGAAGAAAATGGCGAGGCTGCGGCCTGCAGCATGCGCCGCCAGCCAGTAGGGACGAACTCTCCCCCTTTCAAGCGGTAACCGGTCAGGGTCTCCTCGTTAAGGTTTTGATACAGCGCCTCGGCTTCCTCAATCTGTGCCCGGCTGGGCCGGATGCGCACGGAGGCGTAGCCGATGACCTCATCGTTTTCGAAGATGGGGGTGACATTGGCCATCACCCAGTAAAAGCCGCCGTCCTTGCGCCGGTTTTTGACCATGCCCATCCAGGGATTGCCGGCATGCAGGGTGTTCCAGAGGTCTTCAAAGGCTGCGCAAGGCATGTCCGGGTGACGCACCAGGTTATGAGGCTGGCCAATCAATTCGTCCCGGCTATAGCCGCTGACTTCGACGAACGCCGGGTTGGCGTAGGTGATACGGCCTTTCCGGTCGGTCTTGGAAATCAGGTACTGGTCCGCGCGCACGCGTGTTTCAACATTGGTGACAGGGTAGTTCTTGCGCATGTATTGGTATCAACTTGTCTCGGGTTTATGCTATTTGTGATTGCCAAAACCGATAATCATACATGGCAAGAATAATTGTGCAGCTTTAATTTCTGGATTTGTTGTTTTAAATATGAAAGGGCGGCCATGGGCCGCCCCGTGAACCGCTTGCTATGCGTTCAATACAGCACTTCGGGCAGCCACAGACCAATGGCGGGGAACATATACATCAGGACGATGGCGAAAATCTGCAGCCCCATGAACGGCAACATTCCCAGGAATATCTGGTTCAGCGTGACGTGAGGTGGCGCCACACCCTTCAGGTAGAAGGCCGACATGGCCACTGGGGGTGACAAGAAGGCGGTTTGCAGATTCAGGGCCACCAAAAGGCCGAAGAAGAGCGGATCGATGCCGAAATGGTTGACCAGCGGCAGGAAGATGGGCATGAAGATCACAATGATCTCGGTCCATTCCAAAGGCCAGCCCAGCAGGAAGATGACGATCTGGGACATGATCAGAAATTGCACGGGCGTGAGATCCATGCTCAGCACCCAGGCGTTGATGATCTCCTGGCCTCCCAGCAGGGCAAAGGCCGCCGAGAAGATCGCCGACCCGACGAATAGCCAGCAGACCATGGCGCTGGTCTTGGCAGCGAGGTAGACGGATTCCTGCATCATCTCGAAGTTGAGTCGGCCATAGGCCCAGGCCAGCAGAATGCCGCCGAACGCGCCCATGGCCGCTGCTTCAGAGGGCGTGGCAAAGCCGAACACAATACTGCCCAGTACCGCGGCAATCAGGATGGCCAGCGGGAAGAAGGACGAAATCAGCATCTTGAAGATTTCGAGCCGGGCGAAGGTGAACATGGCGTAGAAGATCAGCATGATCACGGTGCCGATGCCAAGCACTATCCAGAACCAGCTCGGGGCGGGCTCTGGCGGTGCTGCGGCGTCTTCTTCGGCTTCTTCGACGGCTTCCGACTGTGCCGGTGCCGGGTCTTCTGCAGCCTCCATGCCCAGCCCCATGGGTTGCAGAGGTTCGGCGCCTTCGGGTTCTGCCAGACCGCCCCCATAGAGGTCGCTGTCGTCATCAAAGCTGCTGAATCCTCCCATCTCCTGCAAGCCGTAATCCACCGTGATGACCGGCGCCGTCACCACCTTGTAGGTGAACCCCATGACGGTTACGAACACCAGTGCGGGCAGCAGGGCCAGCGCCAGGTTACGCAGCAGGACAGGCATTGGGACGTCGACATTACGCTTGCCCTTCATGGCACGGACCAGGCCGGGCAGCACTCTGTTCGAGATGGCGTCCTTGATGCTCTCGGCGAAAGGTGGCAGGTCCACCTTGCGTTCTTCATCGGAAAGTGGCGGTGCCGATTTCGGAAAGAGCTTCGCCATCAGGACGACGTACAGAACGTAGAGACCCGCCAGCATGAGGCCAGGGAAGAATGCCCCGGCGTAGAGCTTGACGACTGATACGCCCGCCACCGCGCCGTACACGATGAGCAGCACCGATGGGGGGATCATGATTCCCAGGCAGCCGCCAGCCGTGATTGCCCCGGCCGTGAGCCGCACGCTGTAGCCGGCTTTCATCATGGCGGGCATGGCCAGCAGACCCATGAGCGTGACCACGGCCCCGACGATGCCGGTGGCGGTGGCGAACACCGCGCAGGTGGCGATGGTGGCCACGCCCAGCGAGCCGGGAATGCGGGCCAGGACCAGGTGCATGCTTTTGAACAGCCTTTCAATCAGGTTGGCGCGCTCGACCAGATACCCCATGAAAATGAACAGCGGGACGGCAATGAGCACGTCGTTGGTCATTACGGAATAGGCGCGCAGCACCATGAGGTCGAGCGTCTGCTCAATGGCTGTCTGCATGGGCAGATGCCTATAGGCAAGATAGGTAAACATCACGCCCATGCCCATCAGGGTAAAGGCGGTGGGGAAGCCCAGCATGATGGTCACCACAATGAGGGCGAGCATCAGCAGCCCCAGATGGCCGTTGGTAATGTTTTCCGGGGACGGCATCAGGATGATGATGGCAATGACGATGGCCACCAGAATGGACAGGCCGAACCATACTTCTTTTCTCATTGTCGGATCCTTTGCTATCGCTGCGACGCGACGGAAGCGGAGCCAGTGTCTGTGGCACTGACCATGCCTTTGAGTTTGTCGAGGTCGACTTCTTCAACGTCATGGTCGCGCCGCGGCCACGCGCCTTGTTTCAGGCAGGCGATGCAATGCACGACTTCCACAAACCCCTGGAACAGCAAGGTGAGTCCGGCAATCGGAATGATGGCCTTGAACGGGTACAGCGGCGGCCCGCCGGACGCCAGGCTGGATGTCTCTTTGATGGCCCACGATTCCTCGAAATAGTAGAAGCCGGCCCAGCACAGGGCGATGACGCCGGGAAAATAGAAGAGGATATACAGGGAGAGATCGAGGCCGGCCTGCAGCCGTGGCGGGAAAAAACCATACAGCACATCGCCCCGCACGTGGCCGTTCTTGGACAAGGTGTATGCCCCGGCCATCATGAACAGCGTGCCATACATCATGTTCATGGCATCCAGTGCCCAGGCATGGGGTGCTGAGAAGGCGTAGCGGGAGATGACTTCGTAGGTGATGAACAGCGTGAGCGCCAGGATGAGCCAGCCGAAGAGCTGGCCGACCCGGGTGTTCACGCGGTCTATGGTGAGCAACAGTTTCTGCATGGAAAATCTACCTGTAGCCGGCAAGCGGCGCAACCCATCGAGGTCCAGGAGCCAGCCTGGGTGCAGGCTTGGCCTGTGGATGTAGCGAAAACCTTCCACTTCGCCTGCGGCTGCCCCTCGTCAAACGGAGAGCCACAGGCGATACGGCGCCAAAAAAACACCATCGGCTTTTGTAGGCGATGGTGTTTGCAAGACCTGCCTGTGAAGATCAGCTCTTTTTCTGACGTCGGCCGAAGTAGTGGTTGTAAGCCATGCGACGGTTGTTGTTGGTATCCATGTCCCATGCCAGCGCACGCTGGGCAAAGGCACGTTGAGATTCTTCGATCTCCTTGAACATCGCGTTGGTCTTGGATTTCTCTTCCACAATCTGATCCCACATCTCGAGCTGTTGCTGAAGAATGGTGTCAGGTGTCTTGTAGAACTTGACCCCGTCTTCCTTCTGCAGCTTGATGTAGTCTTCGGAATAGCGGTGAATGGCTTTCCAGGACATATCGGCCGACGCGGCTTCGCAGGCGTTTCTGATGATGGCCTTGATGGTGTCGGGCAGGGCGTTGTACTTGGCTTTGTTGAAGATGACTTCAAAGGTTTCCGATGACTGGTGGAAGCTTTGCAGCATGCACACCTTGGAGACATCAGGGAAGCCAAGCAGGCGATCGGACGTTGCGTTGTTGAATTCGGCACCGTCCAGCAGGCCGCGGTCAAGCGCGGGGACGATTTCACCGCCGGGCAGCGCATTCACGGCAGCACCCATGGCGGTGAACAGATCAATGGCCAGGCCATTGGTGCGGAACTTGAGACCCTTGAGGTCTTCTACCCGGGTGACGGGCTTCTTGAACCAACCGAAGGGCTGGGTGGGCATCGGACCGTACATGATAGATACAATGTCGATACCGATTGACTGGTAGAGCTTGTCCAGCAGTTCCTGGCCGCCGCCATATTTCTGCCAGGCCAGCAGCATGTTGGCGTCCATGCCAAATGCCGGACCGGACGAGAAAAGCGCCAGGGCGTTCTGCTTGCCGTAGTTATAGCCCAGCACTCCGTGACCACCGTCGAGCGTACCTTTGGCAACCGCATCGAGGAGGGAGAATGCAGGTACCACGGCACCAGCGGGAAGGACTTCGAGCTTCAGCTCGCCGCCTGACATATCGTTGATCTTCTGGGCGAGATCAAGGGCGAACTCGTGGAAGATATCGACCGTGGGCCAGGTGCTCTGGAAGCGGAAGTTAGTGGGGGTCTGTGCCTTGACGATGGCCGGGAAGGCCATGGTGGCGGCTGCTGCCGTACCGGCGGCGGCGCCACCCAGAAAGCGGCGGCGCGAAGTCTGTACGGTTTTTTCGGTAGTGCTGACTGCGGAGCTGCTCTTCATCGGTGTCTCCTCGTTGATATTCGTTCTGGAACAGCGATACAACTTTTTATAACCAGCGCTGCTTTTATAGGCGAAGCCCCCATAGGCGTCAATGAGGGATAGCGGATGTCAGCGAACGGTGGACAGCGCGGCCAATACGCGGGTTTGTCAGGCGAAACGCCGTGTCCATGCGGCTTTCAAAGCACTGTCTCGTGGTTTGGCAGCGTTGAAAAGAATGGTTTCATCTGGCTATAGGCAGGGTAATTCCTGAGCCTGGGGAATCATTCCGATGACGCGTATCGCGTCGGGATTGTGTTTCCTTCCTTTCTTTTTATAGTCGCGACGTCCCGCGTTATGCGTGGCCTCGCTGCCCCTGCACCTGGGCGGCCAGGTCCGACAGGTTTGAAAGCACAGAACCATAGGCTCTCTTTATTGATGCCATGTGCTCTCTGTCCTCGGCGGGAAGGCCACCGTTCTCAATGAAGCTGTCGACCCGTCGGGCAAATGTTCCATACACGTCGCGTGCATCGTCAATGGCCTCGCAGGCCCTGCCGGTCTCAACCGCATCGGCAATCCGCTCCAGGCACATTTTCACCGAGCCGGCGAGCTCAAGAAGGCTTGCCTTGTTGTCGTGGCACAGCCGTTCAGAAATCGGCTTGTCGCTGAACCGATCCACCAGGGTGAGCGTATAGGTGAATCGCTCGATCTCCGGCAGTAATGCATTGGAGAAAGGGCTGAACCCCATGGCAGGCGTCTTCTCTTCAATGCGCGCTTCGCGTGCCATCATGCGGGCCCGTTCGATCGATCTTTGGATGGTATCCTGAGCCTGCCTGTCCTTCTCACACTTGTCGCGGACCAGGCATGCCGTGCACTCCAGCACATAGGCCCCGCAGTGACGCAGTGCTGCGGCCAGGTATTCCTGTTCGGTACGCCGGGCAAAGACAGGGAACACGGCGAACGCTGCCAGCATTCCACAGACTGAACCAATGGTAATCGCCACCACCTTTCTGAAAGCGCCTTCCACCACCTGAAAGTCTGGGGCCACAGCAATAATGGTGACCGTGACCAGCCCGTAGGCCAGGGCCGGCCATTTCGCCGCGAGAAAGCTCATGAGGCTGACGCCCACCAGCAGCGCAGCCAGCGTATTCCAGCCGCCCGTTCCCAACAGCATGACCAGACCAACTGAAATCGCTGCCCCGAGGATGGCGCCTGCGACCCGGCCCAGTACCGCCCCTATGGTGCCGCCTATGCTTGCCTGAACAACAAACAGCGCAGAAAAGACACCCCAGGAAACATCTTCCGTCTCCATGAATTGGGTTGCAAAGTAAGCCATGAGGACGGCCGTGGCCGTCTGAATTGGAATGCGCACCTCGTCCGTCTGCAGACGAGCGCGCATTTGTTTGAGGGTGTGTGAAATAGCGGGAATCCCTGACTTGCACAATGATGCCGGAGGCGTCTTCAAATAGTATTCCGACGATGCGAGGCCGACCACTAAAAGGGGTAAGCGGGTGAAACAGTCCGTAGGCGAGTGAGCGCGCTGCTGATTTGGTCGTGCCGATCCTCAGGCACGCTACTTGCTATTCCGCCCGCCAATCCGA
>Ga0172382_10012852_pt1 | contig 10856 bp, 11 predicted proteins | sample Leawel138RmetaG_FD_122245 | JGI IMG/M metagenome (GOLD analysis project Ga0172382, IMG submission 122245) | Leachate microbial communities from a municipal landfill in Southern Ontario, Canada - Leachate well 138R metaG | ecosystem: Engineered > Solid waste > Landfill > Unclassified | place...
ACCAAAGTTATGTCTGATATTTTAGAAATGACTAGATTAAAAATAGGATTTAATATCCTATGAGATTTGCAAGTTCTACAGTGATTTCTTTCACTGTTAGAAACTATATTAATTGTACAAGGAAGAATTATATGAGCTCAAAAATTCATAATAAAATTCATTTGTATATGATAGTTTGGGAATATATTGGTACTAAATTGAAAAAGATTATATTGTTTTTCTTTATAATTACTACTTTATCTCAGTACTTAATACTATTTACTATTGAAGGATTACCGCCTAATACAACATTAAAAATGGAAGGCAAGGCAATAATTGAAGACTTGTTTGATAGTACGGAAGGGGAGATAATTCTAAAAGCAGATAAAATAGATAAAGATAACACACCAGAAATAATTATCAATGGAACAAGCAAATATACTTTTAATAGTGAATTTATAGACTTAAAAGTGAAAGAATCTGATATAGTAGAAATTGATGGTATCAATTGTAAAGATAAGATAAATGTTTTTGTATATAGGGTTAGTGACAATATAGTCATACCAAAAGCAGATTTAAATTATCAAATAAATAAAAATCTTGTATTTCTTTTTAGAGTAAAAATGAAACTAATGTAAACTTAAATTATAAAATGTTTAATAATAAGACATTGGTATATTCCGCAGTTATATAAGGGGGTAATAAAATGAATGTAGTAATCGCTATAGACGGGCCTGCGGGGGCTGGTAAAAGTACTGTCGCAAAAAGAATAGCTGATGCTCTTTCTTATTTTTATATTGATTCAGGTTCTTTATTTAGAGCAATCACTTTTAAAGTTATTCAATCAGGTTTAGATATGAACGATATAAATGGTATTATAAAGCTAGCAGAAAATTCAACAATAGATTTCTCTAATAATAAAGTTTTTTTAGACAGTATTGATGTAAACAGTAAAATAAGAAGTGCTATTGTAAATTCTAATGTTTCGCATATAGCTAAAATTTCAGAAGTTAGGGATATTATAGCGGATATACAAAGAAATATCGCTTTAAAAAAGAATGTTGTAGTTGAAGGAAGAGATATCGGCACAACTATTTTTCCCAATGCCGCATTTAAGTTTTTTTTGGTTGCTTCAGTTGAAGAAAGGGCTAGAAGAAGATTATTAGAGTTGAACTCCTCCGGTTCTAATTATTCCTTAGAGGAAGTAATGGAACAAATATCAAAAAGAGATATAATTGATAGCAACAGAGCTGTTTCCCCTTTAAGAAAAGCTGAAGATGCTATTATAATAGACACTGACGGTAAGTGCATAGACGATGTAGTTAATGAAATCCTGTTTAATATAAAATCATTTAATTAATACATAATTATATTATATTTTGATATTTTTAAGGGGGCATATATGTTATACAAAATTGTGAGGCTTATAATAAAACCGTTTTTATTTATTTTTTATAATATTAAAGTAGAGGGCATCGACAATATACCGAAAGAAGATGGCTACATAGTATGTGGTAATCATATAAAAGCCATTGATCCTATATTAATGGCGGCAGCCTTACCATGCCAAATTCACTTTATGGCAAAGAATGAATTGTTCAAGAATCCATTACTTGGTGCTTTATTAAAAGCAGTAGGTGCTTTTTCTATTAAAAGAGGTGAACCGGATTTAAAAAGCATCCGTACATCTTTAAAATTGCTACGGAATAATAAGAATATTGGTATTTTTCCTGAAGGAACAAGAAACATATCCGACGAATTAAAAGCAGAACCCGGCATTGCAATGTTATCTATAAAATCAAAAAAAGGTATTTTGCCCGTTTCTATAAAATCAAGCTATAAGCTTTTTAAAAAAACTAGAATAATTGTTGGAGATGTTATATACTTAAATGAGTTTTATGATATTAAGTTAAAAAATAACGACTATATAAATATCAGTTTAGAAATTATGAAGAAAATCAGATCATTGTAGGGGTGTTTTATGGATGTCTATATTGCTGAGAATTCAGGATTTTGTTTTGGTGTAAAAAATGCTATTGATGAAACAATAAAAATATTGGCAGAAAATAAAAACAAAAAAATATATAGTTATGGCCCATTAATCCACAATAGACAAGTCATAGAAAGGATATCCAAAGAAGGACTATGCGAAATACAATCTCTTAAAGATATAGAAAACAAAGATGCTATTTTAATTATTAGGTCTCACGGGATTACAAAAGAAATTCTTAATAAAATAAAAAGCCTTGAAATTGAATATATCGATTGCACTTGCCCATTTGTTTCAAAAATACACAAAATTGTTTATAAGTACCATAAAGAAGGATATAAAATCTTTATAGCCGGAGACAAACGTCATCCTGAGGTTATGGGAATTAATGGATGGTGTAATAATACGGGAACTATTATACAAGATACAAAAATAATAGACAAACTTCCTAATTATGATAGAATATGTTTAGTTGCCCAAACAACCATAACTGCTGATCTATGGAATAGAATTGTAGAAAAAGTTAAAAATAGATTTAAAACAGTCAAAATATTTAATACGAGATGTATTGCTACAGAAGAAAGGCAAAATTCAGCAAAAGAGTTGTCGAAAAAAGTAGATGCTATGATAGTAATCGGCGGTTATAATAGTTCTAATACATTAAAACTATATGAAATATGCAAAGAAAGGAATGCCAATACTTATCATATTGAAACTATTAACGAACTGCCTTACAAATTTTTAAAAGATGTTAAAAGCATCGGAATAACAGCAGGGGCTTCGACACCTGATTGGATATTAAAGGAGGTAATAAGAAAGATGCAGGATTTAAATAATGAAAAACAAGAGTTTAAACCTAATGAAGAAAATCAAAATGAAAGCCTTACTGAAAACATGAAGGATAATGAAGAGTCTAAAGAAATTTTTGGTGAAGGCTTAAATGATAATAATGAAAACGAGCCGGAAATTGATATCAATGTTTCAAATGAAGATATTACAAATAACGAAACAAATGAAAATATTATGGAAGAATACGAAAAAAGCCTAGTTAGGCTAAATGAAGGTGATACTGTTAAAGGCACAGTATTATCTTTAAGTGATGAAGAAGTTATAGTAAATATTGGATATAAAGCTGACGGTATAATAAGCAAAGAAGATTTATCACTAAATAATGAAATAATACCGTCTGAGGTTTTAAATATTGGTGATGAAATTGAAGTTAAAGTTATTAGAATTAATGATGGTGAAGGCAACGTAATACTTTCAAGAAAAATGGTTGAACTTGATAAGAACTTTGTTAAATTGGAAACCGCTTTCGACGATCAAACATCCGTTACAGGTATAGTGAAAGAAATTGTTAAAGGCGGCGGAATTGTAGAAATTCATGGAGTAAAAGCATTTATGCCGGCTTCATTATTTGATATGAGATATATAAATGATTTGGAATCTATGAGAGATAAAGAAGTAAGTGTTAAAATTATTGAATTCAATAAAGATAATAGACGAATTATTGTTTCTAGGAAAGCTCATATCATTGAAGAACGAGAAAGATTACAAAAAGAGTTTTGGGATAATGCGGAGGAAGGAAATAGGATTGAAGGAGAAGTAAAGAGGCTCACGGATTTTGGAGCTTTTGTAGATATCGGAGGTCTAGATGGACTTATTCATATATCTGAATTATCATGGAGCAGAGTGAACCATCCTTCGGAAGTCTTAAATCCGGGAGATAAAGTTGAAGTAATTATTCTATCATTAAATGAAGAAAAAAATAAAGTATCATTGGGTTTAAAACAAACATTACCTGAACCTTGGACAACAATTGAAGGAAGATATAATATAGGCGACATTATTGAAGTAAAAATAGTAAGATTTGCAAACTTTGGAGCATTTGCCGAAATCGAGCCCGGAATAGATGGCTTAATTCATATTTCACAAATTTCTGAAGAAAGAATTGGAAGGCCATCCCAAGTTCTAAAAATTAATGAAATCGTAAAAGTAAAAATAATAGATACTAACATACCTGAGAGAAAAATAAGTTTAAGCATAATTGAAGCTAAAGAAGAAGTTGAAACTGAAGAAGAATAAATTTAACTTTAATATATAAAAAGCAACTAATCCACATTAATATAAAATTAACATATAGGCTTAATGTGGATTTTTGTGTTTATTTGCAATTTCTTTTAAATAAATTAATATTTAACTAATTTAAAGAAGGAATTTTAGATTTTTTTGAGAATATATACTTTGGTTCATAAATTCTTTTATTATTTGAATAAATAAAATGATTTTAGACAGGAGGTTAAAGGATGAGAATAGAAAGCCATCCAATTCTTACATTTGAGAAAGGCAAAATAGTAAAGTTTACCTACAATGGAAAGGAAATGGAGGGATACGAGGGAGAACCCATAGCTGCTGCACTCCATGCTCAAGGCATAAAGGTGCTTGGTTATACTCACCATCGCAATAGGCCACGGGGATTTTATTGTGCGATTGGAAATTGCTCATCATGCCTAATGGTTGTTAATGGCAAACCAAATGTTAGAACATGTGTTGAAAAACTAACGGAGGGGGCAGTTGTTGAAACACAAAAAGGAAGAGGTGAGTTGAAGTGATAAAAACTGATATTGTAGTTATAGGGGGAGGACCTGCGGGTATTTGCGCTGCTATTAATGCCGCCTCTTCAGGTGCAAAGGTCCTATTATTAGATCGGGATAGCCAGCTGGGGGGTCAGCTAATAAAACAAACTCATATGTTTTTTGGTTCACAAAAGCAACACGCATCAGTTAGAGGTATAGATATACCCGGAATACTGGTGAAAGAAATGGAAGAGTATAAAGATAATATACAAATTATGCTTGACGCAACAGTTCTAGGTATATATGAAGATGGAGTACTCACAATAGAAAAAAACGACGATTACATTAAAATAAAACCAAAGGGAATTATAGTTGCCACTGGCGCTTCTGAAAAATTTCCTGCATTCCCCAATAATGATCTGCCGGGCATATACGGAGCCGGTGCGGTACAGACACTAATGAATGTTTATGGAGTCAGCCCCGGAAAAAGTGTTTTCATGGTAGGAGCCGGTAATATCGGCTTAATAGTTAGCTACCAATTAGTACAGGCGGGTGTTGAGGTAAAAGGGGTAATTTGTAGAGGCCCAAGATACGGCGGTTATGCTGTACACGCTTCGAAGCTCAAAAGGATAGGAGTCCCAATTATGCCTGGTCATCGAGTGATACATGCACATGGGAAGGACAAGCTGGAAAGGATTACACTAATAAAGCTTGATGAAAATAAAAAAGAAATATCGGGTACGGAATTTGATATAGAAACTGACGTTCTTTGCATATCGACAGGTTTAACACCTTTAGGAGAACTTTTATGGCAAATGGGTTGTGAAATGAAATTTATAAGAGAATTTAGTGGACATGTTCCTGTTAGGAATGAAGAGTTAGAAACAACTGTTCCTGGTGTGTTTGTTGCCGGAGACGTTGCAGGTATTGAGGAAGCAAGCAGTGCTATGGTAGAAGGTAGACTTGCAGGTCTTTGTTGTGCAAAGAAACTTGGATTTACAAACCCGGAATATAGTAGCTTAAAAGAAGATTATTTACAACAACTTCATGACTTAAGATCTGGCCCGGTGGGAGACGGTATCCGCAAGGGCTTAGCTAAAATTGTTGTGTAAGGAGAGTGAAGAAATGCTAAAAAGCACTGGTATACCAAATGAAAAAGATTTAGAATCTGTAATTCCACCTAAAGAAAGGCTTGCAAAGGGACCTGTAGCTATAATTGAGTGTTTTGAAAAGATACCATGCAATCCTTGTTATACACATTGCGCAAGAGGGGCAATTAAAGAATTTGAAGATATAAATGATAGACCGCAGCTTAATTATGATATATGCAATGGTTGCAGTATTTGCGTTTCCCACTGCCCGGGTCTAGCAATTTTTATTGTTGACGAAACATATTCTGATACTGAAGCTTTAGTAAAAATACCTTATGAACTCCTTCCTTTACCTGTAGAAGGTTCTTTTGTCACCGGAATGGACAGGGGAGGCAAACCTATATGCAGAGCCAAAGTCGTTAAAGTACAAAATCCAAAGTTTCAAGATAAAACACCAATAATATCTTTAGCAGTACCTAAGGAATTATCAATGGTTGTTAGATTTTTAAGTCTTGAAGATTATTATAGCGATAGTACTATTATATGCCGTTGTGAAGAAGTGACACTTGGTGAGGTTAGAGAATTAATTAGAAAAGGTTATAAGACCGTAGAAGAAATCAAAAGAATAAGTAGATGCGGGATGGGACCATGCCAAGGTAGAACATGCCAACAATTAATTATGGAAGAAATAGCGAAAGCTACCGGAGAGCGCATTGAAGACATCAAAGTGCATAATTACAGGCCTCCTATACTTCCGATAAAATTAGGTAGGATCAATGGGGGTGAAAAGAATGAATAAATCAGCAAGTGTTGTTATTATTGGAGGAGGAATATCAGGTTGTGCCATAGCTTATAACCTTGCCAAAAAAGGAGTTAAAGATGTTATCATCATAGAAAAAGAGTACCTGTCTAGTGGTGCTACAGGTCGATGCGGTGCAGGGATTCGTATGCAATGGGGAACCGAAATGAATTGCAGACTTGCAAAGTATAGCGTAGAGTTTTTTGAGACTGCTAACGAAGTATTAGAATATGCAGGTGATGTTGAGTTTAAACAAGGCGGATATCTAATCATTGCAGCAACTGAAAAAGAAGTTGCACAATTTCAAAAAAATATAAAACTACAAAATAGTCTCGGTATCCCATCCAGATATATTACACCTCAAGAAGCCAAAGAAATAGTCCCTCATATGGACGAAACTCAAATCCTTGGAGCAGCCTTTAATCCAAAAGATGGACATTTAAATCCTTTTCACACTACACAAGCTTATGCAGATGCTGCAGTAAGATTAGGTGTAGAAATAATGAAATATACTGAAGTAACAGGAATAAAGGTTGAGAATGGTAAAATAGCAGGTGTACAAACCGATAAGGGTTATATAAGCACTCCTGTTGTAGTTAATGCTGCCGGTGGACATGCACAAATCATTAGTGAAATGGTAGGTGTTAAGCTTCCTCTTTATTCCGAAAGACATCAAATACTGGTAACAGAGGCTGTTGAGCCAATGCAAGGACCTATGTTTATGTCCTTTTCACAAAACATTTATTGCCAGCAGACTCCGCACGGTAGCTTTATTATGGGACGAGGAGATCCGACTGAACCAAGAGATTTAAGGGTTACATCCAGTTGGGAGTTTCTCGAAGAAATGGCCAAGACATGTATTAGATTTTTGCCGCCGCTCAAGGATATAAGAATGGTAAGGCAGTGGGCAGGACTTTATAATATGTCCCCTGATGCTCAACCAATATATGGCCCGGTTAAAGACGTGGAAGGTTTCTTCTTAGCTTGCGGCTACAGCGGGCATGGATTTATGTTTGGGCCTGTTACAGGTGTTGTGGTATCAGAATCAATTTTAGGTGAAGAACATACTATACCTGTTGACGCTTTAAGTTATGACCGGTTCGAAAAAGGTGAATTAATCTTAGAACCTTCTGTAGTTTAAATCTGTGTGATACTGAAAGGAGGCACAATGTATGAAAATAGTTGCTACAAAACCCGAATTATGCATAGGCTGCAAAGCATGTGAAGAAGCTTGTGTGAAAGTACTTTTTAAAGATACCGATACAGAGAAATCTGCAATAGTGATTACTGAATTAGGCGATGATAAATTTGATATAAATGTGTGTAATCAATGCGGAGAATGTATTGAAATATGTCCAGCTCAAGCAATTTATAGAAACAAAAATGGAGTGGTGATGATTGACGGGGATAAATGTGTTCATTGCTACGCTTGTGCCGGTTTTTGCCCCACTTTATCTATGCGTTATCATAAAGAAATAACAGGTCCTTTTAAGTGCATAGCTTGTGGAGCATGCACGAGAGCTTGTCCTACCGGTGCAATATATATGGAAGAAGTTTAGGAAGAGGGAGGGTTGGATATTAATGGAATGTAAAAATTCAAAAGATATTAATCTTGAAGAACTAAAAAAGCAACGTGTAAGACTTCATGAGAGCAGTTTTGAACCAAAAGAAATCTATAGAGGTTATGCTGATAGATCTCTTTATATAAACTTGACTAATAATGAAGTAAAAGTTAAAGAAATTTCAAGTGACATGAAGGAGAAATTTACCGGCGGCAGAGGATATGGAATGAAATATCTTTGGGATGCGGTAAATCCTAACACAAGATGGGATAGCCCTGAAAATGAGATTATTATTGCTCAAGGCCCTATAGGTGGCATAACTCAATATCCCGGTTCCGGAAAATCCTATGTAGTAACAGTATCACCTTTGACTGGTTTACCGGTTGACAGTAATGTTGGTGGTTTCTTCGGACCTTTGTGCAAATTTTGCGGATTTGATGCTTTAGAAATTCAGGGTAAAGCTGAAAACGATGTGGTTATTTTTATTGACGGGGATAACAATAAAGTAATAATTGAGGAAGCACCCGGAGAATGTACTAATAGCCATATACTTGCTAAAACCTTAACAGCAATGTATGCGGATTCAGAAGAAGATAAAATGAATGTATCCGTTGTTTCTGCCGGTTTAGGTGCGGAACATACCCGATTTGGAATTCTTAACTTTTCTCACTACGACCTTCGAAGAAAAGAATGCAAATTGAAACAAGCAGGGAGAGGCGGTATAGGAACAGTATTTAGAAATAAAAAGATTAAAGCAATAGTTGTAAAAAGATCCGGAATTAAAGGTGATTTAAACAATCCCCATGATTTAGACACTATAATTAAATTAGGAATAAAATTGCATAGAGAAATATATGAAAACGATACTAAACAATGCTGGATGAGAGTACACGGAACTACTCAATTAGTAGATGCAATGAATGCCCATGACCTTTTACCTGTTAACAACTTCCAATTTGGAGAACATCCGGAAGCGCCAAAGATTGGGAAAAACAGTTTTGAAAAAATATTTGACAGAAGCAATGTTGATGGATGTTGGTATGGTTGTACATTGCAATGTGCTCATGGCATTACAGGATTAGAAATTAAAACCGGGCCTTATAAAGGCCAAAAAATATTCACAGACGGCTCAGAATATGAAACTTTAGCCGGATGCGGTTCTAACTGTGGTGTATTTGACCCATATCAAGTTTCTGAAACAAACTTCTATTGTGATACCTATGGCATTGATACAATTTCTTTCGGCACAACCGTTGGTTTTGTTATGGAATGCTATAATAGAGGTATAATAGATAAAGAAGTAACACAAGGTTTGGATTTGGATTTCGGTAATTGGGAAGCACAAATGGAACTTATGCATCAAATGGCTAGAGGAGAAGGATTCGGAATGATAGTAGGCCAAGGAATTCATCGTCTGAAAAAATTATTTGTAGATAAATATGGTGCAGACAAGGAATTCTTACATGACATAGGTATGGAAGTCAAAGGACTTGAATTTTCAGAATACATTTCAAAAGAATCACTTGCCCAACAAGCCGGATATGGAACTGCCAACAAAGGTCCGCAACATGATGAAAACTGGTTAATATTTATGGACATGGTAAGAAATCAAATACCCACATTTGAAGATAAGGCGGAAGCACTGTTCTACTATCCATTGTTTAGAACTTGGTTCAGTATAATGGGCTTATGCAAACTGCCATGGAATGATATTATGCCGTCAGATAATCATTTGACAGATGAACCGGCAAAGGTTCCGGAGCATGTAGAAAACTACATTGCTTTATATACAGCAGTAACAGGTAATGATTTTTCTGAAGAAGAGATGCTACGTCAATCGGAAAAAGTCTATAATTTACAAAAAGTATTTTGCTTAAAAATGGGCAAAGGCTTAAGAGAATATGATTATATACCTTATAGGGCAATGGGACCTGTGACAGTAGAAGAATACGAATCCAGAAGTGAACGCTATGACAAGCATCTAAAAGAACTTGTAAAAATAGATCCTGATGGAATGACAGTGGAAGAAAAAATAAAAGAATTAAGAAAATATAGAGAAGCTCAATATCAAACTTTATTGGATGTCGTATATAAAAGGCGCGGTTGGACAAAGAATGCAATACCAACCTTAGAAAGACTTAAAGATCTTGGTATTGATTATCCTGACGTTGTAGATGTTGTTAAACGATTCTTGTAATTAAGCTATAAGAAATATATTTAAGGAGGTAATATGGTAAAAGTAAATAATAAAGAAATGAAGTGGCAAGATAATATGACATTGGAAGATGTAATTCTATTTGCAGAATATCACGAATATTATCATCCAATACTTGTAGTTACCTTAAATGGAATTCTTATAAAAAGCGACGCATTTAAAACAACACCTATAAAAAGAGATGACGTAATAGACATCTTACAACCTTTGGCAGGCGGATAGAAAAAAAAGCCCCAATTTTAATAAAATTGGGGCTTTTTTTATTGTGTGCCAGGCATGGCACTAATCTAGCTAGTGGAAGTCTAGCCACGGGTATTTACCGCCAAGTGTAGTGAACCACAAGTTGGTGCCAGTAATGGCATAGATGAAGGAAGTGGCGTAGCAAAATTCTTGAGCCTACGAACAGAAACTTGATAAGGCGATTAGGTGGGTGAGGTTGCAAGACAAACTTAAGCCCAAAAGGTAAACGTAAACCGAAGTTGTAAATCAAGGGGTTGTGGAATGAAAGATTAGTGTCTTACCCTGGGAAGCCCTACCCACATATCATAAGATATGGTCGAAAAAGGTTTAGGGAGGGAATCAGACGAAGTCATAGTAGGCATAACGGCTGAAGGACTGAAGCGATTTATAGTACAAATCGCTAC
>Ga0172382_10012853_pt1 | contig 10855 bp, 11 predicted proteins | sample Leawel138RmetaG_FD_122245 | JGI IMG/M metagenome (GOLD analysis project Ga0172382, IMG submission 122245) | Leachate microbial communities from a municipal landfill in Southern Ontario, Canada - Leachate well 138R metaG | ecosystem: Engineered > Solid waste > Landfill > Unclassified | place...
ATCGGGGTTCAGACCCTGCTGCGGGTGGCCCGCACCGGCGATCCTGTGGTGATAGACGGCACGACGGGCCGGGTCATTCTCCACCCGTCGGATGACACGCTGTGCGAATACCGGCGCAAGCGGGCCGAATTCCTGCGGGCGCGGCGCGCGCTGGGACGGCTGCGCGACCTGCCGGCCGTGACCACCGACGGCGTCCGCCTGAGCATGTTGGCCAATATCGAGCTGCCGAGCGAGATCGACGCCGTCCTGGCCTCGGGCGCCGAAGGCATCGGCCTGCTGCGTAGCGAGTTTCTGTACATGAACCGGGTCGATTGGCCCGACGAGGAAGAGCAATACCAGATCTTCCGCGAGGTGGTCGGCCGCATGGCCGGGCGGCCCGTGACCATCCGCACCCTGGACGCCGGGGGCGACAAGCTGGAAACTCCGCTGGGTGCGTCGATGCCGGCCAACCCGGCGCTGGGTCTGCGCGCCGTGCGGTTCCTGCTGTCACGGCCCGATGTGCTGGAGGCCCAATTGGGCGCCATCCTGCGGACCGCCGCCCATGGGCCAGTGCGTATCCTGTTGCCCATGGTGACGACGGCCAACGAAGTGCTGGAAGTCCGCGCCGTCGCAAAGCGTGTTCTGGCCCGGCTGACCAAGGCAGGGGTCGCCGTCCCTGCCGCCATGCCGCCCATCGGCGTGATGATCGAAATCCCCGGCGCCGCGCTGGCGGCCGACTCGCTGGCCGGAGTGTCGGATTTTTTCGCCATCGGCACCAACGATCTGACGCAGTACACTCTGGCCATAGACCGCGCCGACGATGCCGTGGCCCATCTCTACAACCCGCTGCATCCGGCGGTGCTGCGCCTCATTCATTTCTCGGCCGCCGCCGCGTCACGGGCGCGCCTTCCGGTGTCTCTGTGCGGCGAAATGGCGGGCGACCCGCGCCTGACCGGGCTGCTGCTCGGGTTGGGCATCCACGAACTCTCGATGTCGGCGTCCAACATCCCGCGCGTCAAGCACCGTATCCGCCGCCTGTCCATGGCCAAGGCCGAAGACCACGCCAGACTGGTCATGAGCGAGTACGACGGCGCACGGATCAATGACCTGATCGCCGCATTTTGACTTAACTAACTGCGGGTCGGCGCCCGCTTAAGGAAGTGAAGCGGGGAATCACAGAGGACACAGAGAAAGGCACAGAGATCACAGAGGATACGGTGGCCACGGTGCCGCAGGCGATATTATACCCTATAGGGGTTTATTGCGATGCGCGCGGCATCTGCCCCGAAACCTCGGCGCCTTCTCTGTGACCTCTGTGCCCTCTGTGGTAAATACCTTCACTTCCTCGCCACCACTTCAAGAACTCAAATATCCTCTGGCACTTCCACCGCGCCGCGCACGATGAAGGCATAGGCGGTAAGCGACGCCGTGCCCATCAAGGCGATTGTCACGGCCATCGGGACCGTGGTGCCGTCATGCAGAAGTCCGACCAGACCGCCGGCCGTGGCGCCTAGGCCCATTTGCAGGAAGCCGAGCAGGGCGGACACGGTGCCGGCCTTGCTGGGGAATGGTCCGATGGCTCCGGCGGTGCCGTTGGGGATGATCAGGGCGCAGGCGAAGAAATAGACGGTCATGGGGGCGACGATGGCGGCAACCTCCTGAATGCCCGACAGGGCCAGGGAGGCGAGGATGCCGCCCGCCGCCGTTGCCAGCGCGGTGCCGATCAGCAGTACGCGTTCGATGCCCAGCTTCATGGTCAGCTTGGCCGACGAGAATGCGCCGCTCATGTAGCCGACCACCACGGCGGCGAACACGAACCCGAAGTTCGACGGCGCCACGCCCAGCACGTCGATCACCACGAACGAACTGCCCGAGATGAAGCTGAACAGGCCGCCGAAGGCAAACCCGACAGTCAGCGTATAGCCCATGAACACGCGCGACCCGAATAGCGACACGTAGTTGCGCAGCAAACGCGCGGGCTTGAGGGCCTGGGGATCACGGCGGGTGTTGGTCTCGCGTAGCATCCACCACGTGGCGGCCAGCACCGCCAGCCCGAACACCGCGAGCACCGCGAAATTGGACCGCCAACCCAAGGTGGCGTGCAGCCAGCCGCCCAGGATCGGTCCCACCGCCGGGGCCAGCGCCATGGCCGAGGCCATGTAGGACAGCATCCGCGCCCCCTCCTCGCGGGTATAGACGTCGCGCACCACGGCACGGGCCAGCACCGGCCCGGCGCAGGCTCCCACCGCCTGGATGAAGCGCGACGCGACCAGCGCTTCGATGGTCGGGGCAAACAGGCAGGCGATCGACGCCAGCATGTACAACGCCACCCCACCGATCAATACCGGCCGCCTCCCGAAGCGGTCCGACAGCGGGCCATAGACCAGCATCCCGCAGGCAAACCCGGCGATGAACACCGACAGCGTCAACTGCACCTGCGAGACGCTGGTATTGAACGCCCGCGTCATGTCGGGCAGCGACGGCAGGTACATGTCGGTGGAGATCGGTCCGAACGCGACCAAGACGGTCAGCAGAATGGCGACCGGCAGCGACCGGGGATCGGGCCTATGGGGCATGGGCGGGAGGTCCTCGATGGCGTTTTGGTTTCGTATGAAACTAGTTTACGCCGCATTCCGCAGATGTTCCACGACCATCCACCCACCGATGGCGACAAACCCGATCCCGGCGATCAGTTTGAGCGGCACGCCTTCGATGTAGCGGGCGGCCAAGGCGCCGATGAACACCGCCAGGGCCGACGATAGGACCAGCGCGGCCGATGAGGCGACGAAGATGCCGAACGGATGAACGTCCTTCTGGCTCGCAAACAGCATGGTGGCGAGCTGCGTCTTGTCGCCCAATTCGGCGAGGAAAACGGCCAGAAAAACGGGACCCAGGGCGTAAAGGGAAGGCATGGCGGGGAGTATCCTGCGGCGGTGAAAAACACGCCACTCCCTTACGCCACCATGGCCGCAACGGCCAGCGCAAATTGCGCAGGCCCGCGCCCCTGTCGGCTGGCGTCAACCAGCCGGGGGCAGGGCGCGGATTTGCTGTTCGATGTCGGGCCGTTGCGGGCTGTCGGCGGGCAGGGTGTCCAGCAGGCGGCCCCACAGGCGGCGGGCCTCGCCGGTCTGGCCGTCAAGGGCGGCGCCCAAGCCGGCGTAGTAGAGGGCCTCGGCGTTGTCCGGTTCGATGGCGAGGATGCCGCGCACTGTGGCAAAGAACGCCTCGGGCGGCTTTTCGGCACCGCTGCTTTCGGCGTGGGCGAGCAGCGCCCCGGCTTGCCCAAAGCGCGACTCCACGTCGTCGGCGCGCAGGGCGGCGGCGCGGCCATAGGCTTCGGCGGCGTCCTCGAACCGGCGCATCACGCCGTAGGACCGACCAAGGCGCATCCACCCGTCATAGTCTTCGGGATTGGCGGCCAGACGTTCGGCCAGGCCCTTGACCATGCCGTCCACCATGGCCTGTTCTTCCGGCGACAGGCCGGGCGCTTCGCCGTTCTCAGTCGAGGCCACGGCGGCATCATCGTTGCCGGTGGCGGCAAGGTCGAGGTCCTCGCCGCGCTGTTCGGCGTCAAACAGGTCCAAGGCGTGAACCGGCCGCACGCTGGCGGGCATGATCCCGGCCTGCTGCCCAAGGCCGCCCATGCGCTGTCGGAGCATGGGCATCCACGGCGCGTCGGGCGGCGAGGTGGCCGAGATTTCGCGCCAGATGGCCATGGCCTTGCGCGGCTCGTCCTGTTGCGAGCGGGCCAGCCCCAGGTAATAGCGGGCACGCGGCTCGCGGCGGTCCAGGCGCAGGGCGTTGCGGAACGCCGCCTCGGCCGGGGCGCCGACGGTGCCGTCGGTGGCGAACACATGCGCCTCGCCCAGCGACGACCACACCTCGGGCTCCACGTTACCCAGGCGGATAACCTTGTCATAGGCGCGCAGGGCATCCGGCCATTGCTGAAGCCGCGAATGCGCCTCGGCCAGAGACAGCCAGCCGTCCTGGTTTTTGGGGTCCTTGGCGGTGCTGGCTTCCAGCGTTACGACGCTGGCCCGCAGGCGCTGGATTTCGTCCTCGGGAAGTCCCAGGCGTTCCCCCTCGCGCGCCGCGATGGGGCGGTCGGGCAGGCCCGGCGCGCCGACCGTGCCGTACACGGCAATGGCGCCAACCGGCACCAGCACGCCCAGCATCACGGCCAGGGCGATGCGCAAGCCGCGCCCGGTATCCACCACGCCGCCCTTGCCGCCTTCGGCATCGACGGCCAGCATGCGGCGCTGGATCTCGACGCGCGCGGCCTCGGCCTGGGACTCGTTAAGCAGGCCACGTTCGACATCGCGGTCGATCTCGCCAAGCTGGTCCTTGTAGACCTGAAGGTCATAGTCGGCCCGCCGCACGCTGTGTTCTGGACGGCGCAGCAGGGGCAACACCACAAAGGCAGCGGCGATAAAGGCCAACAGGACGGAGAGGATGATTTGCACGGTCATGCGGTGTCTCCGGCCCCGTCGGTGTCCTTGAGAAGTTTGTCCAGCTTGCGGCGTTCCTCGGCCGACAGCGGCGGCGGCGCGGACTCGGCGGCCACGGTCGCGGCGATGGCGGACCCGCCACGCGCCTTGTAGAACCGCCAGCCGCCGAACACCGCAAGAACGGCGAACAGCAGCGGCCCGAACCACAGGATATAGGTCGATGCCTTGAACGGCGGCCGCAGCAGCACATAGTCGCCGTAGCGGTCCACCACGTACTTGATGACCTGATCGTCGGCATCGCCCTGCATCAGCCGATCGCGCACCACCAGCCGCAGGTCGCGGGCCAGTTCGGCGTTGGATTCGTCGATGCTTTCGTTTTGGCAGACGACGCAGCGCAGTTCCTTGGAAATCTCGCGCGCCCGCAGTTCCATCACCGGGTCGGCGAGCATTTCATCGGGCTGCACGGCGGCAACCGGCGATGCCGCCATCATCACGGCGATGATCGGAAGGAGGAACCGGGTCATGGGCTTTTCCGAAGCTGCGCGATCAAGGGCTTGAGCGTGTTTTCCCACACCTCGGTCGTGACCGGGCCGATGTGCTTGTAGCGGATGACCCCCTTGGGATCGACCACGAAGGTTTCCGGCGCGCCGGTCACGCCAAAGTCGATGGCGACGCGGCTATCGGCGTCATGGCCCACCCGGTCGTAGGGGTCGCCGTGGCGGCCCAGCCAGCGCATGGCGTCGCGCGGGTCTTTTTCGCGCCACGCGATGCCGTGGATGGGCACCTCGCCAGTCTTGGAAATGTTCACCAGGATGGGATGCTCGGCAATGCAGGCCACGCACCACGACCCGAAAATATTGACCAGGGTGACTTGGCCGGTCAAATCGGTGCTCGACAGCGGCTTGCCCCGGTCGGGCAACGCCTCCAGCGCAAAGCTCGGCACCGGGCGGTCGATCAGGACCGATGGAATGGTCTTGGGATCACGCCCCAGGCCCACCGTGAACATCACCGCCAACGCGGCCAGCACCACGATGGGCACGAGATAAATGAGCTTTTTCATGGTGCCATTCAGCCTTTCTTACGCCCGCGCCGGTTTGGCACCGGCGGGCACCCGGTCACGGCGGCGCACCGGAGCGCCGATGCGGTGGCGGCGGTCGGACAACGACACCAACCCGCCCAAGCACAGCATTGCCGAGCCATACCACAGGAACGGCACCAGCGGCTCGAAGTACAGGCGGGTGACGAAGGCCTGCCCATCGGGCGTCGGGTCGCCGATCACGGCATACAGGTCGTGAATGCCGGTGGTGTAGATGGCCGCCTCGGTGGTCGGCATGGGCGGGGACGTGTAGGTACGTTTTTCCGGGTGCATCAGCCCGAGGTCCTCGCCGTCCTTGGACAGCCGGAAGGTGCCACGCACGCCGGTATAGTTCTCGGCCCTGAATGTTTCGGCCGACAGCAGGGTGAAGTCCCAGCCGCTGACCGACACGGTTTCGCCGAACTTCTGGGTCTGCACCGTCTCGCCCTTCCAGGCGGACGAGGCCGTCACCCCGGCGACGATCAGCGCCACGCCCGCATGGGCGATGGTCATGCCCCACGCCGCGCGGGGCAGATTGCGCGCCCGGCGGCCGCTTTCGGCCAGGGAAGCGCGGAACAGCCGCACGCGGTCGGCGAACTCCATCAGCGTGCCGACGAACAGCCAGATGGCAATGCCGATGCCGAACGCGGCCAGCACATCGCTCAGAGCGCCGCCACGCATCAACCACACCGCGCCCATGCCCGCCACGCCCAGCGCGGCAGCCACCCACAGCCGGGCCAGCGCCCCGCGCAGATCGCCGCGCTTCCAGGCCAGCATCGGGCCGATGGCCATGGCGATGATCGCCGGAACCATCAGCGGCACGAACACCGCCTCGAAGAACGGCGGCCCCACCGACACCTTGCCGAGCCCCAGGGTATCGGCAATCAGCGGATACAAGGTGCCCAGCAGCACGGTGGCGGTGGCCGTGGACATCAGCAGGTTGTTGAGCAGCAGCCCGCCTTCACGCGACACCGGGGCGAACAGCCCGCCGCCCTTGAGCTGCGGCGCGCGGATGGCATACAGGGTCAGCGCCCCGCCCATCGAAACCACCAGCAGCAGCAGGATGAACACGCCGCGTGTCGGGTCGGCGGCAAAGGCATGGACCGAGGTGATGACCCCCGACCGCACCAGGAACGTGCCCAGAAGGCTCATGCCAAAGGTCAGGATGGCAAGCAGGATGGTCCAGCTTTTGAGGCTGTCGCGCTTTTCCACCACGATGGCCGAGTGCAACAGCGCGGTGCCGACCAGCCACGGCATGAAACTGGCGTTTTCCACCGGGTCCCAATACCACCAGCCGCCCCAGCCCAGCTCGTAATAGGCCCACCAGGAGCCCAGCGCGATGCCGGCGGTCAGGAACACCCAGGCGACCAGGGTCCACGGCCGCACCCAGCGCGCCCAGGCGGCATCCACCTTGCCCTCGATCAGCGCTGCGACGGCGAAGGAGAAGGCCATCGAGAACCCGACGTAGCCCAGGTACAGCATGGGCGGATGGAACGCGAGGCCGGGGTCCTGCAACAGCGGATTGAGGCCGCGCCCCTCGAACGGCGCCGGATCGATGCGCAGGAACGGGTTGGACGTGAACAGGATGAAGGCCAGGAAGCCCAGCGTGATCATCGCCTGCACCGACAGGGCGCGGGCGCGAAGCTGCGGCGGGATGTTGCTGCCCGACAGCGCCACGGCCAGCCCGAAGATGACCAGCGTGGTGATCCACAGGAGCAGCGAGCCTTCGTGGTTCCCCCACACGCCCGAGATCTTGTAGAGCATCGGCTTGTCGGTGTGGGAGTTCTCGAACACGTTGCTGACCGAGAAGTCCGACACGACGAAGGAATAGGTCAGCGCCAGGAATGAAAAGCCGACCAGCAGGGCCAGGGCGACCGCGCCCGGCCGGGCCAGGCTCATCATGGCCGCGTCGCCGCGATGGGCACCGACCAGCGGCACGATCGACTGCGCGACGGAAACGAAAAGCGCCAGGATCAGGGCGAAATGGCCCAGTTCGGCAATGCTGAATGCGGCCATCAGGTCGCCCGCCATGAACTAGCTCCCGGTCTGGGGTGCGGTGTCGGAAATGGGCATGGAGTTCGGCATCTGGCCGGACCGCTTCAGGGCGTCGGACACCTCGGGCGGCATGTAGTTTTCGTCATGCTTGGCCAGGACTTCAGTAGCCTGGAACACGCCTTCGGGGGACAGGCGGCCTTCGGTCACGACGCCTTGGCCCTCGCGGAACAGGTCGGGCAGGATGCCGCTGAACACCACCGGCGTCGTGTTCGCATAGTCGGTCACGACGAAGCGGATGGTCTGGCCGTCGCGCTCGACCGACCCATCCTCGACCATGCCGCCCAGACGGAGCCTCTGGTCGGGCTTCAACGGCTTGGTCTTCAGGTCGGAGGGGCTGTAAAAGAACACGATGTTGTCCTGGAACGCCGTCAGGACCAGCGCGGTGGCGCCGCCCAGCAGCAACATGCCCAGGCCCACCAGCGTCAGGCGGCGCTTTTTGCGGGTCATTCCGGCCATCAGCCTGTCTCCTCGTTGGCGGTCACGTCGGCGCGTTCGCCCACCGGAGCCGCAGCACCCCGGCGGGGGCGGCGGGGGCCGCGCGAGGCCAGCAGCGCCTCAAGGGTGCGTTCCCGGCTTTTCAGGCCGCGCCACGTGGCGATGAACAGGACGCCCAGGACGATGGCCGCGACCGCGTAGCTCGGCCATACGAAGCCAGCATATCCGCCCATGTCGAAATAGTTTGCCATGACGTTTGTCAATTCCCGGATGGAGCCAGCGGACTAGCCGTGGATCTCGCTCATGCGCAGGGCGCGGATTTTCGCGTCGGCGATTTCGGCCTTGATGCGCAGCAAAACTACGGTGACGTAAAAGGCCTTGAAGGCCAGCCCCATGATCAACAGGGGCCACAGCATGGACGGATCGACGGCCGGGCCGTCCATGCGCACCACGCTGGCCGGCTGGTGCAGGGTGTTCCACCAATCGACCGAAAACTTGATGACCGGCACGTTGACGAAGCCGACCAAGGCCAGCACCGCCGCCGCCTTGTTGCCGCGCTGCGGGTCATCGAAGGCGTTTTGCAGCGCCATGTACCCGAAGTACAGGAACAGCAGGATCAGCATGGAGGTCAGGCGGGCGTCCCACACCCACCACGTTCCCCACATCGGCTTGCCCCACAACGCCCCGGTGACGAGGCAAACAAACGTGAAGGCCGCTCCCACCGGGGCCGTCGCGCGACCCGCCAGATCGGCCAGCGGATGCTTCCAGATCAGCGACACGGCGGCGGCCACGGCCATGGCGGTGTAGGCGAACATCCCCATCCACGCCGCCGGGACGTGGATGTACATGATGCGCACGGTATGGCCCTGCTGGTAATCGACCGGCGACCATATCAGCGACAACGCCAGCCCCGCCGCCAGACTCAGCACCAGAATTCCGGTGCTCCACGGCAGTATGGCATTGGCGAGCTTCAGGAACCGATTGGGGTTCGCGAAACGATGCATGGGTTCTCCGGCCTCCCGCGCGGTCCGTTTGTCGAACCGCCATATTATATCAGGAGGAACTGTTGTAGCGATCCTCTCGGAACGATTCCAGTAAGTTCGGTCCGGGGTTCTTCCTGGCCGCCGATATGGGCGAAATTGTGGCCTTTATCAAGACAAGACGCGAACGGGGATCTATTCGACCGCTTGACGCAGGGCGGCGCCGGTGGCCCACGGACACAGCGCCAGCGACACCAGCAGCATGGCTCCCATTATCAACAATTGCGCGCGGTACTCCATGCCCATCACCGCCGCATCGATGGCCGATACCCCAAAGATCAGCACCGGCACATAAAGCGGCAGGACCAGCAGCGACAGCAGCACCCCGCCGCGCCGGGCACCCAGCACCAGCGCCGCCCCCACCGCGCCGATCAGCGACAGGGTGGGCGTGCCGACGAGCATGGCGGCGATCAGCACGCCGAACCCTTCGTTGTTCATGTTCAGCAGCACGGCCAGGACCGGCGCGGCCAGAATGAGCGGCAGCCCGGTGGTCAGCCAATGCGCGGCCACCTTGCCCAGCACCACCACCGACAGCGGCATCGGGGCCATGGTCAGCAGGTCGAGCGAGCCGTCCTCGTAATCGGTCTGGAACAACCGGTCGAGCGACAGCATGGAGGCCAGCAACGCCGTTACCCACAGCACCCCGGCGGCAACGCGCTCCAGGATGCCGGATTCGGGGCCGACGCCGAACGGAAACAGCACCACGGTCAGCACGAAGAACGCCACAACCATCATGCTGTCCGACCCCTGGCGCAGGGCCAGACGCAGGTCGCGGCGGATTACGGCGAGCAGGGCGTTCATGCCTGGGCGGCCTCCCACTCGGCATCCAGGGCGTCCCAGGCACCTGACGTGTCGGCTGCGAAGTCATCCATGTGAAACGTCCGCGCGCCCGGCAGGTCGATGTCGGAATGGGTCGACAGGGCCACCATGCCCCCGGCGGCGCGATGCTCGGCCACGCAGGCCTCCAGCACCTTGATCGAGGCCTTGTCAAGCGCCGTGGTCGGCTCGTCGAGCAGCCACAGCGGGGCGGGTGCGGCAACCAGACGGGCCAGATTGACCCGGCGCTTTTGGCCCGCCGACAGCATCTTGCCCGGCACGTCGGCCAGCCGGTCCATCGCAAAGCATTCCAGCCCGCGCTGCACGGCCGCGGCCACGTCGCGGGTGTCGGGCGCCCAGGTGCGGACCCAAAAGGAAATATTCTCGGCCACCGACAGCACCGGCTTCACGGCGTCCAGATGGCCGATGTAGCGGCTGCGCGCGCCGTGGTCTTCGCGCTCGTCGCGCACCGGCGCACCGTCCCACGTCAGCGCCCCGGCAGCGGGACGGATGAGCCCGGCCAGCAGACGCAGGAAACTCGACTTGCCCGACCCGTTGGGACCGAGCAACAACAACGCTTCGCCGGGGGCCAGGGTGAAATCCAGCCCGGTAAACACCACCCGCTCGCCCCGGATGCAGGTCAGCCCGCGCCCCTCGAACAGGGGCGACGCGGCAGGCTCGGGGCGGACGGAGGGTTCAGGCGCGGTCATGGCCGGACGATACCAGATGGACCGCACCCGGCAATGGGAAATGGCGGCTGCCAAGTGCTAAAGCGGTTTGTTTTTAACCTGACCAACCGTGCGGCTGGAACGGTGAAGGGGTTGAACACAGAGAACGCAGAGGTCACAGAGAACACCGAGGTTTCGGTGCAGGTGCCGCGCGCAGCCCCTCTGTGCCAACGTGCTTGAGACACTCTGAGGGGTGTCGTTTAGTGAGCAGAGCACAGGGGGAAGTGAGCGATGTCAGGCGCGACGCCTACGATTGTAGTTGATGGGGCGATGCCTTCA
>Ga0172382_10012854_pt1 | contig 10855 bp, 12 predicted proteins | sample Leawel138RmetaG_FD_122245 | JGI IMG/M metagenome (GOLD analysis project Ga0172382, IMG submission 122245) | Leachate microbial communities from a municipal landfill in Southern Ontario, Canada - Leachate well 138R metaG | ecosystem: Engineered > Solid waste > Landfill > Unclassified | place...
AGGCCGAGACCAGCACCACATCGCCGACGGTCATGGTGCCGCCGACCACGCCGGCAGCCGAGCGCCACAGCAGGGCCGTGATTCCCGCCGTGATGATCATGCCCTGCCCCATGTTCAACAGGTTCAGCGACACCTGGTTGCGCACCGCCGAATCGACCCAGCGCGCCATATCCTGATCGTAGCGCTGATGCTCGTAGCCTTCGTTGCCGAAATACTTGACGGTCTCGTAGTTCAGCAGCGCATCGACCGCCCGGCCGTTGGCCTGGCTGTCCAGGGTGTTCATGGTGCGACGGTAGGCCATGCGTCGCTCCGTGACCTTCAGCGTGAACAGGACGTAGGCCGCGATGGTGCCCAGCGTCAGCGCGGCGAAGATCCAGTCGTAGCGCCACAGCAGCACGCCCGTGACCATGGCGATCTCCAGCAGCGTGGGTGCGATGTTGAAGACCGTGAAATTGAGCAGGAAGCCGATACCCTTGGTGCCGCGTTCGATGTCTCGCGTCAAGCCGCCGGTGCGCCGGCCCATGTGGAAACGCAAGGACAGCGACAGCAGATGGCGGAAGACCTGGCTGGCGACCCGCTGGATGGCACCCTGGGTCACGCGGGCGAACAGGGCGTCACGCAGTTCGCCGAATACCGAGGTGGCCAGGCGCGACAGCCCGTAGCCAAGCAGGGCCGCCAGCGGCACGGCCATCAGCGTCGGCGCCACGCCCAGCGCATCGACAATATCCTTCAGCCAGACCGGCGTGGCGACGTTGGCGACCTTGGCCGCGACCAGACAGGCGAAGGCCAGTGCGACCCGGCCGCGAAAAGCCCAGACGTACGGCCACAGGGTCTTCAGGGTCAGCCAGTCGTCGCGCCGCTCGGGCGCGGGACCGGTATGGGAAAAGCGCATGGAAATATCCGGAAATCAGGCGAATGGCGGATGGCGGGGTGCGCGAGGGCGGGACCGCATACAATAATGTCATCCCTGGGGAACGCGCCGCCCGACCCACGCGTTCCGAGACCCGGTGAACGGGAAAGATTGTATGACTGTTTCGGTTTTCGATTTCGAGGCGGAGCTGGGTGCCTGCGCGGCCGGCGATCGCGCCGCCTTCCTGGCGCTGTATCGCCAGGAATCCCCCGCCATGCGCGCCCTGGCGCTGGCCATGCTGGACGACCCAGACGCGGCCGACACCGTGCTGCACGAAACCTTCGTCCTGATCTGGCGCAATGCGGCCGGCTACAGCCCAGCCATCGGCACGGCGCGCGCCTGGATCTACAGCATCCTGCGTTACCGTGCCTCCGCTCACGCGCGGCAGATGCGCGCCGAAGGCCGCCACCCGGCGGAGAACACCCCCCTGCCCCGTCTGGACCTGCCGCCCGACGCGCCTGCGGGCACGGTGGCCGGCGCCCTGGCTTCCCTGCCCGGCCCGCAACTCGATGCCCTGCTGCAGGCCTATCTGCACGGCGGCGATCCGGCCCGCATCGCGGCCCGCCTGGATCGCTCCGAGCCCGACATCGAGGCTTCCCTGGACGCCGCCCTGACACACATCGACGCGGCGGTGCGCGCATGAAGCCCCTGCGCTCCTACTCCGACGACGAGATCGCCCGTTACGTGCTGGGCTTGGACATGCCCGACCGCGTGGCGGACATCCAGTCGCGCCTGGCCCATGACAATGCGGCTGCGGCCCGCGCCTTGAAATGGGAGGCCTATTTCCTGGGGATCGTCGACGCGCTGCCCGCGCAGCCCGTGCCCGATGCCGTTCTGGAGCGCATCCGCCAGAGCCTGGGCATGGAAATGGACGAGCCGCCCGTCATGGGCGAATCCGCGACGGACAGCGCCGCGCAGCGCCCGACGGCCGTTGACGGGTCCCGTCATCGGCGCGCGCAGCGTGGCGTCCGGCTGCGGCGCGGCCGCGTGGCCGCTGCGCTGGGCATCGCCGTCGTACTCTGTCTGGTGGCCCTGGCGCTATGGGCCGGCCTGCGCCCGACGCCTGTCGGCACGGTCGTTCAGCAGCCCGTCCACCTGGAAAACCGGTAAGCAGTCCCGTCGTCGCCCCATGAAAACCCCAGCCGCGTGGCTGGGGTTTTCATGGCCATCCGGCATATGGACGGAATCAGAGATCCAGCAGCCCCGCCGCCTGATGGTCCCGGCGGTTGCCGTCCAGCGCCTGGGCCAAACGGTCCCGCGCGGCCAGGAGGTCGGCGCGCAGGGCCTGGAGTTCGGCGCCGCTCAGGCGCACGGCGGCGTCCTGATCATGCGGCGCATCGCCGCTGTCGCCCAGGCGGTTGCGCGCCCCGGCGATGGTGAAGCCCTGTTCGTAGAGCAGGTCGCGAATGCGGCGCACGAGCAGGACTTCATGGTGCTGGTAGTAGCGGCGGTTGCCGCGCCGCTTGACCGGCTTGAGCTGGACGAATTCCTGTTCCCAATAACGCAGGATGTGCGGCTTGACCCCGCACAGTTCGGAGACCTCGCCGATGGTGAAATAACGCTTGGCGGGGATCGGCGGCAGCGCGGCCGCTGGCGTGGCGGACGTCATGCGGCGTCTCCATCGGAACCCACGCCGTCCTTGAGCTTCTGGCTGGCATGGAAGGTGACCACCCGGCGCGCGGCGATCGGGATCACCTCGCCGGTCTTGGGATTGCGGCCGGGCCGAGGCGGCTTGTTGCGCACCTGGAAACTGCCGAAACCCGACAGCTTGACCTCGGTGCCCTGGACCAGGGCGTCGCGAACCTCGGAGAAAAACGTGTCCACGATGTCCTTGGCTTCGCGCTTGTTCAGGCCCACACGTTCGAACAGCAGTTCGGCGAGGTGGGCTTTGGTGAGCGTCCGATCCGTATTCACCAACGATTTCTCCTATGAGCGCAGGCGCGCGCCATGTGTCTCGGTCAGGGCGTCGAGCAGGCTTTGCACGCAATGTTCGACCTGGCGGTCCTCCAGCGTCGCGTCGCGGCCCTGGAGCCAGAGGCGCAGCGCCAGGCTGCGTTGCTGTGAAGTCGCGGCTTCGCGCCAGATATCGAACAGTTTAATGTCTTTGACCACGGAGAGGGTATCGTCGGCCGCGATCCGCTGACGCAGTGTATCAAGCAGCGACTGCCACGGCACATCCGCATCGACCCAGATCGCCAGATCCCGCACCGCCACGGGCTGCCGGGACTGTTCCCGGGGATGGGGGAAGATACGTTCCGACACGGCTTCGGCATCAAGTTCGAAGACGACGGGCGCATGCGGCAGGCCCAAGGCCTGCGCCCAGCGCGGATGAACCTCGCCCAGCCAGCCGATCGCGTCGCCGTCCAGCAGCAGCCGTGCACTGCGTCCGGGATGCAGTGCGGGGTGGCTGGCGGCCTCGCAGCGCAGGCCGGCCGCGCGCGCGCCCAGCAATGCTTCCAGGTCGCGCTTGACGTCGAAGAAATCCACCGCACGGACCGGCTCGCCCCATTGCTCGTCCAGAACCGGCCCCCAGGCCGCGGCGGCCAGGTGGGTGGGCTGTGCCACACCCGCGACGGCCAGACCGCCGTCCGCCACCGCGGGGTCGCGGGCGAACACGCGGCCCAGCTCGAAGACCCGCACGCGCGTCTGGCGGTGCTTGACGTTGTGGGCGATGTTGGCCAGCAGGCCGCCGATCAGGCCGGAACGCATCACCGCCAGTTGGCTGGCGATGGGGTTGAGCAAACGGATGGGGTCGGCGTTGCCGCAGTAGTCCCGTTCCCAGGATTCCTCGACGAAGGAAAAATTGATGACTTCCTGGTAATCGCGTGCGGCCAGGGCGGCGCGCAGCGCATGCGGACCGTACAGGGTCTCGGGAGCCGCCCGCATGACCGCCGGCGCCACCGGCGGCCGGTCGGGGATGCGGTCAAAGCCGTGGATGCGGGCGACCTCTTCGATCAGGTCTTCCTCGATCATCAGATCGAAGCGCGCGGCGGGCGGCGTGACGATGAAATCGTCACCCTGCCGCTCGAATGCGAAGCCCAGGCGCGCGAACACGTCGCCGACGGCCCCGGCATCCAGAGGGATCCCCAGCACGCGGGCACAGCGCGCCAGTCGCATGCGCACGGGTTCGCGCGCGGGCAGGTTCACGATCCGGTCATCCAGCGGGCCGGCCCGGCCGCCGCAGATGTCCAGGATCAGGGACGTCATGAGGTCCAGGTGCTCGGGAATGGTGGCGAAATCCACCCCGCGCTCGAAGCGGTGGCCCGCCTCGGAGTTGAGCTTGTAGCGGCGCGGGCGGCCCATGATGGCCTCCGGCCACCAGAAGGCCGCTTCCAGATAGACATCGGTCGTATCCAGGCTCACGGCGGAGGCCTGGCCGCCCATGATGCCGGCCAGACTTTCCAGGGATCCGCCGGCCTCGATGACGCCCACGTCGGGTGCCAGTTCGACCGTCTGGTCGTTGAGCAGTGCCAGCCGTTCACCGTCGCGCGCCCAGCGCACGGTCAGACCGCTCTCGATCCGCTTGAGATCGAAAACGTGGGTGGGACGCCCCAGTTCCAGCATGACGTAGTTGGAGATGTCCACCAGCGCCGACACCGGTCGTTGGCCGGCGCGTTCCAGGCGGGACTTGATCCACTCGGGCGTGGCGGCGCGGGCGTTCACGCCGCGCACGATGCGCCCGGCGAAACGGCCGCACAGGTCCGGGGCCTGCACGGTCACGGGCAGGCGGTCCTCGAGGGTCACGGGGACCTGGGGAACATCCGGCGCGCGCAGCGCGCAGCCCGTCAAGGCCGCGACCTCGCGCGCCACGCCCAGGATGGACAGGCAGTCGGCCCGGTTGGGGGTCAGCTTCAGGGTATAGATCGTGTCGTCCAGGTCCAGGGCCTGGCGCAGGTCCTGTCCCGGCGTCAGATCGGCGGGCAATTCGAGCAGTCCGGCATGGTCCTGGGACAGCCCCAGTTCGCGGGCCGAACACAGCATGCCGCGCGATTCGACGCCACGCATCTTGACGGGGCCGATGCGCATGCCGCCCGGCAGTTCCGCGCCCACGCGGGCCAGGGGCACCATCAGACCGGCCGCCGCGTTGGGCGCGCCGCAGACGATCTGCAGCGGCTCGCCCGAGCCATCGTCGACCCGGCAGACGCGCAATTTGTCGGCGTCGGGATGCGGTTCGGCCGAGTCGATGCGCGCCACCACGACGCCGGAGAACGGCGGCGCGTAAGGTTCGGCGTCCTCGACCTCGAGGCCGGCCATGGTCAGCCGATGGGCCAGCTCCTGGCCGTCGATATCAGGATCAGCCCAGGCGCGCAGCCATGATTCGGGAAATTGCATGATTCGGATTCCGTGTCGCTGAGGCCTGGGGCCTAGTCGTTGAACTGGCGCAGGAAGCGCAGATCGCCCTCGAAGAACTGGCGCAGGTCGTCCACGCCGTAGCGCAGCATGGTCAGGCGTTCCAGTCCGGAGCCGAAGGCGAAACCGATGTAGCGTTCCGGGTCCAGCCCGAAATTGCGCACGACCTGTGGGTGCACCTGGCCCGAGCCGGAGATTTCCAGCCAGCGGCCCTGGTTGGGGCCGGAGGTGAACATCATGTCGATCTCGGCCGAAGGCTCGGTGAACGGAAAGAACGAAGGCCGGAAGCGCAGGGTCAGATCGTCGGTCTCGAAGAAGGCCCGCAGGAAGTTCGTATAGACGCCCTTGAGATCCGCGAAAGAGATGTCCTCGGCGATCCAGAGGCCCTCGACCTGATGGAACATGGGGGAATGCGTGGCGTCGCTGTCGACGCGATAGGTGCGCCCCGGCGCGATGACCTTGATGGGCGGCTTGTTCATGCGGGCATAACGCACCTGCATGGGACTGGTGTGGGTGCGCAGCACCAGCGGCAGCCCGCCCGCATCATTCATGTCCACGTAGAACGTGTCCTGCATGGAGCGCGCCGGATGGTTTTCCGGATTGTTCAGGGCGGTGAAATTGGTCCAGTCGTTTTCGATCTCGGGGCCGTCGGCCACATCGAAACCGATGGAGCGGAAGATCTGCTCGACACGCTGCCAGGTGCGGATCACCGGATGGATGCCGCCGACGCCGCGCCCCCGGCCCGGCAGGGTGACATCGATGGTCTCGGCCGCCAGACGCCGGTCCAGTTCGGCCTGCGCCAGTTCGCCGCGCCGCGTATTCAATAGCGCCTCGACCTGCTGCTTGGCCTGGTTGATCTGCGCGCCGCGCGTGCGCTTTTCCTCGCCCTGCAGCGCCGCGAGGCCCTTGAGCAGCGCGGTCAGCGATCCTTGCTTGCCCAGGAAGACGGCTTTTTCATTTTCCAGCGTGGCGGCGTCCCCGGCCTGGGCGAAACGGTCTCGGGCCTGGGCAATCAGTTCGTCGAGCGATGAGTCCATGGTGCATTCCAAAACGCAAACGGAGCCCGATGGAGCTCCGTTTGCGATGATACAGAATCGAAAACGAAACTGTGTCGGTCAGGCGGCCAGCGCGGATTTCGCCTGAGCCACGACGGCGGCGAAACCCGCCTTGTCGTGCACGGCCATGTCGGCGAGGACCTTGCGGTCGAGTTCGATCGAGGCCTTCTTCAGACCGGCGATGAAGACGCTGTAGGTCACGCCCAGTTCGCGGCAGCCCGCGTTGATGCGGGTGATCCACAGGGCGCGGAAAGTGCGCTTCTTGTTGCGGCGGTCGCGGTAGGCGTATTGGCCGGCGCGCATGACCGCCTGTTTGGCGATCCGGAAGACGTTGCCGCGGCGGCCGCGGTAGCCCTTGGCGGCCTTGATGACTTTTTTATGGCGTGCACGAGCGGTGACGCCGCGTTTGACGCGAGGCATGTGTAATCTCCGATCAGGCGAAAGGCAGCATCGCCTTCACGGAGGCGACGTTGGTTTCATGGACAGCGGCCGAACCGCGCAGCTGACGTTTGTTTTTCGTGGTTTTCTTGGTCAGGATGTGACGCTTGAAAGCCTGGCCGCGCTTGATGGAACCACTGCCGCGCACCTTGAAGCGCTTGGAAGCGCCTTTTTTGCTCTTCATCTTGGGCATGACGATACTCTGTTGGCTTGGCAAATCCAGGTGACCCGGGGTCCGGGCGCTTGTCAGACCTGGCATTCGCATGTGTTTCGGACCCGGCGTGCGCAACCTGCATGCGCGAATCCTGCTTCCCCCACTGGTTACCCATTGGGAAAAGCCATTGATTATAAGGCACTTTCTTTGGACTTGTCCACTTGCGGCCGGGACCCGCGCCGCGCGGCCCTTCGACCGATTGCCGCCTCGTCAGAGGCGCTTTCGCCTTGGGACGGTCGGGCGGCGGAAAGGCCGCTATTCGCCATCTTGCTCCAAAGCCTGGACGCGGGCTTCCAGGGACTCGACACGCTCCAGCGCACGGGCCAGCAGATCGGCCTGGATGTCGAATTCCTCCCGGGTGACCAGGTCCATGCGGGAGAAGGCCTGCGTCATGAAGGCCTTCATGTTGCGCTCGATGTCGGCGGCCGGGGTCTTGGCCAGGAATTCTGACATGTTCTTCTGGAAATCATCGAACAATTGATTGGGGGCGATCATCGCGGCCTCCTGGGATTTGCGAATAAAAATACATTTTACCCGGCACGCCAACCCGTTCCCGCGCGTCCCCCGCGACGCATCATGCGGCGACATCCGAGCGGTACTGGATGGCCTGGGCCATGTGACCGGCTTCGACCCGGTCACGCTCCTGCAGATCGGCCAGGGTCCTCGCCACGCGCTGGGTGCGACGCGCGGCACGCGCCGACCAGCCCCAGGTCGACGCGGCGCGCATCAGCAGCGCCCTGCCCTCGGCGCCCGGATCGCCGTGGCGGTCCAGTGCCGCGCCATCCAGCGCGGCGTTAAGACAGCCCTGTCGGGCATGCTGCCGGCGCCGGGCCGCCCACACCCGTTCCCGGACCTGCGCCGAATGCTCTCCAGGCGGCGCGTCCATCCACGCAGGCTCCACGCCCAGGCCGACATGCAGATCGATCCGGTCCAGCAAAGGCCCCGAGATCCGCGCCCGATAGCGTGCGATGACTTCACGCGTACAGTGGCATTCCCGCCGGGGATGCGGGTGCCCATGCCAGCCGCACGGACAGGGATTCATGGCGGCCACGAGCTGGAAACGGGCAGGGAAAGTACAGCCGCCAGCGGCCCGGGCGATCGTGACGCAGCCGGTCTCCAGCGGCTCGCGCAGGGCCTCCAGGGCTTGACGTCCGAATTCCGGCAGTTCGTCCAGGAACAGCACCCCGTGATGGGCCAGACTGATTTCTCCTGGCCGCGGCCTGGCGCCTCCGCCCACCAGCGCCGGCATGGACGCGCCATGATGCGGTGCGCGAAACGGCGGCACCCGGGACACGGTGGGATCCGACCGGGCCAGCCCGTGCACGGCGGCGACCTCCAGGGCCTGCTCGGCGCTCAGGGGCGGCAACAGGCCGGGCAGGCGCCGCGCCAGCATGCTCTTGCCCACGCCGGGGCAGCCACTCATCAACAGGCCATGTCCTCCGGCCGCCGCCAATTCCAGGGCACGGCGCGCCGCCGCCTGCCCCCGGACGTCCGACAGGCAGGGCACGGACACTTCGTCGGCCGGCTCGTCGCGCGCCGGCGCGGCGGCGGGCAGTTCGAGCCGAGCGGAGAAATGCGCCACGACTTCGTCCAGGCCCGACGCCGCCAGCACCCGCAGGCCCGGCACACGCGCGGCCACTGCGGCCGAGGCCGGCGCCATGATCAGGACGGCCTCGGGATCGTCGCGTGCGACCGAGAGCGCGATCGCCAGCGCCGCGTCCGCCGGCACGATACTGCCGGTGAGCGACAGTTCGCCCGCCAGGACATAATGCCGCACATCGGGCGCCTGTCCCCGGACATCGGCAACCTGCCCCGAAGCAAGCAGGACGCCCAGCGCAATCGGCAGATCGAAGCGGCCGGAATCCTTGGGCAAGTCGGCGGGCGCCAGGTTGGCGGTGATGCGCCCCGCCGGGAATTCGAAGCCGCTGCTGAGCAGCGCCGAGCGTACCCGCTCACGGCTTTCGCGCACGCCCGCGCCCGGCAGGCCGACAATTGAAAAAGTGGGCAGGCCGCCGCCCACATGGACTTCGACCTGCACCGGGCGGACCTGCAGCCCGAACAGCGCCCGGCTGGATAGAACGGCAAGCGACATCGGCTCCTCCCGCATGCTCCCCGCCACTATAGGGTCGAAGAACGCATCATGGGAGGCGGGCGGGACGAATCCGTCCCGCCCCGTCGCGCCTACTTCGCGCCGCTGTTCGAGTCGCCGACGGCGCCCTGGATGGCGGCATCGGCCTTGGCCGCGCCTTCCTTCACGGATTCGCGGGCGCTGTTGGCGGCCTCACCCGCCTCATGGGCCAGCTCGCCCGCCTTGTCGGACACGGCCTGGCCGACTTCGGCGGCCTTTTCCTTGGCCGCCGCGGCGGATTCCTTGATCTTGTCCTGCATGGACTGCTGGTCGGCCGGGGCGCTCTGCTGTTCCTGCGGAGCGGGCGTGACGGGAGGCACGGGAGCCGGGGTCGGCGCCGTCGAAGGCGCGGGAGCCGCCGGTGGCGGCGCCGAAGCGTCATCGCTCTTGGAGCAAGCGGCCAACAGACTCAGCGATGCCACCATGGCGGCCAGCGTCAGCGTTTTACGCGTCGTGTTCATGATCTTCCCTATACAAAATTCCGCAGGATGACGTGCGGATCATTTTCGAGGACCAGTCTGTTACAACCGGCTTGGTTACAATTCTAGCCACCCAGAATCGCGGGTAAACCCTGACATGTAATGACTGATGTCCGGACGGCCGGGCGCGCAAGACGCCCCCCAACCGCCCCGCTCCCGGGGAAACAGGCCCGGGCCGCCGCACGGCGGTCCGCCTTGCGGTCAACAACTGGACACAAAACCGTGGCAATCCGGGAACCCGGCCCTGAAGCCCTCGTTCCGGCTTTCAACTCCGCCACAGGCACGATCCATGCACGCAGCGACGTGCCGGACATCCCCGCGCACCGGTCCGGGGCGGTCGCGCACCCGTTCGGTGCAAGGATCGACGCAGCCGCCTCCCCGCCCCCTCGCAGCCTCCCTTCACAGCCCCTGCCGGCGCGCCGAGGAAAAGTTGGCACGCCTTTTGCTTGAATTCCGATGCAAGCACACTGCAAAGGAGCATTCATGAAACTCGTCACCGCGCTCATCAAACCTTTCAAGCTGGAGGAGGTCCATGCCGCGCTGGAAGCCGCCGGCATTCAGGGCATGACCGTCACGGAGGCCAAGGGATTCGGCCGGCAGAAGGGGCACACCGAACTCTACCGGGGAGCGGAATACCAGGTCGACTTCCTGCCCAAGCTGCAAATCCAGGTCGCCGTCCCGGACGACCAGGTCGAAATGACGGTGGAATGCCTGTGTCAGGCGGCCCGTACCGGCAAGATCGGCGACGGCAAGATTTTCGTCTCCCCTCTCGAACATGTCGTGCGCATCCGCACCGGCGAAACCGGCGAAGCCGCCCTCTGACCTCAACGAAAAAGGAGTTCTTCTCATGGACAAGAGCGATCTGGTCTGGACCATGACCTCGACCCTGCTGGTCTGGCTGATGTGCGTGCCGGGTCTGGCACTGTTCTATGGCGGCCTGGCGCGCAAGCGACATGCACTGTCCGTCATGACCCAGACGCTGGGCGTCTGCGCCCTGATTACGGTGCTGTGGTTCGCCTACGGCTATTCCCTGGTGTTCACCGAGGGATTCGGCGGCCTGGGCGGATGGACGCGCCTGGGACTGGCCGGCCTGTACCGGGCGGGAGACGCCGCGCCCCTGCCGCTGCTCGGCACGATTCCCGAGTTGCTGTTCGCCCTGTTCCAGGCGACCTTCGCGGCCATCACCTGCGGGCTGATCACCGGCAGCATGGCCGAACGTACGCGATTCGGCGCGGCGCTGGCATTCGCCGGACTCTGGTTCACGATGGGCTACATGCCGAT
>Ga0172382_10012855_pt1 | contig 10855 bp, 8 predicted proteins | sample Leawel138RmetaG_FD_122245 | JGI IMG/M metagenome (GOLD analysis project Ga0172382, IMG submission 122245) | Leachate microbial communities from a municipal landfill in Southern Ontario, Canada - Leachate well 138R metaG | ecosystem: Engineered > Solid waste > Landfill > Unclassified | place...
TATGTGAATCAAAAAACTCGGTCCGCGTCATGGGGTCGATCATGGGGTGGGGGCGGCCGCGGGTGAACTGGTCTTCGCCCAGATCCAGGCAGATGTGGCCGGCTTTGCCCTCCAGATGCTCCATGGAGCGGTCGGGCGTCAGGGGAATATTGGAATAGACCGCGTGGTGGGCGCCCAGGTACTGGATGGCCTCATCGGCCAGGGTGCCGCCCGTGTAAAAGGCCCTCAAGTATTTCTGGCCCGGCCCCAGGGTTTTGACCGCTTCCTCCACCAGTTGGCCGATGGCTTGTTCGGACGTGTCAAAGCCGTCAAAATCCACGGGGGTCTCCTTGCGGGCCAGGGCGACCGCTTTTCTGGCGGCGTCTTCCAGGCTGACGCAGGAATAGGCGCCGGCCTCCCTGGCTCCCTGGGCCTGGCCGCCGATGAAATCGATGACGACCGGCTTTTTGGAGGTGGCCGCCAGGTCATAAATTTTCTTTTCGACCGAGGGGGCGGGCGGCTTGGACACCAGGACCAGGACCTCTGTTTCCGGATCCTCCATCAGGGCCTGGATCCCCTGGATCATCATGAGGCCGCCGATCTCCTCTTTCAGGTCGCGGCCGCCAGTCCCGATCACCTGGGACAGGCCCTCGCCCAGCTGGTGGATCCGGACCGTGATCTCCTGGGTCCCAGTCCCCGACGCCCCGACCAGGCCGATCCTGCCGCGCCGGACCGCATTGGCAAAGCAAAGCGGCACACCGTTGATGATGGCAGTCCCGCAGTCGGGTCCCATCATGAGCAGGCCCTTGTCAACGGCCAGCTTTTTCAGGCGCAGCTCGTCCTCCACGGCCACATTGTCGGAAAAGAGCATGACATGGAGCCCTTCATTCAAGGCGTTTTCCGCTTCCCTGGCCGCGTACTGGCCGGGAATCGAGATCTGCACCAGATTGGCGCCCGGCAGGTGGTTGAGGGCGGAGCGAAGCGTCGGCGGCTGGTAGTCACCCGCATGCGCTTCCTTTTTGCGGTTCAACTGCTCCTCAAAAGAGGCGACCAGGTCCTCCATGGTCACCCTGGCCTCATCGAATTTGGCCGCGATGAAAAGATCGTTGGGCGTCACCTGCTCGAGTTCGGGCACAAACATATCCAGCATTTTTACCAGATCCAGATTCAAGTCGGTGCCCATGCCGACAAGAACCTCCTCCACCCCCTCCAGTTTTTTCATCTCACGCGAGATCAGCATGAGGGTGACGGAATCGTAATAGGCATTTTCCCTGACAATGGTTTTTACCATGAATTCACTCCTTTATCCTGTCATTGTGGTCAGCAGGCTTGCCGCCTGTCCCTGACCTGATTGATTTGATTCGCCGGGTAATTGACCTGGCGGGGCATCTGCAGCTGGGCGCAATAGAGTCCCAGCAAAAAGTCGGCGCCCGACGACGCGCCAAAAGAAAGAAGGCGGCGGACGAGCGGAACAAGTTTGGCAAGGTCGCCCTGGACAAGGGCCTCCAGCAGCTCCAGGTGGAGGGTGCCGGCATGGCCTGCCGCCGCATGGTTCAGCATATGGCGGCTGACCAGGCTTGTCCTGTCACGGGCAAGGGCCTTGATTTGTTCAAAAAAAGAGGCGGTCTCCGGGTGGCAGGGACCGAAAGAGGCGTCGTAGTAGAGGCTGAGCAGGACACCGCTGAGGAAATCGTCACAGGAGGGCGTCAGGCCGGGGCCGAAACCGACCAGGCGGCGGGCCAGCTCCCCCGCCCGCTTGAAGTCACCCGCGCCCAGGGCCTCCAAAAAAGCAGTCAGGTCATGGAAGATAAAAGAAGAGTAGTGATTGAGCGGTCCGCTGCTGACCGGGCCGTCCTTTCCGGGTATAAGAGCCGCCAGGGAGGCGATCCCCCCCCTGTCCCTTTCTGTCAGGACTTTTTTGATCAGGGAGAGCCCTCCGGCCAGCGTCTGTTCATTAGGCTTGAGGGGCGCCGGCAGTGAAGTCGGTCTTATTTTGGCCTGACGGGTAGAGATGACGGCTCCGGACAGGTGAAAAACGCCTTCCCTGTAGTGGAGGCGCTGGCCTTCCTGCAGAGCCAGCCCGGGGCTGACCAGCATGCCCATGGGCATGAGATCGCGGCCGGCGGAAGCCAGGGTCACCAGGGTCCCCTTGGCCGAAAGCAGGTTGGCCGCGCTTTTGAAAACGGAGTGAACGACCAGGTCAAAATCCCCCTGCCGGTCCAGCAGGTCCCGCAAGCCGGATGAAATCACGGCGGCCTGATAGAGCCCTGGTTCTGTCATTGGATCAGCTCCTTGATTTTCAGGGCCAGCTGGAAATTGAAAGCCGTTTCCGGGTCGCGCAGGTCAATCCCGTAAACATCCCGGATCCGGTTGATCCGGTAGATCACCGTATTGTAGTGGGTAAAAAGCTGTTCCGAAACCCGCTTCAGGTTGCCGCCCGAGGCGAAGTAGGCCCGGATGGTCTCGATCAGGTCGCCCCGCTGTGAGCTGTCATGCTCTTCGAGGGAACTCAAAATCTCGTCGGCATAGGCAAGGGCGTCGTCGCGAAGGAGGGGATGTCCCAGAATCCGAAGCAGGCCCAGATCATCGTAGTAGAGAACGGAAAGTTCCTGGCCGCCCCGGCTCTGGAGGATCCGGACCGTCTGCTCCGCCTGCTGCAGGCTGGACGGCAGGGCGCGGTAGGAAGCCACGCAGGAACCGACACCGATGGAGGTGTGGCCGGCGATCTCTTTTTCACCGACGCAGCTGAGCAGGATCCCGACAAACTGGTCAGCCAGTTCCTGGCGGCCCTCGATGGGACATTCTTTTTCGAATTGGAGCAGGAAGATGGCCCGGTCACTTTTGCGGGTGGACAGGAAATAACCCTTGTACTCGCGCTTGATCCGGTTGGTCAGGTTGAGCAGGGTTGTATTCAGGCTCTCGGCCAGCAGACCCTGATCGGCTGCCGCCTGGAAGCGGTTTCCGTGATTGACCGCCAGGAGGATGATCTGGCTGGGCAGATCGGGATGGAAGAGATAGAATCCGGCGCTGCCGATGGCCTTGGACTGCTCATGGGGATCCTCACTCAAAAGCTGTTCCAGGAAGGTAGTCTGGTGGACATTCTCGCGCTCCACCAAAGTCGTCCGGTTGAGAATATCCAGGGCGATCAGGGTGGAGGTCGATTCAATGACAAAAAGATCCTGGGGCCGCAGGGTCCCGTCCGTATCCCAGATAAAGATGCTGCCGTAATGGGTATTGTCGAAGTAAATGGGAATGGTATAGCGTTTGAGGCTGCCGTCACTGATAACTTCCAGACTCCGGTCCTTTTCGGGCTTGTGCTCACGCCTCAGGAAATCGGCGGCTGTCAGAGCCCGGTAATCCTCCTCAATCCGGCGCTCCTTGACCGGGTCGGGGCAGTAAAAATGGACATCGCGGAAAATGTCATCGCTGATGGCGACCGGGGCCCCGGTTGCCAGGTAAATCTGTTCGGCGATGGCCTGCATGCCCTCGTGGCGCAGCATGATCTCCCGCACCGTATGGTTGAAGTCGTTGATGCGGGAAAGAAGGCGGGTCTGCTCGCCGATGATATGGTTGAAGATCTCCTTGATCAGCTCCCCGTAAGGGACATCCTGCGGGACCTTGATGATGGGAAAATTGATCTCATTGGCGATACGGAGGACACTCTCGGGCACCTCGCTGATGTAGCGCTGGGTCTTGATGCCCAGGCCGCACACGCGCTTGGCCTTGAGTTCGGGGATCAGGCGCTCCAGGGCCATGACGTCATCGCTGAAGGTAAAGGCGGTGGTCAGAAGAAATTCGCCGGGCCTCACCCAGTCGATGATATCGGGGACCTCCATGACATTGACAGAGACGATGCTGTTGCTGAGCCCCTTGTGGCCGGCCAGGACTTCCGCCCCCTGCAGCAAATCGACCTGTAGAATATCCCGAAGCTGTATCGTGAGCTGTTTTTGGTCCATGATCTGCCTGTCCCTTTCATCTAACATTTTACACAAGATCGAAGGCTCTTGATTTAGTTTCTCATAACAGAAACAATCTGGGTATTCGGATTAATACTGTCGTCTTTTGATAAGTCTGCCTGTCCCCTGCCCTGACGCAATTGAACAGTAAGTACAAAAGCGGCCCTTTTCTTTATACCGCTTGCCCCCTGCCTTTCGGGGAGAAGGGAGGATTTGGCTGGTCTGCCCTTAATCATTGTATAGTATTGCTAATTCCAGCCCGGCACTCCGCCAGATTTTGTGTGCAGACACAACGTGTTTCCCTGCCTATCATGGTAAAATTAAGTTATTCTGCACAATGGTTTCTGCCATGCCGCAGGGATAAAGGTTTTAATGCGGAAAAAAAATCGCTCAATAAAAGGAGGTTATCCGTGCTAAGTCAATTTGATTATGTCAAACCACTTGTACTGGACCAAGCCCTGGATGCGCTGTCACGTGACGAAGACACCTACATCCTGGCGGGCGGGACCGATCTTCTGATCAGTCTGCGCCACAATCTGATTGATGCCAGGCATATCGTCGACATCAAAGCCATCCCCGAACTGGACGTCTTCCACTTCGAAGAGGGCAAGGGATTGGAGATCGGCGCCAATGTCGTCGTCAACCAGCTCATCGATTCGGACCTGGTCAAGACCCGCTACAAGGCGCTCCACGACGCGGCGTCGGTTCTGGCGTCCTATCAGCTTCGAAACCGCGCGACCCTGGTTGGCAATCTTTGCAACGCGTCGCCCGGTGCCGACCTGCCGCCGTCGCTTCTGGTCTATGACGCGTCCGTCAAGATCGCGAGTTCGGCCGGAGAGCGCACTGTGGCCCTGAAGGATTTCTTCACCGGAGTCAAAAAGACCCAGCTGGCCAAAAACGAACTGGTCGTCTCAGTCTTCCTGCCCGACCCGGGCCCCAATGACAAGAGCGCCTACCTGCGCCAGACACGCTTGAAGGGCCACGACCTTTCCACCGTCGGCGTCGCCTGCCGTATCGACGGCAGCGGGAAAGCCGCGGTCGGCATCAATGCCGTCGCCATCACGCCGCTTCGTCTCTCGGCCCTGGAAGACCAGCTCAACGCCGAGGGACTGAACGAGGAATCAATCCGCTGGGCCGCGGAAGAGATCAAGCAGCACATCAAACCCATTTCCGACGTGCGCTCATCCAAGGAGTACCGGCTGCATATGGCAGGCGTGCTCTTCACGCGCTGCATGAAACAAATGATGGATAAGGAGGCATAGAGCATGACCACACATGACGATAAAGATATTTGCGCCATGGAATCAGCCCATGTCGAGTCACAGAAAAGACGCGTGATCCTAAGCTTGCGCGTCAACGGGGAAGCTGTGGTGGAGGAGATCGATCCCACCATGCTGCTCCTTCACTTCCTGCGCGACAAACTGAAGCTGTTTGGGGCCAAGGAGGCCTGCGGTGAGGGCGAATGTGGTGCCTGTACCGTTATCCTCAACGGCCAGGCTGTCAATTCCTGCCTGGTTCTGGCAGTTGAAGCCCAGGGCGGCGAGGTCCTGACCGTTGAAGGCCTGGCCAGGGACGGTGAGCTCAGCATCCTCCAGCAGGAATTTGTCCTCGAGGACGCCCTTCAATGCGGCTTCTGCACACCCGGCATGCTGATGTCGGCCCGTGCCCTGCTCGACCGCCTGCCCGACCCCTCCGATGAGGAGATCATGGAGGGCATGGGGGGCAACCTCTGCCGCTGCACCGGCTACCAGCAGATTTTCAACGCAGTCAAACGCGCTGCAAAACGCGAGAGAGAGGAGTTGAAAGGTTCATGACTCATTCTGAATTAGAAAATTGCACCTATCAGGCACACGGCGACTACCAGTCTTCCTACAAGCATGTGGGTCAGCCCTATGTCCGCAAGGATGCTGTTGAGAAAGTGACAGGCCAGGCGCGCTACGCCTTTGACCTGGAAAGACCCGGCATGCTCCATGCCAAGACCCTGCACTCCCCTCACGCCAGGGCGCGGATCGTCTCCATCGACACCAGCAGGGCCAAGGCCCTGGTCGGCGTCAAGGCGGTGATCACGGGTGAGGACACCGATATTCTGGTCGGCCTGTACATGCAGGACAAACTGGCCATGGCCAAGGGCGAGACCCGCTATCAGGGCGAGGTGGTGGCCGCGGTCGCCGCGACCACGGAAGCCATCGCCGAAAAAGCCGTCTCCCTGATCGAGGTCGAGTACGAAGTGCTCGAGCCCGTCCGCAATCTGGACGACGCCCTGGAGGCCAAAATCCTGGTCCATGAGAACATCGCCGAGATCAAACACGTCGAAGGCGTCTTCTTCCCCCAGCCGGAATCGAACATCGCCAGCCTCAACAAGAGCCTGAAAGGCGACCCGAAAAAGGCCCTTGAGGGAGCCGATCTGGTCGTCGAAAACGAGTTCACCCTGCCGGCGGTCGCCCACGTCCCGCTTGAGACCCACGTTTCAATCGTCGAGGCCGACCCCTTCTCCAACCGCATCCGGATCTGGTCCTCGGCCCAGTCGCCCTTTGCCCTGCGCCAGCTCATGGCTTTCAGCTTCGGCGTCAAGGAATCCGACATTGAGGTTCATATCCCCTTTGTCGGCGGTGCCTTTGGCGGCAAGGCCGGCATCCACCTGGAGCCCCTGGTCACCCTGCTTTCGCGGGCCAGCGGCGGCGCCCCCGTCAAACTTTGCATGACGCGTGAACAGGAGTTCAACTACCTGCCTACACGCGCCGGCATGCGGGGCAGGATCAAAACCGGTGTCAGCAAGGACGGCAAAATGGTCGCCTCCGACATCGTCTACGACTGGGACAGCGGCGCTTACGCCGACTACGGGGTCAATGTGGGCAAGACGGCCGTCTACGGCGGACTCGGACCCTATGATGTCGACAATGTATCCATCGTGTCCAACACCATTTACACCAACAAGGTCTTTTCCACCGCCTACCGCGGCTTCGGCCACCTGGAAACCCTGTGGACGGTCGAACGCCAGATGGACATCCTGTCACAGAAACTGGGCATCGATCCTTACGAGTTCCGCATGAAAAACATCCTGCGCCCCGGCGCGACCACGGTCACCGGCGAGCGCATGACCCGCAGCACCGGCTGCCCGGCTGACTGCCTGTCGGCTGTGGTCAAGGAAATCGGCTGGACGGGCCGCAAGAGCGAAGAGGACCGCGCCCGCGAATGGAAGACCGGCAAGGTCCGCGGCAAGGGCTTCGCCATGATCCAGAAGGCGCCCGCCATGCCGCCCAACACGGCGACTTCCGTCATCATGCAGATGGCAGGCGACGGCCATGTCAAGATCATGATCGGGGCCATCGACTACGGCCAGGGGGCCCTGACCTCCATCGCCCAGATCGCCGCCCAGGAACTGGATCTGCCCATCGAGATGATCGAGGTCATCAAGGAAACCAACACCGAGACCAATCCCTACGACTGGAATACGGTGGCCTCCAAGTACACCTTCATGGGCGGCAATGCCACCATCCAGGCCAGCCGCAGGTTGCTGGACCAGATGAAGGACATCGCGGGCCAGGCCTTGCGCTGCGCCCCCGAATTCCTGACACACGGTGACGGCTACATCTACAACAAGCACCGGCCCGAGCGGCGGGTTGCCTACAAGGATATGGCCCTGGGCTACGCCTACCCCGACGGCAACGGCATCGGCGGTCCCCTGATCGCCCATGGCATCTGCATGGCGGACGGGCTGACCAACCTGGATCCCGAGACAGGCAAGGGACATCCGGCTCTGGCCTGGACCTTCGGCGCCCACGCCGTGGACATCGAAGTCGATGTGGAATCGGGAGCCATTACCGTCCTGAAAGTGGCCTCAGCCTTTGACCTGGGTCAGGTCATCAACGAGCGCATGGTCTACGGCCAGGTCGTCGGTGGCGTCATGCAGGGGATCGGTTCGGCCATTTTGGAGGGCTACAAGTTCAACGATGACAATGTACTCCTGAACCCCTCCTTCACCGACAACAAGATCCCGACCATGAAGGACATGCCGCTTGAGGTGGTTCCCATCTACATCGAGAACCCGCAACTCAACGGGCCCTACGGTGCCCGGGGTGTGGCGGAACACACCATGATCTCCATCCCGTCGGCCATCGGCAACGCCCTCTACGACGCTTTGGGCATCAACTTCTATCACCTGCCGCTGACACCTGAAAATGTCGCACTCGGCATTGCCAGCGGCAAAAAAGACATCAAGTAAAAGCGCCGGCCAAGCCGGACCGAAGCCGTCAGGATCCGCCCCTTCCCCGGGGCGGATCTTTTTATGCTTCCAGATGGGGGCGGATTCTTTTCGCCATGGTGAAGGCCAGGCCCGCTTTAAGAAAATCGCCGGGCAGGAAGATCAGCATGCCCGTTTTGATCAGCAGCCAGGCGTCAATCCGGTTCGTTTCGCCGAGATAGAAAAGAACCGCGCCCATGTAGGGAAGGCCGACGGCGTAAAGGATCAGGGAGGCTGCCGCCAGGTGCATAGGGGACGGCCCCCGCCGGCCTGTCAGCCAGGCGAGCAGGCAGGCCGCGGGGATGAAGGCCAGGACGAAACCAAAGGAGTGTGAAAGAAGGATGCCGGCGCCGCCCAGAAGGAACTTCAGGGCCAGGTGGAGGGACATGGCGTAAAAAGCCCCTGACGGGGGCAGCAAAAGCCCTGTCAGAAGGACAGCCAGGCTTTGAAGGGTCAGGGGCAGGGGGCCTGCCGGGAGGCGGATCAGGCCTGAGACCAGGGTGGCAAGGGCCATGAGGGCGATCCGCGTGATGGCACGGCTTGTCATAAGAGGATGGAGACCTCGCCCGTTTGAAGGGACCGGATTTCATTTCCGTCCCGGTAAAGCAGGGCCCCCTCATCCGAGATGGCGTGGGGAACAATGGTTTGGCCTGTATCCAGCCTGACCTTGCGGCCCAGAATGAAGCAGCGCTCCCGGTAACGATCCAGGTAGCCCCGGTCCGGCAGCCGCTCAATCAAGCTGCCCAGGTCATTGACGATCAGGGCGATAAGGCGGTTCCTGTCGATCCTGGTGCCCTGCTTGGCCAAGGCCCCCGCAGTCCGGCGGATTGGATCGGGATAGCCGCCCTCCGGCTCCACGAGGTTGATGCCGATGCCTGCGACCAGGGAGATCGTTACCCCTGACTCCAGGCTGGTAACCGCTTCCGTCAGGATGCCGCAGATCTTCCTTTCTTCCAGGTAAAGATCGTTGACCCACTTGATCCCCACAGCCACGCCGAATTCACGCTCCAGGACCAGGGCGGCCGCGACAGCCGCCATGGTGGTCACCAGAACAGGCGGCTCCTCCCTCCCCCATTCCATGGCAAGTGAGAAGTACAGGCCGGCGCCCGGGGGTGAATAGAAATCCCGGCCCCTCCTGCCCCGCCCCGCTGTCTGCGCGTCGGCGGCGATGAGCAGCTGCCTTTGCGTGCCGGCCCTCTGCCGGGCCAGGGTGTTGGTCGAGGTTAGCTGTTGGTGGACCTGGACGGTCATCCCGCTCCACTGACCGGAAAGCCGGCTCTCAATACCTGAAGCGGAGAGCCTGTCCGTTTCGCCGGCCAGGGTGTAGCCCCGGTTTGAAACGCCCTCGATCACGTAGCCCTCCTGGCGCAGCAATTGGATAGCCTTCCAGACGGCTGCCCGGGTCAGGCCCAGCCGGGACGCCATCCTGGCGCCCGAAACCGGACCTCGTTTTTCTCTCAGGATTTTCAGTACACCGGCCGCTGTACGCATGCCTGATCCTTCCTCCGCTTCCCGGTCATTATGGAAAGTTAATCCCGGATTGTCAACTGTATTTATTTACAGTTGACAATCCCGAGGTCTCTTTATAGTATCCTTAGAAAACCAGGGACAAGGGGGCCGGCCATGACTTTTCACCAGCTCAATCTCTTTCGGCATGTAGTCGAGTTCGGCAGCATCACCCGCGCCAGCAATCACCTGGGCATCCCTCAACCGGCAGTGACCCGGGCCGTGCGCGCCCTGGAAAAGGAATGGGGGCTCCAGCTCCTGAACCGCACGGGCAAAGGAGTCCTGGTCAACGAAAATGGCCGCCTGGTTTACGACTATGCCCGCCAGGTCCTACGGCTTACGGCCAACCTGGAATCGGCCCTGCAAAAGAGGAAACAACAGGAGGAAACCACCATCTCCATCGTAGTGGAAGCCGCTTCCCGCCTCTTCCCTTCCATCTGTACCTCTTTTGCCCAGGAGCACCAGGACGCCAAATTTCGCGTACTCCACCAGGACGCGCCCCAGGACAGGGATCCCCAGGACTACCCCCTGCGCCTTTATTCCTCCCGCGAGCGGCCGGACCGGGCAGGCTCCCTGGTCCTGGCAGAGGAGGAAATCAAGCTGGCCGTCCAGCCGGACGGCCCCTTTGGCCAGCTGGATCAGATCGCCCTGGCCCAGGTGAGCGGCATGGGTTTCGTCAGCCTTTTCAAGACCCGGGGCCTGCGTCAGATCACCGACTACTACTGCAAACTGGCCGGCTTCGAACCCAATGTCATCTTTGAAACTGACAATACATCGACTGTCATGCGCTACGTCAGCTCCGGCCACGGCGTCGCCTTCATCCCGGCCCTGACCTGGCCCGCGGAAACAGAGGGTGATGTCAAGGTCAAGCTTCTCTCCATCACGGATCCCCCCTGCCGGCGCTTCATCAATCTGGCCACCGACGGCGGACGGGGCCTCAACCGCTATGAAAAGCGTTTCCGGGATTTTCTGATCGGCTACTTCCGTCAGGAAACCGGCAGGGGCGGGCAGGATTCGGGCGGCTGACGGACAGCCGCCAGCTGCTCAAAGCCGTAGGCGATCTCGATAAGGATCGGTTCGCTGTAGGGCCGGCCGCTGATCTCCAGACCGACCGGGACGCCCAGGGGCGCGCGGGGGTCGGGTGCCATGCCAGCGGGCACGGCGATGGAGGGAA
>Ga0172382_10012856_pt1 | contig 10854 bp, 11 predicted proteins | sample Leawel138RmetaG_FD_122245 | JGI IMG/M metagenome (GOLD analysis project Ga0172382, IMG submission 122245) | Leachate microbial communities from a municipal landfill in Southern Ontario, Canada - Leachate well 138R metaG | ecosystem: Engineered > Solid waste > Landfill > Unclassified | place...
CGACAAGCCGAAGAAGCCTTGCAAAAAGCTGGTTTATCGGTTTCTCGGTCAACTGTTCCTGGCGACAAGCGACCACCACTCAATCCTTCAGGAATTAGACTGGGAACAGCCGCTATAACCACCCGAGGTTTTGCGGAATTAGAAATAAAACAAGTGGCTAATTGGCTAGATCAAGTTTTATCTAATATTGATAAACCTGAAATTTTAACTGACATAAAAAATCAAGTAATTAAATTAGGTCGACAATTACCACCCCCGAATTAATCTCAACTATAATTATGGCTCAGCACCTAATTAATGGTCGGCAGATAGCCGAAAGCATTAAAGACCCAATCGCTCAAACAATTCACCAACTAGGCGGACCGCGACCAAACCTAGCCATTATTTTAATCGGCCAACGATCTGATTCACAAATCTATGTCCGCTTAAAACAAGAAGAGGCTAAAAAAGTCGGTATTGATACTCATCTTTATCATTGCCCAGAAGATATTAGTCAAATTGAATTATTGACAATGATTGATTTTTTAAATCATGACCCATTAATTGACGGTATTCTTCTACAATTACCTCTACCCCAACAACTTGATGCCGATGCAGCAGTCAATGCTATTGCCGCTGATAAAGATGTTGATGGTTTTACAACAGCAAATCTAAAAAAATTATCGATTGGTGATCAAACAGCTATTATCCCACCAGTTTTTGGAGTAATTCTTAGAATTATTGCCGAGCAACAACTTGATTTACAAAATAAATCAGCCGTCATTTTTGGCAATTCCGATATCTTTAGTCAACATTTAGCCAAATTACTAACTGATCAAGGAGCCAAGGTAATTATTTTCCATCAATTTAATCAGGCCGCTCAACAAGCAACTGAACAAGCTCAATTAATAATCGCCGCCCTCGGACAACCCCAAATTATTAAATTATCACAATTACCAAGTGATTATTTAATTATTGATATTGGTATTACTAAAAAATCTGGCAAAGTCTATGGTGATGTTGACTTAAAATCAATAAATCAACAAATAAACGGCTGGGCAACACCAGTCCCCGGCGGAGTTGGGCCATTAACTATCGCTATGGCTCTAAATAACACTCTGATCCTCTACCAGCAACACCATGAATAATTTTGATAGTTTATCAACTCTAATTAAATTGCATTTTGGTTTCAACCAACTTCGACCCGGCCAAGAGTTAGCAATTAATTATGCCTTAAATGGCCAAGATTGTCTGGTTATTATGCCAACCGGTGGTGGCAAATCTCTTTGCTACCAATTACCTTCATTATTATTATCAGGTACTACTTTAGTTATCTCACCATTAATCGCCCTAATGAAAGATCAGGTTGACCGACTTAATGCTGTTGGAATCCCTGCTACTTTTATTAATAGTTCAATTTCCCTAGTCGAAACTGATAATCGTCTCCAACAAGCAGTTAATGGAGAATTTCGTTTAATCTATATAGCCCCTGAGCGTTTTTATAATTCATCGTTTAATAAAATAATAAAACGATTGTCAATTGATTTAATTGCGATTGATGAAGCCCACTGCATTAGCCAATGGGGTCACGATTTCCGCCCAAGCTATTTACAACTTAAAAAATTTATAACTGATTTGGGTCGACCACCAATTATGGCATTAACCGCAACTGCCACCCCAGAGGTTCGCCAAGACATTATCAAACAATTAGATATGCGTCAGTCGCAAGAAATAATTACTGGTTTTGCTCGACCTAATCTCAACTTTAAGGTTCTTAGTACTGTTGATAGCCATAAAAAAAATATTGTTCTAGAGTCTATCCAACAGATACCCCAGGCCAATGGTATTGTCTATGTTAGCACCCGCCAACGAGCTGATGAATTGGTTGCCTTTTTAAAAAATTATCAAATATCAGCAGTTGAATATCATGCTGGACTAAGTCCCGATGAACGACAAAAACTCCAAACCGCTTTTATGACCGGACAGGCTAAAGTAATTGTCGCCACTAATGCTTTTGGGATGGGTATTGATAAGGCTGATTTACGCTTTGTTATTCATCATGACATGCCCGGAACCATTGAGGCATACTATCAAGAAGCTGGCCGAGCTGGCCGAGATGGACAACCTAGCCTTTGCTTATTGTTACACAGCCCGCGCGATCGTTATCTACAAGAATTTTTTATTGACGGAGATAATCCATCGGTTGATTTAATTTTAGATATTTATGAATTCTTAACTGATCAAGCTGATAATCATATCCTAATTACCTATGGCGCTATCAAAAATTCGCTTGGACTAGATGCTCCGGATTTAGCTATTGGCACAGCCTTAAAAGTCTTAGAAAAAGAAGGTTACTTGACTAAAACCTATGAAAAAATCGGTCAAGCTTCTCTACAACTAGCCTCACCTGACATCAAACTAACTGATGGACAAAATGCCCTAGGCGCTAAAGCTAAAAAGTCTTTAGAAATTTGGGAGAAATTATATGATAAACATGCACGCCAATTACGAACTGGCTATAAAATTAATTTAGAAACACTAGCCAATGATTTATCATGCAAAAAAGACTCATTGACTAGATTATTAAAAAAGTTAAACGACCAAGCTATAATTATTTATGAGCCTCCATTCAAGGGTACTGAAATAACTCTATTAAAAAGATGCACTCGTCATGAAGTAAATCTAGATCACTCGGCCCTTCGAGAAAAATTATTATTTGCCAAAAGCAAATTAGATAAAATGGAGAATTATATCTATCACCAAGGTTGTCGCCAACAATATATTTTAAATTATTTTGGTGAAAATTCACCAGAACCTTGTGGAAATTGCGATTGGTGTCAAACCGGAATTATTAATCATCGACCAACTGCAACCATTAATCAAACAACCAAACAAGCCAAAACTAAAAATAAATTACAATTACAAACCAAATTAACTCAATTAGTGACTTTAGAATTATACCAATCTGGCTTAGATACCACCGCCATTGCTCAAACTAGACAATTACAAACTGATACAATTGTCGAACACTTTTGCTATTTGTTGGAGCACCATTTAATTGATGATATTAACCGATTAATCGATGATAGCACGATTTCAGTGGTGGCTGATTTAATCAAACAATCTCCCAAATTATTAACTGGCCGATTAACCATCATCAAGGAACAATTACCCAATTATATTGACTGGGCCGATTTAAAATTAGCCCTAGCTTTTTTAAAAAATCAACGATTAAAATAATGAATCAACAACAGGCCAATCGGCTTCGAACAATCGTCCAAGAAAATTATCAGCAAATCGCCCAACAATTTGCTAATACTCGCCAACAACCATTTTGGCCTAAATTAAGACAACTTCTTCAACAATTGCCCCTAAGTGGACATCTTTTAGATGTCGGCTGTGGCAACGGCCGATTACTCGATGAATTAATTGATCGGCCAATCACTAATTATACTGGCCTAGATTCTTCATCGGAATTATTAAATATTGCTAGCCAAAAATACGCAAATCAGTCCATTAATAAATCAATTAATTGGCAATTAGGCGATATACTTAAAACATCAATTAATAATCAATTCGATATAGTTTGTTGTATTGCCACATTGCACCATATTCCTAGTAAATTATATCGACAACAAGCCGCCAAGCAATTGGCGAACTGGCTAAAACCGGGTGGATATCTAATTATTAGTGTTTGGGATTTATGGCGTCAACCAAAATATTGGCCACAATTATTATCGAGTTCATGGGCCAGTTTACTTGGCAGCAGAGACTTGGGTGATCTTTTGTTTTATTGGCATAATCATTCTCAACCAGGTTATCGTCGTTATTATCACGCTTTTACTAAACAAGAATTAAAACGCCTAATATCATCAACTGGTCTAAAAATTATTAAATATGATAACGATAATCTCAATCATTATTTAGTCGCTCAAAAACTAATTGATAATTGATTATCCACCAACCAACCAGATTGTCCCTTAACCGTTGAACCATCAATTTGAAGTGGTAATTGCTCAGAATGGGCCCGTTTAACAGTATTTATAAATTGCAAATCAATATTAACCGAGGTCCGTTGACGACCCGGTTGTTTTTGTAATAATAAATTATATTGGCTAGCCGCAATTTGTTGAACAACTTTATCAGATAACTTATAAGTTAATTTGATTGTTTGACTTTTTTTAGGCTCAACCACTAAAAACCCGGCAAAAACAGTTTTATTAAATTCTTGACTAATAACCACATCCTCTTTAAAGCCACTATGACTAATTAATTGACTACCTAATGGTGTATAAATTCTAGTATAACTGCGATAGCGAGTAGTTCGCCAATCAAAACCACCATTGTGGCGATAATTTAAAGTTAACTCAGCTAGCCAATCATCACCCGATTTATATACGCGATAATTAGTTTGCTTATCAACCACTGCATCAGTTTTATAGGCAGCCAGATTAGCATCAATTACCCAGAGATAATCACCATCAAATTCTCGAGCATGACCCGACCAGTTTTGTCTAATTAACCATTGTTCAATAACTGAATCATAACTAAATAATAAAATATTTTTTCTTTCTAAATTTTTGGTAATTATCTTAGCAACCTCTGGCCAACGACTAGTCGGCAAATTTAATAGTCGCTGCTCTAATTCAGCAATAACATCATTAATAACCGCCTTACGATTCCAAGAGCTAACTCCATATTGCTCATAAGACATTTCTACTCGATATTGTAATAAATCAACAAAATTTTGCTGATTATAAGTCTGATCTTCGATTGTAATCGGACCAACCAAACCCAATAAGTCTTCAATTAAGGTTGGAGTAATGGCAATAACTCCATCAATTTTTTCATTCTGATCGGTTTTATTAATCACCTTGGTTTGTTCTTGATAAAAATAACCGATTTGCTGAGCGGCCGTAGGGAAATCTGGCGACCAATTAGCATCTCGTAAAAACCATTGTTTTACTCCTAAATATTGATTAAGCTCCAGTGGTGGACTTGGTTTAAAATAATCCTGTGCTGGCATATCCAAATGATAACTATCATAAGTAGCTAACTCAACAATACGACCATCTTGTAGCCCTAATAATCCATAATTACCAATAAAACCACCAGTTGGTCGTAGTTCATCATTATTTTGCAAAATTAATAAAAACCGACCATCACTTAATTGGTTAGCTAAATAAGGAGCTAATTGTAACCAGGGTAAATGTTCAGCCAATAATTCCTTGCCAGTCTCCAAAGCTTGTCGTAGCTCAGCCACTGGAGCATTTAATTGACTCAATCCACTGGCAAATTCAATCTTAGCTAAACTAGTTTCCATTGCATGAAGATTGGCTAATGTTCTTATTAATAATGGTTGAGCTCCTTTTAATTGACTTAAAAGATTTGGCGTATTGCTGGCTGTTAAATGCTCTAAAGAAACTTCGTTCAAGCTATCCGGCCAATTATTTTGCCATTGTTGAATTTGGCCAAAAAAATCTAGAGCCGTTATACAGGCCACCTCAGTTACCCGAAAAAGATGATAAGCACTTTCAGTTTGTTGTTGATACCAGCCCAGCCTTGACCAAACCAAATGATTAACTAGGCGCTGACTATGCTGACGAGCTATTGAAAATGATTGACGAGCCTGATCAATCTCTAAATGAGCTAATGGCCAATCACCAGCCCGGGAGGCTTGCCAACCTGACTGCAAATAATTTCGACCAGCTAGTCCCGATTGATAAACTAGCCAAGCCGAGCGACTTAACCTAACGATATCGGCTAGTAATAAAACCAATAAAACAATAACCAATAATTTGATCGAACGACGTAAACGCATAAAATATAATTAACTAATTCATTATATAATAAAACTCTAGTAAACCAAAATAAAAACAGGATCGCTATGACCCTGTTTTTAATCAAAAATGGTTTATTTAGTTGATTCTTCAGCAGCCTCAGTTTCTTGAGCAACTTCAGTTGATTGACCATCTTCAACCGATGGTTCAGCAATAGCTTCTGCAACTGCTGGTTCAGTTTTGGCTGGTTGATTATCAGATTTAGTCTCAGCAACAACTGGACTAACTGGTTGACTAACCACTCTAATAATTTGACCATCAACTATTTTATGATTAACCAATAAATTATTAACAGTAATAGTCATCTGAGCACCCTGACTAATCCAATAATTAATTCGATCTGCCTTAGCTTGCAATTCTTTAGATTTAGGATTATAAGTACCAAGATTTTCTAAAGCTCGCCCATAAGTATCACGGGCTACCTCGGAAATAATTAATCTATAAATTGGAGCTTTCTTTTTGCCAATACGGGCAAGCTTGATTTTCAGCATAGACAATGCCTGATTAAATAAAAATAATAAGTGAGCATTAACGGTAGCTTGATTATAACCTCGACAAGTTGTTTTTGTCAAGCAATAGCAATAAAATAAACATAAAAAAACCAATAACTGACAATTAACTCCTAGGCTGATATAATAAAACCAACTTAGTTAATAGAAAAAAATTAAGCTCAGCGACGTATTAAAAAACATGACTGAAACCAAACTCGATGAAATAGACAAAGAAGTCAATTTAACTGATGAACAGCTGGCCACTGATCTCAAAGATTGTCCTGAGCACTTAGCAACGATAATTAATCGCTATCAAGCTCCTTTGTCAAGATATATTTTTCGTCTATCTGGACTTGGTCGAGAAGATATTGAAGATATATTGCAGACTATCTTTTTAAAATTATACTTAAATATCAATAATTTTGACCAAACTCTTAAATTTTCTACCTGGCTATATCGAATCGCCCACAATGAAACAATTAGCCATTACCGCAAACGCCAAGCCCGACCCAAGATTGACTATTCAGCCGAAGACAGTGTCTTTAATTTATTAACCGATAATAACTGGCGTCATCAAGCCGATAGCATTGTTTGGCGAACACAATTAAATAAGGCTTTAGATAATTTACCAGCCAAATATCGTCAAGTAATAATTCTTCGCTATTTTGAAGATCTTGACTATCAAGCCATCGCCGATATTATTCAAAAACCGACCGGCACAGTGGCTACCCTAATTAGTCGGGGCAAACAAAAATTAAGACAATTATTGATTAAAAAATATGAATAAATTGGCTCAAAAAATTATCAAGATAATAAAACAAAAACCAATTAAACCAAGGCCCCATTGGTTTTTCTATACCTATAATATGCTGATCTGGTTGACTTTGTTAATCTGGGTTATTTTAGGCGGACTAGCTAGCGCAATGATCATTGATAATGTTCGCTTCAATGATTGGTCGCTAGCACTTCAACTCGGTAATAAATTAACAGTCCAATTATTGCCAATTTTTTGGTTAATCATCTTGACTGGTGCTGCCATAATTGCCAAAATTCATTTTCAAAAAACTAAACACGGCTATCGTTATCCCTGGTTAAAAATTATTCTCGTTGGCCTGGTTATTAGTCTGTTGATTGGTTTAATTTTAGTCCAAACTGGTTGGAGTCGAACTATTGATAATCAATTAGCTCAACAAAATCTTTATCGTCAACTTAATTGCCAAGATAAATTATGGTTACAACCAAACCAGGGTCTGTTAATCGGCCTAATTAAATCACTTAATAACCAAGAATTGTCATTAGTCGCTCCTGATAATTCAACCTGGTTAGTCACAATTAATCATCAAACTATTATCCGATCAACTAATATTATTAAAAACGGTCAAAAAATTAAAGTATTGGGAAAAATCAGTCAACCAAACACTTTTCAAGCTGATGAAATAAGGCCGCACGAGGTTAGTTGTGGCTGTGGTTGTAATCATTGTCAATACCAAACCTGTCAAAACTAAAATGACAGAAAATAGATGGACTTAGCGTATTATTATTTGTCGACTATTTTTATTAATTTAATTAAACAACAATGCTTAATAAAAAAGTATTACTAGGTAGTTTAATTGTCAGTATTATAACTATTGGTGGTTTAGCTTGGTCACAAGTTTGGGCCAGTAGCGGTCAATTAACCAATGACCAACCCACTCCCAAAATAACAACTTGTGGTTGTGGAGCCGCTGGTTGTGGAGTTAAACAACAAACCGGACAATCAGGCTGTGGTTGTCGTAATAAAGCTAATTTTATCGATGCAAACAATAATGGAGTTTGCGATCGAGCTGAATAATTATCAATAATTTTAAAAACAGGCCTTATTGGCCTGTTTTTGATATATGCAATAAATCCCGTTGGTCAAGTCTAGCCTCAATTTCTTGATCATTCTCATCTTCAATTTCACCAACAATCTCTTCTAAAACATCTTCCAGTGTTACTAAACCTAGTAACTGAGTTTTATGCCGATAAACCAAAGCAATATGAATTCTCCTTTTAATCATTCGTCTAAAAATTTGATCAATTTTGCTATTTTCATCAATTTTAATAATTGGACTAACATATTTAGACAATTGATCTTCACGACAATTACTGTTTAATACCTTCATAATATCAATCAGGTGAACATAACCAATAATATTATCATCTTGATTATGATAAACTGGATAACGACTATAACCCTCTTGAGCCATAAAATAAGCAATTTGATCAATCTCGGCCTCATCATTAACCACCGACATCCGATAGCGCGGTGTCATAATCTGTTTAGCAGTAATATCACCAAACTTCAAAATATTCATGATCATTTCATGCTCTTTGAAATGAATTACTCCCTTTTCAACAGCAATTCGACTAAACGCCTTCAGCTCTCGCTCAGAAATAATAGCTCGTTGTTTTTTGCCAACTAATAATAACAATAATTTTTCTAATAAAAAAACTAATGGGTAAAGTACAATTTGTAAAAAATAAACCACCGGGATAAATAATAAAGACATCTTCTCAGCTCTGACTTGGAAAAAGGCTTTAGGACACATTTCACCAAAAATCAAAATCAATAAAGTCATAACACCAGTAGCAATACCTAGTGCGCCACTATTAAAATGATCACTAACCCATAGACTAGCCAGACTGGCGGCCGTTATATTAACCAAATTATTACCAATTAAAATAACAATAAGCAAGCGTTGCTTATTTTTTAAAATTTTATCTAACAGTCTAGCATTGCGAGCCTTAGCTAAAACTAAAGCTTTGACCGCCCCCTGACTTAAAGAGAATAAGGCAATCTCCATGCCTGAAAACCAAGCCGATAAGACTATTAAAACAATTATTTCTAGGAAAAACATAATTTAAATTTATTTGATATACTTTAGTAAAATCAGGTTATTACAACTATATCAATAATAACACGAAAACAAAAATTGGCGTTGATACTATCTATCAACGCCATTAGTTTTTAATCTTCATAAAGAGTAACAATTCCCTTTTTATATATTTTTTTAGGAATGTTGTTAGAACTAATATTAGCTGTTCTTTTTGTAATCACATCTCGTGAAAAGCGTCGATATGAATACAGAGGTGGACTAATCCACGTACCTTCTTCTCGGTCAAACCATTCTTTTTCAGACATCATCTTGATCAAATCATCCCTTTTTTGACTGATATTCTTAAAATTAACAGATTGATAATCATCTATTGATCTTAATAACGAGATATGATAATCATAAGCATTAAGCAAGCAATCAACAACATCTCTTTTACTTAGTAATTCGCTGTATTTTTTATCGTACTGTTTTTTATCATAGCTTGCTTTAATCTGAAGCTCCTCTTCTAATAAACGCTCGGCTCTTTCAAGTATTGGCGGAATTTGTGCATATTTCTCGTCAAGATTTAAAAATATAGCAATCCAAACCAAGAAATAACCTTTTTCATAATTACTATTTGTTTGCTTTATAAATTCATTTGTCATCACAATAGCACTAGAATGATCTTCTTGGCAAGATTCTCCAATCACTTTTCCACGTTTTTCTTGAAAATCTTTCAAAGAAGCCGTCCTTTTTTCAAGCTCTTTTAATCTCGAATATTCATCACCACAGGCAACATAATTAGAACTACAAGATGGTTTTGGGTTGGCAGAAATATACCCAGAGCTTTTTTTATAAGGCATTATATAGCCTATTATAAGTAATAATAATCCCATCACCAAATAAGCAACAACAACTTCTTTGTAAAGCAAGTTATATATACCGATTAAAAGAACTACCCAGCCAATAATATTAAACATCTGTTTCATTGTTCCTCCTCGTCATTTGACATGACAAATAAACTAATCATTAATGGTCAATTATTTAATATTGTTGACCGCCATATATTATCTATAAAAATTATTTTATTGTTAATTTACTTTATATAGCCTAACATTTTTAACTTTTCTGTCAACATTAAAAATTAAATTAATAAATATTTTATAAAAAACTACCCTTAAAAGGTAGTTTTAACGGAGCTCCTTGGTGTTGGAGGTTAGAAGTATAATTGTGAGAAGTATATAATGATTTTAATTTAAAACAAATAAAACAAAAATAATAGTTAAAATAATACAAAATCCAAAAAGTAGCGTAATTGTTAATATTGGCGACATTATGTTTTTTGTGATTTTTCCTTTATTAATATAATCATCAATTATTTGTTTTACTTTTTTTGTAAACGGTAGTAGTCTGTCGCCATTTCTTTCATAAATTTTTTTATCATCAACAGTAATTATTAATTTTTTCGTTGTCTCTCGTTGGGTTCCAAAGCCTAATCTTGCTGGTGTATAAAAAGTTGCTGATTTTTCCCCAAATACATCAATTATCGGTGAAAGAAAAGTATTGTATTCTTCTATTGAAATTATCTTTCCCAAATAGCTCCCACTTAGCAAATAGTGTATTTTGTGTTCATCCTTTTTTACAAATTTAAGGTTCATTTGTTGGGCTAATTTTTTCATTAACTTCATTCTTAATCTCCAAGAACCA
>Ga0172382_10012857_pt1 | contig 10853 bp, 12 predicted proteins | sample Leawel138RmetaG_FD_122245 | JGI IMG/M metagenome (GOLD analysis project Ga0172382, IMG submission 122245) | Leachate microbial communities from a municipal landfill in Southern Ontario, Canada - Leachate well 138R metaG | ecosystem: Engineered > Solid waste > Landfill > Unclassified | place...
AAATTTGAGACTGAGGATGTTCAGTCTGATGCTCGATAGATTGTTGGCGAGCCCTTCTTAATTCGTCTAAATTCTTAATTGGGCCTGAGTTCTTACTGGTTAGAGAGGCTTTGGTATCTTTATGTAATTGCTTCTGGTTTTGTTCAGTCCGGTACTGATTTGTTTGTTCGTGATAATTAACTGCAAACTCCAGCAAACTCGATCTACTCAACTGAAATGCTTTTCTCAAAGAATCTATTTTTTTGTTAGTTGCGCTATTTATGCGTACTGCAATTTTATTGATATTTTCTTGTGGGACGGGTGTCTTAATGCTTGCCTTAAAATCTTTCAGAGCAGTTTTTTTATTTATCCTAAAATATTCAATTACTGTTTCTATAGCTGCTGCCTGAGTACTATCTATTGTCTTGTTTGTTAGTAGTATTCGACATGCTTCGCTGACGCGAAAACCAGATGGCGTTCTTTGCTTATTTTTGCTTTTCGTTGGTTTTGGTAATTTCCTCCTAATACTAGCTTCCATCTCCTTTTCAATCTGTTCAAGATATTTTCTTCGTGTTGAGGGGTTGTATTTGTAGTCGCTGAGCTTGTCAAAAGCCTGAGCTATATCAGAAAGTTTATTAATAAGATTAGCACTCGCAAGCCTGAATCCCAGTTTATCGCTGAGTATTTCATTAGCTATTTTGATGAAACTTTTTTCTGAGTAAGCTTGTTTATTTAGGTTCTCATCATCCCATTTAAGGGTGTGTTTCCAGCTGTTTAGGGTTTTTCTGATAATTCCTTTTTGCCAGTTATTTGCAGTGGTTTTTCTGTGAAGGTCAAGAATTAACAGCATAACCGGACCGTATACATGAGGGGTTCTGTTAAGCAATAAAGCGACTGCGTCAAATATTTTGCTTAGCTCTCCAGTACCCTTTCCTTTCAAGAGTTCGTTCTTTAAAAACTGCAGTTTTCTGTCTATGGTTTCGAAGGAGGAAGGGCTAAAGGGGGGCTGCATATCGCTATCGATTAGAGTTTGAGTGTAAATAGCCATGAAGTAATTTTGTTCTTTTCGACTGATTTCCAGCAAAGCTTCTTTATATATCTGCGAAGAGTCTGTTCTGTGTGGCTCTAACTCAATTAGTAACCCGTCAATTGTTACAAATGGGTTGGACTCTGGGCAGTCTACAGGCTTAAAAAGATCAGCATGGAGCTTGATAGCCATTAAAACTAACGGATCAGCTTTGTTGTTTATCAAGGTTTTTATCAGTTCTGAAACTTTTTTATTTGCTTCATCTCTTTCTGATTTGCTCTCTGAGTTTAGAGCCAGCTCTAGTCTTCCAGCCTCGTTTTCGGAAAAAATATCTGGTAGGTTTTTTAATAAAAAACCAGCTTTTTGAAATGCTTTTTGTTTTTGAAGCTGTATATCAATTGGGCTGAGTTTGTGCTTTTCATTTCCGGGCATAGCTACTATCTCTCTGGCTGGTATCAAGCTTCTTTTCTAGCTATATACTAGCTTAAAGCTAGCTATTGTCTTTTTCAATACTTCTATAAGTCATTGATTCAATATTACAAGTTTTAAGTCTTAGTAGCCTTTTTAGCCCTGTGCTTCAGTCTAAGCATGAGCCAGATGATTTTGAGATAACATACAAGTCAGGGTGTTTAGGAGAGCGCAATGCCAAAGCCAATTACCACTGTTGAACCCAAAGTTACGCCAGACCCAAAGCTGGAAAAACGTACCCGCAGGGTCTTCACAGCCGAGTGCACACTATTAATCATGCAGCAAGCTAATGCCTGTAAACACGGCGAGCTAAGCGCTTTGCTGCGACGTGAAAAGCTTTACTCAAACCAGCTCGCTCAGTGGCGTCGTGAGTTTGCCGAGCAAGGTGTGGCTGGACTGAAAAAGTCTGCTCCAGGCCCTGCCTCAAAGAAAAGCCCTGAACAAAAGCGCGTTAAGCAACGTGAAAATGAAAACCAACGTCTTCAACGCCAGTATGAAAGTCAAAGACGGCTGCTTAATGCTCAAAAAAAACCTTGGAATTGCTCGACAGTCTCGAAGAGAGCGAGTCATGACTAAACCTTTACCGAATGCTGTGTCTGAGCGTCAGGCGTGTGATGCGCTGGACGTATGTCGTAATAGTCAGTGAGCAGCGCGTAAGCGTTATTTACTTTGCGCCCCCCCCCAGCCCATATCGTCGTAAACGTAAAGAAACAGTGCAACCCAAAGCACTGAGTAAAGAAGAGCGCGAACAGGTCTCAGAGGTTCTTTACGCGATGAATACGTTAATCAGCCTCCCGTTCAGGTCTATTATAGTTTGCTGCAGCACAGTATTTACCTGTGTTCTATCAGCACCATGCACCGCCTACTACGTGAGGAAAGCATGAGTGGTGAGCGCCGAAATCAAAGACCTGCCAGCAAGCAGTCTGTGCCTCGTCTCAAGGCGACCGCCCCGCACCAGGTATGGACCTGGGACATTGCCAAGCTAGCCACTCAAAAGCGTGGTGAATACCTATCGTTATACGTAATTATCGATCTTTTCAGTCGTTATATCGTCGCTTGGATGCTCTCGCGCAAATAGTGCACTCTCAAGCCTGCTGATTGAGCAAGCCTATGAACGATACGGTATTGAGCCTAGCAATCTGACATTACACTAAGATCGGGGCGCACCCAGGCAGCTGAGTGTCTATAAAATCGTGGGAAGTCCACACTGCCTTGGAGGTGGTGGAATATTGCTCTGGCGGTAATCGATGTAATCATTGGTGATTTAAAATTTACCAATACCGCACTTGGTGTGAACCCAATTACATCGAGACTCGAAAATGACAAAGCCAATAAAGCTCATGAAGCTCAAAGACGTAATGAACGTGACAACCCTAGCGAGAGCAACCATTTATAAATATATCGCTGCAGGCACCTTTCCAAAGCAGGTCAGTACGGGGGGGCGTCGTGTCGCCTGGAACGAAGAAAAAGTGCAAGATTGGATTCGCGCTAAGGTCGCAGAATCTGACAGTGAACCAACGGTTTAAGCACAGCGACAAACGAAACGTCGTGTGATTTTTACCAGACCTAACTAACACTCCCGTCTTAACTAAAAAAGCCTGCCAGCCTGTCCAACAGATTTTCTAAACCACAGAGATCGCCAGCATCTAAAAACGGTATTCTTGTCGGTTATAGTAATATGCTTTAACCAACCAGTATTCAATAGGTTTATTAGATCAAAGATGCTGATGATAATCAGTTAATCACTCACTGACACCCTCCATTCATTACACACAGACTGTTACTGGATACTCATTCTCCAGTGATACCTATACCTGTGGCTACATGAAACACATTGAGTACTACGGACAGGCAACGCATGGCTACCTATATCGAAAGGTAATTGTAATGATTCGCAGAACCCGTGACACACTCGTATATGGCAGTACCTATGAAGGCTATCCACTCATGCGCGACAAGGGTCCATTTATCAGAAAGCATTTGGATAAAATCATCGATGTCATGAATGCATCACTTGATGAACACCCTAGAACCTTTGCATTTAGAGTCGACTTAAGACTGCCTAGAGGGCTTCAAGACTTTAACGAAAACCGGCTGATAGAGCGTTTTATTTCATCATTCAAGGCTAAGGTCCTGCATGCTCGTGAAATTGCTAAACGTAATAACCCTAGAGCGCATAGTACGAGCGTGAGGTATGTATATGCGCGTGAGGTAGGCCAAAAAGGCAGACCGCATTACCATTTGGTTATCTTCGTCAACCGTGATGTGTTTAATTGTCTTGGTAGGTATGAGCTTGATCGATCTAATCTTTATAACCGTCTAGTAGAGGCTTGGGCGAGCGCTTTATATATCGAGCCAAAAGCAGCCGAAGGGAGAGTTGAAATACCTAGGAAAGCTAAATACCTCGTCACTGTAGATGACTTTGATAGTCAAAATGATTTGTTTTATCGAGCAAGCTACATGGCTAAGGTGGCAACCAAGGTGATAGGGCACAGGCACTGCTTTGGAGGAAGTAGACGCTAACAAGGCCTAATATCGACTCAGCTCATTGACTTCAATATTGATACGTTTAATGGACTGAGTATGATCTGTACTGTACGTGTTATCAGTGGGCTCTGTGGTACTGTCTGAGTGGTTTTCTATACGCTTGGCGGCGCATGTATTGCAGTGGATCAACACGTCTTTAACCACGACCTGAGAGCTTTGTGGGAATGAGCTTGTAGAAATAATCAGAGTGCCGGCATACTGTACGTGTATACAGTTATTTTCCGTGAGGCTCTGATGTCTGTTTCATTGCTTGGCTGCAGCTGCGAAGCTACAGACCTATTCAAAAATAAGTTAGCGATTCCATTATTTATGGAACGTGTATCTGCTGGGTTTCCATCGCCTGCGCAAGACTATGTAGAGCAAACGCTGGATTTAAACGAGCTATGCATTAAGCATCCTGCAGCTACATTCTTTGTTCGTGTGGAAGGTGACTCGATGATTGAGGCTGGGATTTATCCGAATGATATTCTCGTGGTTGATCGATCTGTACAGGCTGAGCACGGTGATATTGTCATTGCTGGGCTGCATGGTGAGCTTACCGTCAAAGAATTGGAGCTTAGACCGACTGTACGCTTAGTGCCTCGTAATAAAGCCTACAAGCCCATAGAGATACCAGACGGATGTGAGCTCGATATATTTGGTGTGGTGACCAATGTGATACGTGATATGCGTCGAAAGGGCTCAGCAAAAGCATGAGTCAGATATTTGCCCTAGTTGATTGCAATAATTTCTATGCAAGCTGCGAAAAACTATTTCGTCCGGACCTCAAAGACACGCCTATTGTAGTGTTATCCAATAATGATGGTTGCGTCGTTGCACGTTCCAAGGAAGCAAAAATACTTGGGATTAAGATGGGAGTTCCGGTATTTCAAATTCAGGATGAAATACGACAGCACAACATACAAATATTCTCATCCAACTACGCTTTGTATGCTGACCTTAGTAGTCGTGTAATGCATGCATTAGAAAGTATGGCACCGCGAGTTGAGGTGTACTCGATTGATGAAGCCTTTTTAGATCTAAATGGCTTTGGGCCTGCTATTTCGTTACTTCAATATGGTCAGGACATCAAATCAATCATAGGGCAGTGGACTGGTATTGGTGTTTGCGTTGGCATCGCTCCGACTAAGACATTAGCGAAGCTGGCTAACCATGCTGCAAAGAAGTATCCCGCTACGGGTGGTGTGGTTGACCTTACGGATCGTAATCGACAGCAACGACTATTAGGCATTACACCAGTGAGTGATGTTTGGGGTGTTGGCAGAAAACTGACCAAACGACTTGAGTGTATTGGCATCAACACTGCGCTTGAGCTTGCAGATTGCTCTCCTATAAAAATCCGTAATCTGTTCTCTATAGTGCTTGAACGAACCGTCCGTGAACTTAACGGCGAATCTTGTCTTGAGTTGGAAGAGATACCTCCAACTAAACAGCAAATCATGTGCAGTCGTTCTTTCGGTACAAAGATCACCGATGTCGATCAGATGCGCGAAGCCATTTCTCAATACACAGCTCGCGCAAGTGAAAAGCTCCGTCAAGAAAAACAACAAGCAAAGGTTCTGACTGTGTTTGTTCAGACCAGTCCTTTTAAATCAGGTCAACATGCTTACAGTAACTCTGCTATAGGTGAGCTGGTACTGCCCAGCGATGACACAAGAGACTTAAATGAGCTGGCTATGCAGTTGTTAAAACGCATTTGGCGTGAAGGGTATAGCTACAACAAAGGCGGCGTCATGCTCTCCGACTTCTATGGTCAAAACACATATCAACCTGGGCTGTTTGATGAGGTCAGTAAGCGTCCTAACAGTGCAAAGCTCATGGCTGTACTCGATGAGATTAATCAAAGCAAACTGGGTCGTGTCTTTTTAGCTCGGCAGGGCATGAGTAATGCTTGGAAGATGAAGCGAGAGCATCTATCGCCTTCGTATACGACGAACTGGGTAGATTTGCCTAAAGTACGTTGATCTTGATTTTCGGACATAAGTAAAGGAGGGTAAGTCTGCGTTGACTATATTTAGTAATGTTTTGCTAATGAATTGATTCTGGGCTTTTTGCTGCGATTAATGAGTCAAAGGTATCCCAGTCATCAAGTGTTATCACTTCGCAAGCGTGCAAACCAAGCATAAAGAAACGGATCGCTGTCACTGGATTAGGCACAAACTGGTATGTCGTTAGTAGATCATCCAACCAATCATGTGCAATCGGGTACTCTGCGGGAATGAGTTTTTTGGCTTCTGAGATTAAGTTTGTAATAGCCATACAAAGAGCATCCTTGCTGAATAAATTTATTGGGATTGTACAAATATTATAGATTTTCTTTTCAGTAAGATAGGAAGTCCAGTAATCCAATAAGAGTTTAAGGCGATGTCAATCCTCCTTTCAATTATGCAACGCTGTCGGCTCATAGCTAGATGCGGATTAGACTTGGTCAAGCGTTGTTTTTATAATGTAGTCCTTAGATGAGGAAACACTACCTTAGCGGCCTTCATGTTCATAAAGATAAGCCAGAACAGCAATTTAAAAGCTACCTAAATGAGTCCAGTTCACCTAGTAACCTAAGACATTACCTCTCATGCTGGACAATCTTAGCTCGCGACAATAACATGCGGATTGGACTTCACCATCGACGATAATTTCGAGGAAAAGCTTATGAGTTATGGATTTTTCAGTAGCGCTTCCCGTCCCCAAGTACCGGTAAAACACAAAGTATTCATCAGTTACCATCACCAAGAAGACCAGACTTATTACGACGCTTTTTCAAAAAAATTTCACGATACTTACAGCGCCGTATATGACAATTCTCTTGAACGCAGTATCGATAGCGATGATGTCAATTACGTTATGCGCCGTATTCGTGAGAACCATATAACAGGCACATCTTGTACGATCGTGCTTGTTGGCGCGGACAGTCCAAAGCGAAAGTACATTGATTGGGAAATCTCTGCGACACTCGGAAAAGAACATGCGCTGATTGGCGTATGCTTACCCTCTGCTCGTTTGAGCCAAGACAAAAAATATGTGTTCGTACCTGATCGTCTATTAGACAATATCAATTCTGGCTTTGCATTGTGGCTTACGTGGGAGCAAATCACTTCTAGCGTAGCCCAACTCGACCAATATATTGCTGAAGCTAAAAGCCGTAGCGCCACTTTGATCGACAATTCTCGGCCACGCCGTATTCGCAACGGATGAAAGTAGATGACTGATTCAACCCGCCCGTTCTTGGTAGTGTACGTCGTCTGGCACCCGGATTTTACTGACGGGCTTGCCGTGGCAGAGGTCCTTCGACAACATTTCCGTCGGCAGCTATACGAAAATATCACGGGAGGTACTGGACTAAGCGTTATATACCGATACGTTGCAGCACCTAAATCTGCTCAACCAATACCCATTGACCTCGCAGACGCGGACACCGCGGCCATTGTAGTGCTTGCAGACAACAACCTCGTCAACGATCCTTCTTGGGCGGATTATGTACGAGAACTCTGTAGTAGTACCAATGCGGCGGGCTTAGGGACGAGGGTCTTTCCCGTCGAAATTGATAATAATGTGCTACCGGCCCTAGGAATTAACGAGCAAGCGTTTCTTTGGGCGCGTTGGGAGGGTGAACTTATCGAACGTGCTCGTAAATTGACGACTGCATTGACATACGAATTCTGCCGTTTGTTACGGCATTACCTAGAACACCTTAAGCAACCAGAAAAGGAAGAGGAAGCACTTGAGGCTTACCTAAAAAAAGTACAAATATTCCTTAGCCATTCAAAACACGACCAACATGGTGAAGAGATTGCCCGAAATATCCGGAACAAGCTCTTCAATACACAAGGAATGGATAGCTTCTTCGATGTTTACGACATTCCAGCAGGCCTTAATTTTCAGAAAGTACTGATCCATAAGGTACGCGTGAGCGCGATGGTTGCCATCCACACCGATTCTTACTCTTCACGTGAATGGTGCCGTAAAGAGATTATTGAGGCAAAACGCTGGCACGTACCTCTTGTTGTAGCCAATAGTATTAGCGACATCGACGAGCGAGGTTTCCCCTATATGGGCAACGTCCCTATGGTCCGACTGGAACCAGGTGGAGCCGATCGTATTGACTTCGTAATAGCTCGGCTACTTGATGAAGTTCTGAAAAACTTCCTGTGGCGTTGCCGTATTGAGCTAGAAAAAGAAAATGTCAATCCTGCAGTCTTTTTTGTCCCGAGGCCGCCTGAGCTTATTTCACTTGTGATCCTGCCATCCGAGGACGATATACCAAACCCTGTGATTGTTTATCCGGACCCACCAATAAGTGCAGAAGAAGAGCGACTGTTTGCAAAGATATCTCCTCATGTCCAGTTGCGTAGCCTGACGGAATGGAAGGCGGGGGCCGTGCGATGAGCTATCAAGAAATTCTCGGACAAAAAACTATTGCGATCTCCATTTCGGAAAGCACAGATATGCCAGCCTTGGGCTTGGGCGAAGAGCATTTAAGAGACGCTATGGCAGAAATAGCTCGTCATTTTCTCGCACTTGGGGCTAGGTTGATCTATGGAGGAGACCTGCGATATCTTGGATTCACTGACCTACTATTCGAACTTGTTGCTCGCCATAGTCGAGACGCTGACAAGGATGATGGCCGTCCCGGAGTTACAAACTATCTAGCTTGGCCCGTCCACATCCAGCAACCAGTAGCTTACTTGGAAGCACAAATCGCCGAGGTTGAATACTCAGCGGAACTTATTTGTCTACGAGTGGACGGTAACGAGTTACCGATTGAAGAGCGGCGCGGCCTTCGTACTCAAGTACCTTCAGAGCAAGAGTGGGCAGATGGGCTGACGTCTATGCGTATCACCATGATGTCGAATTCCGACGCAAGAATTGTTGTTGGCGGTCGAGTAGAAGGCTACAAAGGAACTATGCCGGGAATTGCAGAAGAAGCGCTTCTTTCGTTGAGTGCTAGCAAGCCAATTTTCTTAGTCGGCGGTTTTGGAGGATGTACTCGTGATATTGCCGAAACCCTAGGCATCATAAAACCTCGGCCTACATCTAATCCTGAATGGGCTCATCGCACTGAGTTCGCTGCGTTTACCACAGCGAGTCTTAACAACGGATTGACCGACGAGGAAAATGCAACTCTCGCATATACCCCGCACGTCGACCAAGCAATAACGCTCATCCTGCGCGGGATGATGCGCTTGGTCAGAACAGAAGGAGCAAAGATCGCAACCTAGCACGTAAATGAACTTTACTGCCAGATGATATAATGGCGACTACTCACACGGTTATATTTTTCCACATTGAAGTCTCTGCTGTCACTTTGTTGCCTACAGATGCACTAGATAGAGGTCACGGATGTCAATTTCTTCAATTACAAACACCATCAACCGCTTACAGCGAGAACTGGCGAATATTTCTCGAAGCATTAGCATAGAGATAAAAAAAGAAGTTGAACTGATGCGTCGTATCAACCAGATCCAGCGTTCGATAACAAAGAATACGTCACTAAGCATCTTAAATAGCAAACTCAGTGATATTGAGCGAAAACAAAAAAATATAGCTTCGATTGCAAACAAAAAAGCAATACTTGCAAAAAAAGATGCTGACAAAAACGGACAGTTATTGAAAGCGAAGTTAGATCTATCCAAAGAGGAAGAGCGTGAGCGCAAGCGTATTTCAGCAGCAAGGGAGCGTGAAATTCGGAAAGAGGACTACTTGGTTCGACAAGGGCAAGCAGCTAAATTGCTATTGGAACGTAATCTCGATGTTGAGCGCGCTGCCACTAGCAAACTTACTGACGCTCTATCCTCAGTCGTCTATTTAGATGATAAACCTGAGATTCAATATGACCTTTTTGTTTCTCACGCTTCTGATGATAAAAACGAACTAGTCGAGCCGCTTGTAAAAGCCCTTCAAGCACTGAGCGTGAAGGTATGGTACGACAACTTCACGCTCAGAGTTGGCGACAGCCTGCGCCAGAAGATCGACCAAGGACTATCTCGCTCTCGTTTCGGCACAATAGTGCTGTCGTCAGCGTTCTTCGCTAAGCAATGGCCTCAGTATGAATTGGATGGGATGACCGCTCTGGAAATGAATGGCAGGAAGATGATCCTCCCTATTTGGCACAAGACGTCCAAAAGCGAGGTCATCAAATTCAGTCCCACTCTGGCCGACAGGGTTGCGCTCAACTCGTCACTTATGACGATCGAGGAGATTGCTAAGGAGCTAGCGGAAGTAGTGTTGGAACGATAAGCCAGAGACTGTAATTAAATCTGTGTAACTGTTTATCATTGACCCATAACGGGAAGGATAGACAGAAGATGAACAAAAAAGACCCCGAAGCCTTTTGCACGCGAAGCGGCAAAAGGTATCAAAACTGAAAAAGACCTAACAGACTTGCGAGCTATGCTCACCAAAGTTATGGTGGAAGCAGCTCTTAGCGTTGAACTTGATGATCATTTAGGCTATCGCAAGCACGAGCAGTCCAGCTCAGACAACAGTCGCAACGGTGTCACGCGCAAAACCGTGCGCACTGAAGATGTCCAGTTTGAGCTGGATACGCCACGTGACCGACGAGGTGATTTTGAACCACAGCTGGTAAAAAACACCAAACTCGCTTTACCTCGATGGATGACAAAATCTTATTTCTCTATGCCACAAGGCATGACGACACGAGAAATTGTCGAGACATTTAAAGAAATGTACGGCGCAGACGTGTCTGCCAGTCTGATTTCCAAAGTGACTGATGCGGTGATTGAACAGGTCGTTGAGTGGCAATCACGGCCACTGGATGCAGTTTACCCCATCGTTTATCTGGACTGCATCGTGGTTAAAATTCGCCAAGATAAAC
>Ga0172382_10012858_pt1 | contig 10852 bp, 9 predicted proteins | sample Leawel138RmetaG_FD_122245 | JGI IMG/M metagenome (GOLD analysis project Ga0172382, IMG submission 122245) | Leachate microbial communities from a municipal landfill in Southern Ontario, Canada - Leachate well 138R metaG | ecosystem: Engineered > Solid waste > Landfill > Unclassified | place...
GGTGGCGATGATGTCGCCCGGCTCGAGCGTCATGAAGCGCGAGATGTACGAGACCAGCGTGCGCACGCCGAAGACCATCGTCTTCGTGCTGCCGTTCTGGTAGCGGTGCCCGTTGACCTCGAGCCACATCGCGAGTGCGTTCGGATCGGGGATCTCGTCGCGCGTGACCAGCCAGGGGCCGACCGGCGCGAAGGTGTCGTGTCCCTTGCCCTTGTCCCACTGGCCCTGGCGCTCGAGCTGGAACTCGCGCTCGGAGACGTCGTTCACGATGCAGTAGCCCGCAACATGCTCGAGCGCGGCGCTCTCGCTCACGTACTTCGCGCGCCGCCCGATGACCACGCCGAGCTCGACCTCCCAGTCGGTCTTCTTCGAGTCGCGCGGGATCTCGACGTTGTCGTACGGCCCGCAGACCGCGCTCGACGGCTTCAGGAACAGGATCGGCTCGGTGGGCACCGGCATGTTGCTCTCGGCGGCGTGATCCGAGTAGTTCAGGCCCACGCAGACGATCTTGCCGATCGGCGCCACGCACGGTCCGATGCGCACGGCGTGCGACGCCTCGGGCAGCGTCGACGGATCGATGCGCCGCAGCTCGTCCAGGCGCGCATCGTCGAGTACGCGCAGATCGATGTCGGCCACGTGCGCGGAGAGGTCGCGCACGCGTCCCGAGGCATCGAGCAGTCCGGGCTTCTCCCTGCCCGGCGGGCCGAATCGAAGCAGCTTCATCGCGTTCTCCCTTCTCAGACGACGAGCACGCGCTCGACGGACACGCCGCGGCAGTCCATCTCGTACTCGAGGCCGACGACCGGCGGACGGTTGTAGTGCCAGGTGACCCCCGCGCGCATCGCGCCGCGGCGCACCAGCTCCTCGCCGAGGAACGGATGGATGTCGTGCACCGTGTACACCTGCGTCGCGGTCGTCGCGCTCCAGTCGAAGCCCAGCGCCCGCATGCGGTTCTCCATCTCGCCGAGCACCCAGCGCGCCTTCGTGCGGATGCCCTCGGGCGAGACGTCGTCGCGCGCGATCGCATTCTCCCGATAGTCGCCCTTGCCCTCCGGCGCCTCGGCGCTGCCGGCGACGACGAAGGTCGGCGCCGCGTCGGCTTCGGGCACCGTGTAGCTGAACGCGAAGAAGCCGGGCTCGGACGGCGGGTCGAGCTCGGGACAGACGTTGCTGCGCGCCACCGGATTGTCCTCGCCGATGATCTCCCAGCGCTTCAGCGTGCCGGTGTAGATCTCGTTGAACTCGCGGAATCCCGCCTCGGTGAACGGCGCCGGCGAGCGCAGCTCGCATGCGCAGAACGCGGTGTTCGGACGCCCCAGCGACGCGAGATGCCGCTCGATGCGCTCGAAGCCTTCACGCAGCGGGACCACGCGCGAGAAGCGAACGCGCTCGATTCGGAATCCGGGCTCCGCGGCCACCCCCGCCGAGTACTGCGAGACGGCGGAGATGTAACGGTAGCCGCCGGCGGCGAGGATCTTCGTGCTCATGCATGCACCTCCAGGAATGTGAGAGCCATCCGTTGAAACAAGGCCGGCCCGGCGACGGCGGCCGGACCGGGAGAGAGCGAACCGGAAAAACGAACCCGAGCGGCCGACCGATCGCGCCTCAGTCGGCGAGTGCGCCGAGATAGGCGCGACGCACCGCCGGGTCGGCGAGCAGGGCGTCGCTCGCGCCGTGCTGCGTGACGCGGCCGGTGTCCATCACGTAGGCGTTCGACGAGACCTCGAGTGCGGCGACGACGTCCTGCTCGACGACGAGAATCGTCAACCCTTCGCGATTCAGCGACTGCAGCGCCTCGACGAGCTGCTCGACGAGCAGCGGCGACAGCCCCAGCGAGAGCTCGTCGATCATCAGCAGGCGCGGCGCGCTCATCAGGCCGCGCCCGATCGCGCACATCTGCTGCTCGCCGCCCGACAGCGTGCCCGCCGCCTGCCGGCGGCGCTCCTTCAGCTTCGGGAAGATCGAGTAGACGCGCTCGAGATCGCGATCGACGTCGCCGGCGCCGGGGCGGCGCAGATACGCGCCCATCAGCAGGTTCTCCTCGACGCTCATCGCGCTGAACAGGCGTCGCCCTTCCGGCACGTGCGCGATGCCGAGCCGCAGCACGGCGGCGGGGTCGCCGCCGGTCACGTCGGCGCCCTGCCACAGCATGCGCCCGGCGCGCACGGGGACGAGCCCGGAGATCGTGCGCATCAGCGTCGACTTGCCCGCGCCGTTCGAGCCGATCAGCGCGGTGATCTCGCCCTCGCGCACGGAAAGATCGATGTCCCACAGGACGGTGACCGGGCCGTAGCCCGACTGCAGCCCTTCGATGCGCAGCAGCTCGCGCCCCCGCTGTCCGGGCGTGCGCCCGTCCTCGCCGGGCGTGCGCAGCACCTCGTCGATCGCGTTCATTGCGCCGCCTCCATCGCGCGCTGCGCGTACTTCTTGCCGAGATAGGCTTCGACGACGTGGGGATCCGAGACGACCTGTGCCGGTGGGCCGTCGGCGATCAGCGCACCGTTGTGCAAAACGACGACGCGCGAGGACACCGACAGCACGACCTTCATCAGGTGCTCGATCAGGACGATCGTCACGCCGGAGTCGGCAATGCGGCGGATCAGCGCCATCGCCTGCTCGATCTCGGCCGAGTTCAGGCCGGCGTTCACCTCGTCCAGGAACAGCAGCTTCGGGCGCATCGCGAGCGCCTTGGCCAGCTCGAGCCGCTTGCGCATCGCCAGCGTGAGGTTGGCCGCGGGCATCGACGCGAACTCGCCGAGCCCGACGAAGGCGAGCTGCTCCTCGGCGACGCGCTGCGCTTCGCGCATCGCGCTGTTGGCCGAGAACAGCGCCGCCGCGCGCACGTTGTCGAGCACCGAGAGCTCGGGGAACGGCTGCACGACCTGGAAAGTGCGCGCCAGCCCGGCGCGCGCGGTCTGGTACGGACGCAGGCGGGTGATGTCGCGACCCTCGAAGACGACGCGTCCGCTGCTCGCGCGGTGCACGCCGGTGATCACGTTCACCAGCGTCGTCTTGCCGGCGCCGTTCGGACCGATCAGTCCGAGCACCTCGCCGGCGCCGATCGACAGCGTGACGTCGTCGAGCGCGTGCAGGCCGCCGAAGCGCCGCGACACGGATTCAAGACGCAGAAGCTCAGCCATGGCTCGCCTCGCGGATCATCCCGGCCGGCGCGGCGTCGGGCGCGCGGCGCAGCCGGTGGCGGATCGAGATCAGCCCGTGCGGCAGGAACAGCAGCAGCGCGACAATCAGGAACCCGAGCACGCCGCTGTGCACCTGCAGCCAGTTGCTCCAGACGAATTCCTCGATGCCGAGGAACACGAAGGCGCCGATGACCGCGCCGACGGTCGAGCCGAGTCCGCCGAGCAGCACCATCACGATCGGCTTGACCGAGAACAGCACGTCGTAGACGTCGGGCGGTTCGATGTAGTGCACCCAGCCGGCGTACAGCGTTCCGGCCATCGCGACGAACAGCCCCGACAGCGCGAAAGCGAGCGCCTTGTACAGCGTGGCGTTCACGCCGATCATGTCGGCCGCGGCCTCGTTCTGCCGGATGCAGGCCAGGCCGAAGCCGAGCCGCGAACGCTCCACGGCAAACACGACGAGCACGGCGACGAGCAGCAGCGCCCACATCGCCAGGAAGAAGAACGTGGCCTCGTCGGCGACGTTGCCGCTACCGAGGTCCAGCGGGATGTTCAGTCCCATTCCGCCGCCCGTGAGATCGGTGGCCGAATTGGTCAGCTCGCGCAGCACTTCCGCCACCGCCAGACTCGCGATCGCGAAATAGTGTCCGCGCAGCCGGAGCAGCACCCAGCCGAGCAGCATCGCTACGGCGAACGCGACGCTGCCGGCGGCGCCGATCGCGAGCGCGAGCGGCGTGCCCTTCGACAGCAGGACGCCGCCGGTGTAGGCGCCCAGGCCGAAGAAGGCTGCGGTGGCGAAGGACGGATAGCCGGCCATGCCGCCGATGACGTTCCACGACACGGCGAGCACCGCGTACATGCAGGCGACCGTGCCGAGGCGCAGCGCATAGGCCTCGCCGATCCACGGCAGGGCCGCGAGCGCGACGAGAGCGACGACGAGGGCGAGTTTCGCGTGACGGCTCATTCGAAACCCCGCTTGCCGAGCAGGCCCTGGGGCCGGAAGATCAGGAAGGCGATCAGCAGCGCGAACGACAGCGTCACCGCGTGCTCGGGGCCGAACGCCATGGCGCCGAAGCTCTCGACGAGGCCGAGCACGAGGCCGCCGAGCACCGCGCCGGGCACGCTGCCCAGGCCGCCGAGCACGCAGACGACGAAGGCCTTGCCGAGATAGGGGAGCGACGACAGCGGCGAGATCGGAAAGATCATCGCGAGCAGCACGCCGGCGCAGCCCGCCATCGCCGCGCCGAGCCCGAAGGCGGCGGCGTAGGTCGACGGCACGTCGACCCCCATCAGCCGTGCCGCGTCGCGGTCGAGCCGCACCGCGATGATCGCGCGCCCCATCCGCGACTTGCGCAGCAGCACGTAGAGCGCGCCGGTGAGCACGAGCGCGAACGCCGTGGCCACCAGCCGGTCGACGGGCACGACCACCGATCCGAACGCCAGCGTGCCCAGCGGCGGGTCGAGCATCAGCTTGCGGTAGTCGGCCTTGAACGCGAGGATCATCGCGTTGTTCAGGATCAGGTCCATGCCGAACGTGAGCGTCAGCGTGACGAGCACCGGCGCGGCCATCACGCGGTTGAGCACGCCGCGCTGCACCGCGTAGCCCACCGCGTAGAACAGCGGCGCGGCGATCGCCAGCGTCACCCACGGACTGAAGCCGATCGAGTGGTACGCGCCCCACGCGAGATACGAACCGAGCACGATGAACGATCCGTGCATCAGGTTGATCACGTTGAGCACGCCCCAGACGAGCGAGAAGCCGGCCGCGATGCACGCGTACAGGCAGCCGAGCACGACACCGTTGACGAGAATCTGCAGGAACATCGGATGCGCCGGGTAGGGCGAAGGGCGGGGTGCGGCCGCACCGAACGGAGCGCAGCGAAGCGGCGGGGCGGGCGAGGCGCGTCGAGCCGCGGGCACGGGCGGGCGCCCGTGCCGCGTGTCGCCGCTCGCCGGTCGCGCCGCCGGCCGCCGGCTCCGTCTTTACCGATGCGCGGCCACGCGGCTCACTGCTGCTGGCCGACGCCGAGCTTCAGCTCGCCCTGCTTGATCTCGGGCGGATGCACGACGATCGCCTGGCCGCCCTGGATCTGGAACACGGGCGGCTCGAGCGAGTTGATCTGCCCGGTGGGGCCGAAGCGCACCGGTCCCCAGAAGGTCATCACGTCCATCTCCGCGAGCGCGTCGCGGACCTTGTCGCGGTCGAGCGAGCCGACCTTCTCGATCGCCATCTGGAACAGCGCGCCGGAAACCGACGACGACGCCTGTGCGTAGTCGGGCGTGGCGTTGTACTTCTCGCGGAACAGCTTCACGTAGTTCTCGGCGGTGCCGAAGATGTCCGTGCCCTGGTAGCGCACGGCGGGGTGCCACCACGCGGCGCTGCTGATGTTCTCGGCGCCGGCGCCGGTCGCGTCGATGAACTCCTGGTAGGCGGGCCCGGCGATCATCGTGACCACTGCAGCGGAGACGCGCTGGTCGGTCATCTGCTTGCGGATCAGCACCAGGTCGTTGATGTAGCCGGTGGCGAAGATCCAGTCGGCCTTGGTCGCCTTGACCTGCGCGAGCGCCGACGAGTGGTCCATCGTGTTGATCGCGTATTTCTCGAACATCACGACCTCGAGGCCGTTCGCCTTCGCCGACTTCTCCATCTCCTGGGCGATCGCCAGCGGGAAGAGGTCGTTGCGCGCGATGATCGCCACGCGCTTCACCTCGGGCGCCTTCTGCTTGACGATCTGCGTCAGCGGCGTCGTCAGCGTGTCGTTCGGCGTGAAGGTGCCGAACAGGTACTTGTAGCCCTGGTCGTACACCTGCGACGACGACGCGGTCGACGCGATCGTCGGCACCTTGTATTTCTCGCTGACCGTGCTCGCCGCCTTCGCGGCGCCCGAGCCGAAGGGCGAGAACAGGAAATGCACCTTCTCCTGCGTGATCAGACGCTCGGCGGCCTGCACCGCGCGCGGCGTGTTCGACTGGTAGTCGGTGTAGACGATCTCCACCTTCATCTTCTTGCCGCCGACGTCGATGCCGCCGGCCTTGTTGACCTGCTCGGCCCAGAGGTCGTAGCCCTGCTGCTGTTTCAGGGCCTCGGGCGCGAGGGCACCGGTGAGCGGCAACGGTGCGCCGAAGCGGATCGTCTCCTGGGCGGCGGCCTGCACCGGAACGACCAGCGGAGCGGTCGCGAGAGCGGCGCAGGCCAACGCGCGTTGCAGCGATCGACGGGTCATCGTGTCTCCTTTCTCGGTGTCGACGCGGGAGGCGACGAGTCTAGTAGCCCTATCGATCGCTGGGAACGCCTGAAATCCGAGCGCTGCGTTCCCTTTTTTCGAACGGTCCGCCGCGCCGGCGCATGATCCGCCGCCATCATCGAGCGCAGGCACTCCGCCGCGGTCTGCGCAGCCGCGGAGAGCGTGCGCGAAGCGCTCGCCACCAGCGTCACCCGCGTTGCGCTGAGCAGCGGCTCGTCGAGCGGCACGGCGACGAGCCGACCGTCGGCCACCTCGGCGCGCACCGAGTCGAGCGGCAGGAACGTGACGCGGTCGCTCCCGAGCACGAGCCGCCAGGCGAAGGCGAGCGTGTTCGTCTCTACGACGGTGCGCAGCTCGAGCCGATGCATCGCCCGTACGCGGTCGACCAGCTGCCGGATGCCGAAGGAGCGGTTCGGGAGCACGATCGGGTAGGCGGCGACGTCGGCGAGCACGCATCTGCGCCGCCCCGCGAGCGGATGATCGGGGCGCACCACGGCGCACAGCGGCTGCTCCATGAGCGCGAGCTCGAGCAGGTCGCGCCGGGGCGAGCCGCCGAACACGATGCCGAGATCGACCCGGTGCTCGGCGACCGCCTCGGCCACCGCGTGCGAGCCGAAGGCCGAGACCGTCAGCGCGAGTCCCGGGTGCTCGTGCAGGAAACGCTCGACGAACGCCGGCATCAGCCCGGAGAGCAGGCCCTCGACACAGGCGATGTCGACGTGCCCGCGATGCAGGACCTCGTATTCGTGGATCTGCGCGCGCAGCGCGTCCAGGCGTGCGCGCGTGTCGTCGGCGAACTCGAGCAGCAGGCGCCCCGCCGCGGTGGGCGCCATCCCGCGCGCCCGGCGCTCGAACAGCTGCACGCCCAGCTCGGCCTCGAGTGCCGCGATCTGTCGGCTCACCGCGCTCTGCGCGACGAACAGCCGCTCGGCCGCGCGCCGCAGCGAGCCCTGTCGAGCGACCTCGCGGAAGTACCTTAGACTCGCCGTCTCGATCAAACCGTCGCCCTCCCCTGCGAGGCCGCATGGTACCGATCGGAACGCGCGATCCGCGCGTCGCGCCGAAGCGGCGCGGAAACGTCGTGCACCCATGCACGCGAAGCCGATCGTGCGCCCGACGCGCGCGAAGCCGAACGAACCCACGAGACGAACATGCAAAACGCAGAAGCCATCCTCTCCCCGTACGATGGATCCGTCGTCGGACACATGCCCGTATGCGGCGAAGCCGAGATCGAAGCGGCGATCGCCCGCGCGCAGCGCGCTTTCGCCACGCTGAAGCGCCTGCCGCGCTTCGCACGCGCCGACGTGCTCGACCGCGCGTCGATGCTGGTGCGCCAGCGCCGCGACGAGTTCGCCCGGCTGATCGCCGCCGAAGCCGGCAAGCCGCTGTACGACGCGCGCGGCGAGGTCTCGCGCGCGACCTTCAACCTGGCGAACGCCGCCGCCGAGGCGCGCCGCTTCGGCGGCGAGGAAGTGCCGCTCGACATGGACGCCGGCGTCTTCGAGTACCAGACCACCGACGCGAGCGGTCGCGCGCTGTCGCTCGACACGCTCGACGTCGACGCGCTGGCGAAGATCCGCCGCCGCATCGGAATCGCGCGGCGCTATCCGATCGGCCTCGTGCTCGCGATCGCGCCGTTCAACTTCCCGCTGAACCTCGTGCTGCACAAGGTGGCGCCCGCGCTCGCCGTCGGCAACGCCGTCGTGCTCAAGCCCGCGCCGCAGACGCCGCTCACCGCCCGCCTGCTGCAGGAGGTGTTCGCCGAAGCCGGGCTGCCGGAAGGCGCGCTCGAGGTCTGCCACTGCCCGGTGCCGCTCGCCGAGAAGATGGTGCGCGACGAACGCTTCGCGATGGTCAGCTTCACCGGTAGCGCGAAGGTCGGCTGGCACATCAAGGACATCGCCGGGCGCAAGAAGGTCGCGCTCGAGCTCGGCGGCAACGGCGCGGTGATCGTCGCCGAGGACGCCGATCTCGACTACGCGGCGGCGCGCTGCGTTCGCGGCGGCGTCGTCTACGGCGGGCAGTACTGCATCGGCGTGCAGCGCATCCTCGTCCAGCGAAGCGTCGGGCAGGCCTTCACCGAGAAGCTGCTGGCGAAGGTCGAGGCGTGCCGCGTCGGCAATCCGCTCGAGGAGGGCGTCGACGTCGGGCCGGTGATCGACGAGAACGCGGCGATCCGCATCCAGTCGTGGGTCGACGAGGCCGTCGCGCAGGGCGCGCGGGTGCTCGCCGGCGGCCGACGCGAACGCGCGGTGGTGCAGCCCACGGTGCTCACCGGCACGCGGCGCGGGATGAAGGTCGAGGACGAGGAGATCTTCGGACCGGTGCTCACGGTCAACGCCTACGACGATTTCGACGACGCGGTGGCCCGCGCGGCCGATTCACGCTACGGACTGCAGGGCGGAATCTTCACGCAGGACCTGCGCCGCGCGTTCCGCGCGATCGACGAATGGGAAGTGGGCGGCCTGATGATCAACGACGTGCCGATCTACCGGATCGACAACATGCCGTTCGGCGGCTGGAAGGAATCGGGCTTCGGGCGCGAGGGCACGCGCTACGCGATGGAGGAGATGAGCGAGATCCGGCACCTGGTGATCAATTACGGGTGACGGGGGAGCGGCCGCTGCCCGCCTCCGCTGCCCGCCTCCGCCGGTAGTCCGCTGGAACGCTTCTGTTTCGAGCGTTCTCGCCGATGCAACCGGCTCCATCGGCCACAACGCTCGTTTCCGGAGCGCAGCCGAAAACACGATCGGTGGCGGGTGGCGACCTCCGTCAGGCGGGTCGCCGCGGTGCGGCGGGTCGCCCGCGTCCGGCCTGCCGCACGCGTCCAGCGCGTCGGTTCCTTGCCGCGCATCGCTTCCCTGCGGCGCATCGCCTTCCTCCCTCTCCCCTCGTTCCGTCCCCGTCATATCGATATGCCGCGACGGCGATTCGCGTGCGTCGACGGATGCGCTTCGCGCAGACTGACGCCGAATGGACGGCGCGAGCGCCGCAACCCTTTTGCGGGCGCGTCGTCTCCTTTCGCGCAGACAAGAGCAGCCCGAGATGAAGCGCTTGCAGATCGCCGTCGCCCTGTTCGTCCTGACGCTGTCCGCCGCTCACGCCCAGGTTCCGATGCAGCACTGGCAGGGCATGGCGATCAGCGCCATCACTTCCGCCGAGAAAGGCACGGTGCGCGACATGGTGCGCGCCGGCCACTACTACCGCACGGGATTCGGCGTGCACCGCGACTGGACGCAGGCGGTGCGCTGGTACCGGCGGGCCGCGCAGATGGGCGACGCGAACGCCGCGTACTGGGCCGGGAAGCTCTACCTCGAATCCCAGCGCTACGACGAAGCGCGCCAGTGGTTCGCGCGCGCGGTCGGCATGAGCCTCGAGCAGGTGCAGGCGAGCTGGGAGCTCGGGCAGCTGTATCTGCGCGGGCTGGGTGTCGAACCGGACCGGGACCGCGCAGCAGCGCACTTCTTCAACGCCGCGGCGTTCGGCCACGCGCCGGCGCAATACGAGCTGGCGCAGCTGATGCTCGAGAAGGGGAACGCCGAATCCGCCGCGCACTGGCTGTGGCACGCGGCCGAGCAACGTCACGAAGCGGCAGCGCAACGCGTGCAGGCGTGCGCGCTGCCCGTGTTCGACGAGAATGCCGTGCCGAAGCTCGCGGAGTGCCTGGCCGGGCGGCACGGCTGAAAGCGCGTCTTCACTGCGCTTGGCGAACACGGCCGAACGGCTCGTTCGCGACCTGCGCGATCGTTCGGTCCCGGTAACGCGCGCCGCCGCCGTCGACTCCGAAGGTGCATCGGGTCGACGAAGATCGAGGACGACGTCGCCTCGTTGCCGCCATGCTGCGTCACGTCGACGCGAATGAACCGCCGACCTTGCCTCGAGCTCGTCGTCCGAAGGCGCGCCGGCACCATGCGCAAGAGATCGGGACGAAACGAAGGCACGACGGGGGGACGGCTGCTGGCGATTCGTCGTTCCGCATCCGGAACGACGTGGCGTTCGACGCACGGCCGATGCGTCCTCCATCTCCCGCCGAAGGGCCGAGACCGAAGAAACGGCCGTGTAGATCGGCCGCAATGCCTCGTCCTTTCGCATCGATGTCGCCGCCTCGCACGTCGTCCATGCTGCGGCGATGGCCGACCGCCCATTGCTGCACCTCGTCGCGCGCGCTGCAGCGGGAGCGCGTCCCTTCCGGCATCGCCAGGCGTGCGCCGAGCTCTGGAACCGCGTGGTCCGCAACTTCGACGTCGTCGCCTTCGCGCTCATGCCGGACCACGTCCATCTGCTCGCGCGGATCGAGCAAGAGTCGGCGATGCGCAGGTTCGGGCACGTCCTATCGGCATTCCGCATACAGATGCAGGCGAGAGCGGATCCGGATCTGCACTTCGACTGGGAACGCCTTCCGTCGCCGGAGAAGGTGCAGCGCGACCGAAGGCACATCGCGCGGACCATTCGATACATCCACCTGAA
>Ga0172382_10012860_pt1 | contig 10851 bp, 9 predicted proteins | sample Leawel138RmetaG_FD_122245 | JGI IMG/M metagenome (GOLD analysis project Ga0172382, IMG submission 122245) | Leachate microbial communities from a municipal landfill in Southern Ontario, Canada - Leachate well 138R metaG | ecosystem: Engineered > Solid waste > Landfill > Unclassified | place...
GCCGGGCCGACGGGGAGGCCCCGGCGTGAGCCCGCAATCCCGCCCCGGCGGGCGGCCCGGCCCGGCCTCGGCGGCAGCGGGGGGCGCGCATCTCGCGGCGCAGTGGGGGCTGCCTCTGGGCGTGCTGCTGGGCGCGCTGGCGGCGGCGCGGCTGCCCGGCGCTGGCGGGGCGCTGGCCGCCGGGGCCGCGGCGCTGCTCGCGGCGTTCACGGTCCATCGGCTGCGCCTGCGCATCCGCGCCGCCTCGCAGGAGCGCGGCAGCCTGAGCGAGCAGCTCGTGCAGTCCCAGAAGCTGGCCGTCCTGGGCGAGCTGTCCTCGGGCATCGCCCACGAGATCAACACGCCCCTGGCGGTCATCGGCCAGGAGGCCGAGCTGTTGCGCGCGGACCTGGAGACCCTGGAGCACGGCCCCGCGCGCGAGGCCCTGGGCAGGCGCCTGGACTCCATCGAGGCCCAGGTGCGCCGCTGCGGCGACATCACCCACGGCATGCTGCAACTGGTGCGCAAGGCCGCGCCGGTGCTGCAACCCGTGGTCCTGGCCCAACTGTGCGAGGACATGGCCCTGCTGGCCGAGCGCGAGGCCCGGCGGCGCGAGGTGCGCATCGTGCGCCGCTACGCCCCGGGCCTGCCCGAAACCCTCACCGACCCCCCGCAGCTCAAGCAGGTGGTGCTGAACCTGCTGGTCAACGCCGTGCAGGCCGTGCGGCCCGGGGGGCGGGTGGAGCTGGCCGTGGGCCCCGGGGCCCCGGGCTGGAGCGAGATCCAGGTGCGCGACGACGGCCCGGGCATTCCCGAGGAGAACCTGTCGCGTATCTTCAACCCTTTTTTCACCACCAAGCCCCCCGGGCAGGGCACGGGCCTCGGGCTGTCCGTATGCCTGGGCATCGTGGACCGCCTCGGGGGCACCCTGGGCGCGGCCAATGCCCCGGGGGGCGGGGCGGTGTTCACCGTGCGCCTGCCCGAGGGCGCCAATCCGCCGGAGCCCGGCCCGGCACTTGCGAGGTGACCATGAGCGAACCCATCCGCGTGCTCGTCGTGGACGACGACCAGAGCTTTCGCACCAATATGACCGAGCTGCTGAACAGGCAGGAGGGCATCAGCGCCGCCTGCGCGGAAAGCGGCGACGCGGCCCTGGAGGTGCTGGCCCGCGAGGCCTACGACGTGGTCCTGCTGGACATGCTCATGCCCGGGCTGAGCGCCCACGGCACCGTGCGCGAGATGCGCCGCCGGGGCCTGGGCGCGGCGGTGATCGTGGTCACCGGGCACGCCTCGGTGGACGACGCCGTGGAGATGATCAACCTGGGGGCCTACGATTACCTGCTCAAGCCCTGCACCATCAAGGAAATCGTCCAGAAGGTCACCTGGGCCCAGGAGTGGCGCAGGTTGCAACCGCCGCAGTAGCCCGGGCCCGCTCAGGGCCCCGGGGGGCCGTCCAGGCCGTAGCGGCCTTCCAGGAAGGCCCGGGCGGTGCGCTCCACCATGGCCTCGTCCACCATGAGCATGTCCATCTGGCGGGTGTAGACCAGCAGCCGCCCGAGCTGCTCCAGCGCGTGGCGCACGGCCTGGCTGTCGTATTTGCGCAGCCGTGCCTGGACCCGGTCGCCCGTGCGCTCCACCCGGAACCCCAGGCGCTCCAGGATCAGGGCGATGGCCCGGGTGCGCCTTTGGCGGCGCAGGTCGTCGGCGGCGCCACCCTTGAAGCCGAAGGTCACATAGTTCTCGTCCACGCGCGGGCCGCACCAGGCGTCGAGCACGCTGTAGTGGTAGCCCACGCGGGAGCTGAAGTTGAGGTAGGCGTCGGAAACCAGGGCGTAGCTGCGCCCGCCGAAGCGCCCTCCGGGCTCGGCGGGCGGTTCGAGCATCTGGCGCGACAGCACCGCGAAAAATCCCCCCAGGTTCACCGGACGCGGCTCCCGGCCCGCAAGCAGCGGATGGGTCATGCCCTCCAGCAGCGCGGCCAGGGGCGTCGAGGCCACCTGCTCCGGGCGCACGGACGCCTGCCCCGGGGCAACGTCGCGCAGCCCCGCCCCCAGGTCGATGACGTACAGGTCCAGGGGCAGGGGCGCCTCCAGCCTGCGCGCGGCCCCGGTGTGCTCCAGGGTCAGCTCCCCCAGGCGGAACATCTCCTCGTAGCAGCGCTCGTGGGCGTAGCGCGTCACGTCGTGCACCGTGCGGCAACCCTCCGGGCCGAAGTCCGGCGCGGCGGGGTCCGTCAGCCGCAGGGGCACGGCCAGGGCCGCCAGCCGGGCCAGGGCCGCGTGGACCGGGGTTCCGGCCATGCCCCGGCGCGCGGGGCGCCCCGGGGGCGCGGGGCTGTCCACCGCGCCCGCGTAGACCCGGCCCCCGGCGCCGTCCACGGTGACCGTGCGGCCCGGGGTCAGGGCCGCCAGGGCGCCCGGCAGGCCGAAGACGGCGGGCACGCAGAACTCGCGGGCCAGGGCCGCCATGTGCCCGGTGACGCTGCCGGCCTCGGCCACCACGGCGGCCGCCCGGGGCAGGGCGGCCACATATTTGGGCGAGGAGTGCCGCGTCACCAGCACGGCGCCCCGGGGCAGGGCCGCCGCGTCGTCGGCCGAGGCGACATGGCACACCGGGCCCGAGCCCAGGCCCGGGCAGGCCGGGGCCCCGCCCGCGAGGAGCACCTCCGCCCCCGGGGGCGGAGCCTGCGGGGCCCGGGCGTGCACCGCGCGCAGGGGCCGTGATTGCAGGATGAACAGCTGCCCCGCCCGGTCCAGGGCCCATTCCACGTCCTGGGGCGCGCCGAAGTGGGCCTCCAGGGCCACCGCGGCGGCGGCCACCTCGCGGACCCGGGGTTCGTCCAGGCACGGCGCGTGGGCCAGCTCCGGGGCCACGGGCAGCTCGTCCAGCCGCCCCCGGGGCCCGGGCGCCAGGAGCACGGGCTTGGCCCCCGGGCGGACCGCCAGCAGGGCGTGCCCGGCGCCGCGCGCCGCCAGGTATTCGTCGGGCGCCGCCGCGCCGTCCACGGCCAGGACCCCCAGGCCCCATACGGCGTTGACCAGCACCGCGTCGCAGGCCGGGTCCGTGGGGTGGCGCGAGTAGGCCACGCCGCTGGCCCGGGCGTCCACCATGCCCAGCACGCCCACGCTCATGGCCAGGTCGGCGGCGCTTATGCCCTGGTGCAGGCGGTAGGTGATGGCCCGGGGGGTGAACAGGCTGGCCAGCACCCGCCTGTAGGCCTGTGCGGCGTCCGCGCGGGGCACGTTCAGGGCCGTGAGGTACTGCCCGGCGTAGGACAGCTCGCCGTCCTCGCCGATGGCGCTGGAGCGCAGGGCCAGGGGGCCGTCGCCGGGCAGGGCCGCGCAGGCGTCCAGGATCGCCCGCTCCAGGTCCGGGGGCAGGGCCGCGCGCAGGAAGGCGTGCTGGACGGTTTCGCTCATGCGCCGGGCGCTGGCCGGGTCGTCGGGGTCCAGGTCCACGGCCGCGCGCCGGATCACGGCCTCCAGGCCGCCCTGGGCCAGGAACCGTTCATAACCGGCCGTGGTCACGGCGAAGCCCGGGGGCACGCGCAGCCCGGGCAGCCGCCCCAGTTCGCCCAGGTGGGCGTTCTTGGCGCCCACCCAGTCGACCATCTCGCGGGTGACGGCGCAGTAGGGCAGGACCAGCTGCGGGCAGGCTTCGGCGCGCCGGGCCTCGGCTACGGTGCGGATGCGGTCCTTCAGGTCGGCCATGACCCCGGCCAGGGCCGCGTAGCGGCCGCCGGAGAGGCGGTTCAGGCCGTGGACCACCCGCGTGCCGTGGAAGGCGATGCGCGAGGCCCGGGAGCGGACCCAGGCCATGCCGAACACGGCCTCTCCCGCCAGCATGGCGTCCACCTCGGTCAGCAGGGCCAGCAGCTCGGAATTGGAATCCAAAAGCTCCTTGAAGCCTTCGTAGCGCTCGGCCAGGGCCGCCGGCGGCAGCGGGCGCGTCAGGGCCGTCCGGCGCCTGCGGAAGCGGTCGAGCAGCCGCAGCACGGGCCGCCCCTAACCGCCCGCGAGGTAGCGGGTGGCCGGGCCGCGCCCGGTCTTTACCAGCAGCCCCTTCTTGACCATGTCCTGCAGGTCGTAGATGGCCGTACGCGCGGGCAGCCCGCCGCCCACGAGGTCCTGGTAGGCCTGGCGCGAAATTTCGCCCCGGCGCAGGATCTCGGGGTAGGCCCGGCGCTGGCGTTCGTTCAGGCGGCTGACGGCTTCGCGCGGCTGGGCCGGGGCGCGTTCCGGGGCCTTGGGCCGGGGCTCGGGCTCCGGGTCCCTGGCCGCCCGGGGCGCCTCGTCCGCCGGGGCCGGGGCGGGGTCGTCCAGCCCGTCGAGAACGAACACCGCCTCCTCGGCCTGGGCCAGGGCGCCGTCCTCGGCCTCGGCTGCGGCCTCCTGTTCCAGGCGGATGTCCGCGGCCTGGATCACGTCGGACTCGGCCATGACCGCGGCCCTGGTGATGGCGTTGACCAGCTCGCGGATGTTGCCGGGCCAGTGGTAGCCGCGCAGCTTCTCCATGGCCCCGCGCGAGACGCCCAGGTCCCGGCGCCCGACCATGAGCTCCACCTGGCGCAGGTAGTGGCGCGTGAGGGCCGGGATGCTTTCCGGATGCTCGCGCAGGGGCGGGGAGTAGACGGTGATGACCTTGAGGCGGAAGTAGAGGTCCTCGCGGAAGCGGCCCTCGCGGATGAGCGCGGGCAGGTCCGCGTTGGTGGCGGCGATGAGCCGCACGTCGACCTCGATCTCCTTGTCGCTGCCCAGGGGCTTGACCTTGCGCTCGGCGATGGCCCGCAGCAGGGCCTGCTGGACCTTGGGCGAGGCGGCCTGGATTTCGTCCAGGAACAGGGTGCCGCCGTGGGCTTCCACGAAGGCGCCCTTGCGGTCGGCGCGCGAGTCGGTGAAGGCGCCCTTGACGTGGCCGAACAGGGTGTCGAGGAGCAGGTTCTCGTCCAGGGCGCCGCAGTTGATGGAGATGATCGGCTTGGCGGCCCTGGTGCTGTGGGTGTGCACGGCCTCGGCGGCCAGCTGCTTGCCCGTGCCCGTCTCGCCGATGATCAGCACGTCCACGTCGGCCTGGGCGGCCTTGAGGATGTCCGACTTGAAGCGCGCGACCTTGGGGCCGCTGCCCACGATCTCGGGGATGATGTCCAGCCCGGGGCCCTCGGGGGCGGGTTCGGCGTCGATGTTCGCGCGTTCCTTCATGGTGTAGCCGCGCAGGCTGCGCTCGCGCAGGCGCAAATCCTCGGCCTGTTGCGAGATGATGTCGATCATGCCGTTGATGGCCCCGGTGAGCAGGGAGGTCTCGTAGCCCGCCGGGCGCAGGTCGATGCGCCGCATGCGGCCCGTGGAGCGGAACTCCCCGACCATCTCCGACAGGCGCACGATGGGCCGGGTCACGATGCGCGTGGCGAAGTAGATGCCGATCCACATCAGGGCGATGGCCGCCAGGGTGATGACGAACAGGGCGTCCAGATGCTTGAAGCCCGCAGCCAGGGTCAGCTTGCTGCGGTCCATGAACACCAGGCCCCAGTAGACCTGGCGCGGCCCTCCCGGAACGGGCGAGAAATGCACCGGCGCGTAGGCCATGGCGTAGGTCTTGGTTCCGCCCATCCGTTCGCTGTGGACGTGCAGCAGCCCGGCCTGGTCGTCACGAATGGCGGCCACGGCCTGCCAGTAGTCGGCGTTGCCCGCGTTGGGACGGAAGGCCACATCCAGCTCGGGGCGGCCCAGGGTGCCGTCCATCCCGGCCCGGGGCAGGTACGTCGACAGGGGCAGGTTCTCGCGGTCCGGGTCCTCGGACTGGAAGAGCATCCAGCCTTCGGGGTCGAAAACGTAGGTGAAGCGGACCTCGTCGCTGCGCGGGTAGGCCCACAGGGGCGAGCGCGGCGAATTGTACAGCGAGAGGATGTTGCGCACGAAACGCACGTCCACGCCCAGGATCATGTAGCCCGGGCGGCCGTCGCCGTCGGGGTCCACGGGGGTGATCAGGCGCAGCACATGGGCGGCCACCCGGCGGCTCGCGTTGCTGGGCGAGGGGCTGGGATACTCGCTGTAGCAAACCGGCGTCAGCAGCACCTCGCCCGGGGCCAGCCCCGCCCCGGTCTCGAAGGCCCCGAAGGGGTCGGGCTGCACCCCGGTGAGTTTTTCCGCAGGAACCTGGAACACCTCGCCGCCTTCGACCACCAGCAGCGTGTGTCCGTCGGCGTCGGGGGAAAGATAGGTCAATTCGCGCAAGCCGGAGTCGCCCGCCGCCACCTTTCGCGCAAGGAATTTGCGCATCTCTGCGGGACTCCCGGCGTCTTGCGCGATGTAGAGCAGGTCCTTGCGACATTTTTCGAGGAAGGCGGAGACGTTGTGGGCCACGGCCCTGGTCTGCACGCGTACGTTCCGGTCCAGGGCGATGTCGATGTACTGGCAGGAGACCTGGTAGCCGACGTAGCCCGACACGAGCAGGATCAGCACCACCAGGGGCAGCAACAGCCGCAGCAGGCGGGTGCGCAGGCTGCGGCCCGCGCTGCGCCCGGAGGCCGGGCCGCGCGACAGGAAGGGGAAGCCACCCTGGTAGAGCCGTGAACCATCGATTTTTTGCATCGTTTCCGTCCCCCGGTCACGCATGACGATCATACAAAAACGCCGATTGCGCAAGAGTGGAATGCAATAGCCATGCCCCGACATTGGAAATCGGCATTGGCACATGCCTTGCTTTGTCCCGGGCGTGCGGATCGGGCAATGGCCCGATGCCGGATGCGGGGCTTCGCGCACCGCGAGCCCCAAAGGGGGCGGGAGCGCCCGCCGGACGACCGCCCAAGGAGATCGAAATGACCAAGAAGCTGATGCTCATGGCCGGGCTGCTGGGCCTGGACGCGCTGCTCGCCCCGCTGGCCCGGGCCGCGGGCGGCAAGGCCAGCGACCTTGTGGTCGTGGCCGATACGCGGGTCCTGGATAGCGAGATCCTGCTGTACTTCGCCAACCTCTACAACACGAACATCGTGCTCTTCGCGGTCTGGACGGTGGTGCTCACGGCCGCATACGGCTGCCTGCTCGGCGTGGTCATGGACAAGCTCATGGCCCTGACGGGGCTCGACCTCACGTCCCGCAAGATAGTGGAACACTAGTCCGGGAGGAATTGTCATGGAGCTCATGGCCGATTCCAGTTGGCTCTACATGTACATGCCCATCGCGGGCGTACACATCTTCTGGCCCGGGCTGGTGCTCATCGGGTTCTCCGTCGGCGTCATCGGCGGATTCTTCGGCATGGGCGGGGCCTGGATGGTCACCCCGGGGCTGAACATCCTGGGCTTCCCCATGGCCTTCGCCATCGGCACGGACATCGCCCACATCGCGGGCAAGTCCATGGTCTCCACCATGCGCCACTCCAAGTTCGGCAACGTGGACTACAAGCTCGGCGTGGTCATGCTCGCCGGCACCATGGTCGGCATCGAGATCGGCGCCCAGCTCGTCATGTGGCTGGAGCGGCTGGGGCAGGTCGGCCCGGTGGTGCGCTGGGTGTATGTGGGCTTTCTGGCCTTCATCGCCTGGATGGTCTTCTACGACTACGCCAAGGCCGTCTCCAACAAGCGCAAGGGCCTGAGCGGGCAGCACGGCACCGAGGGGGTGACCTGGTACAAGGCCCTGCACCGCATCAACATCCCGCCTATGATCCATTTTCGCGCCTCGGGCTTCACCTGCTCGGCCTGGCTGCCCATCATGGTCAGCCTCGTCACGGGCATCTTGGCGGGATTCCTGGGTATCGGCGGCGGCCTCCTGCGCATGCCCGCCCTGGTCTACCTCATCGGCTGCCCGACCCACGTGGCCGTGGGCACCGACCTGTTCGAGGTCATGATCTCCGGGCTCTACGGGGCGTTCACCTACACCCTCAAGGGCCGCATCGAGATCGTGGCCGTGTTCGTGATGCTCACCGGCGCGGCCATCGGCGCGCAGATAGGCACCGTGGCCACCAAGTACTCCAAGGGCTACGGCATCCGCCTGGCCTTCGGCGCCGCCGTGCTGTGCTGCATGCTGTCCATCATCCTCAAGCAGGTCGGCTACACCCAGTCCGCCGCGGCGCTGATCCTGACCACCATCGGCGTGATCTGCCTCTACATCATGAAGATCATGTTCGTGGGCGCGGCGCGCGAACTGCGCGAGAAGAAGGCGGGCACCCAGATCGGGTAGCCCGGGGAGGCGGCATGAGACGCATGGCGACGAGTCTGGTTCTGGCTGCGGCCCTGGCCCTGTGCGCCGGGGCGGCCCTGGCCGCCGAGGTGGCCCAGGGCAGGTGCATCGAGTACGACACCGCGGCCAAGACCATAACCATCGAGGAATACGACACCAACTTCGGCAAGAGCCATCCCTATGGCGTGAGCACCGGGATGGTCTCGACCTACGACGTGAAGGACGCGAAAATCGGCCTGACGCCCGAGCCCGGGGATATCCTGCGCATCGCCTACGAAATCCACGGCGACAAGCGCGCGGCCCTGACGGCCTACTACGACGCCCTGGGCAACAAGCGCGTGGCCATCAAGGTGATGAACGTCACCAAGCAGAGCCTGCACGGCAAGTAGCCCGCCACCCCGGCGCCGCGGCTTCCCGCCGCCGCGCCGGTCACCCCACCCGGGGGTCCGCGCCTCCCGACGGGCGCGGACCCCCATTCCAGCACGGAGGCCCCATGACCCCCCGCACGGTGAAGGCCCGGCTCAATCCCGCCCAGCGGTGGGTGGTGGTGGTCATGGATGTCCTCCTCCTGGCGGAGCTGACCTTTTGCATGTACCGCGCCAGCGCGGCCCCCGGGGACATGGCCGCCGGGTTCCTGCGGCTGTACCTGCCCATGCTGCTGGTCACCCTGGTTGCCGCGCGCCTGGCCCTGCGCCGCCTGCGCGATCCCCAAGCCCCGGCCGGGACGGCCTCGCCATGAGCGCGGCCCCGGCCCCCGGCCCTGCGCGACGAGGCGCACAGAAGCTGGCCGTGGCGGCCTGCGTGCTGCTGCTGCTGGCCGTGGCCGATGCCTGCTGGCTGGCCGTCAGCGACGAGCGCAACCTCTTTCGCGTGGTGGCAGGCGCCGAGGCCGCCGCGAGCGGCGACCTGGTCATCCCCGCCGACGAGCAGGCCGTGACCCTGCACGCCCGGGTCCTGGCCGACGGCCCGGCGGCCCTGTCGCGCCATGTGCGCGCCGAGCTGGACACGCCGGACCTCGAGGTGCGCTTCGTGGAACTCCAGGGCCGGCTGTGGCGGGCGCGCATCCTCGCCCAGCCCGGCTCCCCCGCGGGCGACCGGCGCATGGCCGTGCGCTTCGGCGCCCAACCCCTGGCGGAGGCCCCGGTCTATACGGTGCGCGTCTTCCCCGACGCCGCCGCCCTGCGCGCCGACCAGCCGTCCCTGCTGCTGCGCCTGGCGGGAGTCCAGCCGTTCTGGGCCGTGCTGGCGCTGCTGCCCGTGGCGCTGCTGGCCGGGGCGCTGGTCTACCGCCAGGGCGGGCGCGACCTGGAGCGGCTGCTGGCCTCGGGTACGGGGCCCATCTATCGCCTGGCGCGGCGCGGGCACGGCTGGGAGGTCGTCTTCGGCCTGGGGCGCGCCCACGGCGTCCTGCCCGGCGACCGGATGATCGTCCTCGATCCCGGCCGCCGCCCCGTGGGCGACCTGGTGGTGCACGAGGCCGACACCGAAACGGCCACGGCCACGGTTCCCCTGGATGCGAACATCGGCCCCGGGCATTTCGTGGCCCGGGCGGACCGGGAGCGGACATGAGCCAGAACGAAACCGACCGGGCCTGCCTGTGGGAGGACGGCCTGAGGGAATGCGTCCTTGGCATCGTCGGAACCGGCCCGGGCTTCGCCGCCCTGCTCGCCCTGGCCGCCGAGCGCGACCTGGAGGAGTTCCTGCCGCCCATGCGCCTGGCGGGCGTGGCCTGCACCGCCGCGCAGGCCGCCGAACGCGGCTTCGAACGGCGCGGAGTGGCCCGCTACGAATCCTGGCAGGAACTGCTCGCCGCCCACCCCGATCTCACCGTGCTCGTGGACCTGCGCCAGGAGCGCCTGGGCCTGACCGACCTGCGCAAGGCCCTGCCGCCCCATGTCTCGCTCATCGACCGCCAGGCGGCAGTGTTCCTGTGCGCACTGCACAACCTGCACCGCGCCGGGGCGCATACCCGCACCCGCCTGGACCACTCCCGGGCCATGCTCGACGCCGTGGTCACCCAGATTCGCGAGGATATCCTGCTCCTGGACCTCGGCGGCCGCGTGCTGGACATGAACCCCCACGTCTTCCAGCGCACCGGCCGCCCCAAGGACGCCCTGGTCGGGCTGCCCTGCTGGCAGGTGCAAACCCTGGCCCGGGGCGTGCCCTTCTGCCCGGAACCCTGCGCCGACTGCCCCGTGCAGGCCACCCTGCGCACGGAATCCAAGGCCGAGGCGCGCATGACCCGGGTCAGCCCGGGCGGCGAACTGCTCTACTTCCGGGTCTACTCCTACCCCATCTTCGACGAGCGCGGCGACCTGGTGCGCATCATGGTCATGCGCCGCGACATCACCGCGCGCACGCGGCTGGAACGCGAACGCCAGCAGGCAGAAAAGCTCTCCGTGGTCGGCGAGATGTCCATGTACCTGGCCCACGAAATCCGCAACCCGCTGTGCGCCATCGGCGGATTCATCACCGCCCTGGGCCGCTCGCCCAACCTCGACGCCGCCGACCGCGAAAAGGTGGACATCATCCTGGCCGAAACGCGCCGCCTGGACACCATGCTCACCAGCGTGCTCAACTTCGCCCGGCCCGCCGCCCCCGGCCGCAGCGACGCCGACGCCCAGGCCCTGCTGCGCGAGGCCGCCGAACTGATGCGCATCGGCTACTCGGGCCAGGGATTCACCTTCGCCACCCAGGCCGA
>Ga0172382_10012861_pt1 | contig 10849 bp, 7 predicted proteins | sample Leawel138RmetaG_FD_122245 | JGI IMG/M metagenome (GOLD analysis project Ga0172382, IMG submission 122245) | Leachate microbial communities from a municipal landfill in Southern Ontario, Canada - Leachate well 138R metaG | ecosystem: Engineered > Solid waste > Landfill > Unclassified | place...
GTTTCCGAGCTTCACCCCGCGCTATCAACTGTCGTGCCTCCGGCACTTATCGGCATTTGGACTATCCTACTACTATCTAAACTGTCGTCCTGATGGGACTCTGCTCGCTAAGGCTCGCGGTTGCATTCTCAATTCACCGTTCACCATTCACCGTTCACCGTTCACTGTTGCGCGCAGCGCCTAATTAGTGCAAATTCGTGGACAGAAAAAAGCGTCAAGATGACGCTTCTACACCAGCTCCGCGTAATCTGCGGAATCTGCGTGCCCGATCTGCGTAATCTGCGTGAAATAGAAGCTTAGCCCGATCTCAAAACAAAGCAATACAGGCATTCTCAATTCACCGTTCACTATTCTCTATTGCGCGAAGCGCCTAAATTGTGTTAATTAGTGTAAATTCGTGGACAGATAAATCCGCGGAATCTGCGTGAAAGTCAAAAGACAGATCCCGATACCAAACAGATAACAGCAACAGGGTACATAAAGGCCGGGTTAAGGCCATGCAGACCGGATTTAGTCCCGGTCCGCAGAAAAAGGACTTTACAAAAAAGAGCGGTCAAAGTAATTGGATGAAAAAAATATTATCAGGAGTTTTGTGATGAAAAAATACGGCTTCGATTTTCCGAAGAGCATCCGCAAGACCTTCCTTTTTGATTTGGAAGAGAATTGGTATCTTCCGCTTTTGGCGGAGCGTAAAGGGCTGCCTCTGCAGAGCGTCAAGCGCAGCAATTTCGGTCAATACGACATGGCTGTGAATTATCTGACCTCGGTGTTGGAAGAAGCTGCCGCAGTGAATAAAGTGGCAATCTACAACATAGACCACATGGCTCAGATCCGTTTCAAGGGCCGGGACAGCGCGGCGCTGCTCAACCGCAGTTTGGGCGCGAATTTCAGCGACATGAAAGTGGGCGGATGCAAGTATACTCTTCTTCTCAATGAAGCAGGCGGAGTTCAGGACGATATGATCCTGATGCGAGTGGCGGACGACGAATTTATCGCGGTGATCAATGCCGGGCACGACATCACGGACAGCATCGAAGAAAATGGCCGGAAGATCGAATTGATTGCGGATATCGACCGCATCATGCGCCAAAAGCGGGATGGGGAAGAGGTGGAAGCCACAGATATATCGGATCAATTGGTGAAAGTGGACATCCAGGGTCCGCTATCCTTCAAATTGATCACAGAGATTTACGGCGCGGATGTGCTGAAGAACCGCAACAATCCTGAAAAGAACATGAGTTTCTTCAGTTTCAACACTTTCGAGCGCGATGGAGATCTGTATTACATCAGCCGCACAGGCTATACGAACCGCTGGGGCTGGGAACTTTACATCCCCGTTTCCAAAGCCACGGAAGATTTTAAGCGAATTGTGAGTGGCGCTCTGGATTTGGGTGGATTGCTGGTAGGCTTGGGAGGCAGAGACGAAAACCGGATCTCCGCCGGGGCCTTTGGTTTACCTTTGATGGGGCAAGAATACGATCCCGAGCACAACCCCATAAATGCTCCGCTCTATGATGCAGCCATCGACATGAGTAAAGCCGATTTTCTGGGCAAAGCCGCATTGGAGAAAGCCTTGGCGCAGGGAGTGAGCAAACGCATGAACATCATCATCAGCGAAGGCATCGTGAGCGGACGCGGAGTGTATCGTGCCGGTGAGCGCATCGGCAGCGTGAGCTCCAGCATCAATTCTCCCAATCTCAGTTTTGAACAGCGCCTGGCCATCGGCTCCAAGCGCAAGAACGTGAATGATGAGAACGGCACTGCCGCCATCGGGCTGGTGTGGCTCTACGAGAACCAATTTGAGCGTGACGCAGAGGGAAAAGACATCGTGGAACGCGAGGGAAAACCGGTGCGCATTGCCGTGGAATTCTATCGTGAAGATGCACAGCGCACAGCCATGGGCAGCCCAGTTTTGGGCTATATCACCCAAGAAGGGATCAGCCCCGCCACCGCGCCCAAGGCCCTGAAAAACATCGAAAAACTATAGGTATATATATATTTACTTGGATCAATACGGGGCGGGGCAATCTGGTCCTGCCCCATTTTACGCCGGCTGAACGCAGAGATAACGCTGAAAACCAGAGGATTGTGAGTATATGATAAGTGTAACGAATTTGGTGAAAGAGTTTCCCAAGAAAGACGGAACTGTATTTCGCGCAGTGGACGAGCTCAGTTTTGAGGCCAAAGACGCCGAGATAGTGTGTCTTTTGGGCGTGAACGGAGCGGGTAAGACCACCACCATGCGCATTCTTTCCACGGTGTTTAAGCCCAGCGCGGGCAGCGCAAACATCCAGGGCTGGGACATCCTGAACAATCCGGAAAAAGTGCGGGAAAACCTGGGCTTTCTTTCCGGGGATACCGGCTTGTACAACCGTCTGCGGGTACATGAATTTATCCGCTATTTTGGGCGCTTGTATTCCCTGAATGATGCAGAGATCACGCAGCGCATGGATGAAATGGCAGAACTCTTGGATATGAAAAGCTTTATGGACAAAAAGATTGAATTTCTCTCTACGGGAATGAAGCAGAAAGTATCCATCGTACGCTCCATCATCCACGATCCGCCGGTGATGATCTTTGATGAACCAACCGCCGGGCTGGACATCCTGACGGCGCGCAACATCGTAGCCTTCATCCGCAGTTGCAAAGCCCGCGGGAAATGCGTTATCTTCAGCACGCACATCATGCGGGAGGCAGAGCGTCTGGCAGACAGGATCGTGATGATCCACCAGGGGAAACTGCTGGCCAATGGCAGTTTGGAAGAGCTGCGTGATGCTACGGGACAGAGCGATCTGGACGATATCTTTGTGCATTTTGTAAATGAAACCATCGGCGAAATCGAGGTGCAAGCCCATGAATTTTAAGAAAGTAATGATCGTTTATCGCAAAGAGATGATGGAAGTATTGCGGGACAAGCGGACGCTCTTTACCACTCTGCTGTTGCCGGTGATCCTGTATCCGGTATTGATAGTGGGCTTCAATGCCATCATGACCCGGCAGACCGGGGTGTTGGCAGAGCGCGGTGCCACCGTCGCAGTGATGGACAGCGTGCAAAACGAGATCTCGACACGCATTCTGGACAGCCTGACAAGCATCGAGAATTTCACTTTTATCCCGGCCGGGGCAAACGCGCAAGAGCTCTATGAAAGCAAAGACATCCAGGGCATTGTGACCATTCGCGATTCTCTGGACGCAAACGGGCTGAGAGTTTATCATAGCTACATCCAGTATGATGCTGCCACGGAACGTGGAACGCTAACCTACAACAAGATTTCCGGCAAGATCAAGGAAACCGGGGGCGCGCTGATCGAAGAGCAATTGAGCAGTATGGGCGTGAATCCGGAAGTGATGAACCTGGTGGAAGTGCGGCAGCGGGACAGCTCCGATTCGCAAAAAAAGATGGGTATGCTGCTGGGGATGTTTTTACCCTATATCATGATCATCATGCTGCTGGCCGGAGCTTCCGTGGTGGCGGCAGATCTGGTGGCGGGAGAAAAGGAACGCAAGACCTTGGAAACCCTCTTGGTGGCAGGTGTGGGCAGAAAGGAGGTGGTGATAGGTAAATACCTCACGATCATCACTCTGGGTATGCTGAACCTGATCGTGAACCTCTTTAGCATCAGCTTTTCTCTGCGCTATATGCTATCGCAATCGGGCTTGGATATGGCAGGCGCAGAGATGCCGATCAAGGCGATTTTGATCCTGCTGGCAGCAATGCTGCCCTTGGCAACCCTGTACGCGGCGCTGCTCTTGTCCCTATCCACTTTCAGCCGCAACATGAAAGAGGCCAGAACCTATGAGCAGCCCATCATGATGGTCTCGATGATCCTGGCCATGATCAGCTTTTTACCTGCCATCGAGATGAGTAATCTGATGGCCCTGATCCCGGTGGTAAACATCGCCCTGCTCTTTAAAGCGGTGATGATAAACGACTATCAGATATCACATCTGCTCATCACCATCATCAGCACAGTGGTGTTGGACGTATTGGCAATCTGGGGAACCATCAAGCTCTTTAATACAGAGGGCATCCTGTTCCGCTCCGACGACGACAGCGGCAGCCTGAAAGGTCTGAAAAAGAATAAAGCAGGCTTCTTTAGCCCTTATAACGGCGTGGTATATTACAGCTTTGCGCTCTTGCTGCTGTACTATCTGGGCTCTTATCTGCAAGGACAGGATCTGGCACGGGGGCTGGTGCTCACGCAACTTTTGATCATCGCGCTGCCGGTCTTTATCCTGATCCGCATGCTGAAGCTGGATGGCAATGAGGTTTTGCGGCTGAAAGCGCCGCGCCTGAAGGAAGTGCTTCTGGTGCCATTTATCGCTATCCCCGCGTCGATCCTGGTGGCGCTGCTGTCGCAGGTGATCAATACTATCTATCCTTTCCCGGAGCATTACCTGAAAATGCTGGGCGGTTTGTTTACGATGGATCTGCCTCTGTGGGCAAGCTTTTTGGTGATCGCCGTGGCGCCGGGCATCTGTGAAGAATTGATGTTCCGCGGCTTCTTGATCCGCTTTTTCCAGAAATATGGCATGCGCGTTAGCATCGTTTTGAGCGGATTGCTCTTTGCTGCTTTCCATCTGGATCCATTCCGCTTTGTGCCCGTGCTGATCCTGGGTATGATCCTGGCATATCTCACACTGCGCAGCGGATCGATCTTCAACGCGATGCTGTCTCATACCATCAATAATGGATTTGCCCTAGTGATCATGAGCCTGGCAAGTAAACCATTTATGCAAATCTTTGTGTCCGGTGAGGATGCTTTGCGCTATTGGCTGGCGATTCCGGCTGTAGTGATCCTGGCTTGGGCGCTGTATGGCTTTCACAATATTACAGGAGAGAAACAATGTGTGGAATAGTTGGTTACATAGGCAATCGTGAGGCATTGCCCATCTCCATCGAGGCGCTGAAACGCCTGGAATACAGGGGTTATGACTCCTCCGGAACCGCGTTGATCCATGAAGGTAAGCTGCAAATCTACAAAAAACAAGGCAAGATCATAGAATTGGAACGCTCTTTGCCGGAACCTTCGCGCTGCTCCGGACACGTGGCAATCGCGCATACCCGCTGGGCAACTCATGGCGCGCCCAACGAGATCAACGCACATCCGCATCCGGATTGCAAGGGAGAAATTGCCATCGTGCACAATGGCATCATCGAAAATTATAAAGTGCTGCGCGAACAATTGATAGGGTTGGGACACAAATTTGTAAGCGATACGGATTCCGAAGTACTGGCGCATCTCATCGAGCAATATATGAGCACCGATATTGGTTTGGAAGACGCCGTACGGGAAGCGATGAAGCTAGTGGAAGGCACCTACGGCCTGGTGGTGATCAGTCAAAAAGAACCGGATAAGCTGATCGCCGTGCGCAAGGGCAGTCCCCTGATCATCGGAATCAACGATAATGAACACTTTATCACCAGCGATGTAAGCGCCATCGTGATCCACACCAAGCGGGTAATCTATCTGCAGGATTCCGAGCTCTGTGTGGTGCGCAAGGACGGTTTTGAGATCTCCACCCTGGGCAAAACCAGCGTGAAACCGCAGATCAGCGTGGTTGATTGGGATATTTCCGCCATCGAAAAGGGCGATTTTGAACACTTTATGCTGAAGGAGATCTTTGAACAACCCGTCACCATCGCCAATGGCTTTCGGGGTAGAATCAACGAGGGAATGGGCACGGCGCGCTTGGGCGGCCTGCATCTGGAAGCCTTCGAACTGCGTAAAGTAAAACAAATCCACCTGCTGGCGTGCGGGACCTCCTTTCATGCCGCTCTCATCGGAAAATACATCATCGAAGATATGGCGCGCATCCCCGTACACGCCGAATATGCCAGCGAATATCGCTATCGCAATCCCATCATTCCGGAAGATACCCTGGTCTTTGTGATCAGTCAATCCGGGGAAACCGCAGATACCCTGGCGGCTATGCGGGAAGCTAAGGCAAAGGGAGCCAGAGTGTTGGGCATCACAAATGTGGTGGGCTCCACCGTGGCCAGAGAAAGTGACGGCGGTGCCTACATTCACGCCGGCAGCGAGATCGGAGTGGCATCCACAAAAGCCTTCACCTCGCAAGTGACGATTTTGAGCCTGCTGGCCATATACCTGGGCAGAATGGACCATCTCTCGAATGTGCAGGGAACCGAGTACATCAAAGCCTTGGAAGAAATTCCGGAGAAAGTGGAAGAGATCCTGAAATTGAACGATCAGATCAGAGAAATCGCAAAGAGTATCAAGGATTGCACGAACGCACTGTATCTGGGACGGGGATTGAACTATCCGGTGGCTCTGGAAGGCGCGCTGAAATTGAAAGAAATCTCCTATATCCACGCCGAAGGATACCCTGCTGCCGAGATGAAACACGGACCCATCGCGCTGATCGATGAGAATATGCCCGTGGTGGCGATTGCTACGCGAGATCCGCTCTACGACAAGATTTACTCCAATCTGCAAGAAGTGCGGGCGCGTAAAGCAAGATTGATAACAGTGGCCACGCAAGGTGATACAGAATTGCAAAAGATCTGCGAAAACGTGATCTACATCCCGGATACCCTTACCAATCTGCAAGCGCTGCTTACGGTGATACCGCTGCAATTACTGGCATACCATGTGGCGGATCTGCGCGGTTTTGACGTAGATCAGCCACGGAACCTGGCCAAGAGTGTGACAGTGGAGTGAGGCGCGCTAGCCCGGTGTGGGTGCGGCTTTCAGCCGCATAATTGACGCCTCAGGAGAGGCGCAATAACGGGAACGTGCCAGAGGCACGAGATACACCAGCGAAACGGAGATCGGGGTCCCCAAGGACGAACAAGGTGAGTTCTTGGGGTAAAAAGATCGGGGCCCCCAAGGACGAACAAGGTGAGTTCTTGGGGTAAAAAGATCGGGGTCCCCAAGGACGAACAAGGTGAGTTCTTGGGGTAAAAAGATCGGGGTCCCCGCAAAATTGCGCAGCCATTTTGTGGGGTAAAAGAAACGAGATACAAAGCAATGCAGGCACTCTCAATTCACCGTTTACTATTCTCTATTGCGCGAAGCGCATAATTCGTGTTAATTAGTGCAAATTCGTGGACAGACAAATCTGCGTAATCTGCGTACCCGATCTGCGTAATCTGCGTGAAATAGAAGCTTAGCCCGATCTCGATAAAAAGCAATAGCAGTTTGCAGCCTCCCCCAAAAAATCGTACATCGTAAATTGTAAATCCTACATTCACCATCGCGCGAAGCGCATAATTCGTGTTAACTAGTGCAAATTCGTGGACAGATAAAAAGCGTCAAGATGACGCTTCTACACCAGCTCCGCGGAATCTGCGTGAACCATCAACACAACATATCCCGATCTGGCTACCATCATCGCCGCCAATCGCAAAAAAAAATGAAGAGTGGAAAAACATCAACTTGACAGATTGCTAAGTGACCCCATTTATGTATTTCGAAGCTTGAATGCCTTTTTGGTGATTTTGCTTCTAAGTCTGTAATATATTCTATATCATATAGTTATTGTTTTCATAAAAAGGAGTTGCTCATGTTTTCTAAGATCCGCAAGCGGAATGGACATATAGTAGATTTTGATAAAAGTAAGATAAGCCGGGCTATATTCAAGGCAGGGGATGCCAGTGGGGAGTTCGATGCAGTGATGGCGGATAAACTCTGTCTCAGAGTGCTCAATCTGGCTCAGCAGAGCCTCAGCGAGGAGATCCCGGACGTAGAAAAAATTCAGGACATTGTGGAAGAAGTTCTACTGTCTTCACCCTACAAAAAAACTGCCAAGGCCTACATTATATATCGGGATCAGCATGCCCGCATTCGCGATATGGTATCCAGCGCGGGAGTGAAGCTGATCGACCAGTATCTGGAAAAACTTGATTGGCAGGTGAATGAAAATTCGAATATGGCGTACTCCCTGCAGGGTTTGAACAATTATATTGCCAGTGAAGTGAGCAAGACCTACTGGCTGAACAAGATTTATCCCCCCGAGATCCGTGAGGCCCATGTAAGCGGTGATATGCATATCCACGATTTGGGTCAGCTATCTGTGTACTGTGTAGGCTGGGACCTCATGGATTTGCTTTTAACCGGGTTCAAAGGCGCTGTGGGAAAGGTGGAGAGTTCTCCCGCCAGACACTTTCGCAGTGCCTTGGGGCAGATCGTTAATTTCTTTTATACTCTGCAGGGTGAGGCGGCCGGAGCGCAGGCTTTTTCCAGTTTCGACACCCTGCTGGCACCTTTCATCCGTTTCGACGGTCTGAATTACGATGAGGTCAAGCAGGCTTTGCAGGAATTTATCTTCAACCTGAATGTGCCTACCAGAGTGGGTTTCCAGACACCTTTCACCAATATCACCCTAGATCTCTATGCTCCGGATAGCTACAAAAACCAGGCGGTGATCATCGGCGGAAAGCCTCAGGATGCGTGTTATGGCGATTTTCAGGCCGAGATGGATGCTTTGAACCGCGCATTTCTGGAAGTGATGGTGGAGGGCGATGCCAAAGGCAGGGTATTCACTTTTCCCATCCCCACTTATAACATCACCAAGGATTTCGATTGGGAAAATCCCGCCATTGAGTATCTGTGGGAAGCCACGGCCAAATATGGCATACCCTATTTCTCGAATTTTGTGAATAGCGACATGGATCCCAACGACGCCCGCAGCATGTGTTGCCGGCTGCGTTTGGACACCCGCAAACTGGCCGCACGCGGAGGCGGACTCTTTGGCGCCAATCCCCTTACCGGCTCTATCGGAGTGGTTACGCTCAATCTACCCCGCATCGGTTATCAAGCCGAAAATGAAGAGGATTTCTTTGCGCGCTTGCAACGCGCCCTGGCTCTGGCGATGTCTTCACTGGAGATCAAACGCAAGATCCTGGAAAACTACACTGATAATGGCCTGTATCCCTATACGCGCTTCTATCTGAAAAATATCCGCGAACGCTTCAACGAATATTGGAAAAACCACTTTTCCACCATCGGAGTGATTGGCATGAATGAAGCCAGTCAAAACTTCCTGGATCTGGGCATCGGAACCGCCAAGGGGCGGGAATTTGCCCTAAAAGTGATGGACTATCTGCGGGAACGCTTGATCGAATTTCAGGAGCTTACCGGCAATAATTACAATCTGGAAGCTACTCCCGCCGAGGGTACCAGCTACCGCCTGGCGCTATTGGATAAACACGCCTTTCCCGGCATTCGCAGCGCCAATCCTGATGGCGAAGTGCCATTCTATACAAACAGTACCCAATTGCCGGTGAATTTTTCCGACGATGTCTTTGAAGTGCTGGACCTACAGGATGAATTGCAGACCAAATATACCGGCGGCACGGTTTTACACATCTTTGGCGGAGAACGCCTGGAACACAGCGCCAGCGTGAAGAATCTGGTACAAAGCGTTTGCAAAAACTACCATTTACCCTATTTCACTTTCTCGCCTACCTTCAGCATCTGCCCGGAACACGGATATCTGGTGGGCGAACAGCAAAAATGTCCCCGCTGCGGCAAGACCTGCGAAGTGTTCTCCCGCATAGTGGGATATCTGCGCCCGGTATCACAATGGAACGAGGGTAAAAAAACTGAATTCAAGATGCGCACTACCTTCGATACCATCAATAAATCAGATCCGCATCAGTTCAGCGAGCACAATCTGGCATGAAGATCGGTGGATTCCAGAGATTTTCTCTGTTGGACTATCCCGGAGAGCTCAGCGCTATTGTCTTCACGCAAGGATGCAATTTCCGCTGTCCCTATTGCCACAATCCTGAATTGGTGCTGCCTCAGATCTACAATACACCGTTGAATACCGAAAAAGTGCTGCGCTTCCTCTATAGGCGCAGGCGAAAACTGAGCGCGGTGGTGGTTACGGGAGGCGAGCCTACCCTGCAAGAGGATCTGATCGATTTTCTGAAGCTTTTGAAAGCCATGCGCTTCAAGGTAAAGCTGGATACAAACGGCTCCATGCCGGAAGTATTGACTAAAGTACTGTATGCCAAAGCAGTGGATTATATCGCTATGGATCTGAAAGCACCACTACCACTGTATCGGAAACTGACCCGCAGCGAAGTGGAACCTGCCGATATTTTGCGCAGTATGGAATTGATCAGACTCAGCGGTGTGGCATACGAATTTCGCACTACCGTGGCCCCGGAAATCATCTTTGGAGAAGACCTCTACGAAATACGATCGCTGCTGAAAGAAGGGGATAATTACTATGTGCAAGCCTGTCGCTATGCCACTACCCTGGAAGATCTGAAAGCGCACGATATTCCAAGCGTGGAACTGAAACAAAACCCCGATTTCAGAGAACTGAGCCGCTGGGCAGAAGAACATAAAGTGCACCTGGCTCTGCGAGGCGCCGGACGCTAAGGTAGAAGCGTCATCTTGACGAATCTTTTTCTGTCCACGAATTTGCATAAATTAACACAAATTAGGGCGCTTCGCGCAATGGAAATTGAAAATGGCGATAAGTGCCGTAGGCACGACAGTTTAGATAGTCTCCGATAGTTAAAAACAGGCTTGAGTGCCGTAGCTACGACAGTTTAGATAGCATGCAGATTGCATAGAGAAACCTTGAAAGTCCCGTAGCTACGACAGTCTAGCTAGCCTCGTTTCACCCCAAAAACTCACGATGTTCCTTTTCGGGGGTCCCAATCTTTTTACCCCAAGAACTCACCCTGTTCGTCCTTGGGGACCCGAACTTTGGCACGTTCTCGTTATTGCGCCTCTCCCGAGGCGTCAATTACGCGGCTAAAAGCCGCACCAACACTACCCCAATCTGCGTGATGCTGGTGTATCTCGTTTCTTTCACCCCAAGAACTCACCTTGTTCCTTTTCGGGGGCCCCGAACTCCGTCACTA
>Ga0172382_10012862_pt1 | contig 10849 bp, 12 predicted proteins | sample Leawel138RmetaG_FD_122245 | JGI IMG/M metagenome (GOLD analysis project Ga0172382, IMG submission 122245) | Leachate microbial communities from a municipal landfill in Southern Ontario, Canada - Leachate well 138R metaG | ecosystem: Engineered > Solid waste > Landfill > Unclassified | place...
CCCAGTAATTGTGCAGGGTCAGGATCAGGCCCTGGAACCAGCGGGTCGGGTGCATGTGGGCGGGCAGGCTGGCGTTCACGGGCGGGGCTCGCGGGACGGGGACGGGAAAGGCCCCGTCCTAGAACCGCGACCGGCAGGCGTCAAGGCGAGAGGCGGGCGGCAGGCCCGCCGTCGGTTCCCCGCCAGCTCTGCGTCAGTTCCCGGCGCCGGGCAGCTTCAGCTGCTGGCCCGGCAGGATGTAGCTCGGATTGGCGCGCAGCGCCGGATTGACCTCGAGGAAATCGGTGTAGCGCTGGCCATCGCCGAGAAGCTCGACGGCGATGGACCACAGCGACTGGCCGCGCCGCACCACATAGGTCGATTGCGGCGCGGACGCGGTCTCGACCGTCGGCTCGGCCGGCGTCTCCCGCCCGTCGAGCGGCTGGGGCAGCGGCACGAGCGCCGAAGGCGCGACCTCGGCCACCTTCTCCTCCTCGGGCGCGGCGGCGTCCGATGCCGGCGGCAGGCCCTCGGCCAGCTTCTTCTCGACCTCGGCCTTCAGCTCCGGCTCGGGGTCGAGCGCCAGCGCGTGGCTCCACTGGAAGCCTGCTTCCAGCTTGCGGCCGACGCGCCAGTAGGCGTCGCCCAGATGGTCGTTGAGGATCGGGTCGGCCGGCATCAGCCCGACCGCGCGCTCCAGCTCGCGCACGGCGTCGTCGTAGCGGCCGAGGCGATAGAAGGCCCAGCCGAGCGAATCGACGATGTAGCCGTCCGAAGGGCGCAGGTCGACGGCGCGCTGGATCAGCTCCAGCCCCTCGTCGAGGTTGACGTTCATGTCGACCCAGGAATAGCCGAGATAGTTCAGGACCTGCGGCTGGTCGGGAAAGAGTTCCAGCGCGGTCCTGAAATTCGGCTCGGCCTTGTCCCATTCCTTCAGCCGCTCATAGGCGATGCCGCGCTGGTAGAAGATATTCCACTCGGCGCGGGTCGGCCCCTTTATCCGCGCCACGGCGCGGTCGTAGATGTCGGCGGCGGCGCGGTAGTTCTCCTGCGAGGCATAGACGCCGCCGAGCGACAGATAGGCGCGCATGTCGCTCTCGTCCTGCGCCAGCGCGGCCTTCAGATGGGTGATCGCCTCGTCGTGGCGCTTCAGGTCGGCGAGGTTGAGGCCGAGCTGAAGCTCCGCCACCCGCTTCAGCGGCGAGGCGGCGGGGATCTTCTCGTAGAAGGCGATCGCGCCTTCGGCGTCGCCCTGCTGCTCGGCGATGCCGGCAAGCTGGATCAGGATCGCGTCGCTGTGCGGCGTGAGCGCCAGCGCGTAGTTGAGATAGAGCCGGACGAAGGATTCGCCGCCGCCGCGGTTGAGCGCCGTGGCGAGGTTGAGCAAGCCTTCGGCCGCGCCGGCGCGCACGTCCGGCACCAGAGGCGGAACGGCGCGCCCGCTCTCGATGCGGCCGCGCAGCGCCTGGACGGTCAGCCGGCCGGAGGCGAACTCGTCGGCCTTGTCGAGCACGGCGATCGCCGCCTCGCGCTCGCCGCTGCGGGCGAGGAAGCCGGCCTGCGCCTCGAGCAGGCGCAGATAGGTCTCGGGCGCGGCGCCGGCCGCGGTGAGGTTGTCCGCGCCCTTCGCGAATGCCGCGCGGGCGATGTCGGCCTTGCCGGCCTGCTCGGCGATCAGCGCCCGGTGATAGGCGATGAACAGCTCGTACCATTCCGGCCCGGCCAGCCCGTCGAGAAAGGCGAGCGCGTCGTCGCCCTTGCCTTCGCCGAGCCTGGCCCAGGCGGCGGTCAGGCCGGTTATCAGCCGGTCGAGGTCGGATTCCAGCGCCAGCTTCAGCCAATAGCCGGCATCGGCATGCTTGCCCTGGCGGATCGCATCGACGCCGAGGGCCAGCCGCGAGAACCGCTCGACCTCCGGCACCTCCTTCAGCTCCTCGGCATAGGGCAGCGCCTCGTCGAAGCGCCCTTGCGAGATCAGCCCCAGAAGCAGGCTCTGCTGGACGCCGCGATTGTCCGGGTCGAAGGAGAGCGCGCGGCGGTAATAGTCGATGGCCGTGGCGAGATCGTTGTCGCTTTCGGCAATGCGGGCGGCGAGATAGGCGCCCGACAGCGTGTTGACGGCGACCGGGCCGTCCGCGCCGCCGGCCGCGTCATCGGCGGCGGGCGCAGCCGCCCACGCGCCCGATGCCGCCCCTGCGGCAAGCAGGGCCGCCACGATCCACCGTCCTGTCAAAAGCCGCATCGTCATCCTTCCCGGCATTTTCCGCTGTCGGCCGCTCATCCCTTCGGGGCGGCATCCCGCGCACGGCGAATCCACGGACCGCCGCGCCTGCCCGCGCCACGAAACGGCACAAGCATGGCCATTTTGCGGAAGCCCACGCTCAGTTCACCCGGCTGATGCAGAAGTCGATGACGTCGAGCAGCGCGTCCTTCTGCGGCGTCTTCGGCAATGGCGCCAGCGCGTCGCGCGCGATCTCGCCGAAATGGCGCGCCCGGCCGATGGTGTCGCCGATAGAGCCGTGCTTGATCATCAGCCCGCGCGCGCGCTCCAGCGAGACGTCGTCGGCCTGGGCGTCCTCGATCGCCGCCTTCCAGAACCGCCGCTCCTCGGGCGAGCCGCGCCGATAGGCGAGGATGACCGGCAGCGTCACCTTGCCCTCGCGGAAATCGTCGCCGACATTCTTGCCGAGGTCGCGCGAATCGCCGCCATAGTCGAGCGCGTCGTCGATCAGCTGGAAGGCGAGGCCGAGATTGACGCCGTAGGAGCGCAGCGCGGCGCGCTCGCTCTTGGAGGCGTCGGCGATGATCGGGCCGACCTCGGCGGCGGCCGAGAACAGCGCCGCGGTCTTGGCCTTGATGACGGCGAGATAATCGTCCTCGGTGGTCTCCAGATTCTTGGCGACGCCCAGCTGCATCACCTCGCCCTCGGCGATGACGGAAGCGGCCGACGACAGGACGTCGAGCGCGTCGAGCGAGCCGACATCGACCATCATGCGGAAGGCCTGGCCGAGCAGGAAGTCGCCGACGAGCACGCTCGCCTGGTTGCCCCAGATCATGCGCGCCGTGCGCCGGCCGCGCCGCATGTCGCTCTCGTCGACCACGTCGTCGTGCAGGAGGGTGGCCGTATGCATGAACTCGACGCTGGTGGCGAGCTTGACGTGGCCGTCGCCACGATAGCCGAACATCTGCGCCGCCGCCAGCGTCAGCATCGGCCGCAGCCGCTTGCCGCCCGACGAGATCAGGTGGTTGGCGACTTCGGGAATCATCTCGACGTCGGAGCCGGCCTTCGACAGGATCAGCTCGTTGACGCGCCCCATGTCGGGCCGCGTCAGCGCAATCAGCGCCTCGATCGACGCCTTCGCGCGCTTGCCATCCTCGAGTTCGACCACTACGCCCACAGGAAAACTCCCTCGATGCCATTCTCGGCCTGTCATATCGAGGGCAGACTCTAGGCAGACACACCCATGGCGGCAAGGGGCGAATTGGCGCAAGAGGGCTGTTGCCGCCGCGAAATGGCAGCGACGAACGGGGATTTACATCGCCGCGGCAACCTGAAACCCTTCCGGCCATGATCGAACTCCTGCGCACCAACGATGCCGTTCTCATCTCCTTCGTCGAGGCGCTGCTGCGCGACGCGGGGCTGGCCTTCTTCGTCGCCGACAACAATATGAGCGTGGTGGAAGGCTCGCTCGGCATCCTGCCGCGCCGGGTGATGGTGGCCGAGGGCGACATCGGCGAAGCGCGCCGGCTGCTCGCCGACGCCGGCATCGCCGACGAGATCAAGGGCGAATGAGCGTCACGGAAAGCGAAGCGCCGACCGCCGACGCCTTCCATCGCGGCGGCTTCGTGCTGGTGCAGCCGCGAAAGGGCCACCGCGCCGGCCTCGACGCGATGCTGCTCGCCGCCGCCGTGCCGGACGGTTTTTCCGGCCGGCTCGCCGATCTCGGCGCCGGCGCGGGCGCCGCCGGGCTTGCCGTCGCCGCGCGTTGTCCAGAAGCGCGCATCGTCCTCGTCGAGCGCGAGCCGGACATGCTGGCCCATGCCGGCCTGACGCTCGCCCATGAGGCGAACGCCCGGTTTTCCGGGCGGGTGGAGCTGCTTGCCGCCGACGTGACGCTGGCCGGCCGGGCGCGGCGTGACGCCGGCCTCGACGATGCCGCCTTCGATTTCGCCATCATGAACCCGCCCTTCAACGCCGCATCCGACCGCGCCTCGCCCGATGCGCTGCGCCGGGCCGCGCATGTGATGGAAAGCGGCCTGTTCGAGGCGTGGCTGCGCACGGCGAGCGCCATCGTCAGGCCGGGCGGCGGCCTCGCCCTGATCGCGCGGCCGCAATCGCTGGGCGACATCCTCGCAGCACTTCGCGGCCGCTTCGGCGCCGTCGCGATCCTGCCGGTGCATCCGCGCGCCGGCGAGGCGGCGATCCGCATCGTCCTTCGCGCCGTGCGCGGCTCGCGCGCGGGGCTGACGCTCGCGCCGCCGCTCGTCCTCCACGAGGGGGAAAGCGGCTTTTCGCCACGGGCGGAAGCCGCAATCAACGGGCAGGCCCCGCTTTTCGGAGCCTGAGACAGGCTTTCGCCATTGCGCGGGCGGCGCCAGCGCCTACATGCTTTCCCGCCTGACTGATGGAGACACAGCCCGCCGTGAAACGCTTCTTCGACCGCCTGCTTCCCGCCGCCTGGCGCTCCAACGCCGTCACCATTCCCGTCATCCGCCTGCACGGCGCGATTCTCGCCGGCGGCAACCAGTTCCGGCCGAGCCTGTCGCTGGCAAGCGCCGCGGGCGCGATCGAGAAGGCATTCGCGATCAAGGGCGCGCCGGCCGTCGCCATCTCGGTCAACTCGCCCGGCGGCTCGCCGGTGCAGGCGCGGCTGATCTACAAGCGCATCCGCGACCTCGCGGCCGAGAAGAACAAGCGCGTCATCGTCTTCGTCGAGGACGCGGCCGCCTCCGGCGGCTACATGATCGCGCTGGCGGGCGACGAGATCGTCGCCGACCCCTCCTCCATCGTCGGCTCGATCGGCGTGGTCTCGGCCGGCTTCGGCTTCCAGGAGTTGATCAGGAAGATCGGCGTCGAGCGCCGCGTCCACACCGCGGGGCGGAACAAATCCATCCTCGACCCGTTCCAGCCGGAGAAGAAGGAGGATGTCGAGCGGCTGAAGACGCTTCAGCTCGAGATCCACGACACCTTCATCGACATGGTCAGGGAACGGCGCGGGGCGAAGCTGGCCGAGGAACCGGACCTGTTCACCGGCCTGTTCTGGACCGGCGGCAAGGCGCTGGAACTCGGCCTGGTCGACGCGCTGGGCGACATGCGCTCCTTCCTGAAGGAGCGCTACGGCGACAAGACGAGGCTCCAGCTCGTCAGCGCGCCGCGCGGCTTTCTCGGCCGCCGGCTCGGCTTGTCGCGCATAGGCAACGGGGCGGAGATCGCCGCGCTCGCCGCCGACGGGCTGGCCGAGGCAGCACAGGAACGGGCGTTGTGGGCGCGGCTGGGGCTTTGACCGCAGCCGAAAAGGCTCTAGACTTCGCCGCAGACCAAACGGCCCCGCGCGGGCGGTGCAAGGAGGACAGGACAGTGCCTCAGCTCATCTTCTTCGCCGTTGTCGGCATCGTCGCCTATGTCGGGTATCGCGCGTTCCTGCGCGAGGCCGAGCGCGTGACGGCGCGGGTGCGGCGCGCGGAGGCGGAACAGCGCACCGGCACGCAGGGAACGCTGGTCAAGGATCCCGTTACCGGCGAATACCACCTGGCCAGGGACTGAGCCTCCTTCCCGATGACCGCGATTAGCGAGGCCGCGCCGGCCAAGGTCAACCTTGCGCTCCACGTCACCGGCCGGCGCGCGGACGGCTATCACCTCCTCGACACGCTGGTCGTGTTCGCCGAGGCGGGCGACCGCATCCGGGTCGCGTCGGCTGCCGAAGATCACTTTGCCGCGACCGGGCCGTTCGGCGCGAGCGTGCCGGCCGGCGGCGAGAACCTCGTCGTGAAGGCGCGCGACCTCTTGCGCGGAATGGCTGGGGGGCGGGCCTTTCCGGTGTCGATCGCGTTGGAGAAGAACCTGCCCGTCGCCTCCGGCATCGGTGGCGGCTCCAGCGACGCGGCCGCCACCTTGCGCGCGCTTGCCCGCCTATGGGACCTTCCGCTTTTTCCCGACGCGTTGGCACGCGCGGCGCTGCCGCTCGGGGCCGATTTGCCGATGTGCCTTGCTGTGCGGACCCTGCGCGCGCAGGGCATCGGCGAGGACCTCGCGCCCGTCAGCGGCCTGCCGGCGCTCGACATGGTGCTGGTCAATCCGGGCGTGGCGGTGGCGACGCCCGCCGTGTTCGGGCAGCTTCGATCGCGGGACAACCCGCCGCTCGGCCCGCTGCCGGCGGCCGCCGGTTTCAACGCCTTTGCCGGCTGGCTCGCCACGATGCGCAACGATCTCGAAGCGCCGGCCGTCGCGGCCGCGCCGCAGGTCGCTTCCGTCCTTGCCGCGCTCAAGCAAAACGGAGCCGCGCTGGCGCGCATGTCCGGCTCGGGCGCGACCTGCTTCGGCCTCTATCCCACACGCGAGGACGCCGCCCGCGCGGCGGGGAAAATCGCCGCCGCGCAGCCGTCATGGTACGTTGAGGCGACGCGCACCATCGAACAGGAGGCCTGAATGAGTTACGGCAATGAGAGCCGCCCGTTCCTGCCCGTCGGCTTCGCCGTGCTGACGGTGTCCGACACGCGCACGCCCGACGAGGACAAGTCCGGCCGGACGCTTGCCGAGCGCATCGAGGAGGCGGGCCACCGGCTGGCGGCGCGCGCGCTCGTCGCCGACGACGTCGAGGCCATCCGCGCCATCGTCCGGCGCTGGGCGGCCGACCCGGCCGTCGACGCCATCATCACCACCGGCGGCACCGGCTTCACCGGCCGCGACGTGACGCCGGAGGCGGTGGAGGCGCTGTTCGACAAGCGCATGGACGGCTTCGCGCAGGTGTTCCACCGCGTCTCCTACGACACGATCGGCACCTCGACCATCCAGTCGCGGGCGACCGCCGGCACGGTCGGCGCCACCTTCGTCTTCGCCCTGCCCGGCTCGCCCGGCGCCTGCCGCGACGCCTGGGACCATATCCTCAAGCAGCAGTTCGACTACCGCCACCGCCCGTGCAACTTCGTCGAGATCATGCCGCGGCTGGACGAGCACATGAAGCGCGGCGCGCCCGAGCTGGGCTGACCTCCACCTCAGAAAGTTCTTGCTTTGTTCCGATTCGGCCTTTAGGAATAATTTCATCGACGAGTCGCCCGCACCGTTCGTGGAGGCCCAGGATGGAACCGATCAGACAGGCAGATATGGCGGCATTTTCCGGTGGCGGCGCGCCGCTGGCCAATGCCGTGGTCGAGGAAAGCGGCGTGCGCGTCGGCTTCGAGCGGCGGCGCGGGCGCGGCGCGGGCATCAACCCGTCCGGCCGCTACGAGCCGGTCTCGCGCCACGTGTTCGACGACGGCTGGGACAATCTCGAAGACCTGCCGCCGTTCAAGACCGAGGTGCAGGTGGAGCGCCCGCGCACCATCATCACTCGCAACGATTCGCCCGACATCGGCTTCGACCGCTCGATCAACCCCTATCGCGGCTGCGAGCATGGCTGCATCTACTGCTTCGCGCGGCCGAGCCACGCCTATATGGGCCTGTCGCCGGGGCTGGATTTCGAGGCGCGGCTGTTCGCCAAGCCGGACGCCCCGCGCCTCTTGGAGCGCGAACTAGCCAGGCCCGGCTACGAGGCGCGCACCATCGCCATCGGCACCAACACCGACCCCTACCAGCCGATCGAGCGGCAATGGCGCATCATGCGCGAGATCCTCGAAGTGCTGGAGACGCACAACCATCCGGTCGGCATCGTCACCAAATCGGCGCTGGTGACGCGCGACATCGACATATTGTCGCGCATGGCGGAGAAGGGGCTGGTCAAGGTCGCGCTGTCCGTCACCACGCTCGACCGGGGGCTGGCGCGCACCATGGAGCCGCGCGCCTCGACGCCGCCAAAGCGGCTGGAAGCGATGCGGACGCTCGCCGATGCCGGCATCCCCGTATCGGTCATGGCCTCGCCGATCGTGCCGGCGCTCAACGACCAGGAGATCGAGCGCATCCTCGAATCCGGCCATGCCGCCGGCGCGCGCGAGGCGGGCTACATCATATTGCGGCTGCCGCTGGAGGTCGCGCCGCTGTTCAAGGACTGGCTGCTGCGCAACTATCCCGACCGCTACCGCCATGTCATGTCGCTGATCCGCTCGATGCGCGGCGGCAAGGATTACGACGCCGAATGGGGCAAGCGGATGAAGGGCACCGGCCCCTATGCCTGGCAGATCGGCCGCCGCTTCGAGATCGCGGCCAAGCGCCTCGGCCTCAATGTCGAGCGCCGCCGGCTGCGCAGCGACCTGTTCAAGCCGCCGGGCAAGGCCGGCGAGCAGCTGATGCTGCTTTAGACGACGTGGGGCACTCGATCTCGACCGCAAGCGCCGCCCCTCATCCGCCCTTCGGGCACCTTCTCCCCGTGAACGGGGAGAAGGGAAGACGTCGCGGCAGGTCCTCCTCTCCCCGTTCACGGGGAGAGGATGCCGGCAGGCAGGTGAGGGGCGGCGCGGCGGTCGAAGATGGCTCCACTTAGGGGCGGACAAGGTGCGACGTACCCTGCCCTCGCCCGAGCCCGAGCCCGAGCCCGAGCCCGAGCCCGAGCCCGAGTCTGTGTTCCCCGCGTCACGTATCGCAAGAATCCGTCCGGCTCCTGTCCCCAATGCGCCGGATGGCAGGCCTTCCCGCTCCCGTCCCCGGAACGGGAAGGCTTGCGGAGAATCGGGACCGATGCGAGCATCGCCGCAACATGACTCGCGCGCGTCCCGATTCTCCCCTGCTTTTCGAGCTGCCGGTCCGGCCCGACTTCTCGCTGGAGAACGCGGCCCGGCGCGAAGGGTTGTGGCCGGTGGCCGGCACCGACGAGGCCGGGCGCGGGCCGCTGGCCGGGCCGGTGGCGGCGGCGGCCGTGGTGCTCGACCCGGACAACATCCCCGACGGGCTCGACGATTCCAAGCGGCTCGACGCGGCCGCGCGCGAGGCGGCGTTCGCCGGCATCCTCGCTTGCGCGGTCTCGGTCTCCTTTGCCTCGCTCTGCGCCGCCTCCATCGACGCCGGCGACATCCGCAAGGCGAGCCTGGAGGCGATGCGCCGGGCCGTCGCCGGGCTTTGCCTCGCCCCGCGCATGGTGCTCGCCGACGGGCGCGACGTGCCGGCCGGCCTTCCCTGCGCCGGCCGCGCCGTGGTCAAGGGCGACCAGCGTTCGCAATCCATCGCCGCCGCCTCGATCGTCGCCAAGGTGATGCGCGACCGCATGATGGCGCGCGCCGGCGCCCGCGACGGCCGCTACGGCTTCGAGCTTCACATGGGTTACGCCACCGTGCGCCATCGCGCCGCGATCATCGAGCACGGCCCGGCCACGCGCCTTCACCGGCTTTCCTTCTCGCCGTTCCGGCAGTAGGCAGTTCTCGCCGGGCTGCGTTATGCGCTCCCGCCCTCCCCGGGGCCGTCCGAAGTCGGGTTGCCCTGATGGCCGTGAACATGTGAGGCTCGCGGAATGTCGGCCGGACTCACCATCGCAATCGCTCTCCTTGCCCTCATTGTCCTCGGCGCCGCTCTGGTTACGAGAGCGAGCGGCAAGCGGTCGCCGCCTCCTCACGGCGGCGATGCCGGAGGCGGCGAGTTCCCTCGCGTGGCGGGTCCAGCCATGAAGATGCGCCCGACATTGGTTCGGGCGATGCCGGCGGTGACGGAGGCGGAGGTGAGTGACCGCAAGCCCCGATTCCCTGCGGTCAGCCTCCTCCTGCTTTCCGCCGCGCTGATCGCCCTGTTCGTCATCGCCGGCTGGGCGCGCTCCCATTGCGCATTCGGCTTCGGGGGCTTCGGCTGCACCGGCGTCTTCGTCGGCCGGGGCGAGATGCTCGTCGCCGCCACGCTGGCCTTGACGGCGGCTGTCGTCGCGCTGATTCCGGTCTCGGGATGGCGGCTTTTTCGCTGGTGGCGCGGCCGTCAGGCATGACGCAAACGCGTCCCTCCCCCGGTCAAGTCCCGGTGGGGGAGGGATAAGCAGTTACAAGTTCACTCCGCGATCATGGCGCGTGCGCAGAGCTTGTTGCCGATAGGATCGCGAAGATAGGCCAGGTACAGCTTGCGGGTACCCATCTCGCGGATACCGGGCGGGTTCTCGATCGAGGTTCCGCCGTTCTTCACGCCGGCCGCGTGCCAGGCGTCGACTTCCTCGGGCGACGAGAGGGCGAAGCCGATCGTGCCGCCATTGGCGTGACAGGCCGGCTCGCCATTGATCGGCAGGGTGACCATGAAGCGGTGCCCGTCCCTGGCGTAGACGACGCGCCCTTTCGGGTCGGTCTGGCCGACGCTGCCGCCGGATGCCGTGAATATGGCATCGTAGAACTTCCGGGATTGCTCGATGTCATTCGAGCCGACGACGATGTGGCTGAACATGCGTTTCCTCCTGTGCGCCGTTGGTCTAGCGCGATTCCGGGAACCCGCAAAGCGCCGGTGAGGCAGGCTGGCGCTCCGCAAGGGATCGTCGCTGCCTTCCGGTGCCGGGCACGGCTGCGCCCTGGGAACGACGGCGCGGCAATAATTCGTTAACGAATTGATATGCAACCGCATTTTCCGGGGCCGTTAACATTCCCTCATTGTGAATTTCAAATGGAAAAAATCACAACGAAATCATTTGCCTGAGAGCGTATACCGCCCGCACCTTGCAGGCATTAATCACCCAAATCGCCCGTTGAAATCCTTGGATAATTTCGCGCCTTACCCGCACCACTTTAGCGCCCATCATCATCGCCGGAACTGACAGTCGTC
>Ga0172382_10012863_pt1 | contig 10849 bp, 8 predicted proteins | sample Leawel138RmetaG_FD_122245 | JGI IMG/M metagenome (GOLD analysis project Ga0172382, IMG submission 122245) | Leachate microbial communities from a municipal landfill in Southern Ontario, Canada - Leachate well 138R metaG | ecosystem: Engineered > Solid waste > Landfill > Unclassified | place...
AAATTCGCGGGCTACGGCTTCAACAAGAGTCACTCTGCCGCGTATGCGCTGATCGCCTACCAGACGGCATGGCTCAAGCACTATCACCCGGCTGAGTTCCTGGCTGCCACTTTGTCGTCCGACATGGATGACACCGAGAAGGTGCAGGTGTTCTGGAAGGACGCCGTGGCCAACGGCGTGACGGTGCTGCCGCCCGACGTCAACGCCTCTGCCTACCGTTTCGAGCCGGTTGAAGACGAGTACATGGCACGTGGAGAACCGCCCCGTTCCATGCGTTATGGCCTGGGCGCCGTGAAAGGCACAGGCCAGGCAGCCGTCGAGGAAATCATCCGGGCGCGTGAAGAGGGTGGCCCCTACACCAGCCTTTTCGATTTCTGCAAGCGCGTGGACCGTCATTCCGTCAACCGCCGCACCATCGAGGCCTTGATCCGAGCGGGCGCGTTTGACAGCATCGCCGAAAATCGTGCCGCACTGCTGGCGACGGTGGGCAATGCCATCGAGGCCGCCGAGCAGGCCGAACGCAGCGCCAATCAGATCTCGCTGTTCGACAACAATGCCGGGGATATCGTTGAACTGGAATTGGCGCGGGTGCCGCCCTGGGATCTCCAGACCCGGCTTCGAGCGGAAAAGACGGCTCTGGGCTTCTATTTCAGCGGGCATTTGTTCGATGCCTGGCGCGACGAAGTGCGCCGCTTCGCTCCGACGCCGCTGGCCCGCCTGCAGCCTTCCCGCAGCCTGCAATGGTTCGCGGGCGTGCTGACGGCGCTGCGTCCCCGCATGACAAGACGGGGCAGAATGCTTTACGCCTTGCTGGATGATGGTTCGGCGCAGATCGAAGTGGCCGTCTTCAACGAGCTTTACGAGCAGCATCGGCTGCGTCTGAAGGAAGACCAGCTCATCATCGTGCATGGAAAGGTCACCCATGACGATTACTCCGGCGGCTTGCGGGTGACGGCTGACGCGATCTACGATCTGCAGCTGGCGCGCGAATCCCGGGCGCACAGCCTGCGCATTACTTTGAATGGCAATGCCGATACGCAGCGGCTGCGCCAGTTGCTGAATCCCTATCGCGCCGATCCCGAGAACGGCATGCCGGGCGTGGCGGTGGAAGTGCAACTGGAGCGCGACGGCTACCGCTGTCTGGTCCGTCTCGGCGAAGACTGGCGGGTCCGCATGTCCGACACCCTGCTCGAACAGCTGTCCGATTGGGCCAGGCCGGAATCGCTGGAGATCACCTACGCATGAGCGTGAATGAAGAGGTTATGCCCCTGCGCATCCTGCATTCCGAAGCCGCCACCGGCTGGGGCGGACAGGAACAATACATACACCGCATGATGCTGGCCATGCGCGACCGGGGGCACCGGCTGGCTGCGGTCTGCCAGCCTCATGCCAAGCTGGCGGAGCGCTTGCAGCAGGAGGGTTTCACGGTCCACACCATGCTGATGGACGGGCCCGTCAACTATGCGCGCAGCGTGGCGCGCATACGCGGCATCCTGAAGCAGGGCCGCTTCCAGGTATTGAATACGCACAGCCGGCGCGACACCATGATCGCCGGGGTGGCTGGCCGGTTGGCGGGCACGCCGCTCATCGTACGTACCCGCCATCTCGCCAACCGGCCCGGTTCGCTGCTTTCCTACACCATCGTTCCGCACCGCGTCACCACGGCCAGCGACTTTGTTCGCCGGGGCCTGATAGAGCGAGGCGTGCCGGAAGGCCATGTCGCAACGGTGTATCCGGCCGTCGAACTGCCGCCGCTGACGGGGCAGTCCACCTTGCGCAAAGAGTTGAAGCTGGCGCCCAACGACATCGTAGTCGGCTGCGTGGCCGTCATGCGCGCATTGAAGGGCCACCGCGAACTCATCGATGCCATGGCCCCGCTGATTGCCGAACGGCCCAATCTGCATCTGGTGCTGGTGGGAGGAGGCTCCCCGCTGTTCGAGGAGATCCAGGCTTATGTGGAATCCCGTGGGCTGAGCCGGCGCGTGCATATGCTGGGCATGCGCAGTGACGTTCCCAACCTGCTGGAAGGTTTTGACATCTTCGCCCTGGCAACGCGCAAGGAGGCGTCAGGCACTGTGTTCGTGGAAGCCGGGGCGGCAGGGCTGCCCGTCGTGGGCACTCGCGTGGATGGCGTGCCAGAGATGATGAAGGAAGGGGTCAGTGGCATACTGGTACCCTTGGACGACGTATCCGCGCTTTCGCAGGCCATTCGCAGTCTGGTGGAAGATCCTGATCTGCGCAGCCGCATGGGGCAGGCAGGGCTGGAGTTCTGCCGCCATTCTGGTCACTTCAGCCTGCAGGCCATGGTCGAGCGCACGGAGTCCGCCTATATACGCTGGCTGGGAGAACTGAAAAGATGAGACGGGCCGTACCGGTCTTGATGTACCACCACGTTTCGCCGGTCGAAGGCATGATCACCGTGTCCATGGCCAACTTCGAGCATCAGCTCAAGTGGCTGCGCAATCGCGGCTATCGGTCGCTCACTTGCGATGAGTTCGCCGGTCATCTGGAGGGCCGGCCCGTGCCGCCGCGTTCCATCCTGATCACTTTTGACGACGGCTATCTGGACAACTGGGTGTACGCCTATCCTCTCATGAAGCGCTACGGTTTCCACGGCGTCATCTTCCTGGTGACCTCGTGGATCGGCGACGGGGAAATACGTCCGCACCTGGGCCAGAACGAGCTGCCCGAGACACCGTCCCATCGTGATTGTGAAGACCTTATCGGGCAGGGACGTGCCGACGATGTCATGCTTCGCTGGAGCGAGATCGAAGCCATGCGTGCCGAGGGCGTGTTCGAGTTCCACAGCCATACCCACACTCATACCCGCTGGGACCTCGGCCCCGAGAAGGAATCGAAGGATGTGCACATGGCCGAGGAACTCGCGCGCTCTCGTGCCACGCTGCAGGAACGCCTGGGTGAAGTCTCGCAGCATTTCTGCTGGCCGCAGGGCTATTTCGACCCCGATTACGTTCGCATCGCCCAGCAGGCGGGCTTCCGCTATCTGTACACCACCAAGCCTTTCGGACAGAATCGAGCCGGAACGGACCCTGCGCATATCTACCGTTTCGCCGTGCGCAATACCACAGGCCAGTCGGTGGGGCGGCGTATTCGTGTAGCGGCGCATCCCGTCATCGGCCCTTTGTTCAACCGGTTCAAACTGTGGAAGCGCGGTTTGAGGAAACGCACATGAGCGCTGTCGCGGAGACAGGCGCCGCGACTGGCGGGGGACGTCCCGCCTCGCTCTCGGTCATCATCATCACCTTGAACGAAGCCGCCCACATCGGCGCGTGCCTGGAGTCCGTGTCGTTCGCCGATGAAATCGTCGTCGTGGATTCGGGCAGCACCGATGCGACGCGCGAGATTGCCGCAGCCATGGGCGCGAAAGTGATTCTTGCCGATGACTGGCCGGGCTTTGGGCCACAGAAGAACCGGGCGCTCGATCAGGCAAGCTGCGACTGGGTGCTGTCCATCGACGCAGACGAACGCGTGACGCCTGAGCTGGCAGCGGAAATTCAAATCGTTCTGGGTAATGTGGCCAAGGCGTCCGATCAAGGAAGTTGTAGCGCGGCTGCCGCCACAGCCGGGCCTGCCGATACGGGGACGGATGGGCGGGTTTGCGCCTATCGCATCGCGCGCCTGTCCAACTTTGGCGGCCGCTGGATCCGGCACAGCGGCTGGTGGCCGGATCATGTAATACGGCTGTTTCAGCGCGGTACCGCGCGTTTCAAGGATGTGGCTGTTCACGAAAGCGTGGTGACAGAGGGGCCGGTCGCTACCCTGAAAGGCCATTTCCTGCATTATCCCTACGACAGCCTGGAACAGTTCATCGCCAAGATCAATCATTATTCCTCCGAAGCTGCCGCCATGATGCATGCACGGGGCAAGCGCACTTCCATCCTGGGCGCCTGGGGGCACGCCAGCTGGACCTTCGTCCGCATCTATCTGTTGCGCAGAGGTTTCCTGGACGGACGTGAAGGCTTCATCCTGGCGGTTATGGGGGCTGCCGGCAGTTTTTTTCGCTACACTAAGTTGCTTTTTCTTAACAAACAGCAACCCAAGTAAGACACGGCCCGAGTCCCTTCATCGGGCGTGCAGCGCGATGAAACTCCTTATCACCGACATTCATCACGGCAATGGCGGCGGCCATGTCACCTATATCCTGAGCCTGCTCAGGGGCTTGCGTCATGAATATGATGTGACCATCGCCGTGCCCCCCAGCGGGCGGCTCTATCGTTGCGCCTCTGAAATGGAAGGGGTGCGGGTAGTGCCGGGCCTCTACACCTCGCGTTTGCCGGTGATGCTGCGCGAGCTGCGCGTATTGCGCGCATTTCTGGAAGCCGAAAGCTTCGATGTCGTGCATGTGAATGGCGGCGGCGATCATCGGCATGTCATGCTGGCCACGCTTGGCATGAAGGAGCGGCCCGGCATCGTCTGGACCAAGCACAACACCAATTCGGTCAGCAGTGTCGGCCATCGCATGCGGGCGCATTTCGGCACGCATGCGTCGATTGCGGTGTGTGAATACGTTGCGCGGATATTGCAGGACTCGGCTTACTGCCGGCGTCCGATACAGGTCGTGCGCAATGGGATCGACATCCGGACACTGTGCCCGGCCAGCAGCGCAGAAAAAGCGGCTTACCGCGATGCGCTGTTCGGACCCTTGCCGGCAGGCACCCTGGTGTTGGGAAGCATCGGCGGCACCGACTACAACAAGGGGTGGCATTTGCTGCTGCAGGCTGCCGTCCGTCTGCCGGACGCGCTGCGCGCCAGGCTGCGATTCGTCATTGCGGGCGATCCGCCTTCCGAGGCGTTGCTGAAGCCCGTGCGAGAATCGGGCATGATGCCTTACGTATGCTTTCCGGGCCTGGTGGCAGATATACGCACGGTGCTGGGTGCCTGCGATGCGGGATTCGTGCTGTCGTATCGGGAGGCCGCCTCGTATGCCAGCTGCGAAACCATGGCCATGGGTCTGCCTGCCCTGGTCTCGGATGCCGGGGGCCTGCCCGAGAACGTCCGCCAGGGTGTAGACGGCTGGGTAGTGCCAGTCGCCGACGTCGATGCAATCGAGATCGTGTTGCGCGACATGCTGGAACGGCCCGAGGCCTTGCAGCAGATGGGCGGCATGGCCCGTTCGCGTATAGAAGAGGCATTTTCCGAGCCTCAGTTCATTCAGGACACGAAAGCGGTCTATCAGACGGCGCTGGCGCTCGCCCGCGGCGCGGCGGCACCCATATAATCGGTCTATGGTCCCCATACTCATGTACCACCAGATCGGCGAACCCGCTCCCCGGGGCGCGCCTTACCGCAGCCTTACCGTGCATCCCGATGCTTTCCGCAGGCAGATGCGGTGGCTGCGGCGCTTTGGCTATCGAGGCCTGTCCATGCGCGACATCATGCCCTACGTAAGGGGGGAAAAGCAGGGCAGGGTGGTGGGTGTCACTTTCGACGACGGTTATCGCAATGTCTATCGGAACGCGTTGCCCGCCTTGCAGGAAAATGGTTTTACTGCGACCAATTATTTTGTTGTTCGCCAGTTGGGGGGCACCAACGTCTGGGATTACGAAAAAGGCATCACTCGTTCCGATCTCATGTCCAGGGAAGAGCTTCAGGACTGGGCGCGGCAGGGCATGGAGGTTGGTTCCCATACGCTTGATCACCCTCGCCTGCCGGAATTGCCGGAAGACGACGCCCGGGAACAGTTGCGGGTTTCGCGCGACGAACTCGAACAGCTGACGGGTGGACCGGTAACCGCCTTCTGCTACCCCTATGGTGCTGAAAACACGCAGCTTCGCAGTCTGGCGCGTGCTGTCGGCTACACGAATGCCACGACGACGGCGCGCGGTCTTGCTCGGCCCGATGACGACCCCTTCGGCCTGCCCAGGGTGACCGTGGCGCGCTCGACCCATATTGTCCGTTTCCTCCAGAAGTGCATGACGCATCTGGAAGAGCGCCGCCGCAGTGCCTGAGCGAATCGCGCCATGACCCCGTCCCCAACTTTGCACCGGCTCAAGATCGCGTTCGTCGTGGACCGTTTCGGCAACCGCTATGGCGGCGCAGAGGCGTACGGCGTAGAACTGATGCGTGTGCTGGCCGGCCGGCACGATATTACGGTCTTCGCCCGAGAATATGACCCGGCTTGCGACCTCAAGCTGCCCTTCGTGCCGCTGAAGTCTCCTCGTGGTCTGCCCAGCTGGCTGCGTGTGCTGTCGTTCGCCATTCGCGCCAGGCGCGCGACCCGCCAGGGGTACGACATCGTACATTCCCATATGAATGGTTATTGCGGTGACATTGAGGTCGTGCACGTCACACCGGTGCGTTACAACTGGCGGGTGCGGTCGCTGCCTTTCGCCAAGCGTGCCATGTCATGGCTGAGCCCGAGGGTGCAGACCTATCTTCGCCTGGAAAACGCGCGGCTGAAGGCGCGGCCGGGCCATCGTGTCGTCGGTGTGTCCGGTCTTATCGTGGAACAGCTGCGTCAGGCGTATGGCAGCGGTCGTGATTTTCCGGTCGTGCCGCCGGGCGTGAACCGCCCCGATGCGGCCGACGGCGCCCGGCGCATCGAAACACGGGCTCGTTTCGAGTATTCGGCGCAAGACTGGGTTTGCCTGCTGGTGGCGCGCAACCCGATGCGCAAGGGTCTTCCCGCCGTACTGAAGGCGCTTGCGGCGCTGCCTGAACGTTACAAGCTGCTTGTGGTGGGTGCCAATGCCGCTGCGCGCGACCATCTGTACCGGCGTCCCGAGTACGAAGGGCTGGCAGCACGGGTGAAGATGGTAGAGGAAACCTCCGATGTGGCACCGTACTATCTGGCAGCGGATGTCTATGTCCATCCTACGCTGAACGACAGTTTTGGCATGGCGCCGCTGGAAGCCATGTCCTATGACTTGCCCGTGATACTCAGCCCGGCTCCATGGTGCGGCTTCGCCCAGTATGTACAGCCGCAGCGCGAGGCATGGGTATTGTCCCATCCCGAGGCTCATGATGAACTGGCCGCTGCCATCGAACGGATCGCTACCGACGAGCTGCTGGCTGAAGCCTTGCGCTGCGGTGGCAGTGCAGTAGTGGACCGCCACAGCTGGGAGGAGGTCGCCCGCCAGTACGAAGCGCTTTATGCGCAATGCCTGGCGGGAAAGATCGAAGGAACGTTGCCTGAGGAAGAGGCGCCGGCATTGTGATGCCACCCTGAGCATTGATCCGGCGCCAAAGCCCAAGCCCCGCCGCTCCTTCTGGTTCCTTCTGCTCCTTCTGCTGGTGCCTAAGTGGAAGAGATCCCGGCCGGCGGAAGTTCTTCACAAGTGCTGCGAGATATCACCCGCTTTTTCGGCGGATGCCTGTTTTGCGCCTTGGGCGCGAGTGCGCTACCGATGACTGGTGCAGGTCGGGTTTCGAGCTCAAGCCGCTGCAGCCAAAGCATGGCATGCTCCCGGCTCTCACCGCACATGTCGGGTTCGGGCGTTAGCGACGCGCAGACGGCGGGCCGTGCCGGGTCGCCGAATAAACGGCAGAGTCCATGTTCGTCGAGCTGGATGCACCGTATGCCGGCCGGTTTGCCGCCCGGCATTCCCGGGATGGGGCTGCTGATGGACGGGGCCGTGCAGCAGGCAGCGCAGCCGGGCCGGCACTGCATCACAGCCATCCGCGCAGCCAGTACACCAGCATGCCCACGTATTCCTTGACGACTGAACGGCTTGCCGCGAGTACGTGCGTGTTCGGCTGCCAGAACGAAAAGGCGGGATCTTCAGGCACGATGATCTGGGGGGGGGAGCTGGCGGCAACGGCATCGATCTGCTGCTTGCGGAATACCCCTATCGCGCGGGGCATGTGCAGTGCGGACGTGACCACCAGTACGTGCTCGAGATTCTTTTCCTTCAGCAGATGGGAGGTATAAAGGGCATTCTCGTAAGTCGTGAGGCTTTTCGCTTCCTGGACGATGGCCTCGTCCGGCACCCCATGCTGGCGCAGCTGGCTTGCCATGATCTGGGCTTCGCTTACATTGCCGTCCAGCGCCGCCCCAGAGACAATCACCAAAGGGGCGCGTTGCGCGTGATAAAGGCTTGCCGCGGTATCGACGCGAGAAACCGTTGCCGACTTGTCATAGGGTTCAAACCAGTTGTTGCGATGATTGGCGGTGCTTCCACCCAGTACCACGATGGCTTGCGCCGTTGGCAGCTGATCCGGCGGCCGATAGGGGTAGCGCTGTTCCAGATGGCCGCCTGCCCAGAGCGAGGAGGCAGGGAGTGACCAGAAAAGTACCCATGCCATGCCGCAGGCGGCCAGCAACACCGCAAGGCGTCGCTGTCGCAATATGAACAACAGCACGCCCAGTACCAATAACGTAATGCCCAGGTTCAGCGGAATCACGAGATTGGTCAGGAAGCTGGAGAACGCCATTCGATCGGTGTTGGTCAGTATTGAAGTTGCAGGAAGGCGAGGGCGTGTTCTTCGACCTCGTCGATTTCCGGCCAGGCCTGTGCAGAACCCAGGCAGGTGGCGTGCTTGGACCAGGGGCCCGTGCGTTCCGGCTGCGTCACGCCGAAAAGCGTGATCTGCTGCGCACCCGCGGCGGCGGCAAGATGCGAGACGCCGGAATCGTTGCAGATCACAAGATTGGCCAGCTGGGTGAGTGTAGCAAAGGCGCCCAGTTTCATGGGAGGCAGGCATTGCGCCGTCGGTGCATTTTCATATGCGGCTTCGATTTCCGAAGGAGGGGGGCACATGATGACGGTATGGCCGGCTTCCTGCAATCGGCGCACCAGACTGTCGAAACCAGGCCAGACTTTTACCCGGCCCTTGTGCAAGCCGGTGGCAGTCGGGGCGATCAGGACGAAGTCGCCTTCGGTGAGGCCGGCGTGTTCGAGTGCCTGTATTGCTTCGGCGCGGTGTCTGTCCGTGAGGCGCAAGCCCAGCTGGCGGGGCGGGCGGGGAGGCTGTGCTGCACAACCCCAGCGTCGCAGTGCCTGTAGGGTGAGGTGGTACCAGGATTCCACTGCATGCAGGCTCCCGTGCGGTTTCGGCAGAGGCCAGCGCAGGATCAGGCTGCGGCCGTCGTCCCGATAGCCCGCGCTGGGCACGCCGGCAAAATTGAATACCATGGCGCTGGAGAGGGAGTCGGGCAGAAGCAGCCCCCGCGGATGCGCGTGTGCCGCCTTCTTGCGAAACGCATGCACCGCGGCGCGGTCCTCGCGCCAGCGACCCTTCATTTCGATGAAGCCGGCCAGCCCGTAGCCCGACAACAGGTCACGCGCCCATCCCCGCGCGCATACGACGACCGGCAGGCCTGTGGCCAGTGCCGCATCCAGACTGGGCAGGCTCATGCAGACATCGCCTATCCAGTTGGGCATGCGCAGGTAGATCGCGGAAATGGGATTCATAGGGCGGGATCGTAACGGCTGAATGGAGATTGGAAGAGCGGGCGTGCAGGGATGGGGCGGACGGGTAAAATGACCTGCCTGTCTGCTCCATTAGTATATAAGCGAGTCCATCCTTGAAGTCAGAAAGCCCAGCGGCCGACACCCAGTCCGCTCCAGTGAAGTTCGATCTGTGGCGGCGTATCTACGGCCGTGTCGGGCAGTACTGGAAGGCCATCGCCCTCGCGCTTGTGATGGTGAGCATTTCCGCCGCCACGCAGCCGACGCTGGCCATCATCACCAAGCCATTGATCGACGAGGGCTTCACCGGTGCCAAGCCGTATTACATCTGGGCGATTCCGCTGGCGGTGATCGGTCTTATCCTGCTGCGCGGGGTGACCAGTTTCGGCAGCTCCTATCTGCTCGCCTGGGTGGCCAACAATACGCTGCTGGGCATACGGCGCGACATGTTCGAGCGCTTGCTGGGCATGTCCGACGAAGACTACAAGCGCAGCGATACGGGCCGCCTGCTGAACCGTTTCACCATTGATGCCGGCAACGTCACCGAATACGCGACGGAAGTGATTACCGTGCTGGTGCGGGAATCGCTGGTCGTGCTGGCCCTGCTGGCAGTACTGCTGTACATGTCGTGGGAGCTCACCCTCATCGTGCTGGTGGTGCTGCCTGTCTCGGTTTATACCGCAAGCCTCTTCATTCGCCGCTTGCGGCGCATCAACCGTGACACCATCAGCATGAATGCCGAGCTGACCCGGGTGGTGCAGGAAGGCATCGAGGGGCAGCGTGTCATCAAACTGTTCGATGGCTATGAGCGGGAATCGGGTCGTTTCGCTTATGTGAACGCGCGTTTGCGGCGCTTTGCCATGCGTGCGGCCAGCGCCGATGCCGCCTTGTCGCCGCTGTCGCAGTTTTTCATTGCCGTGGCGGTGGCGGCGGTGATCGCCGTTGCGCTGTATCAGGCCAACCATGGCACCCTGACCGTAGGCAGTTTCGCCGCCTTCATGGCTGCTCTCGGACAGATCTTCGACCCGGTCAAGAAGCTGACCAAGATCGCCAGCGCCATGCAGCGCATGCTGACCTCCGCCGAGAGCGTATTCACCCTGGTCGACAGCCTGCCTGAAAAGGACGAAGGCAGGCAGGAGTTCCGCGAGTCCGTGCAAGGGCGCATCGAATTCAGCGAAGTGACGCATCGTTTCGCGGGGGTGGACGCCGACGTCCTGCACAAGGTTTCACTGGTAGTGGAGCCTGGCCAGACCGTGGCGCTGGTGGGACGCTCCGGCAGCGGGAAGACGACATTGGTCAACACCATTCCGCGTTTCGTGGTGCCCTCCGACGGAAAAGTGTGCATCGACGGGCATGATGTGCGTGACGTCACACTCAAGAGCTTGCGCCGCCAGCTGGCACTGGTGAGCCAGGACGTGGTGATGTTCGATGGCACCATAGCCGAGAATGTGGGCTATGGTGCTTTGCATGAAGCCAGC
>Ga0172382_10012864_pt1 | contig 10849 bp, 9 predicted proteins | sample Leawel138RmetaG_FD_122245 | JGI IMG/M metagenome (GOLD analysis project Ga0172382, IMG submission 122245) | Leachate microbial communities from a municipal landfill in Southern Ontario, Canada - Leachate well 138R metaG | ecosystem: Engineered > Solid waste > Landfill > Unclassified | place...
ATTACTCACCCGTTCGCCACTCGCCGCCAGGCCGAAGCCCGCGCTGCCGTTCGACTTGCATGTGTAAAGCATGCCGCCAGCGTTCAATCTGAGCCAGGATCAAACTCTTCAGTTCGATCTTTAGGTTGGTTCGTTGCCGAACCTGCTCAAGAACGGAATTGACATTCATTGGTTTCCCAATGGATGTTTACCGTGTGAGCGTTTGATATTTCGAGAACCGTTCCGGACGAATCCGGGGGACGGAACCCGCCTCCAATCGCGCGGCGAACCGCTGCGACTGCAGGCTTGGCGCGTTCGCCCAAACACCCACACTTATCGGCTGTTGATTGTTAAAGATCGGAGACCGCGGACTTTGTGCTCGGCGGCGCCTTTGCACCGGACCGATCCGCGATCAGCAGAGAAGCGAGACTATGACTGCTTATTCGGAGCTTGTCAAACCGGCCTGCCCTTCCTGCTCCCGGGGCCGCCTCTGCGGTTCCCGGAACCCACCAGCGTTCGATTGCCGCCAGGGGAACCCACAACTATAGCGGAAACACCGGGGCTTGTCAAAGGACAAGCAGGCGAACCCACCTGCCCCTCGCCCCCTGGTGCCCTCGCGCTTCCCGCTTCCGGAACCGGAACCAAGCCCGGTCGGTGCGCCGTGGGGAGCCCGCGACTCTAGCAGTCCGCAGCCAAGCGTGCAAGTACGACAAAGGCTACCGGGGAGCGGCGACCGGACCGTCCGGGAGCGGCCACGGGCGACCGGGGAGCGGCGGCGGAGCGGCCCGCGAGCGGCTCTCGTACGACCGACCCCCGGGGCGATCCCGCGAAGCGCTCGAAAAGCGAGCGAAACACGCGGTGCCGCCTCCTCCAGGCCTCCCGGCACTCGAAAGCCGAGCGAGGGCGGGCGCCACTGCCGAAGCGGCCGCGGCCGCCCGCCTCCCAGGCGCCATGGGCCCCGCGGTCGATCGGCGGGCTCGCGCCCCGCGGCCGAGTCCCTCGGATCAGCGGTGCCGGAAATCGGGCTTGCGCTTCTCGACGAAGGCCGCCATCCCTTCCTTCTGGTCGTCCGTGGCGAACAGCGAGTGGAACAGCCGCCGTTCGAAGAGCAGGCCTTCGCTGAGCGGCGACTCGTAGGCCCGGTTGATCGCCTCCTTGACCATCATCACCGACGGCAGCGAGTAGCTCGCGATCGTCGCCGCCGCCTCGATCGCCTCGTCCAGCAAGCGGTCGGCGGGCACCACGCGCGAGACCAGTCCGGCACGCTCGGCTTCCTGCGCGTCCATCATGCGGGCCGTCAGGCAGAGGTCCATCGCCTTCGCCTTCGAAACCGCCCGCGGCAGGCGCTGCGTACCGCCCGCTCCCGGGATGACTCCGAGCTTGATCTCGGGCTGCCCGAAACGCGCGTTGTCGGCGGCGATGATGATGTCGCACATCATCGCGAGCTCGCAGCCGCCGCCGAGGGCGTAGCCGGCAACCGCTGCGATCACCGGCTTGCGCACCCGCCGGATCGTCTCCCAGTTCCGCGTGATGTACTCGTTGCGATAGACGTCCATGTAGCTCCAGCCGGCCATCGCGCCGATGTCGGCGCCGGCCGCGAAGGCCTTCTCGCTACCGGTGAGGACGATCGCGCCGATGCTGTCGTCGGCGTCGAAATCGATCAGTGCGGCGCCGAGCTCGTCCATCAATGCGTCGTTCAACGCGTTCAGCTGCTTGGGCCGGTTCAGCGTGACGATCCCGACGCGGCCGCGAGGCTCGACGAGGATGTGCTGGTAGGTGTTCTGTGGCATCAACGTGCTCCGCTTCGGTTGGCGAGCCCGTGATTCTGCGCTATTGACGGATCGCGCCGAACGACGCTACGCCGAACAGGCCGTTGCTCGTCGTGAATCGGAAGCGGCCCGCGATCTCCGCGCCCTGCTCGCCGGCGATGCCGAAGAAGCGCGCTTCGTACTCGCCCGAGGTGATCGTCGCCTCGTTGCCCCCGCCCGATGCAAGCGCGCCGATGAGCGGTCCCGGAGGCAGCGACGACTCGCGGAAGACGACGGGATTCATCGCGAGATTCGACGCGGTGAGCGAGCCGCCGGCCGGCTGCGACGAGATCGTCAGCTCGCCGAGCTGGGCTTCCGTGATGCGGCCGCCGGCGACCTGGATCGTGATCGGCGCGCTGAACCCGAAGCGCCCCCCGATCGCCTTCGGTTCGCCCGGTCCGTCGCCGACGAGACCGACGACCCTTCCGCTGTAGCTGCCGGCCACCGTAGGCGCATTGGGAACGACATTCGGGGGTCCGGGACGCTCCGCGAACCAGATGCCGAGGTAGCCCTCGTTGAACCCGTCGAGCCCCGAGCCCGCGAACTTCTCCCAGGTGCCGAAGCTGGCGAACCGAAATTCCGGAAGCGGCGTGTCGGTCTCGAAGTCCGCCGCCCGGAAGAAATCGGTGATCGCGACGTACGGCGGCGTGAGGTTCTGCCCCTGCGCCGGATCCTCGTACGCCTGGCCCTGCAGCACGCCGATGATGTTGCGCAGCTCGCTGGGCGGCCGGTTCGTCGCGGTGAAACCGGTCGTTCCGCCCAGCGGGGCGAGATCGGCCGGAAAGCCGAGCGTGAGCGTGTACGAGTCGGTCCCGTTGACGACGACGTTCGCTTCGATCGGCTGGAAGACGTTCGTCGACGTCGCCGCGCACGAGCCGAGCGCGAAGCCCTCGCCCCGGCTGTTCTGCGAATCGCACGGCTCGGGCGCTCGACTGCCGCCGCCGCCACCACCGCCCCCGCCTCCGCACGCTGCGAGTGCGCCGGCGAGCAGCGCCGCGGGAACGGCCCGACCGAGAAACCGCAGGGCACGGATGGCGGGGGACTTCTTCGAGTTGGATTCCACTCGCATGCTCCGTATCGAGGTTCGGCGATCCTAACCGAGCCGACCCGGCCGCAACCTCCAACGAGGAGCGCGCGGAAGGGATTAGGCGAGCGGCTTCCCCACGGGCGCGGTTCGACCGATCACTCTACCCGCCGCTCCGCTGGACACGGTGTGACCGAATCGACGTCCGTTCGCAGATCGGATAGCCTGCCGGCGACGATTTCCCTGCCGGAGAAGCGAATGTTCGACGCGCTGTACCTGGAAAAGACCGATGCCGGCTTCTCGGCGACGCGCCGCAGCCTGTCGGAGGACGAACTGAAGAACGCGACGCCCGACGCCGACGTGACGCTGCGCGTCGAGTACTCGGCGCTGAACTACAAGGACGCGCTGGCGCTCACCAATCGATCGCCGGTCGTGCGGCGCTGGCCGATGGTGCCGGGCATCGACGGCGCCGGCATCGTCGAGGAAAGCACGCACGCCGGCTTTGCGCCGGGCGACCGCGTGATCCTGAACGGCTGGGGCGTCGGCGAGACGCACTGGGGATGCCTCGCGCAGCGGGCACGGTTGCGGGGCGACTGGCTCGTTCCGCTGCCCGACGGACTCGATACGCGCCGGGCGATGGCGATCGGCACCGCCGGGTACACCGCAATGCTGTGCGTGATGATGCTCCAGCGTCAGGGCGTGACGCCCGCGCAGGGCGAGATCCTTGTCACCGGAGCCGCGGGCGGCGTCGGCAGCGTCGCCGTCGCGCTGCTCGCCCGGCTCGGCTACCGGGTCGTCGCTTCGACCGGGCGCAGATCCGAGGAAGCCTATCTGCGCGGGCTCGGGGCGAGCGAGATCCTCGACCGCGCCGAGCTCTCGCAGCCCGGCAAGCCGCTGCAGAAGGAGCGCTGGGCGGGCGTCGTCGACGCGGTCGGCTCGCACACGCTGGCGAACGCGTGCGCGCAGACGCGCTACCGGGGAACGGTGACCGCGTGCGGGCTGGCACAGGGAATGGACTTCCCCGCGTCGGTCGCGCCGTTCATCCTGCGCGGCGTCAAGCTGATCGGTGTCGATTCGGTGATGTGCCCGATCGAGGACCGGCGCGAGGCGTGGTCGCGGCTGGCGCGCGAGCTCGACCACGACGCGCTCGAGCGCATCACGCAGGTGGTCGGCCTCGACGACGCGCTGCGTCTGGCGCCCGAGCTGCTCGCCGGAAACGTGCGCGGCCGCACCGCGGTCGACGTGAACCGGTGAGGCGCGACGACCGGGGGCGCGACCCGATCCGCTACCTCGTCACGCCGATCGACCCGAACGCGCACCGCTTCGAGGTCGAGCTGGTGATCGCGGATCCCGATCCGCGAGGCCAGCGCGTCGCGATGCCCGCATGGACTCCGGGCAGCTACATGATCCGCGAGTTCGCGCGCAACGTGGTCTCGATCGAGGCGTCGACCGCCTCCGGCCGGCGCTTGGCCCTGCGCAAGCTCGACAAGGCGACCTGGCAGGCGTCGCGCTGCGCAGAAGCGCTGCACCTGCGCTACCAGGTCTACGCATGGGATCTCTCCGTGCGTGCGGCGCATCTCGATTCGACGCACGGCTTCTTCAACGGACCGGCGCTCTTCCTGCGGGCGATCGGTCACGAATCACGACCGTGCCTGGTGACGCTCGCGCCGCCGCCGGACAAGGCCCATGCCGACTGGCGCGTGGCGACGACGATGCCTTCGGCCGGCGCGCCCGAGCACGGCTTCGGCGAATACCGGGCGCGCGACTACGACGAGCTGATCGATCATCCCGTCGAGATGGGCCGCTTCACCCTTGCCGGCTTCGACGTCGGCGGAGCGCGCCACGAGATCGCGATCACCGGACGGCACGATGCCGACACCGCGCGCCTGTGCCGCGACCTGCGGCGCGTCTGCGGCGAGCACATCCGCCTGTTCGAGCCGCGCCGCCGCAGGGCGCCCTTCGAACGCTACGTATTCCAGGTGTTCGCGCTGGGCAGCGGCTACGGCGGACTCGAGCACCGCTCGAGCACTTCGCTGATCTGCTCGCGCAACGAGCTGCCGCACGCGGGCGAGCCGCGCGAGCCGTCCGACGGCTATCGCTCGTTCCTGGGACTGGCCAGCCACGAGTACTTCCATGCATGGAACGTCAAGCGGATCCGCCCGGCGGCCTTCGTGCCGATCGACCTGCAGAACGAGAGCTACACGCGGCTGCTGTGGATCTTCGAGGGATTCACGTCGTACTACGACGACCTGATGCTCGTGCGCTCCGGCGTGATCGGGAGCGACGCGTATCTCGGCGTCCTGGCGAAGACGATCTCGAACGTGCAGCGCGGCCCCGGCCGGCGCAGGCAGAGCGTCGCGGAATCGAGCTTCGACGCGTGGATCAAGTTCTATCGACAGGACGAGAACGCCCCGAACGCGATCGTCAGCTACTACGCGAAAGGCTCGCTCGTCGCGCTGGCGCTCGACCTGAGCATCCGCGCGCAGACGCGCGGACGTCGCTCGCTCGACGACGTGCTGCGGCTGATGTGGGAGCGATTCGGAAGGAACGCGTTCACCGATGCCGAATCCGGACTCGACGAGGACGGATTCCCGCGGCTGCTCGAGGAGGCGGTCGGGCTTCGACTGGACGCGCAGATCCGCGCCTGGGCCTACGGCACCGCCGAGCTGCCGCTCGCCGCGCTGCTGCAGCCCTTCGGCGTGCGCCTCGAGTTCGGTGCCGGGGATCAGGGTCCGGTCTCGATCGGCGCGCGAGTGGCGATGCGCGACGGGCAGCTGACGATCACGAGCGCGTACAACGGACAACCGGCGGAGCGCGCCGGCCTGTCGGCGGGCGACCAGATCGTCGCCGTCGACGGGCTGCGTGTCACCGACGAAGGGAACCTGAAGTCGCTGCTGGCCCGTCGCAAGCCCGACGACCGGATCCGCGTGCACGCGTTCCGGCGCGACGAGCTGATCGAACGCGAGCTGCGCCTGGAACGCCCGCCGTCGACCGAGGCGAAGCTGACGCGGGTCGAGCGTGTGACGGGCGCCACCGTCCGCCTGCGCGACGGATGGCTCGGCCGGCAAGCCGCGGAGTGACGAGCCTCGGGTCGACCGATCGCGCCCGTCTTCGAAGCGACTTCCGACCAGAATCGCAATTCACCGAAACAGTTCCGCCAGCGCCGCTCCGGGCTCCGCCGCGCGCATGAACGCCTCGCCGACGAGAAATGCATGCACGCCCGCCGCGCGCATGCGCGCGACGTCTTCGCGCGACCGGATCCCGCTCTCGGTGACGACGATCCGACCGTCGGGCACGTTCAGCAGAAGCGACAGCGTCGCATCGAGCGAGACCTCGAAGCTGCGCAGATTGCGGTTGTTGATGCCGACGAGCGGCGTGCGCAGTCGCAGCGCGCGCTCGAGTTCGTCGGCCGCGTGCACCTCGACGAGCACGTCCATCCCGAGTCCGTGTGCGATCGCCTCGAGCTCGGCGAGCTCCGCATCGTCGAGCACCGCGACGATCAGCAGGATGGCATCGGCGCCGTTGGTCCGCGCCTCGTAGACCTGGTACGCATCGACGATGAAGTCCTTGCGCAGTGCGGGCAACGCGCAGGCCGCACGGGCTGCGCGCAGGTCGGCGAGCGATCCGCGGAAGAAGCGCTCGTCGGTGAGCACCGACACGCAGGCGGCGCCGTGCCGTTCGTAGTCGCGCGCGATCGCCGGCGGATCGAAGGTCTCGCGCAGCACGCCCTTGCTCGGGCTCGCCTGCTTGATCTCGGCGATCACGGCCGGAGCAGCCTGCACGAGCCGCCTGCGCAGCGCGCGTTCGAAGCCGCGCGGCGGATCGGTGCGCACGGCCGCCTCCGCCCGCCGCCGTGCCGCGACGAAGGGGCGCTCGCGCTTGCAGGCCGCGACCTCGTCGCGTTTGATCGCGACGATGCGCTCGAGGAGGTCGGTGCTCATCGGTGACCTCCGCATTCAGGCCGCCTGCGAGCCCGCCGCGCGCTGCGTGAAGCGCACGAAGGCGTCGAGCCGCTCGCGCGCCGCACCGCTGGCGATGGCCTCGCGCGCGCGCTCGATGCCGGCCGGAATCGAATCGACGACGTCGGCCGCGTAGAGCGCGGCACCGGCGTTCAGCGTGACGATCTCGCGGGGTGTTCCCGGACGGTTGTCGAGCGCCTCGAGCACCATCTCGCGCGATTCGAGCGCGTTCGACACGCGCAGTCCGCGGTTGCTGATCATCGACAGGCCGAAGTCCTCCGGGTGGATCTCGTACTCGCGCACCTGCCCGTCGCGCAGCTCGCCGACCATCGTCGCCGCGCCGAGCGAGACCTCGTCCATGCCGTCCTTGCCCCAGACCACCATCGCGTGCTTCGCACCGAGATTCTGCATGACGCGCACCTGGATCCCGACCAGATCGGGATGGAACACGCCCATCAGGATGTTCGGTGCTCCGGCCGGGTTCGTCAGCGGGCCGAGGATGTTGAAGATCGTGCGCACGCCGAGCTCGCGCCGGATCGCCGCCACGTTCTTCATGGCCGGGTGGTGGTTCGGCGCGAACATGAAGCCGACGCCGGTCTCGCGGATGCACTCCGCAACCTGCGCGGGGCCGAGCATGATGTTCGCGCCGAGCGCCTCGAGCGCGTCGGCCGAACCCGACTTCGACGACACGCCCCGGTTGCCGTGCTTGGCCACCTTCGCACCCGCCGCCGCGGCGACGAAGGCCGCGGCCGTCGAGATGTTGAAGGTGTGCGAGCCGTCGCCGCCGGTGCCGACGATGTCGACGAAATGCGGGCCGCCGTCGACCTCGACCTTGTTCGCGAACTCGCGCATCACCTGCGCGGCCGCCGCGATCTCGCCGACGGTTTCCTTCTTGACGCGCAGGCCCATGAGGATCGCGGCCGTGACGGCGGGCGAAAGCTCGCCGCTCATGATGCCGCGCATCAACGTGAGCATTTCGTCGTGGAAGATCTCGCGATGCTCGATGCAGCGCGTGAGCGCCTCCTGAGCGGTGATCGTCATCTCAGTTCTCCAGGAAATTGCGCAGCAGCGCGTGGCCGTGTTCGGTGAGCAGCGACTCGGGATGGAACTGCACGCCCTCGACCGGGAACTCGCGGTGGCGCAGTCCCATCAGTTCGCCGTCGTCGCTGAAGGCGGTGGGCTCGAGGCAGCCGGGAAGGCTCGCCAGCTCGACGGCGAGCGAGTGATAGCGGATCGCGCTGTAGCGCTCGGGCAGCCCGCGGAAGACGCCCTCGCCGTCGTGCGAGATCGTCGCGCTCTTGCCGTGCACCACCCGGCGCGCGCGCACCACGCGGGCGCCGAACGCGGCCCCGATCGCCTGGTGCCCCAGACAGACGCCGAGAATGGGGATGCGCTCGCCGAAGCGGCGAACGAGCGGTACCGAGATGCCTGCCTCGGCGGGCGAGCACGGACCCGGAGACAGCACGATGCGATCCGGCGCGAGCGCCTCGATCGCGTCGAGCGTGATCGCGTCGTTGCGCACCGTGCGCACCTCCTCGCCCAGCTCGGCGAAGTACTGCACCAGGTTGAAGGTGAAGCTGTCGTAGTTGTCGATCATCAGCAGCATGCGCGCTCTCCCCCGATCGCCAGGCCGTTCTCGGCGAGCTCGGCGGCCCGCAGCACCGCGTGCAGCTTGTTCTCCGTTTCCTGCCATTCGTTCTCCGGCACCGAATCGGCGACGATGCCGGCGGCCGCCTGTGCGTAGAGCGTCCCGTCGCGCACGATCGCGGTACGGATCGCGATCGCGAGGTCGAGGTCGCCGGCGAAGGACAGATAGCCGCAGGCTCCGCCGTACAGGCCGCGGCGCGTGGGCTCGAGCTCGTCGATGATCTGCATTGCGCGCACCTTCGGCGCGCCGGCGAGCGTGCCGGCGGGAAAGGTCGCGCGCAGCACGTCGATCGCGTCGACCTCGGGCATCAGGTGGCCTTCGACGTTCGAAACGATGTGCATCACGTGCGAATACTTCTCGACGGCGAAGCGCTCGGTGACGCGTACGCTGCCCGCGCGCGCGATGCGGCCGACGTCGTTGCGCGCGAGGTCGATGAGCATCAGGTGCTCGGCGCGCTCCTTCGGATCGGCGAGTAGCTCTGCCGCGAGCCGCTCGTCCTCCGCGGGCGTCGCGCCGCGCCGGCGCGTACCGGCGAGCGGACGCACCGTGACCCGATCGCCGTCGGCGAGCCGGTCCTGGCGAACCAGGATCTCCGGCGACGACCCGACGACGTGGAAGCTGTCGAGGTCGTAGTAGTACATGTAGGGCGACGGATTGATCGAGCGCAGCGCCCGGTACAGCGTCAGCGGATGCGCCGCGAAGCGCTTCTCGATCAGCTGCCCGAGCTGGATTTGCATCGCGTCGCCGGCCGCGATGTATTCCTTCGCGCGCGCGACGGCCGCAAGGTATGCGTCGCGGGGAAAATGCGTTCGCTGCGCGCCTCGTGCGGTCGGTTCGCCGTGCGGCGCCTCGATGGGTTGCGACAGCCGCTCGCGCAGCGCGTGCAGCCGCTCGAGACCGCGTTCGCGCGCATCGGCCTGCCTCGGGTCGACGTAGACGACGAGATGGATGCGCCCGGTGACGCCGTCGACGACGGCGATCTCCTCGGCGAGCAGCAGCAGCAGGTCCGGCACGCCGGCGGGGTCCGGCTTCTCGCGGCGCAACACGCCGGGTTCGATGTGGCGCACCAGGTCGTAGCCGAAGTAGCCGGCGAGCCCGCCGCACGAGCGCGGCAACTGCGGACACGGCGCAACGCGAAAGCCGCGGAGAAAGGCGTCGACGAAATCGAGCGGATCGCCGCGCTGGCGCTCGACGAGCTCGCCGTCGCGCAGCAGCTCCGCACCGTCGGCCGTCGAACGCAGCACCGTGCGCGCGGGCAGGCCGATGAACGAGTAGCGCGCCGAGCGCTCACCGCCGACGACCGACTCGAGCAGGAAGCTCCACGGCGCATCGGCCAGCTTCCGGTACAGCGTGAGTGGCGTGTCGAGGTCGGCGAGACACTCGAGCACGAGCGGAATGCGGTTGTAGCCGCGGGCCGCGAGGGCCCGGAATCGGGATTCGTCCATGACGTCCTTGCATCGCGGAGAGCTTGCTCCGCAACCGCGCCGGGGGGCGCGCTTCGATCGGGGTTCAGGAACGCGGGCGCGCGGCGCGACGGCCGGCCCGCGGCGATGCGGCGATCAGCGCCAGCACCACCAACGCCAGCGACGCCAGGGGCGCAGCGGCTGAAGCTCCCGAACAGGACGCATGTGGTGGAAGGAAAACCCGAGAATGGATGCTGGAAGCGACTATAGCATCTCGATGCGCCCGGCGGCCTGCAGGAGGTCGTCCACGTGTGCGTCGGCCTCGAGCGTCGACGCCGGGCGGCCCTCGTTGTATCCGTAGGGGACGACCATCACCGGCATTCCGGCCGCGTGCGCGGCCTGCACGTCGTTCGACGAATCGCCGATCGCGACCGCATGCGCGGCTTCGACGCCGAGTCGGTCGCACGCGTGCAGCAGCGGCGCCGGGTCGGGCTTGCGCGCGAGATGCCGGTCGGCACCCACCGTCACGGCAAAGAAGCGCGCCAGTCCGGTGCGGGCGAGCAGCGCATCGGCGAAGCGCTGCGGCTTGTTGGTCACGCAGGCGAGCGCGAGCCCCTTCGCGCGCAACGCCTCGAGCCCTTCGAGAACGCCCGGATACGGTCGCGCTCGCGATCCGTTCTCGCGCGCGTAATGGCGCTCGAAGGCGGGCATCGCGGCGTTTACTGCCGGCGGATCGAAGGGCGCATCGAGTGCGCCGGCGAGCGCGCGCCGCACGAGCACGCGCGCCCCCTTGCCGACGTAGGTGCGCACGGCCGACTCGCCGATCGGCGCGCGGCCGAGCTCGACGAGCATCGCATCGACGGCGGCGGCCAGGTCGGCGACCGTGTCGAGCAGCGTTCCGTCGAGATCGAGCAGGACCGCGCGCGCGCGGAAACGACGCGTGCTCACGCCGAAGCGAGCGCCGCGCGGAAGGCCTCGACGATGCCGCGATAGCCGCCCTCGGCATCGGGCGCGCCGAAGATCGCGGA
>Ga0172382_10012865_pt1 | contig 10849 bp, 7 predicted proteins | sample Leawel138RmetaG_FD_122245 | JGI IMG/M metagenome (GOLD analysis project Ga0172382, IMG submission 122245) | Leachate microbial communities from a municipal landfill in Southern Ontario, Canada - Leachate well 138R metaG | ecosystem: Engineered > Solid waste > Landfill > Unclassified | place...
AAGTTGACGACGCTCAGGACGACGCCCATCAGCAGACTCGTCGCTGACTCCTTGATGACAACCTTGAAGATATCGCTGAATTTAATCTCACCCAGGGTCATGCCGCGGATCATCAGGGTGCTGGACTGGGAGCCGACATTGCCTCCGGTGTCAGTCAGCATGGGGATGAAGGAGACCAGCAGGGGATAGGCGATGAAAGCGGCTTCATGCTTCTGAAGGATCAGGCCGTTGATCATGCCGGAGACCATAAGGATGAAAAGCCAGGTGATGCGGTGCATGCCGTGTTGCCAGAAACTGGTCTTCAGATAAGGTTTCTCCGAAGGAGCGATGGCGGCCATTTTTTCGAAGTCTTCCGTTGTTTCTTCCTGCAGGACATCAACGGCGTCGTCAATGGTCACGATGCCAACCAGTCTGTTTTCATTGTCCACAATCGGAATGGCCAGAAAGTCGTATTTATGGAAGAGCCTTGCGACTTCCTCCCGATCCATGCTTGTGTTGGCGCTGATGATATCGGTTTCCATGATATCGCCGATCCGGTCCTTGTCGTCGGCGAGGAGAATGGTCTTCACCGAGATGACACCTTCCAGAAAGCGTTGGTCATCGGTGACGTAGCAGGTGTAGATGGTTTCGCGGTCTTCGCCGAAGGTCCTGAGATGTGTGATGGCCTGGGCAACTGTCATATCCCGCTTCAAGCGGGTGTATTCGGCCGTCATGATACTGCCTGCGGAATCTTCAGGGTATTGCAGGTAGCGGTTGATGATCCGTCTTTTATCGGGGTTGGTCAGACGCAGGATCCGGTTAACCATATTGGCCGGCATCTCTTCCAGGAAATCGACCGCGTCGTCGACGAAGAGCTGATCCAGCATCTGGGTGGTCTCCTCGTCGGTAAAAGCTTCAACGACCCGCCTTTGAGTTTCGGGTTCGAGGTGGGCGAAGACTTCAGCGCAGATCTCCTTGGGAAGCATACGGAAAACAAAAGCTGTCTCATCGTCAGGCAGGGTTTCCATGAAAAGGGCGACGTCAACTTCATTGTCTTCGCGCAATTCACCCAATAAGGAGGCATAGTCGCGGTCATTCAACAGCTTGTTCAAATGACTGATATAGAGTTTTTCATCCATTTTTTCACTCATATGCTTTACCTCCTTGGATCCCGTTAAAAAAGAAAAGTCCGACGCTGGATGACCGGCGTCAGACTCCTGCGGGTTGGGTGGTCGGCCGGTCTATTCCATTGATGCGATACATTCGATCTCCACCTTGGCGCCGCCGGGTAATTGTCTTACCGCAAAGCAGGCCCTGGCGGGGTAAGGACTTGGGAAGTAACTGCCATAAATCTCATTGACGGAAGCGAAATCTTCCATGTCAGTCAAGAGGACAGTCGTCTTCACAACATGTTGCGGACCCAGGCCCGCTTCTTTCAAAAGGGTGTCCATGTTGGCCAGAGCGAGCCTGGCCTGATCTTCCACACGGTCCGGCATGACACCGGTCACCGGGTCGACCCCAAGCTGGCCTGAGATGAAAAGAAAACCATTGGCGGCAACCGCCGGTGAATAAGGTCCGATGGCCTTCGGAAGCTGGTCGGAATGGATGGCTGTTTTTGGCATGATGCCCCCTCTATAATCGTTCTTCGCGAGTTTTCAGCTTGCCTGGGCTGCTTTGGATACTGTTTTATTTTACCACAGGGACGCTTTTGCTATTCAAGTTGAAACAGAGCTTCACGGACGATTTCGCAGACCGTGGGATGGGGGAAAATGGTCCGTTTCATGGCGTCCAGGGACATCTTCTGTTCGATCATGATTCCGAAGGCCAGAATCATTTCGGAAGCATAGGGCGTCAGCAGGTGACAGCCCAGCAGTTCTTTGCTTTCCCTGCCGAAAAGCAACCTGCAAAGGCCAGTCCCGCGCTCCGTTTCTGCCTGATAACGGCCGGACCAACCCATGGGGATTTCAACTTCCAGGCAGGCGCAGCCTGTGGCGTCCAGTTCTTCTTTCGTCTTTCCAACGCCGGCGGCTTCCGGATCGGTATAGATGACCGAAGGCATGGCGCAATAGGACATGTGGTCCTCGATCCCCCGCATGTGATTGACTGCGACTTCGCCCTCCCGGCTGGCCGCGTGGGCCAACATGTAGCCGCCGACCACATCCCCGATGGCATAAGCCCCAGGGCAGCTGGTCTCCATCTGTTCATTGACCAGGATGGCGCCGTGCTCTATTTCAATTGGAAGATTTTCAAGGCCAAATCCGGCTGTGACAGGCCGACGGCCGCAGGATAAGAGGATGCGGTCTCCGGACACCTCTTGCTCCACGCCGTCTTTTTCAAAAAAGACTGCGCTGCCTTCGACACGCGTTACACAGGACGACAGGTGAAACACCATGCCCAACTTTTCATAGACTTGTTGCAGGCGCCGGCCGATCTCAGGATCAACATTGCCGGCGATGTGGTCGAGCATTTCCACCACCGCAACCTGGGAGCCAACTGACTGATAGTAGCAGGCCATCTCAAGGCCGATCACACCTCCGCCGATCACCAGCAGTTTACTGGGTATTTCTTCCAGATCAAGGATCTCGCGATTGGTGATCACTGTGTCTCCCAAGGACTCTCTGATACCGGGAAGGGGGAGGATAACCGGTTCCGACCCTGTCGCGATAATAAGCTTTCGGGATTCATAAATAAGATCACCGGCCTGGACCCGGAATGTGTCGCCCTCCCGGGGAAGAATCATGGCCTGGGCGTTAATGACTTCAACTCCAGCTTCGCTCATCTGGTTCTGAATTCCAGCGACCAGCTTCCTTACCACCTTGTCCTTACGTTTGACGACTCTTGTCTGGTCGTAGGAAACAGTTTCCGATACGACACCGAAGGCTTTGCTGTCGACCGCGTGCCGGTAGAGTTTAGCTGAATTGAGAAGAGCCTTGGAGGGGATACAGCCCTCGTTGAGGCAGACGCCTCCCAGCTTCTCCTTTTCAAACAAGGCGACGCGCATACCGGCCCGTCCGGCCCGTTCAGCCGCTACGTAGCCTCCCGGCCCTGCTCCGATGATGATGAGATCGTACATGGTTGGCTCCTTTTTGTACACCGATTAATCCTGAATTACTATACCAGATCCTGCCCGCAAAAAAGCCCGCCCATAAAGGAAAGGGCGGGCTCATGCCGGATAATTCGAAAGTCAGCGCTCCTCGCGGAAGTAGTTGAGGCCTGTCCCTGCAGGCTGGGCATGCTCCTTGATCTGCATCATGCTGGTAATGATCAGCACAATTACAGTTGCGATGTAGGGGAACATGCGGTAGATGGGTATGGGTAGCCCTTTAATGGGGACATACATGTACATGACGCTCAATCCGCCAAAAATGATGGCGCAGTAGATGGCGCGCAGCGGGTTCCAGGTAGCGAAAATGACCAGGGCGATGGCCAGCCAGCCGTAACCGCTGATGCAGTCCTGGACCCAGATACCCTTCTGGTCAACCATGGACATGTACATGCCGCCCAGGCCACACAGGCCGCCCCCTACAAGGGCTGCCAGGTAACGGTAACGGGTGACATTGATTCCGGCGCTGTCCGCTGTCGCGGGGCTTTCGCCGACTGCCCGCAGCGACAGGCCCTTGCGGGTCTTGCTCAAGAACCAGCCCATCAGTATGGCCAGAGCCAGGGACAGATAGACCAGCCAGTTGTATTTGAAGAAAAGTGTGCCAATAACCGGTATTTCAGCGAGTTTGCCGAAATTGATCCGCCCGTACATGGCCTTTGTTTGATCCGTGACCGTAACGTAACCGCCGGCTTTGTGGCCCAGGACCTCACCAAAGAACTTCCCGAAGCCTGTGCCGAAGATGGCCAGTGTCAGGCCGGTGACGTTTTGGTTTGCGCGAAGGGAAACTGTCAGGATGGCGTAGATCAGGCCGGCCAGCGCCCCGCACAAGAAAGAGAAGACAAAAGCGAAGACCACTGCGATCATGCCGCCGTGCCCAAACCACTGTTCTGCGTACCAGGCGCCGGCAAGGCCCGCAATGGCACCCATATACATCATGCCTTCGACACCCAGGTTCAGGCTGCCTGATTTTTCGGTCAGGATTTCGCCGCAGGTGGCAAGCAGCAGGGGGGTACCTGCCAGGACTGCCGCGTTTATGAGATTAATCAATGTCATCATGCCAGGACCTCCTCAATCATCTCCTCGATCTCTGTCTGGCTGTGGCGGAAAACCAGTTTGTATTCAAGGAACAATTCACATCCCAGCATGAAAAAGAGGATAATCCCTGTCAGCAGGTCGGCCGCGGATGCAGGAATTTTCATGGTCGACTGGATGGCAAGGGATCCTTTTTTCAGCATGGCGATAAAAATCGACACGGGAATCATAATGAAAGGATTAAGCTTAGCCATCCAGGCCACAATAATGGCGGTGAAGCCCACACCTCCCGCTGTTGTTTCCGTCAAAGTGTAATCGGCGCCTGCCACTTGGAAGTAACCGGCCAGCCCGCAGAGGGCACCCGAGATGAGCAGGGTGCGGATCTGAACCCAGCTGGTGCTCATACCCGCGTAGCGGGCCGTATTGAGCGAGTCTCCAATGACTGAGATCTCATAGCCGTGCTTGGTCTTTTTGAGATAGAGGTAGGCAAGAAAGGCCAGGGCAAGGGCAAATATCCAACCGATATGCACGCCAAAGACTTTTGGCAGCACGATCTGGCTTAAGGAATCCTTGAAGTTGATGATCTTGGGGAAAGTAGTCCGGGGGGGTTTCCATTTGCTAAGATTCTTCAAGTAGTTGATGTATTCGATGGCGATGTAGTTCAACATGAGGGTGAAGAGGGTTTCGTTGGTGCCCCACCTGGTCTTGAAAAGAGCAGGCAGAAAACCAAAAAAGGCACCGCCGGTGATGGCAGCCGCGATCAATAGAATATGAAGGGGAATGGCGCCGATTTGAGCGCCGCTGTGGATAACGGACACGACCACATGCGACATGAAAATGGCGCCGGCCAGGATCTGACCTTCACCGCCGATGTTCCAAAACCTCATCTTGAATGCGAAGGCGATGGCGACACCCGCGATCAGCAATGGAACGGCAAGCCTGAAGGTTTCGGCCGCTGACGTCTTGGTGCCGAAGGAGCCGGTTGCCATGTTGATGTAAGCATTGATCGGGTTCTTCCCGATCAGGACAAGCAGGAGGGCCCCCACCAGAATGGCCAGGATAAAACCAACCACGTAGACCATGACCTTATGTCTTTTTGAGACCACACCCCGCTTGGCAATCCGGATCAAGGGTTCCTTGATCACGCATACCAGCGGTTCATGCGCTGGCGGACAGATCTCTTCAGGCTTGTCCTGTGTGAATACGTCTTTGGTTTCGGGATCTGTCATACGGCGGCAGCTCCTTCCTCTTCATGGTGTTGGTGCCCAAGCATCATGAGGCCGATTGCCTGCTTAGAGCTTCTGCGCGGGTCAACGACACCGGTTACCCGTCCCCCACTCAGAACCAGCAGGCGGTCTGAAATTTCCATGAGAACATCCAGGTCCTCGCCGATGAAGATGACGGCGACGCCCTTTTCTTTTTGTTCGTTGAGCAGCCTGTAAATTGTGTAGGAAGAATTGATGTCCAGGCCCCGGACCGGATAGGCCACGATCAAAAGCCGGGGGCTGGAGTCAATCTCGCGGCCGACCAGGATCTTCTGCACGTTTCCGCCCGACAATTTGCGGATGGGGGTGAAGACATCGGGAGTGACGATTTCAAGTTCCTGGACAAGCCGTTCGGCAACCTTCTGGGGAGTCTTGCGGTCGACCAGAAAACTTTTTTTCTGCTTATAGCTCTTCAGCATGACGTTGTCGACCATGTCCAGTGACGGCACCAGCCCCATGCCCAGCCTGTCTTCGGGGACGAAAGCCATGGCGATTCCTTTTCTGACGATCTCGTTGGGCGACTTGCCAACGATATTTTCCTCGACTTCGAAGCCGTTGACAAAGCTCTGGTATAAAATGGCGCCTCCGGCAACGGGATACAAGCCGGTAATGGCTTCACAAAGCTCTCTTTGCCCACTGCCTGTGATGCCCGCGATGCCCAGGATTTCCCCGCCGTGAGCCTCGAATGTAACATCCTCGAGCGCCCTTGTCTTGTCCGGCGTCAGGCAGGTCAGGGAAGTGACACGGAGGACGGGTTTCTTGTCTCCGATCACGGGACGGTCGATTTCAAGGGAGACAGACCGGCCCACCATCATGTCAGTCAAGGATTGGATGCTGGCGCCTTTGGTTTCAACCGTATCGATGTATTCGCCCTTGCGAAGAACGGTGACCCGGTCGGACACTGCCAGCACCTCATTTAATTTATGGGTAATGAGGATAATCGATTTATTGTCATTTTTCATGGCCCGCAGGATCTCAAAGAGTTTTTCCGTTTCCTGCGGGGTCAGGACGGCCGTCGGTTCGTCCAGGATCAGGATGTCAGCGCCCCGGTAAAGCGCCTTGATGATCTCAACGGTTTGTTTCTCCGAGATCGACATATCGTAGACCTTTTTATTGGGGTCGATGTGAAAGCCGTAACGGTCAGCAATCTCCTTGACGTGCCTGGCCAAAGCACGCCGGTTGACGGTGGTTCCGCCCGGCAGACCCAACACAATATTCTCCGCTGCCGTAAAGACCTCAACCAGCTTGTAGTGCTGGTGGACCATGCCGATGTTGAGGGCAAAGGCGTCCTTGGGTTCACAGATGGCGACGGGGCTGCCGTTGATACGGATTTCTCCCAGATCGGGAAAATAAATGCCGGAGAGGACGTTCATCAGGGTTGTCTTGCCGCTGCCGTTTTCTCCCAGCAAAGAGAGAATCTCTCCTCTCCTCAACTCAAGGTGCACATCTTTCAGTGCTTCAACTGCTCCAAAATTCTTACAGACGTGAGACATCTCGACGACGTGATCGGCGACAGGTCTTTGCATCACTTGCATACTCTCCTCCACTCGGAGTGAGGAACGGTCTGGCCGCTCTCTATCCTGCTATCTAAAAAACAGCCACAATGCGGATCGTTTTGATGCATCTGCCCGTCGGGTAGAGGCGCGCCCACATTGCGGCAGTTGATTGCTCCGGGGGCAAACCACGCGTAGTCTGCCCCCGGGATGATGGTTGAAAAATTAATCCATCGGGTTAAGTTCCGTGACGCCCTCGAGGATATGATCCCACTGGGGTGAGGAAGCAGGTTCAATGTAGGTTTCACCCTCTTTGACGACCTCTTCACCCTTGTTGTTGACCAGGGGGCCGGTGAAGACATCCCAGTCTCCCGAGAGGATTTTGGCGCGGGCCGCTTCAATCGCGTCCGCTGTTCCGTCGGCGACCAGCGCCTCGTTCAGCCTGGAGATATCGACAGCGCCTTCAGCCAGGCCCTCGCCCCAGTCTTTGGGGATGGCCTTGCCTTCGACATAGTTGGAGACCGCCAGGACCAGGTAACGCGACCAGTCCCAAATGGCAGACGTAAGTGTCGCGTTGGGGGCAGCGCCGATCATGTCGGAGTTGTAACCGACGTGGAAGACGCCTTCCGCTTCAGCGGCTGTCGCCGGCGCGGTGGAGTCACAGTGCTGGCCGATCACGTCGCAGCCCTTTTCGATCAGGGCTTTCGCCGCCTTTGCTTCCTCGGGCGGATCGTTCCAGGAGAAGGTATTCATGACCAGCATTTCGACGTCGGGGTTGACGCTCTTGGCGCCGAGATAGAATCCCGAGTATCCCTGGATGCACTCAGCGAAGGGGTAGGCATTGACGTAGCCGAGCAGGTTGGTCTCCGTTTTCAGGCCGGCGGCGATGCCGGACAGGAAACGCGCCTGGTAGATCTTGCCGAAATAGTTGTGGGCATTGGGCATATCGCTCAGGGCGCATTGGTAACCGGAAGCATGGCAGAACTCGACGTCGGGAAATTCCGCCGCGACAGCCATGACATAGTTCTCAAAGCCGAAGCTGGTCGCAAAGATGATATGACAGCCTTGCTCCACCAGCTCTCTGAGCGCCGCTTCACATTCGGCGTCTTCAGGGGTATTGAACTTGTTGACGATCTGATCATCTTTCAGCCCGAGCTCTTTTGCCATTTTCTGGGTGCCCAGGTCATGGTTATAGGTGTAGCCCATGTCGCTCGGGTCAGTAATATGAACAAAGCCAAGCTTGATGTTCTCAAATGTCACACCATCTTCGCCCTCAGGCGGAGGCGGAGCCACGGTCGGTTCCCCTTCAGCCTGCGTCTTCTCAGGTTCGGTCTTAACAGGTTCTTCAGGTTTTTTGTCACACGCCACCAGTGTTACAACAAAAGCGACGCAGAGCAAAATAACAATCCATTTTTTGAAATGTTGCATAGCCTTTTCCTCCAAAAGGTTTTATTGTAATTCGTATCTTATCATAGAAAATGACGGGATAACAGAAATATTCACAGACCATTGATGAATCTGCCACCTTCTGTTTTTATTTGGTAAACTGTTAACAATCGACCAGGCGTTCAGTCTGTTACAGGAGTTTAAAATGCCCAAAATCAAATCTAATGTTCCCCACCTTCTAGGCTATACCTGCACAATTTGTCAACGACATTACCCCTACCGGGAAGAAATGCTGACCTGTCCGCAATGCGGCGAAAGCGGGATTCTCGACATCGATTACGATTACGATGTCATCCGTCAAGCCCTCTCCCGTGAAAGCCTGCGTCATGACCATGACAACAGCATGTGGCGATACAAGGCCTTGCTTCCGCTGGAAGACCGGGAATATAAAGACTTCCTGCGTGTCGGGTGGACACCCCTGTATCCTTCCCTTCGACTTGTTCATGAACTGGGGATCAAGGCGCTCTACATCAAGGATGACGGTCTCAATCCGACGGCCTCCCTGAAAGACCGCGCCAGCGGCGTCGCCGTTGCCAAGGCACTGGAGCTGGGCTATGACACAATTTCCTGTTCTTCGACCGGCAATGCGGCTTCCTCCTGTGCCGGCAATGCGGCGCGGGCCGGGCTGAAAACGGTCATCTTTGTGCCGGAAAGGGCGCCTCAGGGCAAACTGGCCCAGATGCTTGTCTTCGGTGCACGTGTTGTCTCGGTTGCGGGTGACTACCGGGAGACTTTCAACCTGTCGAAAGCGGCCATTGCCAAATATGGCTGGTATAACCGCAATGCCGGTATCAATCCCGTGATGGCGGAAGGGAAAAAGACAGTCTCACTTGAGATCGCGGAGCAGCTCGGCTTTGAACCGACCGACTGGGTCGCTGTTTCTGTGGGGGACGGATGCACCATCGGCGGCGTCTATCTCGGTTTTCGGGATCTTTACGAACTGGGTCTGATCGACCGGCTTCCCCGAATTCTTGGCGTGCAGTCAACCGGCTGTTCGCCCTTTGTCGACGCGGCGCGCGACAAGGTGCCCTTGAAACCTACGCCGGAAAACACCCTGGCTGACTCGATTTCAGTGGGCGTCCCACGCAACCCTGTCAAAGCGCTTCGCGCTGTGTCGGCTACAATGGGTGCCTGGATCGCTGTTCCCGATGAGGCCATTCTTGCCGCCATGAAAAAGATGGGTGAAAAAGAAGGAGTCTTTGGTGAGCCGGCCGGCGTTACTTCTTATGCCGGTGTTGAACAGGCCGTCAGCCAGGGCATCATCAAGCCGGATGAAACGGTGACCTGTATTTGCTCGGGAAGCGGACTGAAAGATGTGGTTAACGCACTGAAGGCGGCGGGGGAACCCATAAGAAGCCGCCCCGATTTGGAAGAACTGGAGCAAACCGGACTGTTCACATAACAAATGTTATGGACACAGCCGGCCGTATTAAGAGATTATTGGACCGTTAGAACAAAACCATTTCTGTGAGGAGGGGTTGTCATGAGTCAGTATGAAAAACTTGGTGTCTTTTACCTGGGCACTGAAAACAGGGACCTGGACGGGGACGGGCGAGCCGATTTTATGCTCTTCGATTCCCGTGACCTGGTCACACATGCCATGATCGTCGGTATGACCGGCAGCGGGAAGACGGGTCTGGGCATCGATATGATTGAAGAGGCTGCCATGGATGGCATCCCGACCATCATCGTCGACCCAAAGGGGGATATGGGAAACCTGCTGCTTACTTTCCCTGATCTGAGTCCCAAGGATTTTGAACCCTGGGTTCATCCGGAGGAAGCGGAAGCGGAGAGAATTACTGTCAGCGAGCTGGCGGCGAAAAAGGCAGAGATCTGGCGCAAAGGTTTGGCCGACTCCATGCAGGACGGCGAACGGATTCGCGCCCTGCGCCGAAACGCCGAGTTTGCCCTTTATACACCGGGCGGCCAGTTCGGCAGGCCCCTGTCGCTTGAGGGTATGTTCAGGAAACCTGCGCCCGCCGCCATGGAAGACGCGGAAGTACTCCAGGAAGTTGTCTCGACGACGGCTACCAGCCTCTTGCATCTGGTCGGTATCAAGGACGCCGACCCTGTTTCGAGCAAAGAGCACGTCTTTTTGTCCACCTTGATCCAGAAGACATGGCAGGACGGCTATGACCTGACCATTCCGGCCTTGATTCACTGGATCAGCCAACCGCCCATCAAGACCATCGGCGTGATGGATATCGACACCTACCTGCCAGAGAAGGAGCGTACCGCCCTGGCCTTCCGTTTCAATAACTTGATCGCTTCGCCAGCCTTCAAGGCCTTTATGGACGGCGAGCCCTTTGATATTCCTTCTTTACTCTATACAGATAAGGGAAAACCCAAGGTTTCGGTCCTCTCGATCGCCCACTTGGCTGACGCGGAGCGCATGTTCTTCGTGACCCTGCTTCTCAACCGCATGATTGCCTGGATGCGGACGGAACAGGGAACCTCATCGCTGCGCGCTTTGTTCTATATGGATGAGGTTTTCGGCTATTTCCCGCCCATCGCCAACCCTCCTGCCAAAA
>Ga0172382_10012866_pt1 | contig 10849 bp, 5 predicted proteins | sample Leawel138RmetaG_FD_122245 | JGI IMG/M metagenome (GOLD analysis project Ga0172382, IMG submission 122245) | Leachate microbial communities from a municipal landfill in Southern Ontario, Canada - Leachate well 138R metaG | ecosystem: Engineered > Solid waste > Landfill > Unclassified | place...
CCGACATCGGCACCGGGACACAGGGAGCCGATCTCGATGTGCTGGTTGAGTGTCCGTCGATCAGGTTGGTGCCGACATCGGCACCCGCCGCCCTTCCAACCCCTTGCTGGCACTGCGTTTTCGAACCGCTGTGCGAGCATTTGGAAAATCACACCTTGCGACGGGCACATTCATGTGGCTCTGACTCCCTTCATTTCAAGGAATCTCAAGGGGTTCGAGCATCCCCTGGACCCCCCGTCACCACCTCCGCGCTCGCGGAGGCTGTTGAGGAGTCTCCTTCGTCGGAACAAAACTGATAGACTCCACGGTGCCAAGCCCACTGAAGGGGAAGACACGTGCCGTGGCATTCTCGCCTCCTGTAGAGGCCATATAAGAATATACCTTCCGACGGTCATAAAGTCAAACAACAACGATCCCACTGTCCTGTTCTGGAAGGGGTAGGCCTATAACCGTGGCCGCTTCGCGGGCCTCCTTTTCATTAGGGCCAAGGTCCAGAATCATCGCCTGATCCTCCTTCTGATTCATCTGCTCCTCAAGATCAGTCTGTAAGCGCACGCGGTCGATATCTTTGAGCACACAGAAGAAGACCGAGAACTGCCAGGCCTCGCCATACCCTTTTAGCACCTTGTGGACGCGCCGCAATCTTTTCGGGTCTCTGATGTCGTAACAAACCAGGTAGCATCGACGCATAATAGCCTCCGGCCACTCAGCGTGTGGTCAGGAACGCCAGAGAAGGAATATCTTCTGTGAGCCAGGCCGCAATCATTCGCGCATGCAAAACGATCATGCGCCGGTAGCTCAAACGATACTCGAAGACTGGATGGGTGACCTCTGTATCCATTCTTCTGCCAAGTGCATTAAAGAAACTCCGCCTTCCGGCGTCTGTGAGCGAACAGCCGGAGGCGGTGCGAAGAAAATGCCCATCGGTCAATTCCCCCCGATTAAAGCATGTGATCGCGACGGAGTCCGCTATCAACGGTCGAAACGGCTCCATAAGATCGAGCGCAAGCGCGGGACGCCCTGGCCTCGATACGTGGAATCCGCCGATAGAGGGCTCCAGCCTCGCGAGGCGCAACGCAGCCACGCATTCGTGAGTCAACATCGAGTACGCGAGCGACAGACAGGAGTTTATGGGGTCAGGCGGAGGTCTGCGCTTCCTGCCATTCGCATCGAACTCCACCGATAGAGGGCCCTTGAACATTCCGGAAAAATGCTCGAAGTAGATGGCCGCCGCCTGACCCTCATGCCCGCGCACCGAATCCACTGAATCTGCCTGCGTCGCGTTCTTGGCCTCCTTTGCCAGATCTGCGGCCACTCCTGCAGGTAGCGAACTGTGATTGCGGAGAAGGAGCGTTCGCTGATTCACGATCTTTGCCGACACGAGGGCGCGTGCCAGTTCGAGGCATACCTCCGTGCGGTCGAGTTTGCGAATCTGCGCCCTTCGAACCTCGGCGCTGACCGAATCGAGCGGATCGATCATGGCCACAAGTCGTCCCGCCGGTGAAAGAAACGCGATAGGAGTGTTCATGTCGGCAAGGGCACGAATTGCCTGGGTGGTGATTTGCACCGAGCCCAGCAGCGAGAGGCTTTCGAGGTTGGCCAGGGGTACGGTCTTCGCCACAGAGCCATTCTTGTCAGTGACTCTCAACTCCATGCCGCGAACGCCGACCTTCACGCCTTCTTGCTGGGCCACCACATGAATGCCGTCATCGCGGGGTGGCCAGATCTTTCTCGGCGTCAGTTCGTCGGTTGGAGACTGGGCGCACTGATGGTTGACCTCGTCCGGCAGGCATATCGGCTGAAGGGAGCATCTTGGACAGCGCGAATCATTGACGAGCGGCAGAGGTCGTGAGCCTTCCGCGCATTGTTTTGCCTTTTCCAGAGTTTGCAGGGCATCCGCCTTGAGGGCATCATCGACGGGAATCCTGAGACGGAGTTTTTCCCCGGCGTAATAAATGACCGCTTCCCTAACCGTGTACCCCGCATCCTCAAGAAGAATAGCTTGCAGCCCCACTTGGATACGATCCGTGGGCCACGCTTCCGCGTGTTGAAGCGGGAGTTGCTCCATATCGCCGCAATCTTCGGCGGAAGGCCCCATGGAAATGTGCTTGGGACGTCCCTTGCGGTATTCGACGGGCACTGCGACTTGACCCGAGATTTCCGCCAAGTCCAAGGTCGCAGTAAGGCCGAGCGACTCGCTCGTCAAAGCCAGACTTCGAACGACCTTTGGCCGTTCGGGATCATCCTCACCTGCGTCCGTCTTTTCCAGAGAGGTACTGGGTTTATCCACGCGTCGGTGGACAGCCACCCCTTTCTCCGTGTCACTGCTGGGGACAAAGATGCCTTCCACCTGCATGTAGTAGAAAAGACGCGGGCAATAGGCATGTTCGGCCACGTTCCGAGCGGGCCACAGGCTTTCATCCATCGGTTGCATCCTTCTCAGAACGGAATGTCATCCTCCTTGGAGCCATCGTGCGGTTGCCTGTCGCGGCCTTTTATCTGTTCCTCCAAGACATGGACAACCCGGCACTGCACCTCGTTCTGATAGGCGGCGTATTCCTTCCACTCTCCGAATTCGATGCATTCCAGCGGGGATGACGAGATATCGCGCCAGAGGTTGACGACTTCTTTGGATTTACCAGCGCCCTTATTTCCGCGCTTCTTTTTGTCTTTCGCGGTATCACCACTCTGCGCTTGTGTGGGTTGCCGCAGCGTCTGGTCTGGATTCACTACCGCGCTGCCGTCGACTTTGTCCTTTACGGGCCTGAAGCTGGCTGGCTCGCAGGGCACGTACCACCACTTGCCGGGCCAGTCCGGGTCGGTAAGCGCACGTAGGCCAATGTTGGCGGCGGCGTTCAGGTCGGCCTGGAGTCCCTTGGCAGCGGGCGAGACGGGATCGGCCGAAACAAATACCTCGCCGCCCTTGAGAGGAACCCGGGCAACCCCGGCCTTCTCCCAATCGGCTACAGCCTTGTCTTTCCACATCACGTTCATGTCACAGATGAACCGCTCACATGCGTCGCCCTTGTTCTCCGCCTGCTTAACCTGTTTCCTCCAAAATGGCGACTGCATGAACTCCTTGACCGGCACATCCTGACAACGGATGCCGGGCGCTCCGGTCCGGGAGTCCTGGCGGGACGTGTAGCCCGCCGAAACTTCGCGGAGGTGCAGGCCATGAAGTTGGCAAGCTTCGAAAAGATACTTCTTGACCTTCGAGGACGACCACGTCATGAGTTGACGGTTTTCCCGCCGGGTGCGAGTTTCCTCCGGCCGGTAGTGGGTGAGGTCCTCGATGACGATGGCATGGCACGGTTCGTCCACCCGGCTATTCGGACGCTTTGGGTCCTTGCCTCCCATGGGCCGCCTCATCCGTCCGATGCCGAGCGCCGCCTCAGCAATGCGACTGGCAAGTTGCTTGACGCGCTGCTCGCGTAGATGTTCCAGTGCGTCCAAGGCGCTCTGCCCGAACTGTTCTTTGGTTTCAGCCCTTGTGCCGTCCGGTTGAAGGCGGGTGAAGAATCCCACCTGAACTTTGCGGCGGAACTCGGTCAGCGTGGCAAGACGGGGAAGGGAGAGTCCGCCGACCTTGCGGATGGTCGGATCATTCGCGGCTTTGCCGCGGGGAAGAATCCAGTCCTTGAACCAGCGAAGCTGTCTTTTCCACCGCTCGTCGTCCTCTTCCCACCGCTTCTTCCAGGCGTCGTGGAGATCCTCTCGAGACCTTGCATCCGTGACCAGGACCTTCGCCACATCGTGGAGTTTTTCCCGGTTCTCCTTTTGCTTATTCCTGCGCTCCGGGCCTGAAGATTCCTCGCCGATTTCTTCAGGGGCTTTGTATCCAGACAACTTGGCGACATAGTTATCCCACAGTTGCCTTGCCGCGTCGTCCCGCCATCCACGGGACGAGAACAGATCGTGCCACATGAGAAGCGTATCCTGTAAAAGATCGACACGTCCGTTATCATCCAGTCTTTCTTTAATGCCACCAGGCTTGGTCTTCTCGTCGGTTATGAGGTAATGAGCGATTCGCGCCCGGTCGCCATGGCGCTTGAGCCCGAGGCGCATGGTGCGGACGGCGGAGGACATCAGTTCGTCCACGGACAGCGAAGGCCTGTAAGCGTTGCTCTCCTCACCCGCGTCCGATTCATCGCCTGGTTCAGGCTTCTCCGCAGGCTTCCAGCCAAGATGTTTAAGCTCTTCAAGACGCGCTTTTTGTTTATCAGAGCCGCCCCATCCGGAAGCCACAAGACGGTCGATCAGCGGCACAGGGCGGCCAAGGGCGGCCTCCATTTGATGCACCGCCCATATCTCCTCGTTTGACGCCTCGCGAACCCCTTCCTCCTCGCCCTGGAGCTTGATCAGGAACTGGCGGTCCAGGCGCGCCCACGGGGCGGGATGCTGCCTACCGTCCGGCAATGTGTCCACGCCGATGCGGCGATAGACCGTGGTTTCCTCGACCTCGACGTGTTTGCCCCTCTTCTGCTTCGTCACCTTTTTCTTGAGATGCAGGTAAAGATCGCTCTCCTTCGGCTCTTCATGTCCGGCTGCCTGACACGCTTCCTTGACCTGCTTGGCGTTTACCGCTTCCCACACCGCGCACGACGCGGCGTAACGATGGCCGAGGTCGATAGAAAGCACTCGCAGGCCGGGTAGACGGGAAAGAATCAGCCGAGCCTGGCCTTTCCGAGTCTTGTTCGCATCGGCATGGGGCCAGTATTGAGGGTCGATTCTAAGCTGAGTCTTTTTGGCAAAGTCGCACCACGGCCCTTGCGGCTGAAGCCTTGCAGAGAAGGTCACCAACCAACGGATGCGGTCTCTCATGCCGGACATCCGCCGCTCGCGTTCCTGGGCTGACAAACTGAGGTTGTTCATCACGGCGGCGATGGCTTCAAACTGCTGCCTTGGAGCCTGCAACCGGCCATTCCAGTCTGCTTGTTCAAAGAGCCCCGAGATTTTCACCTCATCACTCTTGGTCACATTTGAAGCCGCTCGACCCAATCTGTCAGCGCGGGCAACCTCGGAAGCTCCATCATTCTGAGTGTCTTGTCCGAGAGCCAGATCACGCGCCAGCCTCTTGGACTGCCAGCACAAAGGAACTGGTTTCATCTCGCTCCCGGTCCAAAGCGTCAGGCAAAGCGCCCGCAGAAAGGGCGTTTGCACCTTTTTGTGGACGTCGAAGCAGATATCCCAACGAGATTTCCCGAAATCGCAGAAAATAGGATGCAAAAGCTCATCGGGGTGGCGGTACGCCGGCACCTTGAAGTGCCGTTTCTTGAATTCCGCTTCGGCAGCAAGAGCGTAGTCAATCAGCGGCTGAGGGTCGGGAGCTTTCGCGGCATCGCCGTCCTTGTGCCAAACGCATACGGCGTCGTCTTCAGCGAGGACCTCGAATAGCTGGATGTCGCCGAACTTGTCGATCTCTGGATCGTCCTGCAACGCCCGAGCGGCGGCAATCCGGTCGGCGCTGGTACTACATGAACTCTTACTCCATGCGGCAACCACTTCCTTCCATCCGTCCACCGCCCGCCGACGGATACGATATGGTTCCAACGCGCCTGACATGCCCGAGCGTTCGAGGCAGAAAGAATCCAACCATTCCTTCACCCCCACAGGGATATTGCCCATCCTCTGGGCGTCCTCCTCAAACCGGCAACGCTCCGCCTCGGCGCGCTTGATCCACGTGTGGGCCAGCGAAACACGCCGGGCCGCGTGGTCAAGTATGACCGCGAACTCGGAATGCCTGGCCGAGCCCCAATTGTAATCGTCGTCATACCGGGAATAGTCTGCGACTGAAACAGCGTTGCCGTTTTCATCCATCCGGTAGGTGAGCCCACAAACCGACTCCACGTCCTTCAGGATGGCGTCGGAGTATGCTCGTTGTCCCTTCGATCCAGTGTTCGTCTCACATCTTCCTTTATCCGCGGCCGCCGTTTCGTTCAGTTTCTTCAAATCCTCTTGAGTTACGGTGGTGTCGGCGGCGATCTGATTGAGAAGGTTGCGCGTCGCACTCTTGTATCCTGGACCGCTGATCAGACCAAGCACGCCCTGTAGGTCGTTCGATGCAGGAATGAACCCACTGAGGGCGGTCGCAAGGCTGGCAACAGCCTGGGTGCCGCCCATGTTCGGCGAGGCCGTGTCAGCCCAATCCGCGATCTTTTGATAGACCTTAGCCATGCGGGAGAAGTCCGCTCCTTTACCGGTGCCGAACCGGCTGCTGAGCCATTGTCCTGCCTTCTGGACGAGGTCCTTCGTTTTCTCCTCTTGCCCTGTGTCGGAAAACTCATCTTCGGAGCCTTTCACTGGGGCCAGATAGGCATCACGGCTTCCGAAGAAACGTTCAAGCATGTCCCACGCTTCCTCGCATGTGAGTGAGCAACCTATTGACTTGACCGCATCATCAAACGCCTTGCTCCGGTTGACCCAAACGGCGTCGTCCCGAATGGCAGCGCGCAGGGAAGCCGAGCAATCATCCCTCCATGCATTGATCTCATTTTGATCCACTCCTCGGCTTTTGAGGATTTCTTCAAGCACCGCGACAACCTTGCCGTTCCGGTCTTCGGAAGCCTCTGTGCCGGATGCGATGATGAAATTAGCCGGAGCCCCAAGGCTCGATTCCACCGAAAGCCATGACAACGCCAACAGAATACGCCGCGCCTTGCGCTCCTCATCGGTCGGATCGCGGTCAGGCTTTCCCTTCCCACCCTTGACCTTGGTATCCGCCAGAGTGTGATCTAATCCGCCGCGGAGGGTGAGCAGCCAGCCGCCAAACGCTTTGGCACCCTTGTTGACCGCCTCGTGGGTCTGCCAGAGGGTATCACGCCATGACTGATCATTCGAGTCGGCTCCTCGGAGCCGAAGGGTGTAAGCGCGCTGGGTAACGAGTGGCTTATCCTGTTGTGGCATCGTTATCCTCTTCCGATTCAGTGATCAAACATGCCAGCTCTTCCTTGGCCTTCTGAAGAATCAATGCTGCGCACTCCATGCAGTAATTGTTCTTCGACATGTTCTCCTTGATGACCAGGCATTTGTCGCCCTGGCAGATAACGTGCCCATGGTTACGCGAGCAGTGTCTCCGCCGCTGGGCGGTTTCGAAGCAGGCGGATACGAGAAGGCGTTTCAGCTTGGGCATCGGTCATCTCCTTGAAAGGCGCTCCTGGATTTGGGCCTGGACGGAGTCCCCGATCTGGTCAATCTGGTCCAGAACCTCCTCCAGCCGCTCCAGCGGGATTTCGCCGCGGGTTCCACCGTCCGACTCGAGCCGCTCGTTGACGGCCCCATTCACGATCATGATTACTGCCGCGTAGTTGTTGGCGCTTCGCAGCTCTGGGTAAGCCAGCACGATGTTGCGGCCGTTGATGGACGCGCCGAGGGCGTTCAGGATTCTGCTGGCAAGTGCCCGGGAACGTTCATTGAGCCTTCGCCGGGCCTCCTGGCGTCGTCGCTGGGGCGTGACCGGTATCTCCCGGGGCTCCATGCTCTCGCGGGTCCGAGCCTGAATGAGGCGCTGGCGGAGGTTTTCGCGGGAAAGTCCAAGGGCCTCAGGGTCGAGACCGCGTCTCCGAAACTCCTGGACGAGGTCGTCGATCACGGCGTCATCCATCGGGTCGAGGTATTCCTGTTCGATGAAGTGGCTGATGATCTCGTTCTGCACCACCATGTCCGGTGTCAGGCGTCTGCGGCGGCCAGGCTCGTCGGCTGGGGGACGCTCGTCACCCGCTTCAAGCCAGCCCTGGATGAGTTCCTGGTCCTCCTGGTCGATCCGGCGGAAATCATCCCAATGGCGGTCGATGTTGAGCCCCACGTGGGAGACTGCCACGCCCCGGTTGTCCGGGTGCTGGGGATTGTTCTGGTGGATCACCCGCATGACCCTTCCGATAAACTGGACATAGGGCGACAGCGACCGGAAGGGCTGGAAGATGGCGGCCACGCTCAGGTTCGGGTGGTCAAATCCCTCGCCGAGCATCCGGACTTGGACGATGCAATCGATCCGGTCGCGCCGGAGGTCCTGGAGCACGTCCTCAATTTCCTCCGCCGGCATGTTGCTGTGGATTTCACGCGCCTGAAGCCCGCGTTCGGCGTAAAGGGAGCGCACCTGGCGGGCGTGGTCCACCGAACATGCGACTGCGATCATTTGATGGAATGTGCCGGTCTCCCGAAGGTGCTGAAGCCACTGGATGCTGGCGTCAACGATGGACCGGTTGCACTCCGGTGCGAGGGCCACACCCCGGCTGAACCATTCCTCGTCCCGCAGTTGAAGGACCTCTTCAAGCGTGTGCCGCCTGGCGTCTCCTCGATAGGTGAAGGAAATTTCCTCGGGCGCGACGTTCACGGCGGTAATCTGCTTGATATACCCACGCACCATTGCGGTCCGGAACGGATAGGCATAGACCTGCTCGCCAGCAATCTCGCGTCCGTCGCCTCTGAATGGCGTGGCGGTCAGGCTGACGACCTTGGCGTTCGGAAACCGCTCAAAGACCCGCTCCCAGCTTCGGGCCACGTTGTGATGGCCCTCGTCGACCAGGATCAGGTCGAAGAAGTCATCCGCGAAGGCGGGAAGCCATCGGTCGGCCCGGCTGGCCAGTTGCTGGATGTTGGTGACGACGATATGCGAGCTCTCACAGTCGTGGATGTTCGCATCCTGGCCGTCCAAGACGGCCGTGAAGGGACCATGGCTCACGTCGGTCAAAACACGCGTAGAAGTCCAGAAACACTCACGTCCGGCGACATCGAAGGCGGTGGAGATGCCCCGCCGTATCTCGAGGTTCGGCGCGATCACCAGCACCCGCCCTTGGGCAATCTCGAAGGACAGCAACGCCATGAGGCCGGTCTTGCCGCAGCCCACCGGAATCTGGAGGATGGCGTGCTCGGAGCTGTTCCGGAAATGCTGGCGCGTGCGGAACCATCCTTCGACCTGGGGATCGCGCAGGTTCGGGTTGCCCTGAATGTGGGGCCGCGTTGTGTTAAAGAATCTGGCTATTTCTTCGTTGGTCATCTCTTTGTGAACCTTCCGGCTGATCTGCACCTAACTCTCGTCATGAAATCTCCCTATTCCCCAGCAATTTGAAGGGGCTCACAGGGGGGTCGTATTCGTTCCAGCGGCGTTGTCTTACATCCTCGTCAAGCAGGCTCCAGTCCATTTCCATAGAGGGTTGACTTCGAAAGTATCTCCGTCGATGATTGATGTGACCGTAAATGTTGGCATGGCTGCTCCTTTCTGGTTTCGGACCCTTGATCGGTCTGTCTATGTCCGATAGAAAGCAAAGCCCATGCCACTTCCTGAAATGAACGGCAACCCATTGTTATCACAGGTGTTAGGTCATTTGTTGTTAGCTCTGACATCATCTTTATCTTCAACCCAGGTTGTAACATCTTAAACCCTGGTTTAAGTCTTTAGTCTCGATTGCAAAAACTTGTGCACCGCCTGTGGGGTAATCCCAAGCATTCGCGCCGCTTGGCTTTGGTTGCCGTTGGCTGCTTCAAGCGCCCGGAGAATCATTTGCTTCCGAGCGCTCCCGAGAAACTCATCCAATGAGAATCCCTCGTAGGGTTCGGGAAGTGCATCCAGTGGGTCCGCGTAGGTGACTGGCTCCGTGATGAGGAGGTCGTCTGCGTCCAAAACATCATTGCGACAAAGACGAACAGACCTCTCGATGACGTTTTCCAGATCGCGAACATTCCCCGCCCAGTTGTGAGATTGCAGCCTGGACAAGGCTTCCGCCGACAATCTCTTAGGTCGTCGCAAGGAGCCATTCAACCTATCCAGAATGTGAAGCGCCAGTTTGGGAATGTCAGAGCGTCTTTCACGAAGCGGAGGAAGTTTGATTTCGCCAACGTTGAGCCTATAAAAAAGATCTTCTCGGAATTTCCCTTGCCTCACCAGCTTGCGTAAGTCCCGATTCGTCGCACCCACAATCCGCACGTCAACCTTATGCGCCTTGGCTTGCCCAATCGGCTCCACCAGTCCATCTTGCAGAACTCTCAGCAACTTGGCCTGTGCGGGTATGGGAAGCTCTCCGAGCTCATCAAGGAAAAGGGTCCCCTTATCCGCCGTATCAAACTTGCCAACCTGGTCGTTGATCGCGCCAGTAAACGCTCCTTTCTTGTGACCGAACAGCAGGCTCTCGACAAGGTCTTCTGGAATTGCTGCACAATTTACAGCGACAAAGGTCTCTCGCGGCCTTCCACTCAATCGGTGAATATACCGAGCAAATAGCTCCTTGCCAGTCCCTGTCTCGCCAAAGATGAGGACCGGGGCCTGTGATGGAGCCAGCATCGCACCCATCTCGAGTGAACGCTGTATCGCGGAGTGATCTCCCACGATGCCAAGCTGCACTCTGACGGAATCAACATCGGCTTGGCTTTCTTCGGCAGGAATCGGTCCATCCTGAAACCTGACGGTAGGGAACTCACGCGAGGACAAGTCCACCTCGGTCACGAGCGGGTGTTGTTTCGTCACAAAATGCGGTGGCCGCACATGGAGGATGCGGGCGGGAATTTCGCCGGAGGCCGTAAGGAGAACCCAGCAGGCATGCATATGAGGCGTTCCCGACGCGACTGCGACAAAGAAGCGTGCTGAAGTAAAATCCTCAATAATACGATGAAGATGAGTTCTGAGCCCCTCCAATATCTCTTGGTAATTCGTCGGATCGGCGAGGTTGATTTCGAGAACGTGAACCTCGCTCCCGTGACGGATCTTCTTGATAGCGTCCTTTGTTTCCCCTGTAACCCGCTGCGTGCTTGGGGTGTCGAAGAGAAATATATGATCGAATGATCGTGTGGACAGGAGGGAAAGGATGGGCCCAGGCTGTTCCGCCTGGTCAACCAATCCCTTGAAATAAGGGTCATGAAA